>Ga0265798_10000520_pt1 | contig 63835 bp, 56 predicted proteins | sample P3T30metagenome_FD_192430 | JGI IMG/M metagenome (GOLD analysis project Ga0265798, IMG submission 192430) | Plant litter microbial communities from East Loma Ridge, Irvine, California - P3 T30 | ecosystem: Environmental > Terrestrial > Plant litter > Unclassified | place: USA: California... | reverse complement strand
GTGCGCAAAGCTGTTGACGCTGCTCACAAATAAACCAAACAACACCCATGCACGAGATTGAACCATATTATCAGTGGCGCGATTATTACATCGCCGCTGAAGATGACCGTTCGCCTTTTTACAATACAGAGTATTCCGAGTTTCACTTTGATAAACAGCTCTATAACTTCCTGATTCACCCGCAATGGGATGATTTCGGCTCAAGCACGCTCTATTTGAAAGTACTCTTCGCAGATTACGATCGCGGCTATGCCATCATCGAATACATCGGCGAATGGAATGATGCCATCAGCAACGACATTATGCTCATGAAACGGGAGATCCTGGAGCTGATGATCGACGAAGGCATCAATAAATTTATCCTCATTGGGGAAAACGTGCTGAACTTCCACGCCTCCGAAGACAGTTACTACGAAGAGTGGTTCCAGGATGTAGAAGATGGCTGGATTGCAGGTATCAACTTCAACGAACACGTGATCCAGGAGTTCCGCAGCAGCAACATTGACTATTATATCAATTTCGGGGGACAGCTGGACGATTTGGCATGGCGAACCATGAAACCCATACAGATCTTCAAGAAAGTTGAAGAAACCCTGACAAAAAGGCTTGGGGCATAGCTTTTGTATCTATCAGACAATGATTATCTTTAATAACAAAATTTAACACAAATGGATAACAACAACAATTATCAATGGGCACACAGACCTGAAATCATTCAGGAAGAGAAGGGTGCCGTTGCAAAGAAGTTTTTTGCAAACGTCTTTCTCTGGATGTTTATAGCCCTCGGACTATCTACACTTGCTGCCTTTTTCATGGCAAACACACCGGGTTACATGGATTACTTAGTTAAGTATGACCAAACCGGGATGCGTGCTGGCATGAGCACTTTAGGCTATATTGTAATGTTCGCTCCACTTGGACTCGTAATGCTAATGAGTGCCGGCATGAGCCGACTTTCTTATACCGCCCTATTGGGTGTATTCGTGCTGTATTCCGTATTAACCGGGGTGAGTTTAAGCTTTATTCTATTGGCTTATACCACTGCTTCAATTGTGAGCTGTTTTGCAGCTGCTGCCGGTATATTCGGTATTATGGCCTTCCTGGGTTATACAACCAATACAGACCTTACCCAATTCAGATCCATTCTGATGGTTGGTCTTATCGGTCTGGTGATCTGTACCGTAATCAACATGTTTCTAGGTAGTTCAACATTCGACTATATCCTGAGCTTCTTCGGTGTGGCGATCTTCACCGCATTGACAGCATATGATGTTCAGAAATTGAAGATGATCGGTCAGGGTATTGAAGAAAACGGCGACACCATTGCTGCTGCAGATTCAAAGAAACTTGCCATTATGGGCGCGCTAAGCCTGTACCTGGATTTCCTTAACATATTCTTATACCTGTTAAGAATCTTCGGTAACAGAAGATAAGCGTTCAAACATGCTTTTAAGCCGGCTGCGTCTCTGATGCAGCCGGTTTTCTTATGCTTAAAACTGGAATTACATTTAAAGCGAATTGCGGAGGGGATAATAGCACAGCAAGCAGAGAACAAACCCACACCTAGCGCACACCTAGCGCACACCTAGCGCACAGCCAGTGTGCGCCAGGTGTGCGTTTGGTGTGCGCTAGGTGTGCGTTAGGTGTGCGTCTAACCCGAAGTGTATCGCTGGCTGTGCTTACGTTAAGACGGCTGCGTCTTCCTTGATGACCCCGTCTAACAAATGCAGGATTCTGGAGCCATAAGTGGCATTAACTTCCGAGTGGGTAACCTGTATGATGGTAATCCCCTCTTCCTGGTTCAGCTTCTTGAACAAATCCATGATCTGCAGCGCTTGGGTAGATTGTAGGTTTCCGGTTGGTTCATCTGCCAGAATAATGGAAGGTTGTGCAACCAGCGCGCGGGCAATGCCAACCAGCTGCTGCTGTCCGCCAGACAACTGGTTCGGAAACAGATCCTTTTTAGCCACGATGTTAAAGCGATCCAGGATATCCGCTACCCTACTCTTGCGCTCCGCACCGCCAACTTTCTTGTACAGCAAAGGCGCTTCTATATTTTCCGCAACCGTCATTTCATCAATGAGGTGGTAGGCCTGGAAAACAAAGCCAATGTGGTTCCGGTACAGTTCAATGCGCTTGCTTTCTTTGAGCAAGGATACATCTTCGCCCATAAACTCATATTTGCCGTATGTAGGTTGTTCGAGCATACCCAGGACGTTCAGTAAAGTAGACTTCCCGGCCCCGGAAGGTCCCATGATGCTGACAAATTCGCCTGGATGGATCTGCGTTGTCACATGGCGCAGCACATAGTTCTTAATTCCCTTATTGCTGTAGTATTTCTCGATATTGGATAGTGTGATCATCTTTCGTAAAGTTCGAAGTTATTATTTTAGGTTAAAGCCTTCCCTATTTAGGACAGCATAGTCATATTCACCTGGACTATTCATATTTTAACGCATCCACCGGGTTTGTTCCTGCAACTTTATAGGAGCGCAGACTTACGGTAATCAACGTTATCAACATAGATATGAACATGGCGGCAGCGAAAGGCCAAACGTTCAGTTCAATCCTATAAGCGTATTGATTTAGCCATTGGTTAATAAGTATATAGGCTAAAGGCCAGGCAATTAGGTTCGCAAGAAACACCAGCAACAGGAAGGAACCATTGAGCAAGCGTAGGAGTTCAAAGGTTGAGGCACCGAGCACTTTCCTGATGGCCACTTCACGGGTACGTTGGTTGGTAACAAAGGATATTAGCCCGAAGAGGCCAACAAAAGAGATGAAAATGATCACAAAGGAAAAGACCCTGAAAAGTACCCCCATGATCCTTTCCGCAGCATAGTAGTCATTCAAATCATCATTCACGAAACTGGATTCATAAACATCATTGGGAAAAGTAGCATTCCACAACTGCTGCACCGACGCCATAACATTCACGATTTGCCTGCTATCCATTTTTACCGCCATATTGTAATAGTCCAAGTGATTGGACGACATCACGATTGGTGATATCTGTTCATGTAAGGACTTATCATTGAAGTCTTTGCTAACACCAACAATAGGTGCTGTCATGCTGTTTACCGTAAGCAACTTACCCAAAGCCTGCTCCGGGTCGTTGATGCCATTTCGCTTTAAAAAGGTCTCATTAACAACATAGCTATTCGTCGTGTCACTCTTCAGAAGCATCTTTCCGGCAACAAGTTTCATGTCGAAAGTCTTGAAGTAATCCAGGTCGATATGCATGGTTCGGATCTGGAAATCTTTATTCGCGGTACCATTAAGCGAGAAGTCGCTCTCCGAAACATTGTTTGACGATGGCGCAACATCAAATAAACTTACCTGTTCCACACCTGGTATGGCCAGGAGCCTTGCCTTGAAATTCTCGTGTTTCAACAGGCTTAAACTATCCGCGGGGAGACCCACAATGGCTATCGCATTTGGATTGAAGCCCAATGGCTTTTCACGCATGTATTGCATCTGTTTCATCACCACCATTGTACTGATGATGAGCACCGTTGTAATGGTAAATTGAAGCACCAGCAACAATCGGCGGAGGCCAAGACCACCAGCATAGCTCGAGGAAACCTTGTTCTTTATGGCCATGGCTGGATTAAAACCAGAGATGATCAGGGCAGGATAGAAACCCGCCAGCAAGCTGACCAGCAGTACTAGCCCCACCAGGAAGACAAAAATTATTGGGTGTTGCAGTAAGCTGAAGGAGATCTTTTCATCGAAGAGCTGTTGCATATATGGCAATGCAATTTCGGTCAGCACACAGGCGATCAACATCGCAACAACACTGATGGCCAGGGTTTCGGTAAGAAACTGGATGATCAGCTGGCTTCGTTCACTGCCCAGCACCTTCCGGATGCCGACTTCTTTAGAACGGCCTATCGCCTGTGCAGTGGCAAGATTTATAAAGTTTATACAGGCCGTTAAAATCAAAAATAAGCCAATGATTGCTAAACTATAGAGTTCACTTTTCTCTATACTTCTGCCAGCGAAGTTGCCGTATCGTCCATTTTGATGGATGTCGTTTAAAGCTTGAAAGCTGTGGTACTGCCGCCCGGCCTCATCATCATCCTTATATTTTTTCAGGTTAAATTGCTCCATTGCAGCGTCGGCATCCCTGATCTGCACGCCGTCTTTAAGCAGCACGTAACACTCCGAACTGGATCTTACGGTGCCCCAGCTTTTATCGTTCTTCTGACTGAAGGTGGCGTAGCTAAATACAACTTGTAGGGGTAGACTTGTATTTTCCGGACGGTCCTTGAAAATCGCTGTTACGCGGGCATCCTCCTGCTTTTGGAATCGCAGGGTTTTACCAATGGCATCCTGCCAGCGACCAAAATACTTGATCGCAGCACTTTCGGATAAGGCAACCGTGTTCGGCGCAAGAAGATCGTTCTTCGGATTTCCGGCAAGCCAACTAAAGTTGAAGATATCAAAGAAGTCAGCCTCTGCAAAATACGCTGGTTCATACGCCTTGAACCTGACCTCTCCCCTTTCGCCGAGTGCCGCCAATACACCAGTAGTTCGCTGAATGGCCGCGACCTTTTCCAGCTGTGGCATCTCGGTTCGCACGGCCGCAGCCAAGGGTATCGGTACCCCCTGTGAGGCGTCGGTCCCATTTAGATATTTCCAGTTACTCACCACCCGGTAGATGCGCTGCTTATGCTGAAAATCGTCATCATAACTGAGCTGGTACCTGATAAAGATGAAGATCAGAATGCAACTCGCCATCCCAATGGACAGGCCCGCAATATTGATAAAGGTGTAGATTTTATGTTTCCACAAATTACGCCAGGCGATTGTAAGGTTAAGTTTGAACATAGTTTTTCTATTTACTCATGTTTTAATACAGCAGCCGGATTGGCTTGAACAGCTTTAGTTGCTTGCAGACTCACGGTAATTACCGCAAGCAAAAGGGAGATGACTCCGGCGAGGGCAAATGGAACAACCGATAATTCAACCCGGTAAGCAAAGGTATCCAGCCAGGTTCTCGCAAGCAGGTACACCAAGGGCCAGGCCAGCACATTCGCGATAAGCAACATCCATAAAAAGGATGAATTCAGCAGTTTCAACACCTGAAAGTCTGACGCTCCCAGCACTTTGCGGACTGCAATCTCCTTACGCCTGTTGCTGGTCATGATTTTAGCGAAAGCAAACAGGCCCAGAACAGCGATGAACACCGTCAGCATCGAAGCAGTGAAAAACACAGCTTTAAGTTGTTCCTGCTTTTTAAATAACCGCCCATATAAGTCGTCCAGAAAGTCATACCTGAAATCCTCCCCATCCAGCCGGTTTATGCCCGACCATTGCGCTTTTAGCGCAGCGAGAACAGCAGACATCTGTGCCGCATCAACTTTTAGCATGATGCTTAAGCGGGGGTTGCCGCACGGATTTTTCATGGCATAGATGGTTGGCTGCACCGCGGCTTCAAAGCCCTGCGATTTAAAATCTTTGATCACACCTACAATCTTGTAATCGATATTGCAACCGCGGATGGTCTTGCCCACCGGATCCAGCAAGCCGTACTTCGCTGCTGCCGTTTCATTGATGATGGCTGCATTCAGCGTGTCACTTTTAAATTCTTTGGAAAAAGTTCTGCCGGACTTCAATTTAATGCCCAGTGTTTCAAAGTAGTCGTAATCAACATCTATAAAATCGAGCAAGGCTTCGCGGCCCTCAACCGTATAGCCATTGCTGCCGGTCTGTTCTCCGCCAGGTACCACATTTGCCACCGTTGCAGATTTCACCCCGTTAATTTTCATTACTTTATCCCGGAAAGCTGCAAATACCTCCGGCTTGTTATAGATCATCTGGTTTTTAATCACCAGCACCTGATTGGCTTCGAAGCCCGTATCTTCCGTGTGCAGGTATTCCACCTGACGGTTCACGATCAGGATGCCAGCGATAAAGATTACGGCAATGCTAAACTGTACCACTAGTAGTCCTTTACGAATCCAGCTGGTCTGCAGTCCTGCTTCGAAATTGCCTTTCAAAACGAGCGCAGGTTTGAAGCCCGAGAGAATCAAAGCCGGATATACGCCTGCAATAAACGTAACGATCAACAGGATCAGCGGAAGCATCCAATACAGTTCTTCCGCACCTGCGGCCAAGGACAGGGGTACTTCAAAAAGATTGTTGAAAGTAGGCATAAAGAGCTCGGCAAGCATGAGGGCGAGCAGCATCGACAACACGCATTGTATCAGAATTTCAGTGATAAATTGCATGGTGAGTAGTTGCCGGTATGAACCCAGCACCTTTTTTATGCCCACCTCCTTAGCTCTTTTATTCGCCTGTGCGATGGTTAAATTCGTAAAATTTATACAGGCAATAACCACAATGAGCATACTCAAGATGAACAAGGCCATAACAACCTTGTAGTTTGTGTCATTTCCAGCTTGGGGTTTCAAGTGAAGATTGGCGAGTGGATCGAGGAAAACACGCTCATTTTTTAGGGACCCCATATCAATCTTTTCTTTGATCATGCCGGCTTTCATTAACCGGTCGATCTTCGCTTCCAGCGCTTTGATATCGGTTCCGGGTTTCACCTGGATGTAAGTATAGTAGTTCGGAAATCCAAAGCCTTCTGCTACCCCTAAGTTGTTTCCGATGGCAACGCCATCAAATTGCAGGTTGGAATGTGGATTTGGAACAATTTTCCCCTGAATGGGTGCAGTCAGTCCAAGCGTTTTACCACCCATCAGCACCAGCTCGGGCATGCTATCTTTCTTATTGGGGAAGAGCGTGCGCATACTCGCTTCATTCAAATAATACAAGCGTTCGATCTCTCCCTGAGGCTGCTTCAGGCCGCCTTGGGGATGGAGGTCAAAAATCTTGGCCGCATTGAAATTCATGACCATCGTGTTTTTGATGTAGATCCGACCGGCATCGCTAATTAGCGGAAACTCCAGGTTTGAGGGCGTCATTTTTCCTACCAATGCCACTTCCGGGCAATTCTGCTCAATGATTTCCGCCAAAGGCGGCGGCGTGAAGTTCGTCCTGAAGTCCTTCAGATCGCGACCTACGATGTAAATGTTTTCGTAGTTAGGATTGTGCTTGTCGTAACTGGTTTCATAGTTTACATACAGCACAATCAGGATGAAGGCGGCCAGGGCAATGGAGAGTCCGCCGATGTTGATCATGGATATCACGAAGTTCCTCTTCAGGTTTCGCAAGGCGATTTTCAGGTTGAGCTTGAACATGGATTTGTATTTAGACCTGTAGATTTAGGTTTATTATTCGTACTTCAATGCGTCAATAGGGTTTGCTTTTGCAACCTTAAAAGATTGCAGACTTACCGTAAGTACAGCGATGATCAGGGACAGCAGCACCGCAATACCAAAAGGCAGCAAGGAAATCTGAATCCGGTATTCATATGCGGAAAGCCAGTTGCTGCTGATGATGTAAGCGAGCGGAAAAGCAATGACGTTGGCGATCGCAACAAGTTTGATGAAGTCCTTATTCAATAAAGTCAGAATATTCATGGTACTCGCACCCAATACCTTCCTGATGCTGATCTCCTTTTTGCGCTGTTCAGCCATGAACAAAGCCAGGCCAAGTAGTCCCAGGCTGGAGATGAAGATTGCAAAGCCACCAAAAAGATTTGCAATGGTCCCGAGCAGCTGCTCATTTTGAAACTTCTGCTCAAAGTTATCATCCGCAAACTTCCGCTCTACCGGATAGTTTGGATTAATGGCCTTAACAATTTCATCAATCTTATTAACGGAACTGCTCACATTACCTTCAGGATTCATCCGCGCAATCATGTACTCAAACTCATCTTCTATATGGTAAAGTATCATTGGCGCAGGTGCCTGATACGGGGATTCGACAACGAAATCTTTGATAACACCAATGACCGTCACTGGCGAGCCGCCCCAGCTGAACGTGGCACCTACAGGATACTTAAGCCCCATTCTGGCAACGGCAGCTTCATTCAGAATCATGTGGGTGGAGTCATTATGATGTGCTTCAGAAAACTCCTCCCCTGCGATCATTTCTGCACCAATGGTTTTGCTGAAACTGGCACCAGCACTACGAAAGTTAAATAGCACCTGGTCATTAGGGTTCTTTCCAGGCCAGCTTACACTAAAGGTGTTGTTACCTCCCTCGTTCAGACTCCGGCTGAAATACGTCACCCCGGTCACAGCTCCGGATTCCAGCAGCTGCGTCTTCAGCAATGCCATCTTCTCCTTGCTCCTTAGATTCCCTTCCATTGGGATTTCAATCAGTCCATTCTTATTGAAGCCAATCGGCTTGTCTTTAATGTATTGCAGCTGCTGATAGATCACCGCCGTGCACACAATTAAACATGCGGCGAAAACAAATTGAAAGACCACCAGCGCTTTGCGGATGGATAAAGTCGCCGTACCGGAATGCCCGAAGCCTTTAAGCACCTTCACGGGCTCAAATGAAGATAAGTAGAAGGCCGGATAGATACCTGCAATGAAGCCTGTGGCAAGCGTAAGACCAACCAGCGCAACCCAGAACCTCCAGTCGGTGTAGTTTATCTTCAAACTGATGTTTAGCAGGCTATTGAAAAATGGCAAGGCAATCTCCATGAGCATAAAGGCGGTTAGCATGCCAATGAAGGCAAGGAGAAATGATTCCTGGAGGAACTGGTTCATCAACGCAGCTCTTGACGAGCCTACAGCTTTTCGGACGCCAACTTCGCGCGCGCGCTTCTCTGATCTTGCGGTAGACAGATTCATGAAGTTGACACAGGCAATCAGCAGGATGCAAAATGCCAGTAAGAAAAAGATTTTTAACTGATCTATCCTTCCGCCAACGGACTTTCCGTTTTCAAAATGATCGTACAAATGCCACTTTGCCAAAGGTTGTAAAACAACCTCATTCGTCGCATCGGGGATGTTACGTTTGTAGATGTCACGCATCTGTGCGCTCACAGCGCTAAACTGCCCCTCATCCTGCAGTTGTAATAAGGTTAAGCAACTGTTATTTCCCCATCCGGAGTTTTTCACCCAGGGATTTATCTTTTCGAAAAGTGCCCAGGGTAGCAAGTATTCGAACTGAATGCTGCTGTTCACCGGAACATCGGCGATCACGGCACTTACCTTCAATACTTCTTCGTTGTTAAACTTCAGTACCTTGTTTATGGGATCTTCCTGGCCAAAAAGCTTTTCTGCTAGTGTTTTGGTCAGAATGACCGTGTTTACCCCAGTTAATGCTTGTTCAGCATTTCCGCTCAGGATTTCATAATCGAGTATCTTTAAGAAGGCTTGATCTGCGAATACGGCAGGCGCCTTAAAGTTATTCTGCTTGTAGCTGATCAGATGAGGATTAGGATAGGTTGAATGTGAGGCATATTTCACGCCGGCAATCTTCTCCCGTACTTCCCCGGCCATTAAGGTCGGTGTCCATGCCCAGCTTAAGGTCTCTGCATTGTTCTTTGAATTATTATAAACAACATAGGTTTTCTCGTAGCCGCTAAATTGTTTGTCATAACCCCATTCATGGGCAACATACAAAAGCAGGATCATACAACTGGCAAGACCAATAGCCAGTCCGCCAGCATTGATCAGGGTGTAGCTCTTGTTTTTCCAGAGCGTACGGAGTGCTATTTTCAGGTTCAGCTTAAACATCTCAGATCAGTTCTTCAGTAATGCCTTTATTGATTTTTTCAGAGATCACATGGCCATCTTTAAGGTTGATGATCCGATTGGAGAAGCCCGCATCATGTGAAGAGTGGGTAACCATGACGATGGTGGTGCCCTGCTCATTCAACTCGCAAAGCAGCTCCATCACTTCATTCCCGTGGGAGCTGTCCAGGTTACCCGTAGGCTCATCGGCAAGCACCAGCTTTGGCTTGGTCACCAGCGCCCTTGCCACGGCAACCCGTTGCTGTTGTCCACCGGACAGTTGCTGGGGGAAGTGACCGCTCCGGTTCACAATATTCATCCGCTGAATGATCTCATTGACCATTGCTTTCCTGGTAGCCGCCGGCACTTTATTGTAGATCAGTGGAAGTTCTATGTTTTCAAACACCGTGAGTTCATCGATCAGGTTGAAGTTTTGGAACACAAAGCCCATGTTCGCCTTCCTGAAGTTGGATCGTTCACGGTCGTTAAGCTTCAGCAGCTCCGTATCCATGAACTTGTAGCTGCCGCTTTCCGGTTTGTCAAGCAAGCCCATCACGTTCAGCAGCGTTGATTTACCACAGCCCGATGGGCCCATGATCGACACGAACTCCCCTTCTTTTACCTGCAGGTTGATGCCGTTTAATGCTGTCGTTTCAATTTCTTCCGTTTTGTAAACTTTCTCCAGATTTTCAATTCTTATCATTGCTATACTTTTTATCTCGTGAATGGGTCGCCATCTTCATATAACCGGCGCTTATTTCTTTATTTGTATGATGTCATACTGGTTAAACTGGTCGTAAGATGAAGTAATCACCTGCTCATCTTTCTGCAAACCTTCCATAACCTCATAGTACAAGTAGTTCTTCCGGCCCACCTTAATGTTCCTTTTCCGTGCTTCACCATCCTTAACCACATACACCCAATTCCCACCCGTACTCTGGAAGAACTGCCCTTGTGAGAGCATCAGGGACTTGCTGTTATCCGACAACGTTAGCTTGGTTTGCAGTGATAAACCGCGACGAAGTTCATCTGCAGATTTGCCGTCAAAAACCAACTCAATCTGGAACTGTCCGGAGGTAACTTCAGGGATAACCTTGCGGACGAGCAGTTCGTAATTTTTGCCATTGATTTCACAATTCGCGCGTTGCCCCTCTTTTACGCGGTTAATATAGTACTCATCTACGCCTGCCTGCAACTTATAGCCCTGCATCACATCAATTTTGCCCAGCATTTCATTGGCGCCGTAGGATTTTCCGATCACAGGATCGTACGAAGATAAACGGCCGGAAACCGGTGCCTTAATGGTCATGTTTTCAATGTTTTGTCGAATGGATTCCAGGCTCTCATCCATACGACCGATGGAGAAGTCAATCTGGCTCAGCTGCATCTTGCGGCTTTGACTCTCCTGATCCATCGCTTGTTTCAAAATGGACCTGCGGTCTTTATAATAATCATAATCCTGACTGGAGGTATTAAACTCTTCGCGAGTAATCACTTTCTTGGCAAATAGCGTACTGTCAATCTTGTACTTACGGGACGCAGTGCGAAGGCTATTTTCAATAACCATCATGTCTTGTTTCATCACACGCTGGTTCTGTTCCAAATCCAATCGTAGCTTGCGCAGCTGGTTGATTTGCTCAATGATGCTGGTTTCGCTACTCGTATAGGCAGATAATGCATTTGGATTGGCAATTCTCAACAGTGGTGTGCCTTTAACTACTGAAGCACCATTTTCCGTGAAGATCTCCGCTACTGTTCCACCTTCTGAAGAACTCACAATTACAGAAGTTAGCGGCACAACAGTAGCATTCAGCAATACTACGTCTTCGAAATCGCCATAAGCCACTTTACTGATCGTTACCTTATTTGCATCTGCTTTATAGACCTTGTTTAGCGACAAACTATAGCCGTAACCTGCAAGACACACCACAGTTAAAATACCTGCAAGCATCAGGATGTTCTTCTTACTAAATCGCTTCTTCTTTATTACCTTATCCATTATAATATCATCAATATTGATCTGGGGTTTGCCAAGGACATGCCAAAGCAAAAAAACAAACTTAATCTATTAATAATCAATGTTTTAATCAGATACTTTAACTTTGTACCGTTCATTATCGGACAGTTGTTGTACGTGATCGAACAGTTTTATTAGTTTTGATCAAAGCTTTTTATATGATTGACGCAACCGTTCTGGTCATCGATGATGACGATGATATTCTCCTCAGTGCCAGGCTGCTACTTAAGCAGCACTTCCAGCAGGTGGTCACCTGTAAATCCCCCAGGGAAATCAATGTGCTGCTTAGCCGTAATGAGGTAGACATCATTCTGCTGGACATGAATTATCAGAAAGGTTCCAGCGATGGGCGCGAAGGTTTATACTGGCTGGAGCACATCCTATCCATAGATAAAGATTACGTAGTCATCCTCATGACAGCTTATGGAAATGTTGAACTTGCCGTGCAGGCAATAAAGAAGGGTGCTACAGATTTCATCCTTAAACCCTGGGAGAACGAGAAACTCTTCGCTACACTTTCCGCAGCGGCAAAATTAAGGCATTCCAACAAGAAGGTGAACAAGCTCGAGAAGCTCCATACCTCCCTGCAAAAAGACATGGCACGGCGGTTTGAACACATCGTTGGTGCGTCCGAACCCATTCAGAAGCTGCAAAGCGTCTTACTGAAAGTCGCACCAACGGATGCAAACATCCTGATCCTTGGGGAAAACGGCACCGGAAAACAGGTCTTTGCGTATGAAATCCACAAGCACTCGCAGCGTAAAAATGGCGTTTTTATGCATGTTGATTTAGGTTCCCTAACAGAAAACCTCTTCGAAAGCGAACTGTTCGGCTATGCTAAAGGTGCTTTCACAGATGCGAAAGAAGATAAACCCGGCCGATTTGAAATGGCTGAAGGCGGCACCATTTTTCTGGATGAAATTGGCAACCTCAGTCTGCCTCTACAAGCCAAGCTGCTCAGTGTGATTCAGAACCGCACGGTAAACCGCCTCGGGGAAAGCAAGGAAAGGAAGATTAACGTACGACTGATTACGGCAACGAACATGCCCCTGAGTGAAATGGTGACCAAAGGCACCTTCAGGCAGGATCTACTTTTCCGCATCAATACGGTGGAACTGCTTTTACCGCCCTTGTCTAAAAGAGGTTCCGATATCCTGCTTTTAGCAAGCCATTTCCTGCAGACTTTCAACAACAAGTACCACAGGAATATTCAAAAGTTCGACAGCAAAGCGGAAGCCCTGTTACTTCGTTACCACTGGCCGGGCAATGTGCGTGAACTGCAACACGTTATTGAACGTGCTGTAATCATGACCGATGGTTTGCAGATCACGGAGGAAGATCTGCAACTTAACCCGCAGAAGTTTGGCGGTAATCCCGCACCGACGGTTCAAGAGGAGATGGCTCTTGGGGATATGGAAAAGTTAATGGTACAGCGCGCTATCGAAAAACATAAAGGCAACATCTCCAGAGCAGCATCAGAACTTGGGCTTACACGTGCTGCACTCTATAGACGCATAGAAAAGTTTGACCTATGAGCTTCTTCAATAGCTTCACCTTCAGGTTGCTCCTTCGCCTGCTGATCATTAATCTGCTGGTCGCTTTATTCATCTACCTGATCCGTACGACAGAACTCTGGTTCACGATCTTTGGTGTAGGTGTTGTTCTAATCGCGGCAATCGTGTCGCTCTACTACTTCATAGACCGGATGAAAGCAGACATCAACCGCTTTATGCTTGCGGTAAAAACACAAGACAGCACCATAAACTTCAAGGCAAAGAGCCACAAGAGTAGCTTCCCGGAGCTCTACCGCTCCTTTGACGACATTATCCAGGTGCATAAAAGCATCCAGCTGGAAAAAGAATCCATGTTCCAGCTAATCAAGACCATCCTGGAACAGGTTCCTGTTGGTGTTATTGTCTTAAAGCCTGTGGAAAAGAATGTGGAAAAAGCAGAAATCGTCTTCTTCAACATGGCTGCAAGTAACCTTTTACAGGTTCCCGCTTACAAGTACTGGCACCGGCTCCAGAACCACAGGCCAGAGTTCGCTAATCAGCTGCGCGACATCATGGATGGCGGTAAGAAGTTTGTTGAGCTGAAGATCCAGGATAAACTCACGCAGTTGTCTACTGAACTCATTCCTTTAAATCTGCATAATACCGACCACATCATCATTTCCTTTCAGAATATCAAGGATGAGATCGAGCAGAAGGAATCTGAAGCCTGGAACCGCCTGATTGGAGTGATTTCCCATGAAATTCTGAACAGCATAACGCCAATCAGTTCCTTGTCCGACACGGTGAGTTCTATGGTAGATGGCAAAGATCACCTTGATGCGGAAGCATTGGAAGATCTCAAACCCGCACTACTGACCATCAAGCGCCGTTCTGAAGGCTTGCTCGACTTTGTAAAGGACTACCGCCTCATGGCTGAATTGCCCACCCCGATACTGCAGGATCATACCATAGGTGAAATACTGCAACACATTAAAGTTCTGATGCAACCTTTTGCCTCCGGGAAGAACATAGAACTGAAGGTTGTACAGACTTCATCGAAGATCAGCTTGCGGCTGGACATTAAATTGATTGAACAGGCATTGATCAACCTGGTGACCAACAGCATTTATGCCCTAGAAAATGTTGAAGAACCGGTAATTGAGATTAGCTACCGCCTGGAAAATAGTCGTTTATACATCGATGTCATTGATAACGGCAAGGGGGTTGACAATGAACTGATGAAGAAAGTATTCATTCCGTTTTTTACCACCCGGAAGAATGGCTCGGGCATTGGACTTACCATTACCAGAAACATCATGAAGATGCACCACGGCAGCGTAGAAATACAATCCGAACCTTTTGAGCAAACGGTGTTTTCGCTGGTGTTTAAGTATCAATAGGGTTATCTAGCGGTTGAAATGTGCGCAAACTTAAGTGTTCTGAAAAACTAACTTTACATTATCAAAGTTCTGACTGAGCATCCATTCTATTTAACAAAAAAGTCGGTTAGGTTCATCTTTTGATGATCCTAACCGACTTGAAGTTTATGTCAGCGTCTTTTTTTTAAGCCCTATTTCGGCCCGCCTTGTCCGCCCTGTCCACCGGCATCACCGCCCTGGATCAAGTCGTCATTGGTTACACCACGTTTCTTTCTCGGTGGCTGCGCACCATAGTTCATCTTTCCAAAATTGTACGCGAAGTTCAATCCGAAAGAACGGAACGGTACAGAGAACTTGCTGCGCTGCACGAGTGGTCCGCTGTTGATGCTGGACTCAAAGTCCTTGTAATCCTTAAACGGCTGTGTGATATTCAGCCCAAGGGTACCACGTTTTTTGAAGATGTCCTGCTTTAAGCCAATCACCCAAAGGTTAAATGATGGGTTTGTACCCTGGAAGGTTCTTCTTGCCGAGTTCTGCATCATGAAAGTTTCCGCATTTAGCGTGGAGCTTATCTTAACCGTAGCACTTACAAAAGCATTATACTGAATGTAAGTCTCCTGCTCGCCTTGCTGCAAGCTGCTGATGATCTGAGGCTTGTAAGTGAAAGCATTGATGTTACCCCTAAGCGTTAGTACTTTCCATAGTTGCGCCGAACCAAAAAGGCTGGTTCCGATGGAGTTATTTGTTCCAACATTCTGGAAGCTGCTTAATGATACATCTCTTGTTACCTCATTGCCTGCATTATCAATCGTCGTAAAAGGCACGGTAGTTACCACGCTTTCGATGATGTCTTCCGTTCTCCGGTAATAAACCGAAGCATTGATTACCGAGGATTTAACAAAAGTAGAGTAGTTAAATTCTAAGGTCTGACCGATCTCCGGCGATAGTTCCGGATTACCCTGACTTTGATTCAGTGGGTCACTGGTGTTCCGGAAAGGGTTCAGGAACTGCAGACTTGGGCGCTGAATACGCTTACTGTAGCTCAGCTTAATGGTTTGCGTAGGCGTTAAAGATTTGGATACAATTAAGCTTGGAACAAAATTCAGATAATCGTTTTTAAATGGCTGTAGTCCGCTGGCGGTATTACCAGAGCTACCGTCAATATTGGTGCTTTCCATACGTGCACCGGCCATTAGGGTGTAACCCTTGCTCAGCGATGCCGTTAATAAACCGTACCCAGCATAAACATCCTGCCCGTAATCATAAGCATTGGAAGTAATCGGATTTAACACATACTGTCCGGCCTCATTCGGGTTAAAGAAGTCGTAATCACTCTTAATTTCCCGGATGATGGTTTTTGCGCCAGCCTCCACTTTAAACAGCTTATTTATTGGAAGCACATAATCTACTTGTACTGTATACTCATTATTTGTACCCAGGTTTTCAGCCCGCTGATTTTGCGTAAAGGCAGAATATTCTGTTGCATAATCCACATCAGCGGTACCATGGGTCCATTGTGCTGCAACGCTGATTTCCTCACCCGCACGCTTAAATTTGTGCGTAAAGTCATTATTCCAGTCGAAGTTCGACATGCTGTTTTCATTCCTGTTCGTCGCTGTATAGTTGATCAGTTCACCATCACGGGAAAGGTTACTATTTGTAGTGGTACCATCATTTTTAAATGATCCACCCCTTCTACTAAAGGACGAAAGAAAACTGTTGTTATCATTAAAGTCGTAGCCTACAGATGCAGAACCACTCAGAAACTGGCGGTTCGATGTGCTTTTGCCAATGGAGGAAGATTCCGTACCTAATAAAGTGTTCTTGCTCTCAAAACTGGAATACGTTGTTTGTGGCCACCCAGCATTAAAACCCACATTGGCAGTAACACTCAGTTTGTTTTTATTGAAGTTGATGTTGGCATTTTCGTTATTCTGACGTGTGCCGATGCCCAGGTTTACGGAACCACTTACACCAGATACTTCTTTCTTTTTGGTGATGATGTTGATGATACCTGCAGAGCCCTCCGCATCATATTTCGCCGAAGGCGAGGTAATCACCTCCACGTTTTTAATCTGATCAGAAGGCATGGATTTTAATACATCTGCAGCATTCGTGGTTAATGCACCTGAAGGTTTACCGTTGATCAGAATACGAACATTCTGACTGCCACGAAGCGCAACGTTGCCATCCATATCCACCGATACCATAGGTACCTTACGCAGAATATCTGTCACGTTACCACCAGCGCTGGTTACATCTTTCTCCGCATTAAATACAAGCTTGTCGATCTTGTTCTCAATCAACGCTTGCTGACCGGTGATCTGAACAGCTTCAAGCAGGTTTGCTCCGGGTGAAATAATGATGCGCCCGATATTTCTATCCAGCTTTCCTGGTGCTAAAACCAGTCCGCCAACATTCTTTACATCATAGCCAATGTAGTTCACTTGCAAGCGATAGGTACCTGCAGGCACATTGGTGATTCTGAAAGCCCCTTTTTCATCACTTAAACCGCCGCTGAAAGGCGTTGTTGCACCAGCTTTAAACAAACTAACTGTTGCATAATCTACCGGCTTTTTAGTTACCGAGTCGATCACGATGCCACTTACCGTGCCACCTGCTGCTGCTGCTGCTGCCGGCTGGCCCGCTCCAGGCACCTGGGCCTGAACCGAGCCGGCCCAACTAACCGCAAAAAATAGCATCAGTAATGCAAGTCCTGTTCTAAAACTACCTACCTTAATTCTTATAATATCGTAAACATTCATCTTCATAATCATCGTGATTTGACGCAAATCAAAGGATTTACAGGCACGTTAATTTGCATTATAGATGGTTGTGCGGAAATAATCGACGGGACTGCCATTTGAATCGACGGGCGCTGTCCCGAGCCAGCGATAAATCTTACATCTTTGTTTATTATGACGACAGCATTCTCCGGCATCAGCAAAAAGCTTCCTTCCGTACACTACTTTATCATTGCAGCCTTGCTGGTGCTGACCTTCTTCCCGCTGACCTGGCCGATCCGTCTGCCCGCAGAATTCTGGATCAAACAAGTCCTGATCAATCTGATGTGGGCAGGTTTATTCTATGCCAACTTCTTTGTATTTACCCCCAAGTTGTTGTATAAACATCGATCCGGCACCTTTGTCATCCTGGTAATCGCCACCCTGTTCGCGGTGGTATTTCTGAACGACTGGCTCGACAGATCTCTGGGCGTGCCCGAAGCCATGGAAAAGATTTTCAAGAACCGGATGCACAAGGACCCGAAAAATGAAGACCACTCTGCTTCCTACATCACCATCATTATGGCCATGGTCATCTATGGCGTAAGCACCATCATCGCCATGACGAAGAAGCTGCAGCATGATCAGCTCGCTTTTCAGGCAACAGAAAAGGATAAAATCAACTCCGAACTTTCGTTGTTGAAATCCCAGATCAATCCACACTTCTTTTTCAATACCTTACACACCATTTACGCCTTAACCGACTGCAATACGAACGCGGCGAAGGATGCCATTTATACCTTATCTCACATGATGCGCTATGTAATTTATGACACCAAGAACGACCTGACCAGTCTGGAAAATGAGGTGAAATTTGTAGAGGATTACATCAAGCTGATGAAGCTACGCTTATCCGGAGACGTGCAGGTGATCTTTGAAAAGCAGGCCAACATGAAGAACTATGAAGTTGCCCCAATGCTACTCCTCCCTTTCATTGAGAATGCATTTAAACATGGCATCAGTGGTGTTCACCCAAGCTATGTGTATATTGACATCCGCCAATTACAAGATGCTGTAAAGGTTGAAATCAAGAACTCTACCTTTGAAGCTCGGGAACACCTGGAAGAAAGTAATGGCATCGGCCTGGCCAATACCAAACGGCGACTGGATCTGCTTTATCCGGGGAAACATACCTTGCTCGTGGATAACAATACCACCACCAGGGAATTTACCGTCGCGCTCACCCTAAACTTCAATTAACATACATGAAAATAAACTGTATTGCTGTAGATGATGAACCCTTCGCCTTGAGCCTGATCAGCTCCTATGTGGAGAAAACGCCGTTTTTAAATCTTGTGGCGGCATACAGCAATGGTGTTGAAGGTCTTAAAAGCATTCACGAAAACCCTGGGATACAATTGATCTTCCTCGACATCCGCATGGCGGATCTAAGTGGTATCGAGCTGGCACGAATTGTTGAACAAACGGGTCGTAAAAAGCATCTACGCATTGTATTTACCACGGCATACGACCAGTATGCCTTGGAAGGCTTTAAGGTTGATGCACTGGATTACCTGCTCAAGCCCTTTAACTTTGTGGATTTCTCAAGAGCCGCAACCAAGGCCTACGATTACTTCACCATGCTGGAAAACAGCATGAATACCGCACCCGCAGTACTTCCGCCTAGCACGCCGGAAAAGAAATATCTATACCTTAAAGTAGATTACCAGCTGCAAAAAGTAGACACCTCAGAAATCTTGTACATTGAGGGCTTGAAAGACTACGTAAAACTCTACCTGAAAGGTGAGGAAAAGCCGCTACTCACCCTCACCAGCCTGAAAAGTCTCGAAGAAAAGCTAAACGCCCCGGCCTTCCTGAGAATTCACCGCTCGTATATTGTGGGTGTGGAGCACATCAGATCTCTGACGAAGAATTCCGTTCAGATCGGACAAATGACCATTCCTGTTACCGAACAGTACAAAGAGGGGTTTGCGGAGCTGTTGAAGAACTGGCTATAAAGTGACGGCATTAATGCATTTGTAAATAGGAGAAATACCCACCTAAACAAACTACAGCCAAAGCTAGTACGCCAAAGTACTTTTTCCTTTCAGTAGGGCCATTTGTTAAATAAAATGAATAACGAAAAAAGAAGAAGGCCAGCCCGATAGAAAGCGCCTTCAGTAAAAAATACTTGTCCTGCATATGAAGTTACGTTAATGATGTAAAACAAGATACTAAAAACCTTTACATCAGCGAAGTTAAACTATCGCGACCTCGTCATTTAAGCTTCGCTAGAATACTGTCTAATAAAACCTGCACATCTTCAAGCTGCCCTTGAAATGGCCCGGCGGATTCCAGCTTTAGCGTCGCCAGTGCTGCTGCAAAGCGTCCCGACTGCTGCTCATCGGCACCTTTAATACGCTGATACAGATATCCAGCCATATAGGTGTCACCGCAACCCGTAGCATCCACCAAGGTTCGTGGCGGAAACGCTGGAATGGCATGGAACACCCCCTGACTGTAGATCATGGAGCCCTGACTGCCATTTGTGATCACAACTTCTTTCACCCCCCAGTCAGCAACTAGTGCCGCAGCGCTTTTAATATCTTCCACGCCAGTCAACGTTCTCAGCTCTGTTTCATCGGCTTTCAGGATATCTATATAAGCTAAAACTTCCTGCTTTTCCGGCCAGTCTGCATGAAAAACCTTTCCGTCCTTTACCACACGTAAATACCCCTGTACATCCATACTCACGCGGCTTTTTGCAGCAAGCGAACGGATCAAGGACACTGAAAAATCATCAGCCAATAAAGGGCCCAGGTGAAAGATCTTTGCTTCCACGTCCGCTAAAGTCTCCTCGATGAAAGCATCTGCTTTCTGAGACACGTACTGCGTGCGGAAATCTGTGTTCGCCTCATAAACATTCTCAAAGCATACGGTATGTTCACTCTCCTGCACTTTTACCGCGATGTTCCGATGCTCGAGCTCTGCGACATAGCGGCTTTCGGCCTTCGCCAGCGCAGTCACCAATAAATACTTTACATCAAAACCAGCAAGTGGAAAAGAGAAATAGTAAGCAGTGCCTCCAGGCATATAGAGGGTGGTGTTTGAAGTTACTACTTTATCAGACGTGATGTGCCCTACGCAACAGATATCAACCATAGTGAAAAATATAGCTCAAAATACATCTTTTCCATGATTTACCATAAAGCGCCTAGGCACTGAGCCGATTATAAAACCTAATCGGCTCACAAATTGATTATATTTGAGCCGATTAATCCAGCTAATCGGCTCATCATGTACAATTGGCAGTTTCCTTCATGGCCCACCTTCAGCTACAATACGCATAGCCTTCAGTCCTTAAGCCTCAAATTTGCGCAGGAACTTGGCGAGGTTTCAGGCCTGCTTTACGGACGTTCAAAAACGCTTCAGGATGAAACACTGATGCAGTTTATGCTCACAGAGGCCATTAAGACTTCGGAAATCGAAGGAGAGTTCATAAGTCGGGAAGATATCATGTCTTCACTTCGAAACAACTTAGGCTTAAATCAGACCCTTATCAGCATTAAAGATAAACGTGCCACCAATATTACCGCGCTGATGCTGGAGGTCAGAAAATCATTTGATCAGCCTTTAACGCTGCAAATGCTTCAGCACTGGCATCGTACCTTAATGGCGCATGCTTTACATGTTAACCCCGGCGCATGGCGGACGGGGACGGCGGCAATGCAAATCATTTCTGGAGCGTATGGCGCTGAAGTCGTACACTTTGAAGCACCACCATCTGCTGAAGTACCAAATGAAATGGTAGCTTTTGTGCAGTGGTTTAACACAAATGACTTCCCCGTAAAGGGGGAAGCGGCTGAAGCGATTTTAAAAGCTGCTGTAGCCCATCTTTATTTCGAATCTATACACCCCTTTGAAGACGGGAACGGTCGCATTGGTCGCGCGATTGCAGAACTGGCCTTGTCGCAGTCAATTGGATATCCTTTGATGCTCAGCCTGTCGAAAATTATTGAAAGGGATAAAAACCGGTACTATGAAGCCTTGAAAGAAGCCCAACGAACAATGGACATTACGGCGTGGATAACATATTTCGGTTCGGTAATCCTGGATGCACAACGTGATGCCAGGGAAGTGGTGCATTTCACCTTGAGGAAGGCAAAATTCTTCGACAGCTATAAGGATGCCCTCAACGAGCGGCAACTAAAAGTAATCCATAAAATGCTTGAAAAAGGGGCTGAGGGATTTACGGGTGGCATGACTGCAAAGAAGTACATCAGCATCACAAAAACTTCTAAGGCAACTGCAACCCGTGACTTGCTTGCGCTTCACAGTCTAGGCGTCCTTGTACAGGAAGGTGCTGGAAGATCCGTGAAATACCATTTGAACCTGAACCCACAGCCATAAACCAAAAAAGCTCCCGGAAAACCGGGAGCTTCACACAAATACTTCATTCAAATTACCAGTTTGAATTCTGGATCACCAATGGATTGGTGTTGACCTCGTTTTGTGGGATCGGAAAATAATCATGCTTTCCGGCAACGAAAAACTGCTTCCCAACCTTGTCGCTGTTTGCGATTTCCTGCTGTAGCAATCCCCAACGCTTCAAATCATAGAAACGGTGGTTCTCACGTGCAAATTCAATCATGCGCTGGTGCATCACTTCATTCATCATCTGCGTCTGATTATTTCCTGCAGGTAGTGGGGCAAGCTTCGCACGGGTACGCACCTGATTAATGAACGGATAAGCTTCAGCTGGTCTGCCCTGCATGGTTATCGCCTCTGCAAGCATTAATAGTACATCCGCATAGCGCAATGCCCTTTCATTATTGCTGGAAGTATAGTTAGATGCTCCGCTAGAACCCGTAAGCTCATTCGCCTGAGTATAGTTCTGATATTTCTTGAACATCGACTTAAATCCAAATGGCAATTTGAAATCTGAGAATGGCTTCTTGTAGAAAGTGGCACCCGGATAATCCCAGATTAAAGTAGCATACATCCTTGGATCAAGTTCTCCTGTAGCAGTACGCTCCTTCTGGAATTCATTGAAAAGCTTGTCTGTAGGACCAACCTCAAACCAACCGCCTACTTCCGAAGGCGCAAATTCCTGAGCCGTAGTTACGCCCAAAGCGCCACTTGCATTCTCACCACCCCAAGCCTCGGTTCCACCAACATCACCAAGCTGGATTTCAAACAGCGACTCTGAATTATTCTCTTTTGTAACCAAGAAATTGTCCTCGTAGTTTGGCATCAGCGCATAGCCCATGCTGGTTACCTGACGCAAGGTGCTTTCCGCTTTTGCATAATCCTTGGTAAACAGATAAGCTTTACCCAAATAACCCATGGCTGCACCTTTCGTCGCACGGCCCACCCACTCACTGGTGTAAGATGCCGGCAAGTCGGTGCCCGCTTCCGTGAAGTCAGCAATGATCTGCTTCCATACCTCCGCTTCCACGGCTTTCGGTTTAGCATACTCCGTCTCATCCTTCGGAACGGATAAAATCAAAGGTACCTCGCCAAAATTGATGGCCAGAATAAAGTAGTTTAAGCCCCTTAAGAACTTCGCTTCCGCGATATAAGCCTTCATCTTTGCGTCATCCAGAGGGACCCGTCCAACATTCTCCAGGATCTGATTTGCGCGAAAGATACCACGGTAAGAATAGTTCCAGAGCGCATTTACAGTGCCATTGTCGGCATTGTTGGTGAAAGTCGATAAACGATAAAGATCAGCAACGTCGTTGCGGATGAAGAAATCGTCTCCACGACCATTACCCAATTCGATTCCCCTAACGCCCCAGAAGCCGCCATCTACATTTCGCAACAATCCATAGGTTGCAGCAAATGCACTATGCACATCCGTTTCCGTTTTCCAATACGTCTCTGAAACAATCTGATTCGGATTGATTAACTCCAGTTCACTTTTTTTACATCCGCCGAGCAACGCAGCGACACAAAAAGCTATATATATTTTTTTCATCTTTTTTAAAATTTTGTAGCGGTAATGAAGCGATCATTATTATGATTGTTCATGATATTTAATTCGTAGCTGATTACAAGGTTAACTGAATACCAAGAGAAATGGTTCTTGCCAAAGGATAAGCCACGTGACCGTAGTCCACACCCCTGTCGAAAATTGAACCCGTTCTACCCAAATCTGGATTAAAGCCAGTATAGTTCGTAATCGTGAAAATGTTATCCGCACTCACATACGTACGGAACGAGCTGATTCTTAGCTTCTTTGCAAAATCATCTTTCAACGTATAACCTAACTGTAATGTTTTCATCCTAAAATAAGAACCATCTTCTAAAAAGCGCGATGAGGTCTGACTGTTTAAGTTCGGGTCATTTGCTGTAACACGCGGGATGTTAGACTGATTGCTTGGTGTCCAGGCATTCAATGTAGATTTAGCGTAGTTCATCTGCAGATTTGTACTTTGTAAATCCTGCGCTAAACCATTATAGATCTTATTGCCTTGTGAGCCTTGGAAAAATAATGCAAGATCAAAATTATGCATGCTTGCATTAATGCCTAAACCATATTCAAAATCCGGGAAAGGACTTCCAAGATTCACCCGGTCAAGGTTATTGATCTGTCCGTCGCTATTCTTATCGAAGAACTTCACATCACCCGGCGCAGCATTTGGTTGAATCAGCTTGCCATCTTTAGCATAGGCATCAATTTCTGCCTGCGAATTGAATATACCAAGTGCCTCAATCAGGTAGAAGGAACCAATAGAACCACCGGCTTCTGTTAATGTACTGGTTGCACCATGGTGGTTTGGCTGTCCGCCAAAGATCTGCTGCGATCCTGTACCAAGCTCAATAACTTTGTTCCGTACTGCACTGATGCTACCAAACAAATTGTAGCTTAATTTACCAGCCGTATTTCCATAACTTAAACCAAGCTCCACACCGTTATTACGCAGGGTACCTGCATTCACAACAGGATTAGATACGGAACCAGCAGATCCAGGAATTGGAACGTTTAACAAGACGTCAGTCGTTTTCTTCACAAAGTAATCTGCAGTAAGATTCAGCTTGTTGCCAAAGAATCCGGCATCAATACCGAAGTTAGAAGTTTTAGTGGTTTCCCATTTGATGTTTGGCGAAGCAAATGCAGTCTGAATAGAACCAAACCATCTTTGTTGATTCGCACCAACCACATAATTGATGTTGGAAGCTACCGCAGCACTATATTGGTAATCTCCAATCTCTTGGTTACCCAACACCCCATAACTTGCTCTTAGTTTCAAGTTAGAGAAGGTTTTCTCCAAGGGTTCAAAGAAATCTTCATTCATGATGTTCCAGCCCAAAGCAACGGAAGGGAAATTGCCATATCTGTTGTTTGCACCAAATCTTGAAGAACCATCCCGTCTGAAACTCGCAGTTAACAGGTAACGATCATCATACGAATAGATTAAACGGCCCAGTGCGGAAATTAAGTTGTTCTCAATGCGATTCCCTGAATTGGATACAATGCCCGCGCCTGCATCGATCTGATCAATACCATCTGGCAGATCCGTGCGTGCAGTACTGGTGTAATTGTAGTTATTGCTTTGGTAGGTATAACCGGCTAAGGCCTGTATGCTGTGTTTACCAAATACCTTATCATAACTTAAAGTATTCTCAAGTAATAAGAGTACGTTTTGATCTTTACCTAAACTGATGTCGTTTGTCGGGTGCGAGAACAACCCACCGATTTGGTAACGCTTATAATAATCGTAATTGCTGTTGAAAACGTTGGTGTAACCCAGGTTCAGGCGATATTTCAAACCTTCAATAATCTTCAACTCTCCGAATGCGTTTGCAAGTATACTTGTGTTTTCTCTGTTAATATCATTCAAATACAACTGTGCAACTGGGTTGGCAATGTTCACCACAGAACCAGAGGCACCGTCATAACCACCAAGCGCATCAGGATTGTAAATCTTAAATGCAGGAATCATCTTAATTGCAGAACCTACCGGATTACCACCCTGTCCACCCCAGCCTGCTGGCATGGTTACGAACTTCTCTCTGGATAACAAGATCGTTTCACCAAACTTCAAACGCCCTTTTGTCGTCTCCGTTTTCACCCTTAAATTATAACGTTTGTATCCGGTTACATCTACAATACCTTGCTGGTCATTGTAGCCACCAGAAACACTGTATTTGCTCGATTCACTGCCACCGCTAACCAATAGATTGTACTGCTGCACTGGTGCAGAGCGGAAAATAGCGTCCTGCCAATCCGTACCTTCACCTAAAGCAGCAGGATTACTTGCAAGCGCCAGTGGTGTTAAGCCTGCATTGGCATGTGCCTGATTATGCACCGTGGCCCATTCTTGAGCATTAAGTACATCAACGCTGCTGGACTTGCTTTGCACACCTACGTTGGCTGTTAATTGCACCACAGGCGCACCGCTTTTACCAGACTTTGTAGTTACGAGTACAACACCGTTTGCTGCCCTTGATCCATAAATCGCAGCTGCAGAAGCATCTTTCAGGACATCCACAGACTCAATGTCTGTCTGATTTAAGTTATTGATGCTTGCAACCTGTACACCATCCACAATGTACAATGGTGTAGCATTGCCAAGTGTACCTACCCCACGGATCAGGATCCTGGTGCCTGCACCTGGATCACCACCAGCAGACTCAATGGTTACTCCCGGCATCTTGCCTTGAAGTGATCTGGTGATGTCACTCACACCCTGTGATTTGATGTCAGCACCCTTCACGGACGCGACAGAACCGGTAAGGTCCTTACGGCGAACGGTACCATAACCGATCACGACAACCTCACTAAGTTCGGCTTCACTTTCTACGAGGGTGATGTTGATGTTTGTACGGCCGTTTGCCGCAACTTCCTGCTCGGCATAACCTACATAAGAAAATACAAGGGTACTGTTCCCACCCGCGTTGATCACGTATTTACCATCAGTATCGGTTACCGACGTGGTGGTGGTGCCTTTTACTTTGATCCCGACACCTGGCATCGCCAACCCGGTTGCATCTTTAACCGTTCCCGTGATTCTGGTCTGCTGTATATTTTGTTGCAGCGGAACAGGTCTTTCACGTAAAACGATGGTTTTTTCATTGATGGAATAGGTTAAGGGCTGGCCTTCAAAGCATTTTTCCAGCACCTTTATTAATGGTTCATTGTTCACATTGATGTTCAGCTGACGGGTGTGGTTCAGCATTTCTGTACGATATAGAAAATGGTAACCAGTCTGCTTTCTAAGCACATCGAGCACTTCTTTCAATGAAGCGTTCTTAACATTCAAGGTTACGTTCTGCCCATATGTTGCAGCGTTAACCTGAAAAATGGTTGTTAAAACAAATACAAGTAAGAGTTTCACCACCATTAAAAAATTAGTAGATTTTTTATCCTTATTCATTATAATTAGTTTAATATCTGGTTGTTGTTTTATGCTTTCGCATGGCGAGCGTTTGCGGTGCTTTCGTAATTATCTCATCACAGTGATCCTCCTTCCTTCAATTTTGAAACGAACAGATCCCGTTAACTCCAGCGACTTCAGGACGCCTTCAACGTTGTCGAAACGGGAAACCGTTCCACCATAGCGGCCTTGATCCACCTTACCCTGGTAGGAGACTTCTACGTCATACCATCGAGCAACCTTCCGCATAATGCTTTCAATGTTCTCGTTTTCGAAAATGAAATAGCCTTTCTTCCAGGCTACCGCTTCCTCCACATTAACTTCAGCAACCTGGAATGATGCTTGCTTTCCAAGGCGCGCCTGCTGCCCGGGACGCAGCAGTTGTTGCTGCTTTCCTGCATGCAATTTTACAGACCCTTCCAGCAAGGTTGTCTTGATCTGGGCTTCATCGCCATATGCATTCACATTGAAGTGTGTGCCCAGCACCTCAACGTCCATACCATTAACAGCCACCTTAAACGGCTTGTCTTTATTTTTAGCAACCTCGAAATACGCTTCACCCTGTAGCTGAACCTGCCGTTCTTTTCCAGCGAAAACCGCCGGAAACCGTAAAGATGAGGCCGCATTCAGCCACACATTTGTGCCGTCGGGCAGAACAACCTGGTAAGTACCTCCACGTGGTGTGCTGATGGTGTTGTGCCCCCCTGGTTTCCGGGAGGCCGATTGAATGGCATACACCAGCTTACCATTTGCAACTTTATTGATCGCAACGTTGCCCTGCTGGGAAACCAATCCACTTTGTACATCATCAAGGTTTATTATAGCACCATCCGACAGGGTTAGGGTCGCTTTTGTTGTACCTGGTTTTATGATTTGCTGTGGGAATTGCTTAGCAGTAGCAAGCTTGCTTTCGGGCTGACTGGTATCTGGATAATATAAAAAAATGAAAGTGCCGAGCAGCAGGATGGCTGCAGCAGCATAAAAATATCGGAATGGAAAGTTTTTAGGGGCGCTTTCCTCCATGGAGGCGTGGAGCTGGTTGAGGATTCTTGCCTTCACTTCCTCCTGGTCACCCTGCGTAGATGCCCAGGGTTGTTCAAGCAGCTCAAAATCAGCTTCCTGTTGTTGCAGCAATACAAGCTCCTCCGGCGTACATGTGCCAGCAAGATACTTCTCCTGTAATCTAAAAAGCTCCTCGGAAGTCATGGTAATATATTTGGTTATATATTAACAGAGCTACTTTTCAGCGTGCACACACATAAAAATCTGAAATTATTAATTCTTTTATCCACCACGGGCAATTTGGCAGGCTGTGAAAAAATTCCTAGGTTTAGCAACCAACTATAAACCGAGATGCCCCTAAAAGCATATTCAGATGCAGAATTATGGAGTGCGATTTGTCTGGACGACAAAAAAGCATTTGATGCGCTCTTTGAACGCTACTGGACATTGCTTTATAATACGGCCAACGCCTATCTTAAGGATGATGATGCCGCTTCCCAAATTGTACACGACATTTTTCTTAACCTCTGGCAAAAACGCCAGGTTTATCAGATCCAATCTTTTAAAAGTTACCTGAGTACCGCAGCCCGGTACCATGTTTATAAAGTACTTAAGGCGAGAAAAGCAGAAAACATCGTCTATGTAGAAGACTACACGGCCCATGAGCATAGCAGCCAGAGCCGCAATGCAGGCGAAGAAAAAATGAATACCCTTGAACTGGAGCGTGCCCTAGAGGAATCACTCGGCCAACTCCCTAAGCGTTGCCGCGAAATTTACAGTCTAAGTAGAACGGACCAGATGTCTAATGCTGAAATCGCGGAAAGGCTGAGCATCTCTAAGCGTACAGTAGAAAATCAGCTGACAACGGCACTGCAGTACCTGCGCAATGCACTGAAGTTGTTCCCTTTTCAAACCTGATCTATCCAATTCTTTTCCGATGAACCGCCTCCACCCATTCCATACTCTTACAGGTTGGACAAGGATGGTCTTCCACAGGTTCTAGTTCATACGTCCTAGCGCATTTTGCACAGGCATATAGACCGGCTTTAACTACCTTCCGGCTTTTACTCTGGTATTCATCCGGCAGGATCGGCAATCCGGGCAACACTTCATCATCTGGAAAATAAAAGACACTCAAACTTCCGGTATCTTCCAGCACGGCATATTTAACCTGTCCGAGCTGATCCACATGCTGCCCACGCAGCGTACCCAGAAATTCATCAGAGCCAAGTTCCTTTGATTTCAACTCCTTCAGACACATCTTACCGTCGCGAATGATGTAGATTGGCTTGCCTTCGATCATCAATTCAAACCACTCAAACTTGGTGATTAACCAGATGAGCACCCGATAAACGGCAAGTACAAGGACAAAGACCGCAACCGCATGCAAGATGCCTACGTCGTCGTAAAACATGGAGTCCCCTGCCGCAGAACCCAGCGTGATGATCATGACCATCTCGAAAATCGAGAGTTGCTGCACGCCCCTTTTTCCGGTAAACTTTAGGACGACCACCACCGCAAGGAACATGAGCGGTGTTCTAAAAAGGATTTCCCAAAAGAAGGAATACTCCTGATCGCTGAATAAAATTCTATGCCAGTCGAAATCCATGATGTTGCTGATATCTACCATAAGGTAAATAGCCCGCGATTTGTTTTTTGATACGTACAAAGCTGCTTCGTTCAGCCAGCTGATCAATACCAATTTACTGACAGCTAGGTACCAGGTAGGTACCAGCTTCGCTATCAATGCGGCCTCAACCCGGCCTCTATCCGGGGTCCATGCGGGTTGAGGGGCTAATGGCCGTATGAACCCCCTAATAACACCCTGAAGACACCGTATTGATCAGGTTACTGAAACAAATCCCTGGTGAAGTCAAGCAGCTTTATCCCGCCCGCTGCACCATGTCCCGGGATGATCAGCTTCACATTCGGATAGCGCGTCTTGATGCGCTGCACCGTGCCCGGCCATGCCGCCGTATCGGCATCTTCAAGGTTACCTTTTCCTGCGCCTTGTTCTTTAATCAGACAACCGCCAAACATAATCTTCGCCGAAGGCAGATAAGCTATGGTATTATCCTGGGTATGGCCAGCGCCATGATATTCAACGGACACCCTTGTACGACCGGCAGTAAAGCGTAGCGACTTATCGAAGGCATGCATCGGTATGGGAAACTGCTTTTGCGCTGCCAGCTTCAACGTAAGTGCTTGTGCATACGATGGGATGTTTTTCGCATGAAAAACATCCAGACCAGCCAGGCAATCGGCATGAAAGTGTGTTGCAACAACTGCTTTCACCTTGCTTTTTAAGGTAGATTCAATCCAGCTGATCAATTCTTCTGAAGCCGCAGTGTCCGCCGGTGTATCGAATACGAGCGCCTCAGCCCCATCTACGACGATCATGCCGTTACAGGAAACTTTTCCAAAATCCTGCGTCTTCAGGAAAGAAATATGCTGATAGACGTTTTCTGCAAGCTTGCTCACCTCCAGGTTATCCGACTTATAATGCTGTGCCTTTAGGGATGAAGAGAGACTTAAAAAAGTAAAAATGAACGCGAGACTTAAAAGGGAGAATTTCATCAGCTTAAAAAAGGGATTAAAGCATTATACCAACGTGTGCAAGCTATCAAAAACGGTATATTTACTTGTTTAGTATGAAAGCCTTATCCATTTTAAAAATTTCCTTTCTAAATTGCTTTAAAGTTGATACTTTGCGTAGACCTATAAACATCCTTAACCTACCTCAACATGAATAAAAGTGATATCTATATCATTGAAGACAATGAGGATATTGGATACGTTTTAACCTACTTTTTACAAGATGAAGGCTATAATGTGTCTTTGTTCCCAACTGTTGCCGATTTTACGAAGGCTTTTGAGAAAAGCTGTCCTGACCTCTTTCTGATTGACGTGATGCTTCCCGATGGGAACGGCATTAACGTGTGCACCAACATCAAAGCAGATACCCGTACCGGTGAAATTCCCGTGATCCTGATGTCGGCACATGCCCCGGCAGAAATCATGAGCAAGGAGTCTTGCGCCAATGCATTTTTGAACAAGCCGTTCGACCTGCAGGTACTGCTCGGCACAATAAAGACGCACCTGCACTAGAGGTATTTATACTTAAGGGTTTATATTGCCGTTATCATAAGTTCAAAACATCCTATGGCGAACAACTCTATACCCATTCCAGAAAATGAACTGGCAAGAATAATGAGCCTTTCTAACCTGGATCTGGATTTTACGAACTTGGAAGACAGCTTCAAGGACCTTACGCTGCTGGCAACGAAGGTTACTGGCACGGAGATTTCCTTAATCAACATTGTAGATTCTTACACCCAATGGACCATTGCCAATCAGGGCATCGACTTGCAACAGATGCCCAGAGAAGATTCGGTATGCCAATACACGCTGATGTCGCAACAGCCTTTCGAGGTAAAGGACATGTCCATAGACGATCGCTTCAGCAGTAAATTCTATGTAAACAGTCCTGGAGGGTTGCGCTACTATTACGGCCTGCCGCTTCAGATTGCTAAAGGCCTGAATATCGGTGCGCTATGCGTACTGGATACGCAGGTAAAGGCCCTGAGTCCAGAGAAGGTTGAATTGCTGGAGATTATTGCACAAACTGTTGTAAAACGCTTGAAGTCTATCCATGCCCTCGAGCAACTCAATGCAAAGCTGGCAGAATCTAATGCGGCCAAGAAAAAGGCTGCGCACGATATCCGTGGCCCATTGGCTGGGATCGTGGGTCTTTCTGAGCTGATTTCCGATCAGGGAGCCGCGACCAATGTGCCAGAGTTAATGGAATATATTAGCATGATCAACAAGAGTGGACTGTCGCTTCTGGAACTTGCAGAAGAGATTCTCTCCGAAGATCAGCAGCAGGCGCTGGCCGATAACGAATTTAACTTACCATTGTTTAAAGAAAAACTGCTAAAGCTATATCAGCCGCAGGCTAAAGTCAAAGCCTTGGATTTTGAGGTTTATCTCGAAGCAGGCAACGAAAACGTCCCTTTTTCAAAGAACAAACTGCTGCAGATTGCCGGAAACCTGATTTCCAATGCCATTAAGTTTACGCCTGAACGCGGTAAAGTTGTGGTGAGTCTCGGCTTGGTACTTAATGCCGATGAAAAGCTCCTGAACATTACCGTGAACGATACCGGCGTTGGCATTGATGCCGATGCGGTAGAGCGGATCATCATCGGAAAAGCGGAATCTACACCGGGTACGCAAGGCGAAAAAGGCTATGGCTTTGGCTTAAGCCTGGTTTCACATCTGGTGGAAGCTCTTAATGGTAAAATAACGGTGAGCTCCAGTCCAGGCTCGGGCACCAGATTCGAAGTGCTGCTGCCACAAAAACTTTAATAGCTTACATGCTGCAACGCCCCAGTTGCAGCATGGCTAATCCTTGAAAAAAATTTAACTTGTCGGCCTGTAATATTTTACAAACCCCTCCTACTAATACCGTATATGGAGAAGCCCGACGAAGAATCCTTCAATAAACTTATTGTATCTAACCGCGCAAGTATTTACCGGATATGCCGTGCATACATTTACGATGCCTCGCTTGCCGATGATCTTTACCAGGAAATCCTGTACCAGATCTGGAAAAGCATAAGGAATTTTAAAGGACATGCAAAGGTAAGCACCTGGGTGTACCGGATTGCGGTGAACACGGCAATCAGTTTCAACCTGAAAAACAAACGCCAGCAACATGAGCCACTACCAGAATTCTTTCAGGTGGCTTATGAGGATACAATGGATGAAAAGAAGGCCTCTGAGGCGAAGCTTGATCACCTACGGTACTGCATTAATCAACTTGAGCCGGCAGACAGGCTGATTATTTCGCTGGTATTGGAAGACAAAAGCTATAAAGATATTGCAGAAATCACCGGGAGTAATGCAAATCTGGTTGGCGTCAAGATCAACAGGATAAAAGGTAGATTATTAAAATTAATGACAACAAAACAGCATTATGAACTTTGATGAACTTAAAAGTAGCTGGCAGACACAGCCTTTAAACTCCGGAATGGAGATCAACGAACTCAAAACAACCCTGGATAACAAGTGGAACAAGTACCAGCAAAGCCTGTATCGAACGAATATTTGCATGACTTTGGGCTTTCTTGCCGCCACAATCGTGATTACCTGGGTATTCTTCGCCTTTCAGGCGGAATTTGGACTGGCATTTAAACTTAGCCTGGCTTCAACCTGCCTGCTGATGATCGTGTTCGCAGCAATCGCCTGGAGAAGTTATGACTTCAAAAAAGACCATCTGGAGGTTGCCAGCACCGACTTCATCAAATACCAGCTTCAGAAAATCAGCTGGCAGCGTAAGGTGATCAGTCAATACATCTGGATCTATATGGTTTTGCTCTGGCTGGCGGTGATGACCTATATGGTAGAAATTCTAGCGCCTGCAACCGCAACCCTGAGGTACTCGGCGATTGGGATCACCACACTTTTCCTGGTGATTGTAGCCTTCAGGGATGCCAGAAAACAGAAATCACGACTGGCAAGGCTGGACGATATGGCTGCTGAACTGGAGCAGCAACAAAAGATGCTGATTTCCAACTGAACTTAATTAATTGGCATCCAACAACTTCTTGGCTTGGTAATTGGGTAACCATTCCTATAAACTTAAACCAAAAGATATGGATACGATTAAGAAGTTTGATTTGATGCAGAAGATTGCGAATGAATTGATAGACCTGCAAAATTCTCAGCAAGCATTAATTCAAAAGTTGGGTAAAATAGAGGTTGACAATATCGAATTGGGTGATAAGCGTCTTGAGAAAGATCTTCCGGATATGCACCAACGTGTTTCCGATAACCTGGACACCATTAGCGGCATCCTGGAGTACTTCGACGAAAAGAAGGATAACTTCGGCGAGAAAAACAATGTGGAAGCATTGAAAGAACAACAGATTATCGACAACCTGAACATCTAGGCTATTTAGCCATAGGATAACCTTTATCAATCCAATCGGCCTTAATGCTGGTTGGGAGATTCAGGATCTTCACATTCGTATAACCCAGCTTTTGCAACATTGTAAAAGCTGGTTTTACATTAGGGCAGTGCTCAAAAGGACAACAGCCACAGTAAATAACCACAGCACTGGCCTTAGGCTTGCCTTTCAACTCCGATCTGAGTTGCGCAAGTCCCGCTTCCTCACTCGCAGCAGCAAGTTTCTTCGCACCTTGAATATTCCCTACAAAGCCAATGTTATAAATGGCTGGCTTTGCCGCAGCTGGTTTCTTCAGCGCCGCCACCAACGTATTGGTTTGCATAAGATACTTATCTGGCCAAACCTGCTTCTTTAGTCCCAAATTCTGCGCATTTGCGCCAAAACTGAACAATAAACAGGCGATCACATTAATGAAAAGGTATTTTATGTACTTCATGGGGACTAATTTTAAGTAAAGATAGTGCGTGGATATGGAACAGCCACATTAGCGGTGATAATATTACTTAAAGATGCAAGTTGCCATTTCACAGGAACTTCGATTTTCAAAATTATATTCGGACTGAAGCGCTTAGACACACCATCATTACAATTTAATTGGCCTGAAATGTGAATTTCTTGTTTTATTCTATTCTTTGTTGCATTTTTGCACTGCTTATAAAGAAAGACGGAGGGACAGACCCTGCGAAGTCTTAGCAACCTGTGCTTACAAGGTGCTACATTCTACTGGAGCCATTTCAACGCGGTACCAGAAAGATAAGTGATTCGAATCTTACCCCGGAATCTTGACTAAGCCTTTTGTATACATGCCTTTGCTATTGTTGCGAACGCAGTGTGCTTAATAATCCAGAAAATGAGCATTAGAGCAGAACTCGAAAAACGCATACTTGTTATAGATGGTGCTATGGGTACCATGATCCAACGTTATCAGCTTACAGAAGCTGATTTCAGAGGTGAAAGATTTAAAGATCACCCTTGTGATCTGAAAGGAAATAACGACTTACTAAACCTTACCCGCCCTGACGTGATCAAGGCCATCCACCTGGAGTACCTTCAGGCAGGCGCAGATATCATTGAAACCAATACTTTCAGCACGCAAAGGGTTTCCATGGCCGACTACCAGATGGAAGATCTTTCCTATGAGTTGAGCTATGAAGGCGCACGTGTAGCCAAAGAGACCGTGCTGGAGTTTATGGCGGACAATCCTGACCGCAGGTGTTTTGTGGCCGGCGCAATTGGTCCGACAAACCGCACACTTTCTATGTCGCCCGACGTGAACGACCCGGGCTACCGTGCCATCTACTTCGATGAACTTGAAGCCGCTTATACGGAGCAGGTCCGCGGATTGGTTGATGGCGGTGCCGATGTGCTGCTGATTGAGACCATCTTTGATACGCTGAATGCGAAAGCAGCCATCGTGGCGATTAAGAAATATGAACACGAGATTGGCCGCAAACTGGAGATCATGATCTCGGGAACCATTACGGATGCTTCCGGCAGGACCTTATCCGGGCAGACTGCAGAAGCATTCCTGAACTCGGTAGCGCATGCAAAGCCACTTAGCATCGGCTTCAACTGTGCTTTGGGTGCAAAAGAAATGCGTCCGCACATTGAAGAGCTGTCGGCGAAAGCGGCCTGCTACATCTCCGCTTACCCGAATGCGGGTTTGCCCAATGAGTTTGGCGCCTATGATGAGCAGCCCCATGAAACCGCGCATTTGGTAGAAGACTTTATTGACCATGGCTTTGTGAACATTGTGGGGGGCTGTTGTGGCACCACGCCGGATCACATCCGGTGTATCGCTGCCAAGGCTAAACATGTTAAACCACGGAAGATTCCTGCAGTGGAGACACATCTGCGCCTAAGCGGACTGGAGCCTGTAACCATAAGGCCAGACAGCATCTTCGTAAACATTGGCGAGCGAACCAACATCACGGGATCTCCGAAGTTCTCCAAGTTAATTCTCGGAGGCGATTACGAAGCTGCATTAAGCGTAGCACGGCAGCAGGTAGAAGGCGGTGCGCAAATCATCGATGTGAACATGGATGAAGGTATGCTGGACTCCGAGGCGGCAATGACCAAGTTCCTGAACCTCATTGCCTCTGAACCGGATATCTCTAAACTGCCCATCATGATCGACTCCTCTAAATGGACGGTGATTGAAGCGGGGTTGAAGTGTATTCAAGGAAAGGGTATTGTAAACTCGATCTCCCTGAAAGAAGGTGAAGAGAAGTTTAAGGAAAGTGCCAGAAAGATCATGCAGTACGGTGCGGCCGTGGTGGTGATGGCTTTCGATGAAAAAGGACAGGCAGATAACCTGGAGCGCAGGATAGAGATTTGTCAGCGTTCCTATGATATCCTGGTAAATGAAGTCGGCTTCTACCCTGCCGACATCATCTTCGATCCAAACATTCTGACCGTTGCAACGGGACTGGAAGAACATAATAACTATGCAGTTGATTTCATCAACTCAACGCGCTGGATTAAAGAGAACTTACCCCATGCACATGTAAGTGGTGGGGTTTCCAACATATCCTTTTCTTTCCGTGGGAACAACACGGTGCGGGAAGCCATGCACTCGGCATTCCTGTACCATGCCATTAAGGCTGGGCTGGACATGGGGATTGTAAACGCAGGAATGCTGGAGGTCTATGAAGCCATTCCGCCGGTACTGCTGGAGCTGGTGGAAGATGTACTCTTCAACCGCCGCGACGACGCTACAGAACGCCTCGTGGAATATGCGGATACGATTAAAAGTAAAGGCAAGGAAGTGGTGCGCGATGAAGCCTGGCGCAAGGGCAGCGTAGCGGAAAGGCTGTCGCACGCCCTTGTAAAAGGGATTATAGAATACCTGGATGACGACGTAGAAGAAGCGCGGCAGCAATTTGCCAAGCCTATCGAGGTGATTGAAGGTCCTTTGATGGACGGCATGAACATCGTGGGCGACCTTTTTGGCGCAGGAAAAATGTTCCTGCCACAGGTTGTAAAATCTGCCCGGGTGATGAAAAAGGCGGTTGCTTACCTGCTGCCTTTCATTGAACAGGAGAAACTGGACAACCCAGATGGCAATCAGCGTTCCTCTGCCGGCCGGGTATTGATGGCCACGGTGAAAGGCGACGTTCATGATATCGGAAAGAACATTGTGGGTGTGGTACTTGCCTGCAACAACTTTGAAGTGGTGGATATGGGTGTAATGGTGCCCGCACAGGATATCATCAAGAAAGCTCGCGAGATCAATGCAGACATCATTGGCTTAAGTGGTTTAATTACCCCTTCCCTGGATGAGATGGTCCATTTCGCGAAAGAGATGGAGCGTGAAGGTTTTACCATGCCTTTGATCATCGGCGGGGCAACAACTTCGAGAATCCACGTCGCCGTGAAAGTGGCACCACATTATTCCGGTCCTGCAATCCACGTGCTTGATGCTTCGAGAAGTGTTACCGTCTGCAGTTCCCTGCTGAACCAGCAGCATAAAGAAACCTACATCAGCGGCATCCGTGCGGAATACGAAAAAGCAAGGATTGCCCATTTAAATAAGAAATCCGACAAACGCTTCAAGGACATCGAAGAAGCGCGAGCGCAGAAATTCCAGATTGATCTATCCAGGGTTGCACCAAAACCCACATTCCTGGGCACCAGGGTGATCCATGATTTCCCGCTGGAAGAACTTGTACCTTATATCGACTGGACGCCGTTCTTCCACACCTGGGAGTTGAGGGGCAGCTTCCCTAAAATCTTCGAAGATGCTTACGTGGGTGAGGTTGCCAAAAAGCTCTATGCGGATGCACAGATCATGCTGGAGCAGATCGTGTCCGAGAAGCTGCTGAAAGCAAAAGCGGTGATTGGCTTCTGGCCTGCGAGTGCCATTGGCGACGACATCCGCCTGGATGTGGATCGCAACCCGGTAACCATTCACACTTTACGCCAGCAGGGCGAGAAGGTGGCCGGAGATCCATACTATGCACTGTCTGATTTTATTGCTCCGCAGGAAGCTGGTCTGGAAGACTACTTCGGTGGATTTGCACTGACCGCAGGTCTGGGCTGTGATGAACTGGTTGCCGAATACGAGCGCAACTATGATGATTACAACAGCATCCTGGTTAAAGCACTTGCAGACCGGCTTGCGGAGGCTTTCGCAGAGAAAATGCATGAGCTGGTGCGTACCGAATACTGGGGTTATGCACCGCAGGAAAAGTTCAGCAATGAAGAATTGATCAAAGAGAAATACGTCGGCATCCGCCCGGCACCAGGCTATCCGGCTTGCCCTGATCATACCGAAAAAGAGACGCTCTTCGCCCTGCTTGATGCAGAAGCACAAATCGGGCTAAAGATCACGGAAAGTTATGCCATGTACCCCACAGCCGCAGTAAGTGGCTTCTACTTCTCACACCCGGAATCCAGATATTTCGGACTCGGCAAGATCGAAAAGGACCAGGTTGCCGATTACGCTGTTCGTAAGGGCATGTCGCTGGAAGAAGCGGAACGCTGGCTGGGACCAAATTTAGCCTACTAATCACACCATCACGACGTAAATGAAAATCACCGAACATATAAGCAAAGCCGCAGGCAAGACTTTATTTTCTTTTGAACTACTTCCGCCAATTAAAGGGAAAAGCATCAACGACATCTACGATGCGATTGATCCTTTGATGGAATTCAATCCGCCATTCATTGATGTAACCTACCATAGGGAAGATTACATTTATAAGCAGCACGACAGCGGACTACTGGAGAAACTCACCTACCGAAAGCGGCCAGGTACAGTCGCGATCTGTGCCGCAATCATGAACCGCTATAAGGTAGATGCCGTGCCGCATTTAATTTGTGGGGGTTTTACCAAGGAGGAAACAGAAAATGCGCTAATCGATCTTCAGTTCCTGGGCATTGATAACGTGCTGGTTTTACGTGGAGATGCACGCCACGCGGATGCGCATTTCGTGCCAACGCCGGGCGGCCATGCCTACGCCACCGAACTGCTGAACCAGGTCATCGAGATGAATAATGGCAAGTACCTCTACGAAGATCATTCTGCGTTTAAGACCGAGTTCTGCGTAGGTGTTGCAGGTTACCCGGAGAAGCATTTCGAATCCCCAAACATGAAGACAGACTTCAAGTACCTGAAGCAAAAGGTTGATATGGGCGCTGAATTCATTGTGACCCAGATGTTCTTCGATAACCAGAAGTATGTAGATTTTGTGCGGTGCTGCCGCGAAAACGGTATCAACGTACCGATCATTCCGGGGCTAAAGCCAATTACTGCTTCCAAGCAGTTGATTAGCCTACCTAAAATCTTCCATATCGACCTGCCGGAAGATCTAAGTGAAGCCATATCAGACTGCAAGAATGAAGCTGCGGTAAAAGAACTCGGTATAGAATGGATGATTGCGCAATGTAAAGAGCTGATGGCACTTGGCGCACCAGTTTTGCATTTCTACACCATGAGTAATCCCGAGCCAACCAGAAAGATTGCACAGGCCATATTCTAGCGTTATTTACTTGTTATAAATTTAAGCGCCTGCAGGGGAGCTTTGTATTTTGATACATGCTTCCCTGCAGGCGCTTAAAGTTTCATCAGATTTTTAGCGCGCCATTAAGTACGCTTTAAACTGCTGAAAACTGACCGGCATAGCGGTGGATTGCCGCGGTTTCTCCTTCAACGCGTTTACCTCTTCCGGCATCACAACTTTCGATGCAATGTCCTCAGGCAAAGCGTCCGGGAATTTGCAGGGATGCGCGGTAGACAAGAAAACGCATACCGTATCCGAATCCGGGTGTTCTGCCTGATAAGCTTTTGTGGCAAGCCATGCAACGGCCGTATGCGGGCAGGCAATGTATCCATGCAGCTCATGTAGTCTCCTGATGGTGTCAATGGTTTCGTCATCTGTGAAGCGGTAACCTTTTAGCACCTGCTTTAACGCTTCGGCATCTCCCTTAAAGAGCTCCATAATGCGCACCCAATTGCTCGGCGCTCCAACATCCATGGCATTCGAGTAGGTTTGCACAGACGGCCGTGTTTCATAAACACCCGTTTCCAGGAATCGTGGAACAGTATCATTGGCGTTCGTCGCAGCGATGAACTGCTCCACAGGCAAGCCCATACGTTGTGCAAGCAAGCCTGCAGCTATATTGCCAAAATTGCCGCTTGGTACCGCAACCACCATCTTTTCAATCCCCTGTCTCCGCAGCTGCGCATAAGCATTGAAATAGTAGAAAGTCTGTGGGATGAGCCTGGCGATGTTAATGGAATTGGCCGAGGTTAAGCGAAGCCTGGCATTAAGTTCCGCATCTGCAAAGGCTTCCTTCACCAGTTGCTGGCAGTCATCAAACGTACCCGCGATTTCCAGCACCTGAATGTTCTGGCCGTTGGTGCAGAGCTGCAGCTCCTGAATCTCACTGACCTTCCCTTTGGGGAACAGAATAGTCACCCGCGTATTCGGCACGCCCAGGAAGCCAAGCGCTACAGCCCCACCTGTATCGCCAGAGGTTGCCACAAGCACGTCAAGCAGCTGCTCCCCTTCCCGGAGGAAGTACGACATCACCCGGCTCATGAACCGCGCTCCGAAGTCCTTGAAGGCAAGTGAAGGGCCGTGGAAAAGCTCCAGCACCTGGGTATGTTTATCAAGCTGCTGTAGTGGTGCCTCGAAGGATATGGCATCGTCAATGATAGCCTTCAAATCTTCGGCAGGCATAGCATCACCAATCAGCGCGCTTGCTACTTCGAAGGCGATTTCCGGCAGGCTATACTGCCCGATGTTGTCCAGGAAAGTCTGGTTCAAGCGGGGAATCTCTGCGGGCATATACAAGCCTTTGTCCAAAGGCATGCTGTTGAAAACAGCAGTCTTGAAATCCACCAGCTGTTCAGGGTTATTAGTACTATATAATTTCATTGTTTAGGGTTAGGTTGGTTTAGGAGATGATTTTTGGTCCTTCGCTGTTCACCTGAGACACGAAGGCCAGGCTCTTGATGCCGCTGGTTTTTAACCGGGTTTGCAGTAGCGCCGTAACCTGCGCGGCGGTTTCCTGCGATTTGCAGAGTGCGAACACAGAAGGTCCGGAGCCAGAAATCCCGAAGCTTATGGCGCCGTTGGCCATCGCCAGATCGCGCATCACGTAGAAGTCCGGGATCAGAATCGAACGGATGGGTTCAATAAGCACATCCTGCATGCTCCTGCCGATCAGGTCGTAGTCTTTCATGAACAACCCTGCAACCAAACCTGCGACGTTACCCATCTGCGTAACGGCATCTTTCAGCAGCACTTTACTGCGGATCATGGCACGGGCGTCTTTAGTAGGCACATCCACCTCGGGGTACACCACCGCAGCATAAAGTTCTTCCGGGAATGGCAACCGCAGGATGTCCAGCGGCTCATAACTGCGGATCAGCACAAAGCCTCCAAGCAGTGCCGGCGCCACATTGTCGGCATGTCCGTAACCGCAGGCCAGCTCCTCCCCCTTCATCGCAAAGGGAATGAGGTCATGGTTGCTCAGCAAGCCATCCATCAACGTGTTGATGGCGAATAACCCAGCGACGGTACTTGCCGAGCTGGAGCCCAGGCCACTGCCGATGGGCATCTTTTTGTGCAGCTCAATTTCAAGTCCGAGATCAGGCTGCCCGATATGATTCAGGTAATGCTGTACACTCGAACTCACGGTATTTTTCTTCGGATCCAGGGGCAGCTTACCCTCATCACCCGTAATTTTTGTAATGCGAATGCCAGCGCTGGAAGTCCTGCGCATGATCACTTCATCTCCTGGCGCGTTGATCGCAAAACCAAGGACATCAAACCCGCAGACCACATTGGCGACCGTCGCGGGTGCAAAGACTTTTACAGAAGCGCTCATCGTTTACCAATGTTTATGATGTCCGCAAATACACCTGCCGCGGTCACTTCTGCGCCAGCACCAGGTCCTTTAACCACCATCGGTCGCTGCGAATAGCGGTTTGTGGTGAAAGAAATGATGTTATCACTGCCCGACATCATGTAAAAAGGGTGACTTTCATCTACGCTCTGCAGCGTAATTTCTACTTTACCGTGCTCCAGCTTTCCAATGTAGCGCAGCACCTTGCCTGCTGCTTCTGCCTGCGACTTCAAATTTTCAAAGTAACTTGCGTTAGCCTCAAGGGAAGTGTAGAATTCCGCAACTGTAGTTGCCGCCATGCATGCCGTCGGCAGCATATTTTCAATACTCACATCCGAGGATTCCATCGGGTGCCCGGCGTCCCGCGCCAGAATCAGCATCTTACGCATGAAATCTTTCCCATTCAAATCATCACGTGGATCGGGTTCTGTATATCCTTTTTCCTGTGCTTCGCGCACCACATCATGAAACTTGCGGTCGCCCCTGAAGTTGTTGAAAATGTAAGAGATCGTCCCCGAAAGGATGGCCTCAATACGGCTGATCTTGTCGCCACTTAACATCAGGTCGCGCAGTGTTCTGATGATCGGCAAGCCTGCCCCCACATTGGTCTCGTAGTAGAAATCCACGCCGGCCGTGCGGGCCGCCTTCTTAAAAGCCTGGTACTGGCTGTAATCCCCGGAGTTACCGATCTTATTGCAAGTCACCACCGAGATGCTCGATTTCAGCACCTGCTCATAAAACTGCACGGGCTCCGCACTCGCGGTGTTGTCTACAAACACGCAGTTTGGCAGGTTCATGGCGCGCATGCGCTTCACGAAATGCTGCAGATCCGCTTTCTCGGAATAGGTTTCAAGTGTCTCTTCCCAGCTGGACAAGTCGATCCCCTCCATGCTCAGTTGCATCTTTCTGCTGTTGCTGATGCCCATTACTTTCACCTCCAGGTCGTTATGTTGCGCGAGGTAAGGCATCTGACTGTGCAGCTGGCTGAATAGCGTTTTCCCAATATTACCTGTGCCCAGACAGAACACATGCAGTGTTTTTTTAAGCTGCGAGAAGAAGGCATCATGTACCGCATTCACCGCTTTGGACAGGTCCTCTTTGGAAAGAATCACAGAGATGTTGTACTCGGAAGAGCCCTGCGCAATCGCGCGCACATTCACCCCGTTACGGCCAAGCGCATTAAACAACCTGGCGCTCATGCCCGGCGTGTGGCGCATGTTTTCACCAACAATGGCGATTACGGAAAGGTTACTTTCCAGGCTCGGGTACTCCAGTTTGTTCGTCTGCAGTTCCAGTTCAAATTCCTTATTAATCATCTGCAATGCATTCACCGCATCGTCAGGTTTCACCGCAAAAGTAATGCTGTGCTCAGATGAAGATTGCGTAATCAGAATAACGTTGATCTGCTCGCGCGAAAGCAGCGAAAACAACCTGCCGCTGAAGCCGGATTTACCGACCATGCCACTACCCGAAAGGTTAAGGATGGTCACGTCGTTTATCGATGATATCCCTTTGATCGGAAGATCTGAAGGCTGGGTATCCGGCCGGATATAAGTACCCTCAAAAGCAGGGTTGAAGGTATTCTTAATGACGATAGGTATCTTCTTCAGGAATGCCGGGGTCATGGTCGGCGGATAAACCACCTTGGCACCAAAATACGAAAGTTCCATGGCTTCGGTGTAGCTGAGCTCCTTTAGCGGGAAAGCCTTTTCCACGATCCGCGGATCGGCGGTAAGCATCCCATCAACGTCGGTCCAGATCTGAATCTCGCTTGCAGCAAGTGCCGAGCCCCAGATGGCAGCGGTATAGTCGCTTCCACCCCTGCCGAGCGTTGTAATACGGCCATCATCTGTACTGGCGATGAAGCCTGTAACAAACAATAAAGACGCCTGATGAAGGTTGTAGAAATTCTGAATCAGCAGGTCTGATAAGGCCGTGTTCACCCTGGCGTTCCCAAACGCCGCATCTGTCTTGATGTACTCCGAGCCATCAACCGCCAGTACATCTTTAAAATGCTGGCGTGCCAGATGTGAGATGGTGAAAGTGGAGCAACGCTCGCCGAAGCTGAGAATCAGATCGCGGGTTTGCGGGCTCAGCTCTTTCAGCACGGAAACGGATTGTAGAATATCCTCCAGCTGGTTAAAATAGATGGTCAGCTTGCTGAACACCGGGTTCTGGGCCGCAGCAGGCAGCAATGCTCGGACCACGTCGAAATGCCGGTTCTCAATGCTCTTCAGCTCTGCGGAATAATCCTGCTCTTGCCTGGCTTTCTCTGCGATGTCAATCAGCTGGTTGGTCACACCACTAAATGCAGAGAGCACCACAATGGGATTGCCCTGTGGCAGTTCGCTTTCAAGGATGCCCATCAAGGCCTTGATGCTTGCTACGGAACCGACCGAAGTACCTCCAAATTTTAAAATCTTCATGTTTGTTTCAGGTTAAAAAAAAAGCGCCTTCCCGGTTTAGAGGAAGGCGCTTTCTATGTTGTTTATCAGTTTAATGAACACATTAGATTACCACCCTCCGGTTAGGCCCGGTGGTTGTAATAATAATGCTTGTAATGGTTCTGAAATTGCTCATTGTATTTTTCACACTAAGTGCGTTGACATAAAGTAAAGTTATATTCCTCACATTAGCAAATGATTTTCAAAAAATTATAAACTAAACCATACACCAGCGTTTAAATCTCAACAGAAAGGCAGGCTTTTCTTACCTTTACTTTATATATGCAAGGATTAGTTATTAAATCAACTGGAAGCTGGTACCAGGTACATGCCGAAGACGGTGAAATTTACGATTGCAGGATCAAGGGCAAATTCAGGATCAAGGGTATTCAAACCACCAATCCACTTGCCGTGGGTGATCAGGTAGACTTCGAGCTGGAACCCAATTCAGGCAATGGCGTCATTGACAAGCTTCATGAGCGTAAAAACTACATCATCCGTAAATCTATCAACCTTTCCAAGCAGGCACAGATCATCGCGGCCAATATGGATCAGGCTTTTCTGGTGGTTACGATTGCCTCACCGCGCACCTCCATGGGCTTTATCGACCGCTTTCTGGCAACTGCCGAAGCATACGGTATTCCAGCGGTGCTGATTTTCAACAAACTCGACTTATTCAATGACGCAGGACTAGAGATCCTGGAAGATTATAAAGCCATTTACGAGAACATCGGCTATCCGTGTTATACCGTTTCTGCACTTGAAGGCACCAATATTCACATTATTGAAGATCTGCTGAAAGATAAAACCACCCTGTTTTCAGGGCACTCCGGTGTGGGTAAATCAAGCCTGATCAATGCTTTGATGCCCGATCTAGATATTAAAACCGGAGAAGTGTCGGAAGCAAGTGATAAAGGACAGCACACCACGACTTTCGCGGAGATGCATGAACTGCCATTTGGCGGCTACCTGATTGACACGCCCGGCATCCGGGAGCTTGGTATTTTCGATATCCGGCCGGAAGAACTGGGCCACTACTTCGTGGAGATGCGTGCCTTGCTGAACCAGTGCAAATTTCATAACTGCCGCCATGTTAATGAGCCAGGTTGCGCCGTAATCAAGGCAGTAGAAGAAGGCGAAATCGAGCTGAGCAGGTATGAGAGCTACCTGAGCATCTATCACGGAAACGAAACCAGAGCTTAACATGAGGGTCGTAATACAAAGGGTAACCGAGGCGAGCTGCACCGTAGAAAGTGTGGTCACCGGCGCAATAGCGGAAGGCTTCCTGGTTTTGCTGGGCATTGAAGATGCGGACACGCAGGAAGACCTGGACTGGCTGGCACAAAAGATTGCCGGTATGCGGATCTTCAGCGATGAAAATGGCCTAATGAACAAATCATTGACCGATGTAGATGGAAATATCTTATTGATCAGTCAGTTTACGCTCTTTGCTGCGACAAAGAAAGGCAACCGACCAGGCTTTACACGTGCGGCGAGGCCGGACAAGGCCATTCCGATGTATGAAAGCATGATCAGCAAACTGTCTTCCTTGATCAACAAAGACGTCCAAACCGGCATTTTCGGTGCAGACATGAAGATTCGACTGCTGAATGACGGTCCGGTAACCATCACGATAGATACCAAAAACAAAGAATAAGATGACCATCAAAGAAGCGCAGGAAGCGGTTGATCAATGGATCAACAAGACAGGTGTACGTTATTTTAACGAACTGACCAATACGGCAATATTGATGGAAGAAGTGGGTGAAGTTGCCCGGATCATGTCGAGAAAATACGGCGAACAATCTTTTAAAAAGAGCGACGAAGCCGTTGATCTTGGTGGTGAAATGGCGGATGTGTTGTTTGTGCTGATCTGCCTGGCCAATCAGACGGGGATCGATCTTACGGAAGCGTTGGCGCAGAACATGCAGAAGAAAAGCATCCGTGATGCCGACCGGCACCATAATAATCCGAAGCTGAAGTAAAGTCTGGTTCAGTATCTTGTCATTTGCTGCATAACCTTATAGCTTGGTCACTTAGCAGGTCATTTCCCGAGGATTCGTATCTGCCAATGGAGCAAACATTTTCAGACTTACCATATTAAAAAATTACCTATATTGTGTACCAAAGCATGTACACATGAAGGAGATAGTAGAAACGACCAGCAGACAGTTTAGGGAACGTCAGAAAGACTTCTTTGATATGGCTGACAAGGGGCAGAAGATCGTAATAAAACGAGGTAGCAAACAAGCCTACGTTCTTACCCCAGTGTCGCCTGATGACCTGTACTTTACTTCTGAAATGATTCAGCGAATCAGAGAATCGCAACAAGAAATTAAAGAGGGAAAAAGCGTAACGATCAAGACAAAGGAAGATTTGGACAAGTTCTTTGAGGGCTTGTAATAGATGTATACTGTAGTTATATCAGAAAAGGCGCAGGATGATCTCAAGGCTTTAAGGAAGTCAGAACCTCAGGCATACAAAAAAGCGCGGTTATTGATCGAAGATCTAGCAGAGCACCCAAAAACTGGCTTGGGTAAACCACAGTTGAAAAGTATGATTTGGAAGGCTTATACGCTAGAAGAATAACAGACAAGCATCGCCTAGTCTATTCAATTAATGACGAGGTGATCACGGTGTATGTTGTGTCTGCAATAGGGCACTACAATGATAAATAGTGACATCAATCGAAACCCATCTATAAAAAAAGCCTGATCAAACACATGACCAGGCTCTTCCTAAAATAGCTATCCTTTTTTTACAACGTCAGCGCTGCTTTAATCTTCTGCGCGGCTTCTTCTAAAGCTTTCTGCGAAGGATTCAGTTTTGGCTTGCTGAAGTTCATGTCTTCCACGTAATTCATCGGGATCAGGTGGATGTGTGCATGTGGCACTTCTAATCCGATCACCGCCATACCAACTTTAATACAAGGAAAAGCTTGCTTAATACCAGCAGCTACAATCTTGGCGAACAAGGTTAAGCCGAAATAGCTCTCCTCATCCATATCAAAAATGTAGTCAATTTCCTTTTTCGGAATCACCAGCACATGACCCATCGTTAAAGGGTTAATGTCCAGGAATGCCAGGAACTCGGTCGTTTCTGCAACCACGTGTGCGGGAATTTCACCGTCTATTATTTTTGAAAAGATTGTCGACATATTTTTCTGTTTACCTGCTGATTTCTAATATTTCAAATTCCATTTTACCTGCAGGAACCTGGATCTCTGCTTTATCGCCAACAGATTTACCCAAAAGTCCTTGTGCAATGGGCGACTTCACCGAGATCTTTCCGGTTTTTAAGTCTGCTTCTGTTTCCGCCACCAACTGGTAAGTCATGGTTGCGCCGCTTTTAACATTCCTAATTTTAACAATTGACAAAGCGAGCACTTTCGACGTGTCTAGTTTAGACTCGTCAATTAGTCGTGCATTAGAAAGTGTGTTCTCCAGCTTCGCAATCTTGGCTTCATGCAAGCCTTGTGCTTCTTTGGCTGCATCGTATTCGGCGTTCTCCGAAAGGTCGCCTTTATCTCTTGCTTCAGCTATTTGCTTAGATATCATCTGCCTCCCCTTCGTCTTCAAATACTGTACTTCCTGCTTTAGTTTATCTAAACCATCTTGGGTATAATAAGTAACCTCTGTCATAGCTCAATTTATTTTATGATTCCTATAAAAAAGAAACAAGACTACATCGGCTCTTCGCCTACATAGTCTTGCTTCAATGAAAACGAAGATAACAGCCTGTATTTACAAATGCAAATCTTTTTAGTGAACTACGGCCCCACAAGGAAAGTAAAAACCCCGGTAACCAGGTTCTAGAATATTCCCTGAAAGGCAACGCGAACCCCAACCACTGGCCTTAGCGCATTGTTGAAGTGCGCTAAATCTACTTGAAAGTTGAAATCCACCACGCTGATTCGGGAAACCCTTTGCGACAGACCAACACCTGCTGATCCCCCCAAGCCAAAATCGCCAGGTTCCAGGCTCGCCAGGTTCCAAAGGGGCCCTGCATTTACGTATAGACTTTCATCGAAAAAGTACCGGCCATTTAAAGAGAGATTGAGTCCGGAGGGAATTACATACCCTAAGGCCGGCACAACAGACACCGCCTTCGCGACTTTAATTTCTCCGAAGAACATGCCAACATAGCCCATTCCGTATTCGGAAGTATTCAGGCCGGCGTTAATCCCCAGTCCACTTCTGGCTTGCGCCTGCACAGCGTCAGTATTCAGCGTCAGCATTATGCTGAAAATAAGGAGCGTCAATATAGATTTCATTGTAGCATATTAAACAGCAAACATACATAAACTGCTTCAGCTACAAACGCACATTAACCCCATATCAGAAACACAGCATACGCACATCAAACGCACAGTTTTGTGGGTCTGGTGTGCGCTTCCTGTGCGTTTCGTGTGCGTTTGGTCTGGGTCTGACCCAAGGCTTGTCCCTCCGTATCCAAAGACTGATATTTTATAATTTTATGTAAGTTAGCTACCTTAAATTCACCAACAATCAAGACATTTTCAATGCAACTTAAAAGCATCTCTCTAATAGCCTTGTGTTTACTGGGGCTTACAGAACTGAAGGCACAGGAGCTTTACATGCCTAGAAATATTAAGCAAGCCTATCAGGCCGGTACCAGATCGCCAGATGGTAAACCTGCAAAAGCATACTGGCAAAACCATGGTAAGTACGACATGAACATCAAGGTTACGCCTCAAACCCGCATGGTTGATGGGCAGGAAACCATATTGTACACCAACAACAGTAAAGACACCCTGAAACGGGTGATGATCCGCTTCGTAAACAACGTCCATAAGACGGAAGCGCCAAGGGCGAGTTATGCCAGCAAAGATTTCCTGACTTCAGGATTGGTGATCAACGCCTTTGCCGTAGATGGCGAAGCCATAAAGGTCGACAGCAAAAACTGGGGGACAGTCGCCAGTGTACCTTTGAAAAAGCCCATCCTTCCCGGACAATCGGCGAACTTCGCCATTGGCTGGAGCTACCCGCTATCTAAGGAAAGCGGTCGCGAAGGGCAGATTGACAGCACGACCTTCTTTGTCGCCTATGCCTACCCAAGGATCTCCGTTTATGACGATACAGATGGCTGGGACTGGTTGCCGCACCTGGGCCGAAACGAATTCTACAACGACTTCAACGATTATAAATTCACGATCAAAGTACCAAAGAACTATGTGGTTTGGGCTACAGGTGATTTGCTGAACCCCAATGAAGTGCTGCAGCCGGCATTTGCGGCAAAGCTGAACCGTTCCTATCAATCGGATGAGATCATAAACATCGCTTCTGCAGCGGAAATGAAAAAAGGCGTGGTGACTAAGCAGCAGGAATGGAACAGCTGGAAGTTTTCCGTGAACAACATCACAGACGTAACCTTCGGTCTGAGCAACCACTATGTTTGGGATGCCGGAAGTGTGGTGGTCGATAAAAAAACCGGCAGAAGGGCAAGTACACAAGCCGCTTATGACAGCAAAACAAAAGACTTTCCGCATGCCGCAAAATGGACGCAACAGGCACTGGATTTCTTTTCCAACCAGATGCCGGCAGTACCTTATCCCTACTCGAAGATGACCGCCTTTCAGGGGTATGCGGATATGGAGTTTCCGATGATGATAAATGATAGCTCCACACCAGACCTGCAGTTCTCGCAGTTTGTGCTGAACCATGAGGTAGCACATACCTACTTCCCATTTTATATGGGCACCAATGAGACCAACTATCCTTTTATGGATGAAGGCTGGGTAACCACAATGGAATACTTCATCAACACGCATCAGTTTGGTAAAGCAGCAGCAGACACGCTATACAAGGATTTCCGGGTGAAACGATGGATTCTGGATCCATCCGCGGAGGAGGATCAGCCGGTGATCAGTCTGGGTACGCAGGTATCTGGTTCCGGATACGGCAACAATGCTTATGTTAAACCATCGCTGGCATACCTCGGCCTGCGCGATATGCTTGGTGAGGCGCAGTTTATGAAAGCTTTACACGAGTATATGGCACGCTGGAATGGCAAGCACCCACTACCATGGGATTTCTTCAACAGCTTCAATGATGCCTTAGATCAGGATCTGAACTGGTATTGGAACAACTGGTTCTTCAGCAACAACTATATTGACCTGGCAATTGAAAAGGTTTCTGTAAAAGGCAACAACTACAATATTGACCTGAATAATGTTGGCGGCTTTGCGGTTCCCTTTGATGTGGTGCTACGCTTTGAGGATGGTAAACAAACCGTCGTGCATAAAACGCCTGCCATCTGGAAAAACAATACAAAAGCAACTAGCTTTACGGTGAATGGTGCCGCAAACCTCAAGTCGATCAGCATTGAAGGTGGCTTATTTATGGATGCCACGCCAGCTGACAATACCTGGAAGAAATAAGTTTATATGATCGGGAGTGCCTGGAGTTTATCTGCCAGCACTTCTGATATTTTACGATAAGAATCGAAAGTCCAGCCGGCAATATGCGGCGTCAACAACACCTTTCCCGACTTTACAAGTGCAGGGTACCAGGCTTGTTCAGCGAGTTTGGGGAATTTCTCCACCTCCAGCACATCTAGTGCTGCCCCCATAATTTTTCCGCTTGCTATGGCATTAAGCACCGCCTGTGTGTTGGTCACTTCACCCCTTGCCGTGCTGATGAAGAAAATTGGCTTTTTGAAGTGAAAAAAGTATTCATCATCAACCATCTGACGGGTTTCTGCAGTTAATGGAATGTGTAAACTTAAAACATCGCTGTGTTTCACAATCTCTTCCATGCTAACCTCGGTTGCATAAGCATCTGAGAAACCTGTTTTGTACTTATCATAGGCTATAACCTTTACGCCAAAGCCAGAAAGCTTACGTGCGAAGCTGCTGCCCATAAAGCCGTAGCCAATAATACCTACGGTTTTCCCTTTTAGCTCCCAGCCGCGGTTTCCTTCACGGTCCCATGTGCCCTGACGAATTTGCATATCCGCTTGTCGGAAGTTGTTCGCAAGGCTCAGTAGCATACCAATGGCATGCTCCCCAACCGCATCACAATTACCTTCCGGTGCGTTCATCAAGTGGATGTTGTGCGCTGCAGCATAGGCTTCGTCGATGTTGTCTAAGCCGGCACCTGCGCGGGCGACAAACTTCAGGTTTGGTGCCGCTTTAAACAGCTCCTCATCAATTCTGAATTTGGTGCGTACCGCGATGCCCGTGTAGTTCGCAAGGATGTCCAGCGTTTCCCGGCGGGTAATGTTTGGAAAATCATCTACTTCGAAGCCCTGAGCAGTAGCGCGTTCTTTGAACACCGGATGCAGATCGTCGACAATTAGAATTTTTCCTTTCATTACTGCTGATTTAGGTGGGTTAGGTGTTGGGTGAGGGTGATAAAGTCTTCAACGCTGAGTTGTTCCGCCCGCTTGTCGAAGAAGGCGTGATCGTCCATTTTATCTTTTGCTATGGTGCCGGAAAGGGCATTGCGCAAAGTTTTGCGGCGCTGGTTGAAACCACCTTTAACTACTCTCCAGAAGAGTTTCTCGTCGCATGGCAGTTCCGCAACGTTGTTTCGGCTCAGGCGGATGACACCCGAGTTCACTTTTGGTGGCGGATTGAATGTTCCGGGCTTTACTGTGAACAGGTATTCTATATTATAATATGCTTGTATCAAAACGCTCAGGATGCCGTACACTTTGGTACCACTCTTGGCGGCACAACGTTCGGCCACTTCCTTTTGAAACATACCAACCATTTCGACCACATTGTCGCGGTGCTCCAGCACTTTGAAAAGGATCTGTGACGAGATGTTGTAAGGGAAATTACCAATGATGGCAAACTTTTCAGGGAAGATGGTACGCAGGTCCAGCGCGAGGAAATCACCAAGAATCAGGCGACTGCCCAGTTGCGGATATTTCTCCTGCAGGAAGTGGTATGACTCTCTGTCGATATCAATCAGGTAGGTTTCCAGGTTTTCCTGCTCCAGCAGAATATCCGAGAGAATACCCATACCCGGGCCTACTTCAAGTACCTTATTGTATTGATCGGTATGAATGAGGCCATCGACAATCTTAGCGGCAATCTTTTTATCGGTTAAAAAATGTTGCCCTAAATGTTTCTTTGCCTTTACCAAACTCATATCTCCTGATTAAACCGCAAAATAACTAAAGTTTTGCCAGTATCATCGTAAGACTAACCCAAATTCTGTAATTTGCGCTAAATTCTAAAGCATTACAATGAGTGAAAAAGTAAAAATAGGAATCAGCATAGGTGACGTAAATGGTATTGGGTTGGAAGTGATTTTGAAGACACTTATAGAGCCTGCAATTTTAAATTACTGCACTCCTATTGTATATGGACATACCAAGGTAACTTCTTTTCACCGCAAGGCACTGCGCTTAGGTGAGCTTTCCTTCAACGTGATCGCAGATGCGGCATCGGCAAATCCGAAGCGTGTAAACCTGATCAACTGCTGGGAAGAAGATGTTAAGATTGAACTTGGCCAGTCTACCCCTACTGGTGGTAAATATGCTTTATTATCCCTTGAGAAAGCAACGGAAGACCTGACCAGCGGCGCAATTGACGCATTGGTTACGGCACCTATCAATAAACACAACATCCAGTCGGAAACCTTCAACTTTCCTGGACATACCGAGTACCTGCAGCAAAAGAGCGGCAGTTCGGATGTGTTGATGTTTCTGGTAAGTGAAAATCTGCGTGTTGGTGTGGTTACCGGACACATCCCGGTAAGCAGCGTAGCGACACAGATCACTGCGGAGAAAATCATCCGCAAGCTGACACTGATGAATGAGAGCTTAAAAAAGGATTTCTGGATTGAGAAACCGAAGATTGCTGTTTTGGGCTTAAATCCACATGCAGGTGATAACGGTTTATTGGGCAAGGAAGATCAAGAGATTATTGCACCGGCCATACAGGCTGCCTTTGATAAAGGGGTAATCTGTTTCGGTCCATATGCCGCGGATGGATTTTTCGGTAACGGCACGTACAAGCAGTTTGATGCGGTACTGGGCATGTACCATGATCAGGGTTTAATTCCATTTAAGACGATTGCTTTTGGCAGTGGTGTAAACTTTACCGCAGGACTGAAGTTTGTACGCACCTCTCCGGATCATGGCACTGGCTATGATATTGCAGGAAAAAATGTTGCGGATCCATCTTCATTTACGGAGGCATTGTTTGCTGCGATTCACATTGTGAAAAGCAGAAGGGAGCAGCAGGATTTGTTCAACAACAGATTGCGTCCGGGTGGCAGACTGATTGAAACGGCTGCCGACATTAAAGATGATGGCAATTAGGATCTTAAAAATTGAGGCATTACATAGTTAAATAACAAACATTAGTTTTTATCTAACAAAATTATTCATACATTTGCGGGCTAAAATTTAAGTAAAATTGAAACCGCTAAAACAATTTTCAATCCCCTTCACAGGCTTAAAAATTGGCAAACATCAATTTGATTTTGAGATTGATAACAGCTTTTTTGACGCGTTTGAGTACTCTTTAGTAAAAAAAGGGAACTTAAAGGTTGAGCTTGAATTGGATAAACAGGAGACGATGCTGATTCTTCAGTTTCATATTTTTGGAACGATTGGATTGGATTGTGACAAATGCTTATCGGAATTTGATGCGCCGATTGACGTTAAAGAGCGCCAGATTGTAAAGTTTGCGGAGGACGATTTACAGAGTGATGATCTGGAGATCATCATGCTAAACAGAAGTGAAAGCGAAATTGATGTTTCAACGATGATATATGAATTCATCACAGTTTCGGTTCCATATATAAAGATTTGCGAAGAGAACGGCACCGGTATTCAGTGCGACCAGGAAATGATTGAACGGTTAAACAGATTATCGATAAGTAATCAAGCAGAAGAAGAGAAAACAGTTGACGACCCACGGTGGGAAGCCTTAAAAAAATTAAAATAATAATTAAATAAAAAGCAATGGCACATCCAAAACGCAAGATCTCTAAGAGTAGAAGAGACAAAAGAAGAACCCACTATAAAGCAGTAGCGCCTTCTTTAGCTACTTGTCAAACTACTGGTGCGATACATGTACCTCACCATGCATACAACGTTGATGGTAACTTGTACTACAACGGTAAATTGGTTATTGAAAACACCTCTATAGGGTAATTTTCTTAAAAAATAGTTTGTGTTTTAACAGGCTTTAAGTTTAACTTAGACCCTTTTAATTGGCGCAATAATGCTGCATAACACATACTGATTTTTACTATGAAAATAGGTCTCGATATAATGGGTGGAGACTATGCTCCCAAAGCAAATGTTTTGGGAGCAATAGCTGCCCATGAATTACTGTCCCCGGATGAACAACTTGTTCTGATTGGTGACACAGCGCAGTTCAAGCCCCTAATCGTTGAAGCCGGCTTTGATCCGGATAAATTCGAATACGTTCATACCGACGAAGTCATAGGTATGGGCGAACATCCCACCAAGGCTATCTTTCAAAAGCCTAACTCCAGTATAGCCGTTGGCTATAATCTATTAAAAGAAGGTAAACTCGATTCATTTGCAAGTGCAGGTAACTCTGGCGCTATGCTTGTTGGTGCTGTTTTTAGTGTAAAAACGGTTCCCGGCATCATCCGCCCTTGTTTATGTACACATGTTCCAAAGCTTAGCGGCGGCGTGGGTGTAATGCTCGACGTAGGTGCTAATGCCGACTGTAAACCAGACACATTGCTTCAGTTTGGTGCTTTAGGAAGTTTATATGCAGAACATGTGATGCAGATTAACAATCCCAAAGTTGCCTTGATGAACATTGGTGAGGAAGATGAAAAAGGAAACATGCTTAGCCTGGCAACTTTTCCCCTGATGAAAGATACCTGTCTGTTCCAATTCGTTGGAAACGTTGAGGGACGCGATCTTTTTAATGATAAAGCAGACGTTATTGTTTGCGATGGATTTACAGGGAATGTATTGTTAAAGCTTGCGGAATCCTTCTATATCGTTACCTTAAAAAAAGGCATAAAGGACGAGTTTTTTGACCGCTTTAATTATGAAAATTACGGAGGCAGCCCGGTATTGGGTGTGAATGCCCCTGTAATCATCGGCCATGGAATTTCCAGCCCTCTTGCTGTAAAAAACATGATCATGCAATCAAGAGATATGATTGCTACCGGCTTGGTAGAAAAAATACAGGCCGCGTTCAAATAAACACATTAAAATGAATAAAATTCACGCTGCCATTACCGCAGTACATGGTTATGTTCCTGATTATGTTTTAACAAACAAGGAACTTGAATCCATCGTTGAAACCACAGACGAATGGATTGTATCTAGAACGGGTATTAAAGAGCGAAGAATATTAAAAGGTGAAGGCTTAGGTGTTTCAGACATGGCGGTGCATGCCGTTAATGGTTTACTGGAAAAAAGAGGAATTACTGCGGAAGAACTTGATCTGATCATCTTCTGCACCACCACACCAGACCTGCCCTTCCCTGCTTCTGCAAACATATTGGGCGCAAAGATCGGCGCAAAGAACGCATGGGGTTACGACCTGAATGCCGCTTGCTCCGGATTTATCTACGGCCTTTCTACAGGTGCACAATTTATTGAAGCCGGCAAACATAAAAAAGTGCTGGTTGTTGGTGGAGATAAAATGTCTTCTATCGTGAACTATCAGGACCGTACCACCTGCATCATCTTCGGTGATGGTTGTGGTGCCGTGTTGCTGGAGCCAAATGAAGAAGGCAACGGTATAATGGACTCCATTTTGAAAAGCGACGGTAATGGTATGCCTTACCTGCACCAAAAAGCAGGTGGCTCGGCAAGACCAGCATCGCATGAAACGGTAGATGCAAACGAACACGTGGTGTACCAGGAAGGTCAGACGGTGTTTAAGTTTGCCGTGACCAACATGGCGAACGTTGCCGCAGAGATCATGGACAGAAATGGCCTGACTTCGGATGATGTAACCTGGCTGGTACCGCACCAGGCAAATAAAAGAATTATTGATGCAACCTCTTCCCGTATGGGTGTAGGCAGTGAAAAGGTCATGGTAAACATAGACCGTTATGGGAATACCACAAACGGGACCATACCTTTATGCTTATGGGAATGGGAAAGCCAACTTCATAAAGGAGATACCCTTATTCTTGCGGCTTTTGGCGGCGGGTTTACCTGGGGCTCCGTTTACTTAAAGTGGGCATATTAATTTAATAACAATAATTAATCTTAACTTAGTTTATTCTAAGACATAATTTTTTCAAAAAAATAACATCTAGAAAATGGATATCAAACAAATTCAGGAACTCATTAAATTTGTTTCTCGTTCTGGCGTAAACGAAGTTGCTATTGAGCAGGAAAACTTCAAAATCACGATCAAAACCAATCAGGCGCCAACGGTAATTACAACCACTGTTCCGGCAGCAGCACCTGCAGCAGCGGTATTGCCTGCAGCACCAGCACCTGCCCCACAGGCGGTAAGCACTACAGCTGAAACTAAAGAAGCCGCAGCAGCAGCAGAATCTTCAAAATACATCACCATTAAATCTCCAATGATCGGTACATTCTACCGTTCGGCTAGTCCTGATAAACCATCATTTGTAAATGTTGGCGACGAGGTGAGCAGCGGAAAAGTGATTTGCATCATTGAAGCAATGAAGTTATTTAATGAGATTGAAAGTGAAGTGTCTGGTAGAATTGTTAAAGTATTGGTAGAGAATGCTTCACCAGTAGAATATGACCAACCGTTATTTTTAGTTGAACCCATGTAATTTTGCTTAACAGCAATCTTATCATCTTAACCATTCTATGTTTAAAAAAATACTAATTGCCAACAGGGGCGAAATCGCTTTGCGCATTATCCGTACCTGTAAAGAAATGGGCATTAAAACCGTTGCTGTATATTCAACTGCGGACAGAGAAAGCTTACATGTCAGGTTCGCTGATGAAGCGGTATGCATCGGTCCACCTCCGAGTAAAGATTCTTACCTAAGTATTCCTAATATTATTTCTGCGGCTGAGTTAACCAATGCGGATGCGATTCATCCAGGTTACGGCTTCTTGTCAGAAAACGCGAAATTCTCTTCTGTTTGCCGTGATTACGGGATCAAATTTATCGGTGCAACACCTGAGCAGATTAATTCCATGGGCGATAAAGCTTCGGCCAAGGAGACCATGAAAAAAGCGGGTGTACCAACCATTCCAGGTTCTGAAGGACTATTGGAAAGTGTTAAAGAAGGTATCGCCATTGCAAATGAAATGGGCTACCCCGTAATTCTGAAAGCAACTGCCGGTGGTGGTGGCCGTGGAATGCGCGTGGTATGGAAAGATGAAGAATTTGAAAATGCCTGGGATAGCGCAAGACAAGAGTCTGGTGCAGCCTTTGGTAATGATGGCCTTTATCTGGAGAAATATATTGAAGATCCACGCCACATTGAGATCCAGATTATTGGTGATCAGTATGGTAAAGCATGCCACTTATCAGAAAGAGATTGTTCTATTCAGCGTAGACACCAGAAGCTGGTTGAAGAGGCACCTTCTCCTTTCATGACACCTGAGTTGCGTGAAAGAATGGGTGATGCAGCCATTAAAGGTGCTGTAGCTGTTGCCTATGAAGGCGCAGGTACCATCGAGTTTTTGGTTGACAAGCACCGTAACTTCTACTTCATGGAGATGAACACCAGGATTCAGGTGGAGCATCCGGTGACAGAAGAAGTAATCAACTACGATCTGATCAAAGAACAGATTAAGGTTGCAGCTGGTGTACCGATTAGTGGTAAAAATTACCACCCGGATATGCATGCGATAGAATGCCGTATCAATGCGGAAGATCCATTCAACAATTTCAGACCGTCACCAGGTAAAATCACCAACTTCCACTCTCCGGGTGGGCACGGTGTTCGTGTAGATACACACGTATATGCTGGTTACCAGATTCCACCGAACTACGATTCGATGATCGCTAAACTGATCTGCGTTGCACAAACCAGGGAAGAAGCCATCAGCACCATGGAGCGTGCATTAAGTGAATTTGTGATTGAAGGTGTAAAAACAACGATACCATTCCACTTGAAACTGATGAAAGATCCGAACTTCAGAGCTGGTAACTTTACCACCAAGTTCATGGAAACTTTTGAATTTTCTGAATAGATAAACTATTGACTATAATTAAACGTAAATACCATTCTAAATCTCGATTAGAATGGTATTTTTGTTTTTCAAGTAAGCTACATGAGTGAGAATAAGACGCAAAAACTAATAGATTCTATAAAGGAGAAGGGCAAGACGCTGGAGGCTGAAATGTCGTTCTTTGACCATATTGATGTACTTAGAAAACACCTGTTACGCGTAGTAGCAGTGGTTTTGGTCCTGACAATTGGTGCGTTCTATTTTACAGACTTCATCTTTAACGAGATCATCATGGGCCCCAAGAACGCTGATTTCTGGACCTATCGCATGATGTGTCAACTGGTGCAGAAGTTCCCTTCCATCGGGCCGGAGTTCTGTATTACCAAAATAGACGCGAAGATCATCAACACCGAAATGGCGGGCCAGTTCACCTTACAGCTGAACTCCTGTGTGATGGTCGGTATTATTCTGGGTATTCCCTACCTGCTGTTTGAGATCTGGCTTTTTGTTAAACCCGCGCTGCATGAACATGAGCGTAAATCGGCAAGTGGCTTTGTAATCTTTGCATCTACCTTATTTTTCATAGGTATATTGTTCGGTTATTACATCATCTGCCCGCTTTCCATTAACTTCCTGACCAACTTTACGGTGAGTCCGGATATCGAAAACACCTTTACCATTGATTCGTATCTATCGTCTGTAATGACATTGACTTTGGGTGCAGGGGTGATTTTCCAATTACCTGTAATCATCTACATCCTTTCTAAGCTGGGTGTGATGACACCAGCGTTTATGCGTGCAAGCAGAAGATATGCAACGGTATTGATCCTGATCGTGGCAGCGGTGGTAACCCCTACTGCAGATCCATACACCATGCTAATTGTGGCAGCGCCATTGTTCCTGCTGTACGAGGGAAGTATCTACATTTCCGCAGCGATTGAGAAAAAGAAGAATAGAGAAATATTTGGCACCACAACCCCAAATACCTAACAAATATTTTACGACCCAACTGTTATATTCTAATTAGATTTGAGGATGTCTTCCACAATTAAGATTGCCATTGGCGCGGATCACGCCGGATTTGAATACAAGGAAATGCTTCGGGAAATGCTTGCTGAACTGGGCTACGAGGTTAATGACCATGGTACCTATTCCGCGTCCTCTGTAGACTATCCTGATTTTGCACACCCTGTGGCGGAAGCTGTAGAAAGCAAAGCTTCAGATTTGGGCGTGCTGGTTTGCGGCAGTGCAAACGGCGTAGCCATTACAGCGAACAAACATCAGCAGATCCGTGCAGCGATTTGCTGGACAACGGAAATTGCGGCGCTTGCCAGACAACACAATAATGCAAATGTAATCTGTGTTCCGGCACGGTTTGTTGCTCAGGAGCTGGCAAAGGAGATGGTGAAAACCTTTCTGAATACTGCTTTTGAAGGCGGCAGACATGGCGACCGGGTAAATAAGATGGCCTGTTAAATTATTACAATAGCGCTCTGCGTTTGCATCAGGAATTCCACGTTAAAAGAAATATTAAAACAAATAAATGAAAAAACAGATTGTTTACACCAGCATGGCTTTATTGCTTGGTTTTGGAGCATGTGCTCAAAACAAAACCGCAATCCAGTTTAGCCAGAGCATCTCAAAAGATAATGCCTACAAGCATTTATCTGTATTAGCATCAGACGAATATGAAGGCCGTGAAACCGGTAAAAAAGGTGCCTGGATGGCAGCTGATTATATCCGCACACAATTCAAAAATCTAGGCTTAACCGCGCCGGTAAATGGAAGCTACTTCCAACCAGTGGGCATGGCGACATACAGCTTGTCGCAAACCGTACTAACCATCAACGGTACACCAATGGAATCGTTGAAAGACTTCGTGATTCAACCGAATAACGTGACGTTGAAAGGTTTCACTTTTAACGCCTCTGAAGTTCTTTTTGCAGGTTATGGATTGAACAAAGGTGATTATAACGATTACGCAGGACAGCAAGTAAGTGGTAAAGTGGTCATGATCTTCGCCGCTGGCGACCCGACACAGAAAGGTGCTGCACCTGCTGCAACGGATCGTACCGCAATGCGCAAAGCAATGGCTGAGCGTCAGGCAAAAATTAGCTACCTAATGGACAACGGTGCTGCAGGTATTATTGTAGTAGACCCTACGTTGGACAACATTACGCCGGAAATGAAAGCCAGACTGGCTGGTAGTGACCAGGTGGTATTGCTTAAAGCTGCCAATGTGGAGCGTATGCAAAACCAGAAATCACCAAACGTGGTTAGCGTAAATACAGCTACTGCAAACCAGATTCTAAAAGCGTCGGGTTCAACAGTAGAAGCATTGCAACAACAAATCACTGCTGCTGGAAAACCAGCGTCTAAAATGGTGAAAGTTGATGTTTCTGCAAGTGCAATGAAACAGGAAAATAAAGTGCGTGCAGAAAACGTACTTGGTTACCTTGAAGGTTCTGATCCTAAATTGAAGTCTGAAGTTCTTGTGGTTTCTGCACACTATGACCATGAAGGTATGACCACTTCAGGTACGGATAAGGTTTTCAACGGTGCTGATGATGATGGTTCTGGAACAACAGGCGTGATCATGATGGCTGAAGCTTTTGCGAAAGCGAAGAAAGCAGGCAAAGGTCCAAAAAGAAGTATTCTATTCTTAGCTGTTGTAGGTGAAGAAAAAGGACTTCTAGGTTCTGACTGGTACTCGGAAAACCCGATCTTCCCGTTGAAGAATACCATTGCGAACTTAAACATCGATATGATTGGCCGTACAGGTACAGAATATCAGACAAAAGCGGATTCCACAAACTACATTTATGTAATTGGCTCGGATAAGTTAAGTACTGAACTTCGTCAGATCAGTGAGGCTACAAATAAAACATATACTAAGCTTCACCTGGATTACAAATTTGATGATCCGAATGATACAGAGCGTATCTACTACCGTTCTGACCATTATAACTTCGCTAAACATGGTATTCCAATCATTTTCTATTTCAATGGTGTACATGAGGATTACCACAAGCCAAGTGATGAGATTGGTAAAATTAACTTCCCATTATTGGCTAAACGTGCACAACTTGCTTACTATACCGCATGGGAACTTGCAAATAGAGCAACAAGACCTGTTGTAGATAAAACAGATACAACACCTGCAAGATAATTGCTTGATAAACGTTATTAAAACCTGCCCCCATAAGGCAGGTTTTTTTGTTAGCAGCTGTGCTGGTTAATTAATGCTGAATCTCTTTATATATATTTATATTTGAACATGACGAAAAGTGCTGAAGCGTTTCTGGAGAAGTCGGACGAGAAAGTATTCGACTTAGACCATAGGAAAACGATCAATCATAATATTGGGAAGTACAATGTTGCCGTGGAACGCGGGTTGTCGAAATTTGAGAACCTGGAGCAGTCAAAGAAGAAAGCACACGTTATTAAATGGCGTGTGATGGAAAACCTAGATAAGTTTCTGCCGGAATTTGAAAGCAACTTTCAGAAGCGTGGCGGAAAAGTGATCTGGGCGAATGACGCTGAAGAGGCACAAAAAGAGATCCTGAACATCATTAATAAAGCAGGCGGCAAGACGGTTATCAAATCCAAGTCGATGACGACGGAGGAGCTGCACCTGAACGACTTCCTGGAAAATAACGGCATAGAATCATTGGAAAGTGATCTGGGCGAGTATATCGTGCAGTTACTTGGTCAGCCGCCATATCATATTGTTACCCCTGCCATGCACTTGAGCAAGGAGGAGATTGCGAAGCTGTTTCACGATAAATTCGGCACGCCGATAGATGCAACACCGGCGCAGCTTACGCAGAAAGCGCGTGAACTGTTACGGGAGAAGTACCTGCAGGCAGATGTAGGTATTTCGGGTGCGAACTTCCTGGTGGCGGATACTGGTAGTATCGCGCTGACTGAGAATGAAGGCAATGCAAGGCTTTGTACGACCTTTCCGAAGATCCACATCGCTATAGCTGGCATTGAGAAGATCATTCCTTCTATGGCAGATCTGGACCTTTTCTGGCCATTACTGGCGAGTCATGGTACGGGTCAGAGTTTAACGGTGTACAACAGCATGATCAGCGGTCCGAGGCAAGCGGATGAAACTGATGGCCCGGAGGAGATGTATGTGATTCTACTGGATAACGGCCGCACGAACCTGCTTGCACAGAAAGACCAGCGCCAGGGCTTGTACTGCATCAGATGTGGTGCATGTTTAAATGCCTGCCCGGTTTATAAAAATGTGGGTGGCCATACTTATAATACCACGTACAGCGGTCCAATTGGTTCATTGATTACGCCGCATATGCAGGGCATGAAGGAATTTAAACACCTGAGTTATGCTTCTACCCTATGCGGGAAATGTTCTGAAGTGTGCCCGGTGAAGATCGATATTCACAAGATGTTGCTACTGAACCGCAGGGATGCTACTGCCGAGCATGATAATACCAAAACGGAGGATTTGGGTTGGAAGGTTTGGAAGGCTGGCATGACCAAACGTAGCCGTATGGACATGGTTGGTGGAAAAGTTAAGAACTTCTTCCTGAAAAACTTGTTCCGTAACATATGGGGCAAGAACCGCTCGAACCCGGAGGTGGCGCCGAAATCATTCGCCAAGCTTTGGGACGAGAAGAATAAGGGTAAAGCGTAGCGGGTAGCATGGGTAAAGCGTAGCGGGTAGAGCCTAGCAGGTAGCATGGGAAAGCGTTGTTTTAGCATGTGTTGTATTAGTATGTGTTAGCACGATGCTATGCTTACACCTTTATGAACCCCTTTTTTAATTAGACACTTTGAATTATATATGAGCTTCAAAACAAATCTTTACAGCGCAGTTGGACTGCTTTTAATTTTAAGCAGCTGCCAGCAGCAACCCAAGCATCCACAAGCCGGGATCATCAATCAATCCTCCGCGACAGCGCTGGATGAGAAAGCTGTAATTGCATTTGCAGAAGATATTGAACATTCAAAAGCCAATCTGAAGAAGTTGTCCAGCCTGGTTTATAGCCGTGGGCAGGAGAACTTCTTTGTAGAGCACTACTTCAATGAACATGGGGATCAGGTGCTCGTGGCACATCAGCAAACCTTGCCCACCATGGCGGAATCCAATAAACGGTATTACTTCAGAAACGATAGTTTGATACTGGTTAGTGCAAGTACGCAGGATGTTGCGGGCAATGAGAAGTCGTACGAGGAAAGCAGGACCTACCTGCGGAACTACACGGTATTCAAAAGCGAAAGTAAGGTTGCGAATAGCGACACGGAACTGAGCACTGCCGCTTTTCAACCCCTGAAGGCTAGACCTGCGGAGGATTACAAAGCTTCCGTAACCCGGCTAATGGATGCGCTTCAGCGCAGGAATGATTTTGAGTTGGTATTCGATAAGATCACCCGATTTCCGGATGCTAACTTTATTACTTTGAAGAGTGTGAATCCGAATGGCTATACCGCACAGGTGGCACTGCAAACCGCGGATGCTTTTGTGGATAGCTTAATGCGTGACCCTTTGCATTTCAAGAACAGCAAGATCAACTTCAACTGGAAAGTGGAGGATATGCAGGCTGTTTATGTGCCTTCCGGCAGTACTTCAACTTCCGCCAGCGGGTTGAACAGGTAGATATGTCCATTACTTAACTGTACACATCTGAAGCGCTTTCTAAGGCGCATGCCCTTTTTAAACTTCCGGCCATCTTTGGTGGTGAAGACCGTGTCCTGTGGGATTTCCTCCAGGCGTACATACTTGTGCGGCATATCGTACGCGCGTAGCGCTCTGGAAAGGTTTAAGTCTGTACAGCTGGAAGCCGCAGGATTTTGCAGGTAGTTTGTGATGGCGACTTGAATATCCAGAGGGAAGAGT
>Ga0265798_10000519_pt1 | contig 63848 bp, 61 predicted proteins | sample P3T30metagenome_FD_192430 | JGI IMG/M metagenome (GOLD analysis project Ga0265798, IMG submission 192430) | Plant litter microbial communities from East Loma Ridge, Irvine, California - P3 T30 | ecosystem: Environmental > Terrestrial > Plant litter > Unclassified | place: USA: California... | reverse complement strand
TATGATGGGAATTGGACATTGTGTGAAGAGAGGAGGAGCTATGTACTCTTGAACATCCGCAATAGGCAGCAGCCACAACATGTACCGTGTGAAACGCCAAAGCTAATTTTGAGAGCAAGACCCAGAACTCCAATCGCCTGATGCTGGCTGCGCAGGGTAGCGTTTTGGTCGCCACCTAGCCCAGCCATGTTCGAGCTCATTTACCCCTCCATTCAAGTGTCCCCAAAGCCATGGAAACTTCATGTCCTCTTATTTTCGTCCAAAGCGCAGCCGTGGGTATTTCCTGGCGCGTCGTCATTCTCGTGGCGGTCGTCGTGCATGCGATGCTGTCTGGTGGGTGAAGTGGGGGTTGGGGACGCTTCAGCATCCGCCGCCGATCTGCTCCTGGTGGACCTCGAGGGTGTCACCGTCCTGCATGTCGAGCTGTTTGTAGTGTTAGCAGCCGCATCGTTCATTTCGATCTGTTTGTAGCATTCGCGCATGCTCGAGCGCAACTTACCGATTCCGGGTTGTCGCCGGGGTTGACTCTGGTGCCGTCGAACAGGAAGCGCACGCTGGTGAAGGATTTGCCCTGACGCTCGCAGAAGGCGTCCATGAGCTTCTTCAGCTGGGTGGTGCGCTTGATCTTGAAGAAGACCTCGTTGTTGTTGTCGGTGACCTTGATGTTGAGGTGCTCGGACTGAGGCTGGGGAGCGTCGTCCTGGTTGCCGGGGTCGGACGGGGAAGGAGGGCCTTGGTCAGACATGTTGTTGGGGTCGCGTGTGAGTGGTTCGGAGGTTGTTGTTGACGCTGAGAGGAAGCGGAGGTTGTGGCGCAACTAAATACTTTGCGCGGCTGGCTGAGGGGTGCGCGGGTCTCGCAATGTCTTGAGGTGGGAAGCTGCTTCTGCGCGCGATGTTAGTCAGTTTCTTTCTTGCGGTCTTTGTTCGATTGTGGCTTTTGGCAGATGGCATGTATGACCTGCGCGCAAGTCGAGGAGAGTACTCACTTACTTGTGCGTGGTTGGTGGTGAGGTTGTGTTGGAGCTTCGTCGGCTCTGTAGTTTGAGGTTCTCGATCGCGCGCCAAGAACGGCTTCACTGGTGACGTGAGAGTTGAGTGGATTGAAGTGAAGAGGTGGAAATGAAACACTCGCATGTGCATGCATGTACAGTACCTTGTGCTCACTTCATTTATATCAGCAGTCCAATTGCGACTTCATTTCTTCGACATCTGATTGAATCCAAGACCGAGTGAACCCAGATTCAGCTCAACATGGTCAGCATCACATGATCCAATCCAAGTAGCTCCCGTCGTACTGAGTTCAATACAGACTCTAGAACAAGACGTCAAATGCGATCCGCCATGCCACCCACGAGCATGTGCCATCCAGAGTGAGACATGCTATCCCAGTGATTGGCAACCTCAACTGATACATAAAAGCCTGCATCCAAAAGAACAACTTCAACGAGGCAAAATGCCAGCAACAAGTGAGCAACTGGTCCAACGATTTGGACGTAACCAATCTTAGGTGCTGACGGATGCATGCAGATTGACGCTCTCTACGAATGCTGCAACCTCTTCTATCAGAAGAACGGCGACGAGGCATCAACAGTGAGCTGTCCCAAAGCGAATCTTCTCCGGTACGTTTGGTTGGATTCTTCATACGCGGAAGATCATGAAGTGAAGGGGCTGACACGGTCGTCACATCAGTCTCAAGATGCGCCAACGAGCACAAGGCTTGTGATTCCGAATCAGACTGGCTGCACATGGCGTAGCCGCCTTGCCGCAAGCTCAGATTTGCGTAGAGCCACATGTAGCCATATCAGATCATGGCGAGACGTGCAGATAAAGCAGAAGTGTACTAGAAAAGTAGATATGTACCGTCCAAAAATGTTTCTCGCGTCCCATTCAATCGAGGTCGGAGTATATAGAAGGACAGAATCAATCTAAGGCTACCGGAGCACGCAAGGAGGCCTCAAGGACCTGTACGAACACTGAAAAATCGCACCGAGACTCTATTGGTGGCCTGGTTAAGACATTGTAAAGAAGAAAGGAAAGAAAGATCAGCGGAAGCAGAACTGCGGTTTTGATATTTTCCTACCGTACACTCGGTGACAGAAGTCGTGGTGGTATGCGGGCAGCGGATGACCGAGGCGGGCAAATCGATTGGTCTTGCAGGTGTTCGACATCAACCGGCCTTGGAACACGCTCGGATTCTTTACACACTTGCATTGAATACACTCGATCTTGCCGTCTTGGAAGTTGCGGTCGATGAGTGATTCCATCTTTTGAACTCCACTGCTCCACTGCATACTGTATCTGCCAAGCTCGCCAAAGTAGGCAGGTCGTATCGAGCCACCTGTCATGCACCATCAGCTGCCAGCGGCCAGATCCGGACACAATAGTATAAACAGTCACGTATCAGACAAACTCACATAGCTGCAGTTGTACAAAGTTACGCTTTCTTTCTCATTCCGTACATCTCACAAAGCATAAGCTACTCCAAAAATGGCACCACGCAAGCTCATCATCGACACTGATCCTGTACGCATCTGGTTCAACATACATGTCCATATGCAAGAGTCCTCGAATCAACGCTGACAGCCCACCAGGGATGTGACGATGTCATGGCCATGCTCCTAGCCCTGGCGGCTTCGCCAGAGGATCTCGAAGTCATCTTGATCTCGGTCACTTACGGCAACATCGACGTTCAGAACTGCCTTCGAAACGTCGTGTCATTGTTCCACCACATCGAGAAGGAGATTGAGTGGCGTAAAGCCAATGGTCGTCCGCTAGGATTCGAGGCTCTGACAAAGTCGAAACCACTGGTTGCAATCGGACCTGAGCATCCGCTGGCAGACGAGATGCTGATGGCTGACTACTTCCGTACGTGGTATACCCCGCTGTAATTTTGCGTTCATCATTGCTGACACCAGACAAGACGGAACCGATGGACTTGGAGGCATTTCAGAGAGTGTAAGCGATCATCAAGTCTTGAAATGTCGACACTGACAGTAACTGACAAATGCCAGCACCCTCATCTTTCGCCGGGCGACACCTGGAAGCATCTATTCGATGCAACTAGCGATCCTGAACAGAAAGAATTGCAAGAAGAGGCCCGAGGCCAGCACGCACTGTTTAGGCCGTCCCAAGAACCAGGTCACAAGGAGATCCTGCGTCTCCTGCGTGAGAACGAGCCGGACACTGTCACAATCGCCGCGATTGGCCCTCTCACCAACCTGGCACTGGCTGCAGCCGAAGACCCAGAAACGTTCCTCCGTGTCAAGGAGGTCGTTGTCATGGGTGGAAACGTCTTTGTACCGGGCAACGTGAGTATCAACTTGGAACCCAGGATCGAGGCCAAACACACGCCTCTAAGCTTCGTATTGGCCTGTTCAAACGTCAATACCAACAACTCACAAGAAAAATACTAACCAGAGACACACCCACGCAGATGACCCCGGTCGCCGAATTCAACACCTTCGCAGACACTATCTCCGCCGCTCGCGTCTACGCCCTCACCTCCCCCAACCCGCACACAACCATGCCCCCGACCCCACCCACCCCTTCCGGCCAACAAGCAACCCCGAACTCCTCAGAACCACCCCCATACCTCTCAGCCTACCCGTCCAAACTCTCCCGCCGCCTGAAAGCAACCCTCTTCCCCCTCGACATAACAAGCAAACACGCCCTAACCCGCGGCACCTTCCGCGCCGCCACCGCGCCCCTGATAGCCATCCAATCTCCCCTCGCGACCTGGACCTCCGCCTGGCTGGAATCGACGTTCCGCAAAGTCGAGTCGTTGCAGGACAAGCTTACGGGCGACGACGTGGGGCTCGAGCTGCACGATCCGCTGACGGTTTGGTATTGCATCGATCAGGACAATCCCAAATGGGAGCTTGTCGAGGACGAGGATCTGAGGGTGGAGACTAGCGGGCAGTGGACGCGGGGGATGTGCGTTGTTGACCAGCGCAGTCGGCGGAAGAGGACGGATGAGTCGCTCGAGGAGGTTTCGGGGGATCATGGGAACTGGCTGAGTGGCGGGGCGGGCAATCGTCTTAGGCGGTGCGTCGGGACGCCTGGCTCGGGGGCGTTTGCGCAGACGTTGTTGAAGAGTGTGTTTGGTGTGTAGATTGGGAGGGAGGAGAGGGGTGGGGGGAGCCAGATTCGTCAGTGTTGATGTTGAGGGCATGTAAATGCGTAGAGATAGATGCCTCCTACATCTTTTCAGCCCAATGCCAGAAAGATTGCGCCCATTGGTCGACACACGGTTGTGACTATCAGACAGACGCGACAAAAACCTTGTACCAATGCTGCCCAATGTTCTATCTGTGTTTTATACTTGTAACGATGCTCCAGTGGGCAAGTCCCTTGACAATGTCGGTCTGGTGTGGGAGGGTGTAACCCCAACCCTAACCCTGCACCCCGTCACTTCACTGTGAAACTGTTTTGAGCAGACCGAGGGAGCGAGAGAGCGTGTGGGTGGCCCGGCTGCGCGACAAGATGAGGAGCAAGCACCGTCAAGGCCGATGAGCAGAACGAGAAGCGAAGAATGCAGGCAGGAGTTTAAAGAAGTCATGGTTCATTTTGTAAAATTTGGGTATGTAAGGAGAGCGTTTTGGAACGCGTGGCTGATTCATCTAAATGTTCGTTAGCCAGGCTCACTGGGCAAAGTTCTCGAACAATTGTGAAGGGGTGGTCGTTTTCAGTTCTCCAAAGTGATTGGATTTGTCGCCATCGCGTAAGCTCGGAAAGAACACAGCGAAATAAATAGTTTTTTGTTCATCAGGAAAAGACAGGCAAGTGTAAGAGAAACGTACCATTCATTCATAAACTATATGTTCAAGTTGGCTGCTCTAACGCGAAGCCGTTTGCCCCCCCAAAAGCCAAGTCGACGTTATCGAACATCATGACTATCTATGAGAGTCGTTAGCAGATGCTCAAAGTTTTAGAGAATGCGCCTCGCTCAAAGCCAATCATCTTCAGAGATTTTGATTTTCGTGTTTGTGTATGATTCTCCAATAAAATTGCAGAGAAGATGTTGACATCACAAGAGAAAGGTAGTGTTGATGAGGATTGAGGGACGTACCATTTGGTAAAGATCATCTCATCAAGGATATCAGATCACTGTAATGCCAGTCAGTAAGGTGTCACTAAAGACTCCTCAAAAATTGAAGGGCGTAAGCTCTGCAGTATCAGGCTGGGAAAGATGTTAGTGATGGCTCAAAGCTGGTTGAAGATTGGCTGAACATACCTCATTAAATCAGAATTTTCAGTGTAGTTGTACGTTCATAACAGCCCACAGTCGTTTACACCATGGGCCGTTCAAACAGTGTGAATAGTTTGTTCATCATTGCAGAGGTGTGAAGAAGAAAGAGTGTGTGCTAACCTGAGAACACGGAGTCAGTACTACGTTCTCAAGAGTCGATCATGTGTGTATGAAGCGATGCAGGGCATAGGTCAGTCGACGCTTTCTCAACAATCAAGCACCTGACCAAACACCCACGAGGATTTGTACGTCCTCGCTTTTTGCGGATGCTGACCAGATACTCGGTCTGTCCGCCCGTTGCGTTGTAGGTCTCATCGTGGAAATGTGCAGTGTGGGAAGAAGAGTGAATTACCTATAAAGATTGTTAGTGATGATTCACACAAGCGATGCTCATAGTAAGTGGTAAAGAAGTGTAAGTGTCAGACAAGGCTGAAACTTAAGTTTAGACAACATTCAACATAGTATATTCATGTTCGAGGAATGCCATTTGTCACGATATCATCAATCGGAGGGGTGGTGAGGAGAAGAGGGGTCGTGTCTTACCTTTTGAGAGAATTGCTTGAGCGTGGCGCGTGGAGATGATCTGAAGGTCAAACCTCGTCTGAAATATAGCATGCCAGATGCAAATCCTTGGATTGATGTCAGCTGATGTACTTGCTTGGTGTGATTGTGCATCAAGATGGAAGATCACAAATGATCAGAGTAATTCTAGAGTTGTATAGTTCCTTCATGACGCTATAGGAATTGGATTGTTCGTGTATAAAACATCCTTTGGTGATAGTGTCTCGCCGAGGGGGAGTGAGCGTTCTTACCTTTGAGCGCCGAGCTGTGTGCGATCCGGGTGAGTGAGTGAATGCAGGCCAGTAGCTCAAAGCGATTTGCGGTGGTATGAGCAGACTGCGCGTGAGTCTGCAGCATGCACCGAAATGCGCATTGGCTGTGCTGGCGCCGCCATGGTTGTCGAGTTGCCTGATAGCGTGATGAAGGAAGAAAACTGAGAAAGTCACGGATGAGAAGTCTCGATTATTATACAAAGTGCGGGCAAGCTCGGAGGTGGAGCGGAAGAGCGGGCGCTAGCAACTCTTGCCGAAAGAACCACTTCACTGCACGTGTGTCTCGCGACAGGGTCGCGATGGAATGACGCGTTTGGTGATGAGCGGGACCTACCTACACTCAGCACCACTTCTAGAATCACCACAGAACACTCGAAGAGGCAAATCTCCGGACAGAGTCCTGGGCATCCCTGCCACCGCAATCATGGAAGAGGAAGAGCGCGGCCCTATCTTCGATGGTGTTCGCTACACCATCATCCCCAGCGACGATCTGTCTGGCGACAAGACCAGACTGGTAGGAAGCCACATGAGACTTTAGCAAGTGTTGTTACATGTACTGACCGATGTATAGCTACGAGAATGCCTCGATGATGAAGGTGCAGAGTTTGTGCCTCTCAGCGAGAATGGTACCATCCCAGCGCTCGAAGATCTGTCGCACATCATCTCAACCCACATCGACTTCCCTCAGTACACAACTGCCCTCAGCCTGGGCAAAGACGTGGTCCGACCCATGTGGGTGCACGTAAGCGTGAAGAAAGAGAAGATGACAAACGCACGACCATACAGTCCGGATCCCAGTCAGTACTTCCAAGATGTTGTTCTCACATCTGCGACTCTCCCCGAGGGCGACAAGGAAGCCATCATGGCCGGAGTTCTTGCACTGGGAGGGCAGTTCAGCAACCCTTTGACGAAGCTGTGCACACACATTGTTACCACCGACGAGAGTCACGAAAAGTGCGTTATTGCACGAGCAAAAGGCATCAACTGCAAGATCCTTCTGCCGCATTGGTTCGACATCTGCTTAAAGCTAGGCAAGAAGATCAACGAGGGCCCTTACCTGTTTCCGGACCCGGAAATCCTGAGACACGATCTCGACAAACTGCCAAGGGTCATCCCGTCACCTCATCTTGAAGACGCAAGCACCGATCAACCGGTTCGCGCACCTGACATATCCCCTCCGTCTTCGCCATCGGAGATGCGCAAGAGCCTCAACGCTTTTGCTGGTAAACAGGTGTATCTCTGCGGTGACCTTCAGCTTAGTGTACATCTTCGTGCCACGTTGGAAGCCATCATCCGTCAAGGAGGCGGCACTTTGAACAACGATGTGAAGGACGCTGATGTCTATGTTGGCCGCTACCGTGAGGGCCCCGAGTATCTCCACGCATCAAGATCCCACAAAGAGGTCGCCAGCTTGGCCTGGTTGTATCATGTCATCAACAGGAATCACTGGACTTGCCCAACCAACAAGCTTCTTCACTATCCGGTCCCCAAACGAGGCTTGCCGGGCTTCGAGAACATGAAGATAAGCGTTTCCAATTACTCGGGAGAGGCTCGAATCTACCTTGAAACCCTTGTCAGACACTGCGGCGCGGAATTCACGAAGACATTCAAGCAAGACAACACACATCTCATCACCGCACATGAGCAGAGCGAGAAAGTCGACGCCGCCAAGGAGTGGAACATCAACATCATCAATCACCTGTGGCTGGAAGAAAGCTACGCAAAATGCACTGTCATGCCACTGAGCTGCCCGAAATACACCCTCTTCCCACCTCGCTCTAATTTGGGAGAAGTCTGTGGCAACATGTCTCTCGACCTGAAGCAAGTGGAGCGCAAGTTCTTCCCCAAGGAAGTCACGCCTTCAAGACCGGCGAACAAGAGGTCGCCACAAAAGGCTTCGGATGCCACCAGCCACACACTTTCGGATCACGAGGAACATTCGGACGTTCCAGCGCCCCCAGAGGATGCTGAAACCGAAGCCGACGAACCGCAGGAGCCCGAGCAGCCCGAGGAACCCAAGACGGTGAAAAAGCGAGTCGGTAGGCCCTCCAAATCTGCCTCGGTCGCAACGCCGCGACCAGCCTTTGACGAAAAGGAGAACGAGTCTCCTATCGCTAGTACCGGTAGAGCATCGAAGACCAAGGCGATGGGCGCCATTCACTCGGCAGCCGAGGACATTGCACTATTCTCACGCGAGATGAAGCGCAAAGGCGGAGTGGTACATGGAGGACGGAGGTCAAGCCATCTCGACGAACAAAGCTCCCCAGCTCCCATGGCGCCACCAACGAAGAAGTCAAAGAAGCGGACGAGCGCTGAGAACACTTACGACGTGACAGCACAAGGAAGCGATCTTAGCGACGGCGAAACACAGAAGCCGACGAAACCCACGAAGAAAGCAAAAACTTCAAAAGACGCGAAGGACGGGAACCCAAGCTTGCCGCCGGTCGTTCACAGAATGATGGTCACTGGTGATGAGAGATGGGTGGGCAAGCCGAAAAAGGAAGACGAAGACAGGAAGACACTGCGTTTGCTCGGGATACAACTGACACAAGACCCGAAAGACGTCGACATCCTGGTCGCTCCCAAGATCTTGCGTACGCCCAAATTCGTCTGCGCCTTGGCCTCGGCGCCTCTCGTTGTGGACACCAACTACCTCGATGCCGCACTAAAGCAAAAGAAGCTACTCGAGGATCCAGCCACGCTGCAAGATAGAGACGCCGAGAAGAGAATGGGATTCGTCCTTTCCGAGGCCTTGGAAAGGGCTAAGATCAATGACCACAAGCTCTTCCGAGGCTGGAGCATATTCGTCACCCGCGACATCCCAGGAACCTTCGACACTTTCAAGTCCATCATCACCCTCAACGGCGGCAATCCAATGATGTACCAAGGCAGGACAGGCACTACAATCCCCAAGCGCAGGCTGAGAGACGACCCGAGTGCGGGAGGAGAGAGCCAGCACCAAGGAGGCGACGAAGAATACGATCACGTCTACCTCGTCTCCGGGACCAGCGAACCTGAGCAGAAACTGTGGAAGTCGTTTGCAGAGCTCGCGGCGAAGCAGGACCTGGAGGCAAGGATCGTAAAGTCGGACTGGCTGCTTCATGCAGCAATGAGCCAGCAGATCACGTGGAAGGACATGTGGGAGCTGAAAGAAGGGGCGGTTTGAGTCGGAACAGTGCCCGGGGCGATGCTTTGCCTTGGGCGTTTTGACTTTCGACAGAGTCACTGTTCTCGCACAGCCTTTGTGCGTGCGTGTGTGATATTGCTTTCCCAGCGAGGCGCAGGAGGATTTTTGGGCTCATGGTATTCCCAACAGCGTTAATACCACCGATCGTGAGAATCGATCACCCTCTTACTTTTATTCTTGCACCTTCACCTTCCTCATGTCCTCTGTGATCGCATCCTCTCCATCGTCTTCCTCGTCCTCTGCGCCCTTGCCAGCCAAGCCAGCTTCCCAAAGCGCTCTGCCAGACATCTTCTTCTCGTCCACCTTGCCCCTGTTCTTCTTCTTTTCTTCCGCCTCGGCCTGCTCCTTCTGCCTCTGCTTCAGCGCCTCCATCTCCAGCTTGAACTCAGCCTGCCACTTCTTGAACGACTCAGGCGTCACTTTGGAGCCCTCGAACTTGCGGTTCTCCTCCGCCTCCGCCTTCCTCAGCTCCTGCTCGTGCGCCTCGTTGACAGCATTCTGGCGCTCCATGATAAGCGACTCGGCCTCGTCCTTCAGCGTCGAATACAGGGTAAACACCATCGCCATCCCCAGGTTCTCCTCGATCGTAGGCGCCAGGGCTTGCAGCAGCCGGGCCTTGTCCTCGTGGACATCTAGGTGCTCGTGCCGGGCGGCGTTTGGCGGGGCGGTGATGTCGAGGGTCGGCGCTTCGTCTGGGTAGGCTTCGCCGTAGCGGACGTTTAGTTGGATCACTGGCGGCTCTTCGTCTTCTTCTCGCGTCGGGACGTCCAGCTGCATGGATATGCGGTATTCGGTCTCGCTGACGTCTGTGATTTCTTCCGGGAAGATCGAGTCGAGCACTTCGCGCTCTTCGACTTGTTCTTCGCGGCCCATTGTGGTGGATGTGTGGGAGGGTCTCCTTCTATTTCACGGTTGAGATGCTCTTGATTTGGGTTGTTTTGCGTTACTGTAGGGTTGCAATTGGCTATCGCTAAATTGGAGTGAGCACAGCTACAGGTTGAAAGGCTTCGTTTGAACTTGAAGTGGGATGTCGCAAGCACGGCTCAACACGATCGGGCTAAGAGCAGCAGCGCCAGGGCTTTCGAGATCGCTGTTCCGCCAGACCCGTAAAAAAGTCTTCCACAGCCAAATAATCGTCCAAACCAAGAAAAATACAACTTGACATAAAAAAGGAAATAACCACTTCACTTCAACGACAATACAAGTAATGGCAAAGTCAAAGCCAAACGACAAAGCCAAAAAACAAGCCCGCAAGGAAGCCAAGAAAATGGCGCCCACCAACGAGACGCCCGAGCAGCTCTACGCCGCCGCCCTGACGTTCATCGAGCAGCAGCAGCCCGCAGAAGCCCTCCAGCAAGCGCAGAAACTCTACGGGATCGTGCAAAACCGCTCCGTCACCGAGGCCCTGCCCGCGCTGAATCTGCTGGGCGAAATCAGCGTCGAGCTGGGCGAGGTCGACGCCGCTCGCGGCTACTTCGAGCAGGCCGTCAAACTCGATCCCATGGGCACCGTGGGCGGAGCTCTGGCCGACGGCGCGGAGAAGTTCCTCTGGCTCGCACAGCTGGCGGAGGAAGGGGGCAAGCAGAGCGTGGCGTGGTTTGAGAAGGGCGCACAGGCTCTGCAGAATGAAATCGCCGCTCTCGAGTCCGGGCAAGCCACCGGATTGGACGAGGAGGCCCTCCTCCTGCTGCGCGTCGAGAAGAAGCGCAAGCTTGCTAATGCGTTGTGCGGGATTGTGGAGGTCTACATGACGGATCTGTCGTGGGAGGACGATGCTGAGGCGCGGTGTGAGAACTTGATCACCCAGGCTATGGCTGCCGAGGACGAGACGAGCCCTGAGATCTTGCAGACTCTGGCTTCTGTGCGTCTTTCGCAGGAGAAAAAGGAAGACGCGCAAGCGGCTCTCAAGCGCTCCATGGGCGTGTGGAAGGACCTCGATCCCGAGGACTCCTCTGTCCCTGACTTTGCCACCCGCATCTCGCTCTCGCGTCTCTTGATGGAGGCTGAGCTGGAAAGCAACGCCATGGACGTGTTGGAGAGACTTGTGCTTGAAGACGACGAGAGTGTGGAGGCGTGGTATCTGGGCGGCTGGTGCCAGTACCTCATCGCCAAGAAGACCGAGCAGGGCGATGTTGGCCCTGCACGCGCCGGCATGACCGACGCGGAGCTCGAGTCAAATCTGGGGGCGATCTACAAGGGCAGCAGGCGTTGGCTGAAGACGGCGCTCAAGCTGTACAAGCGCATCGAGTACGAAGACGAGCGATTGAAGCAACATGCCGAGGAGCTTGTGGCAGGCTTGGATGGCATTTTGGGACCTGAGAAGGAGGGAGAGGAGGAGGGCGACGATGAGTGGGAAGACGAGTGGCAAGGGATTGAGGAGGATGATGACGCTCAAGACGATGCCGACACTGAGATGAAAGACTCCTAGTTGTTGCATTCACGTTCGATCTTTCACGGCTTGACACTCGCGACTGAGCTGTCACCGTCGAAAGAAGCATTGACGATATCGCGTCTAGGTAGTACAGCAACACCTCGATCCATCATACCCCTACGACTTCAATGAAAACTTAGCATTCGACCACAACAGACGCATCATCCTTGAACTCTTCTCCCTACGCTCTCTACCCCGAAACTCAGCCAGCTTCACAATGCACCTCCTCCATGTAACGCCGCTATCTCGTCCAGGGGTATCACGTCCAGACGCAGCTTTGCTGTGCCTGACGAGCTCCCAGTAGAAAGAACAATCGGCGAAAGCACCATATCGCGCCACGACATACTCTCGACCCATGGTTCAACGCGCGAGCCGTCTCCACATCCCAGAAGTTTGCGTTCTGTTGTCGTCAGAGGTAAAGGTCGGCAACGAGGGTCCCAGCACGGGAGCGGGCACGCGGTGTGGACTCCTCCTCCTCCAACTCCCCACAACGAGTGGGAAGCTTGAAGGTTGAGGCGCGTGACTGCTGTGACTGTGATTGCGTGTGCTGAAAAGGTGATGTGCGCGAAGCGCGTGCGGGATGCTCCAAGGTTTGATGCTACCGAGAGCTTCTCGGAGAATTCTTGTCTTGTCTGGCTCGCAACGGGGGGCGGCGAAAGAAGAAGTGGAGATGTCTGTTGGGTCCGCCCAGGGCTCGTGACACGCCCGTCAGCGAGATCAAGATGTAAGTAAAAGTGTGGGTGTGGCGTGTGTCATCCAAAGGACGAAGGTTTCCTGCGTACTAGGAAAGGAGAGCGTTTCAGAAAGGAACGATGGAGGGGCCCTGTCTGACCCTTGGGCTTTTACCTTTCTGACCTCTACCTCTACATCGCCAACGACAGGCCAGACGTGCGAGCACACACGGCGAAAAGTCGCTGGGAACGCTCTGCGCCAATCGAACGGGTTTCCCGGCAATGGGGGAACGGCGCTGCTTGCATAGGTTCCAGCAAGCACACCACGACGGTAGCCAGGAAGCTGGGAAGCCGGACGCAACCCAAGCCATTTCCGCAGGATTCTGTGATCTCTGCGAACGCGTTCGCGGTGTTGGGGATCGCCGCTCATTGGCAGGAAGGGCAGAGTCCTCGAGACAAGGTGTGGTCGCACAAGGCTGGATGCTCTGGGTTAGTGTGCATTCCTAGATCCACCCAAAATACGCCCCCGGGAGCAACCGAGAGGCCCTGCTGGCAATGCTCTGCTCTGCTCTGGCGAATCCTTCGCGCGCTGTGGCTTTCTTTTAGGTTTACGGCATCACCGTTGCGCCCCATACGCTGAGGGTGCGTGGCTGCCGATGAAGGTGTTGCGGACTTGTGTGTGTGTATGTGGAGGCTAGGTGTTAGAGGATGCAGGTTGTGCCGGCCTTGGGTATTGAGGGCACACGGTGCGGATCACACCCGGAGGAGCAGTGAGCGTTGGCCATTCGCTCGATCGTTTGCAACAACGCTTGACTGGCTTGCATGTTCTTGCTAGTACACGCTGAGGGCGTGCAAAAGCACACACAGACACATCGTCGTGGGTGCCCAAACGGCAGGGCGATCCGAGCGCCCCTTGATCGTGGTATGCATCTACTCGCCGGGTGCCTACAGGTCATGCTACGTTCGCAGATGATGCACGCAGGTACACGTCCTCGCTTCCTATCCCACGGTTTGCGACTATCTCAGGAACGGCCAAGAATGGGAGATCAGATCTCTTGCGGGAGGTAGGCTTCGCGCCGGTCCCCCTTCGAGAAGTAGACCGCGAATGGGATGCTGAGTAATGAGGAATGCGGCTGCGAGAGACTTACCCTGTGTAACAAGCATGAGGCCGCATGCCGCCATGCACGCTGCACTTAGCCGTTGCATACACGTTGGCGCACGATCCCTACCTTCACGTTAAACTTCCGGGCTCCATGTGACTACTGCACGTCAACGACGAAAGTGCCGCGAGCCGCAGATCTGACCAAGAGTCCCAGACCTCTGCTAACGCAGTGCACACAGCCAGGCATCGGACAGGAGAGTGCTGTCTTGGGGCTAGATCCGTCCCACACGAAAGGCTGTGGCACGGATCGCCGTGTCTCCAGGCTGCGCGAACGAGCGTGACCGTTTAGGGACTACCTACCTGATGGATCTCTGGAGTAGCGCCCAGCTCACGCAAGGATGAGCTGGTTGAAGTGACAGCGTCCATGGGGCCTATATGCCCCCATCGACCATCGAGACTCTCTCTCATCTTGCACAGTGTTGTGCGAGTGCTGCTCTTCCGGAAACGGCCATCTGAGACTAACAGCGGGCCTGGGCTCGAGACACCTACGGATGCGGTGACAGTCGTCCGTCTTCAGCTTTCCTCATATCCGCTCTCGTCCAGTACGGCGCGCGGTCCAGCGAGGGCGTCTTTTGCTACAAGTACTTTTCGACTTGCCTTGCACAAAGGATCTTGTGTGATTCCCCTTTCGCCTCGTTTCCCGTCTCTTGCCTGCCAGCCCAGCTTCTTTCGCCACTCCGAGACAAAGGCTCGCCTCCCGCAGACAACGACAGTAGCAAAGGAACACCGAACCTACGCTTGTCAACGCCACAAGGAACTGCTTGGTCGTGCGATTGCAGCAAAGAAGGACAACCCATTCTCCGCATCAAGCAGACAAAGTACGCCGCAGCGGCAACGTGCAGTAAGTATGTCGCTGGCCCCTGGACGTGCAGGTGTTCATGCAACTCGACGTGCGAGACAAACCACTGGGCGCAATGTTAGCAATGAGTCCACGAGCTTACAAGACATGCAGCAGGGCTCCAAAGGACGCTCCAAACTCCATTGGCCCATCTGATCCGTTGGAACTTCACCCAGCCACCTCAGACCTCCGAAGCAGTAAACCAGGATGACAATGGCTACGACTGCAACGCTCACCCACGGCCGCTCGCAGGGCGATGAGTACGGCCTTTCCGCCATCGCAGAGCACAACGCCACCGGCACCGAGCAATTCCCTCCCTATGTGGAAGACGGTAAAGGTCTTGGGATTTATGTCAGTACTGCCTTGTTAGTGATCTCAAGGCTCCCCCACTGACCGGAACGTAGCACGATGGGTATGCTCCAGCCTACCAAGATGGTCACTCGTACCTCCAAAGCCCGCCAACTCCAAGCCCGAGTGACGGCGTCCGCACCAGGAGTGGACGTACAACCAGGAGGACCGACTCCCCCTTCAGCACCAGCAAGTCCACCAGGATGTCCATGTCGCCCATAAGTAAGCCCAAGAAGACCAAAAAGAGCAAGCTCGACAGGTCCAAGACTCCTCACTTGACCGCGCCACTCTCCATTCTGACCAAGGACATGGAGACTCCCATGAAGGACATGGACGAATGGGTGCACCGTCCGGCTGAGGTCAGAAGGCAAGAGGTGGAGAAGCGTAACGGATACGTCACGCGCCCGATGAACTCTTTCATGCTGTACCGGTCAGCCTACGCCGAGCGCACCAAGCAGTGGTGTCTCCAGAACAACCACCAAGTCGTCTCTTCCGTGTCGGGTGAGAGTTGGCCAATGGAGCCGCCCGAGGTCCGCGAGCAGTTCAACGAGTGGGCCAAGATCGAACGTGCCAACCACGCCGCAGCACACCCGGACTACAAGTTCTCGCCCAGCAAAGCCGCCAGCAAGCGCCGCAAGGAAGACGCATCCGACGACGACGAGCCAGATGGTCTTAACGACCCCGACGGAGATTACGTTGGAAGTCGCAGCGTCCGGAGGCGTCAGAACAAGAAGGAGCCCGCCTTCCTCCCTAGCAGCCACGGCTTCGAGTCAACGCCGTACTACAGCCAGCAGAACCCAGTCTACGACCAGCCGCAATACCAGTACGTCACCCAAGGCCGCCCGCTCCCATCCAACGTCGCCTACGACCACCAAGGCATCCCATACAACCCTCAGACAGGCGCGTACATGCAGCCAATCGTTGCCCAACAGCCTCAATACCAGTACGCCGTGCAAGAGCCTCTCCCTCCGCGCGAGCCCACACCGCAGTCGCTCGGCAACTACGGCCTCCCCAGCGGCCAAACACAAGAGCAGCTGTTCACCCACTCGCGGACCTCGACCCCGATGCAGCAGTACAACCAGTACGGCCAGCCCGTCTACGCAGCACAGTACCAGAGCCACCAGTACCAGCCCGCGTACCAGCCCAACACGCCGCAGATGTACGAGCACGCGCAGTACTTGCAGGCCCAGATGCAGCCGCAGCAGGCCATCGACCCGTCGCTGGAGATTATGGTGAGTGATGCGGCGGCGCACGGCGAGTCGCATTTCGAGACTGCGCTGGGTGATATGACGGGGGATTTGGGCGTGTTGGAGTATTATGACCAGCAGACGGGGCCGGATGCTACGCTGGCTCCTTCGTGGTCGCCGACTGATGGGTTGAAGTAGAGGGTGGCGGGTGTCTGTGAAGGCTGAGGCGAGGGAGAAGTCCTGATAGATAGGAAGCTTTGTCGATATGTCGCTTTTCGTATTTCTGCAGTTTGTGCCATACAGTTTAGAGAATACCAAGATCCATTCCGCCTTGCTACAAGTCACGGCGAGCAAGTTTCCATCGTCTCCAGTATCCCGATCGTCCTGTCATTAGGCCAAGCCACACGTCACGAGAGGAGGGGTGAGAAGATCAGGAAGGAAAGAAAGAAAGAACCGCGCGATCATGCGACAAGACGAACCGAAGTACATACCCACCCTGCAAGCACAAGTACATGTACATATACTCCCTAGACAAAATTACAATGCCCTTGTCCCTGTTGATTAGAGCGCCCCAGAAGCGCCGCCATACGGATAGCCGCATCTTTCAAAAGTGAGATCCTGTGCTTGTGTAACAATGTGATCCCGATGAAGATGATGCACGTCGCACAAGATCTGCGGAAGTGGGCAGTTTCGGTTGATTGCTGAAACTCGAGATGGCTTGGGAGAGGTTCAAGGGGGGGTTGGAACTTGGCACGATGGGATGGATGTTGGATTTGGCTTTGTGATTTGCGTTGCGGACGTTTGGCGGAAGGAATGGCCCGTCATGGCGCGAGTGTGATCTGCGGTATGGATTGGGCATTGATAATAGACGTGCAGAACGATACATGTGATAAGGTGAGATGTTTGGATTATTAATTTGGATTCGTTACGGTCTTTTGATCGTTATCTTCGTCACATGCAATAGGTAAATAACAAGTCCAGGAAAAACAGCAAACGCGTCGGATTCCGGTCTCATCTGTTTCATGCCCAGACGCTTCGGCCAAATGCAATGCGACTTTGCCACCGAAGAACTCGTTACTTAGGTAGTTTCCAAATTCCTCCAAACTGCTGCGAACAGTGTGTTGAGGCCATCGCGCCCGAGGAAGAAGCCATGCTTGTAGGGTCGTTGCTGGTATTGGCATAGTCATCTTCATCGGTACCTGCCGACTTGCCTATGAACAGGCGTGTTGGCAGCAGCAGCATCAGCAGCGCCGTCCTCAACATCAGCCCGGGAAGATCCCTGGCGGAAGGGTCTTGCTCTGCTGTAGCCTCTGGACGCACGAGCACGTTTTCTTGAGGGCCGCCGAAGCGGGTTTCGTACCCGACGACGTTTGCGCTTGCCATCAAGAGAGAGGGAGAGAGAGCTTTCAACCCTCCAACATCTTAAGTGCAGCGCGCGCAATGCGCTGTAGCCTCTCTCGCTGGTGCGCCGGGACAGCTGCTCGGTCGTGCACGTACGGCTTGCTAAATACCCGCGAGGGGGAACCCGAGCCGCGGTGATAGGGTTGTTGCTGGCGTTGTTGTCGTTGTCTTCGCTGGTATCTCGTATCATACGTGTGAACAGGTGTGTCTGCAGCAGCATCGACTCCATCAACCTCGGCGTGAGGGACTTCCGCGGCGAACATGTCGACTTCTGGGACGGCGGGCGCGTACATGTAGTCGATGCTCATGCCAACAACTTCCTCCTCAGCTGGCTCGGCCTTGACCGGCGAGAGAGCCAGTTCTCCCGGGCGCAAGTTATCCGCGAGCCCGTCTTCGCCTACGGTGAGTAGGATGTCGTTGGCATCGGAATCCTCTGGCTCCGCGACAGCGTCTTCGTGACCTTCTGGAGGCGTCCAGGGCGCGATGCTCATGTTGACGCCGCGATCGGCATCTTCCTCCTTTTTGGGCAGCGCTCTGGTCGGCGAGAGACCCAGCTCTCCAAGGTGGACTGCTCCCAAGGGCCCGTCGCCGCCTACTATGTGGAGATCGTCTATGGACTCGACCACTGCCTCTACCTCTACCTCTCTCTCCTCGCGCCTGATGGGAGTGGCGGTGCTACCATTGCGCTCAAGCTCAACGACCGGAAACTGCTCATTGACAATGTCGTTGCGAGGCGTGACTCTGACGTAGATCCTGTCGTTGTCATTATGCATCTCGACGGCGTGTGAGTCTCGATTGCGATCGAGGAATTGGATCTGGCCGACAAGTTCTGCATCGTTGATTGAGATGCTGAAGGAGGCGGATGTGACGTCTGAGACGTCGATCTTGAGGATGTTGCTCATCTGAGAGGAATCCATGATCTCTCTGTGGTGGTGGTGGTGGTAGTAGTAGTGGTGATGTTTGTTGGTGTTGTGTTTGGGATGCTGTAATAGCTGCTGGTTGTATGCCGGATCGATCGATGAGACAGATGGGCGGATCTGGAACAGTTTTGATGTGATCTTCGAGAATCTGCTCTTGATGGATGTGGTTTATGAAGAACATCAAGGCTGCAGAGAGATGCCCGCTCCTATAAGGAAACCAGACGGCCTGCAATAAATCGATGCGACCGCTTGGACTTGCAACTGGTTTTTAGGGACCATGTCCTCAGGTACTAGACCGTACCAGCCGATGTCGTTGGACTGCTTCGCTGGGGATTGGCCGGGAGGTCATGGTATGCGCTTTCTCCCAATCGCAAGCGGACTGGTTCAAATGCTGACACGCATGTCCAGCTTTTAAGCTTTTGGGTATTACCATCGGGCTGGTAGAACGCGACCGGGTCCGCGGTATGGGGATTTCATGTTGTTCACTCTGTCTTACCCCTGGATTTGCTGCCGCTGTCGTTGCCGCTTACTATCGTACATATACGTGTAGGCACTTCGTGTTGGCGCATAATCCAACACTGGGTGAAAGGACTACAATGCGTTCTCGATGGCAAGTGTGCTGTGCGATTTGTTAGAATCGACTGCTGCAGCATCTTATGGTCTCGAGTTAGCAAGCAGCGTTTCAGGCAGTCGGAAATGTTAAATCATCTTGCAAGTTGGGAGATACTACCACATCTGTCGTCGAGACACGACAAGCATAAGCTCGTTTACTTGGTGCCACCACCAGCGGAAATTCCAATCCAAATGCAATGATACTTACATTTAATTCATATAGTCGACCGGAAGACCCATCTCATCTTCTGGCCGTCCTGACAAGACTCTCTTTCTTAGGCTCTTCCTTGACGTTTTCCTTGTTGAGCTCTTCCTTGACAATTCCCTACTCAGGATCCTCTCCAACATCACCCCCCTTCTCTTCCCTCGCCAACCTCTTAGCCTCCTTCCTCGCCGCCCTCTCCTTCTCAAACAGCTCCCTCTCCCGATCCACAATATCTTGCATCTTCACCGCCATAGCAGCATTCTTCACCCCCTCCTCCCGAATCTTAAACTCCACCTCATCCTTTGCAATCCGAAACTCCTTCGCCCACGTAGGTTCCGCCCCCCTCACTCGCTGCGCCCCCGCGCCAATCTCATTCTCCAGAATCTTATCCCAGAGATCCTCATATTGCGCAAACTCGACCTGTTCCTCCAGCCAATGTCGGCGATCATGCCGGCGCTGTCGCTGCTGAATGCGATGCTTGATGAAACCGGACAGGTTCTGCGGCTGGGGCTTCTTGATGCGCAGAACGGGGATTTTGCTCGCCGAGAAAAGAACCGGCACGTGTCGCTTGCCGGAGAGCTCGCGCAGATGGTGAGGGCGCGACAGCAGCTCGGTGTTGGGCTTGAAGGATGGCGGTGCGGCTACTACATCCTCAATACTCTTGCTGTTGGTGTTCTTACTCCTCCTACTCTTCGCCAGTACAGGCCTCGGAGGATCCGACTTCACTCTCGCCGGCGCCTTGCCGATTAGCTCGGCGATGTACGAGGTGCTCTCTGTGTTGCCGGCGACGGAAGCGTCCAGGTGCTCGAGTGCTTCATAGCCGGCTTGGAAGGCTAGGCGCAGGCGCTGGTAGCTGTGCAGGTGGATGGTCTGCTTGCAGCGGTTGCGGACGATGTTTTGTAGCTCGGTCCTCGATTCGGTGGGTAGAGGCACGGCGCGTGATTGTTGGAGGAGAGCGCGATACAGGGCGATCGCGCTGATGCGGTGGGCGCTCACATGGCGGGGGACGAGGAAGGGCGGCATGTATTTGCTACCGTCTTGCCATGTATGTTTTCCTGGGAGGGGAGACTCGGGTGATGATGTTGACTGGGTCGGATGGGTTCAATTGGGTTTGAGATGTGTAGAGTTGGAAGGGACGCTTGGCTTGGCGTACACGAAATGAGGCCTCTATGCATTTGTTATCAACGATTATTTCAACAGATCTAAACTCTTGCGAATAGTAAAAAAGGAAAATGTGCGTATAGTGATATGTGAACAAAAAAAAAACCGGTTTGGTAGATTGTTTCCGTAACTGCGTCCAGCTCGATGCTGGGATCTCTCGAGACCTGGATAACTTATTGACTACAGCATGATCGCAACGTGCCTATTGCTCGTCAAAGACAAACGCGCTCACTACATCGCCTTCTTTGTACCCTAACTCCTCAAGCGTCTTCGTCTCCGACCATACCCGGCCCAAATACAGCAATCGCATCTTTCTCATGCCAATCCTCTCTTGCACACCAGAACATATTGCCGCTGCCGTCTGGCGCATGCCAATCTTCAATGTGACGTCCGTAGAGCGATCGCTCAGTCTCACTTTCACAGAGACCAGCTCCCCTACATCCTCAGCTCTGCCCTTGCCCTTCTCGCCCAAGTCTTCCTTCTCGGGCTCGCCGTCCTCGACGACATCCTCAGGATCAGCGACAACCCAGCCAGGTATGTCGTAGCCCACACCTCTCTCGTCGAAGACTCCTCCCGTCCTCTTCGCTCGACCTCGACTACGCAGCTCGCTCCCGACCGCAACCCTTCCATCCGGCACATTAAGCCCTACAGCATCTATAATGCCTTGCGCCTGTGTGATGTCGCCGCGACGCAGACACTCGCAGACCAGTCGCAGCGCATTCCATATTTCCGTGCTGCCCGTCACGCGGGTGTCGAAGAAAGCCTCTCGCTCGGCTTCTAGCCGGCCTCGACTCCAGGGCTCGACTTTGCCTGCAGGCGACTCTGGGCTGGTCGGTACAGATGTTGGTAGTTGGACGGGCGCATTAGGTCGTACAGGTGAGTGCGACGAGGCGCGCCGTGATGTTGGATGTGAGAAGGAAGCAGAGGACTGGTTTATGGCGGCGCGAGAGGAGTCGGCGGGGAGGAGCGCATTGCTATTTGCGGGTTGTCGGGCGGCGGGTTCATTTTGGGAGGGAGAATTCGTGCTCGAAACGCAGCAGCCCTGGGAAGAGAGAGAGAGTTAGATGTATATTGGGATTAGATTATACATGTCGCGGGTGCGACACGGCGGGTGTTGATCATGTACCATGTGATTAGGTCAGCGTCGCGAATGCGCCTCGCGATCGCGTGGGTGGAATAAGTGTTTTAGTATGGTGGAGACGACTGATAAAGTCTCACTGTGGATGGTAAGGAGCGAACGAGTAGGGATGAGGTGGTTAGTGAGCGATGTATTAGTTAAATGTAGATGTAATGTAGGAAGAGAAGTTGTAGTGGAGTGGCAGCTTTGGCAACAACAGCAGCAGCAACAGGCATAATTCAGTCAAGTTATCCTCTCTTAGGAGGTGTCGGCTGGTCTTTTTTGGTCTAGAAGCCTTGGAGGCGAGTCGCCGCAGCAGCTCCGATGGCATGTGGTCATCGACAAGTCAAAACTCGCAAGTGTAAGCTGCGCACAGCCTCGGAAGGAACAAGGGAAGTCGATTCATGTGATTGGTCTTTTGCCTCACAGCCTTATCTTTACCCCACAAACGCGCCTGCAGCGCGTTCAGGCGCGTCTTTCATCCTCGAGTCGTCTGGTCTGTCGTCCAGCCACGAACAAACCACCACCCGATCGTCATTTCGACTCGACACCACATGTCATCTGCTCTCAACATTCATATCGCATCGTAAAATACGATCGCATCCCGCAGTCAAGCCTTCCCGCACAGCTAATGTCTTCACGCACCAAAGGCTTCTTCGAGCAGGATCAGAGGAGCAAGGTACGCATCCTCCAATGCACTCTTTTCCAGACTTCATTCTAACATCCTTCAGCCGAGACCCGGCAATTGGCACAGAAACCAGAGCAGGACAACATTGGGCGATACCACCAACGTCACCGCGCCACCCAAACCTCCAGTCCCCGCGACCTCTCAAGCGAAATCGAAGCTGAAGGCCTTCCACTTCGTCGCCGGGCAACCCGAACTACCGCGCGCAAACTCAGACGGCAAGGAAAACGAAAAGACAGCAGGCCACGTTGGTCCAGTGGAGTGCACCGTCGATCAACACAATGCTACAGCAAGCTCAGCGCCACTTCACCCTGCAAAACCTGGCGCATCACCGGACATGTCCGACTCAACAAAAACACCACAGCTGCCACACGCAAACACTTTCCCATCAACACCAGGTGCACGTCTCTCCCTCGAAGACCTCATTGGAAACGTAGAAGAATCGAGAGAGCCCGAGCCCAGAGAACAGTCTCCGGAAGAGCACATTGGCTGGATACCGAACAGTTCCTCAACACAGCTCACACCTAATCGCAAACGAAAAAGAGCCAGATCGTCTTCCCCGTCTTGTCCAAACACATCGTCACAACGAGCCGAGACTTCAGCGTTCTTCGCTGGAAGCGCAGAAAAGCGAACACCAGAAGCGGACCCCGCAGCCGACTTGTGGCAGCGATACGGAATCGGTAAAGACAGTGGAAATACTCTGAAGTTACCCGAATTCAACAACATTCTTTTCCCGGGATCGCCACGCCCGTTCGAGACGCCCGTTAAAGGTTCTGGACTACGAAGATGGGCGAGTACAGGTAACGACTGGCCCAGTAGCAAGAGGAAGAAACAAAAATCAAACGCAAGCGCAAGGGTCGATGTGTGGCAGAATGGAGCAGCAGAATCAGGTGGTCGAAGCAAGGTCGCGGCCATGGTGGAGAAGATCCAAGAATCATTAGCGACGCAGAGATTTGCGAAGCCCCTGCCAGCTGTCACTGGAGATGAGCCTGCCAGTTCAGATCCACTACCCGATACTGGCAGCAAGATTGCAGAAATGCAGCAGACCACCACTCGACCGGAGTCCGAGCCTAAGCCCACCGATGCAAAACCCTTCCAGCGGATGGGACCACCAAGTGCTCGCCCACAGGGTGGAGTGCGAAATCAGACGGGCGCTTCGGTGACAGGCAAAGACCAGCTCCAGCGAGAAACCATAGGCTCGCATGGTCAGGACAACGGTGCTGTCATGCCTGCTCCGCTGCATCTTCAAAGCAAAGAACCTCTTCCTGCTTTCCGTCGGCCGTCAATGCGTCCGCCACTCGTACAGGAACCACCTAAAGCAGTGCTTGCAACTGCAGCAAAGCTGCCAGTCGTAGCGGAAGATTTCGATGAATTTGGCGACGACATGGAGTTCTCTACCGAGGATCTTGATGAGCTGCTGTCACAACCTTTGCAGAACAGGCAGCTGCACGAGATTCCCGAGCATCCCAACCCGCCTCCACAACAGCAACCGAAACCAACTGTCACAGTTCAGCAGACCGTGGCAAGCGAGCTACTCGACCTTGCTGATGATGATTTCGATGATGATGAATTTGCATGCGATGACTTGGACGAAAACAGTTTTATTGAGGCGGAGTTGCAGGCAACTCAATCTTTCAGGGCAAGTCGACCGTTCTCCAAATAGCGGAATATATAGCTCATAATATTGTAGCCATCACCACAAAGGATGCCCAAGCACTCTAAAATTCCAACAAGCTCGCCTAATTCCAAGATTGGTTCGTCTGCAGCGCATAGAAGACTGCCCGGACAGCATTATCGCCGTTTCATTGTTCAGCAAGCGATGGATGGAGAGTACGCAAATGATGGAGGCAGGTACTGTCCCGAAAAGGTATGCTTCTCATTCTGTCAAATTGACTCGCCTGTATTGACAATTCACAGGTATTGGTAGCCAAAGAAGAGCGAACAGGCTCGCACGTGTCTATTACATTGAGAGACTCTTGGGCCGAGACCACACTCACAAAGGGACATGTCATTCACGTCTCGCACCTGCCAGGTCAAGGTCGACTGAAGGACAGTGACTTCTTCTCGTCACAGCAGCTCGAACTCAATGATGGGGAACCGAGTGCCTTCCTTGTCGTTCACCCAGATCACATGCTCTCGGCCACGACCGTCGCTGATTCCTTCGATTGCACACGCAAAGCTGTGCTGCAAGACCGGATCAAGGCTACTGGCGAGTCGAGTAAGGCTATGATCTACGGCAAGATTTTGCACGAAATCTTCCAGCAAGCTCTGAGTGCCAACAAGTGGGATAATCAATTCCTCGCTGAGTTGGTAGACAAGACTGTCCAAGCACATGTCGAGGGACTGTGGGAGCTCGGGATGGAAGATGCCGTCCTCGCGACTGAAGAGATCAAAGCCAAGATGGGCGAGCTCGCGGCCTGGGCGAAGGTCTTTGTTTCTTCTGAGCCGTCCACCTCGTCTCTCGTCGACGATAGGAATGGCGAGAAAGTCTGGATGTCAGTGAGCAAGGTCATTGCCATTGAAGAGCACGTTTGGTCGCCACAATACGGGCTAAAAGGTAACATTGATGCGACAATTCAGGCGTCACTACGAGACGATCCGAGGAAGCCACTCAAGCAACTCGTTACCCCTTTCGAAGTCAAGACTGGACGCACAACTCAGTCCCCTGCGCATCGTGCACAGACTGCGCTCTACACACTTCTGCTCTCCGATCGATACGACGTCACCGTCAAAGCAGGCATCCTGTACTATCTCGAAAGCTCAAATATGACGAGGATTGCTCCTCCAGTGAATGAGATTCGACAGATGGTGCAAGAGAGGAACCGCCTCGCAAGCTACATCTTCAAGGCAAAATACCCGGCCAAGACTGATGTTCACGAGATCGAACCCACTCGGTCACAGGAGTCTGAGCAGTCTGGTCTCCCACCTCTGCTACGCAGCGCCTTCAAATGCGGCAGATGCTATGCCCAGCAATCTTGCTTCACTTACCACGCACTTGTCGAGGATGGCTCAGCAGACACCGCAGGAATGGTCGACGACGGCAAGAAGAATTATGCATTGGTTTGGCAAGAAGCTGTGGGTCATCTTTTGGACTCGAGTGACAAACCCAAGGCTCAGGCGTTGCGCAGCTGGTTTAGCAAGTGGGATCGACTCCTTACGTTCGAAGAGAGTGAATCTAGCCGCTTCCGTAAAGAGCTTTGGACAATGGCATCCTCCGAGCGTGAGGGATCTGGCCGTTGTTTCGGCAACCTAGTCATCGCACAGGATCTCACTTCGACCGCTGCTCCAGTGTCGTCAAATGTTGTCGATGGCATCGAAGGAAGCGGTGGCAAGATCAACCGTTTCACATACGTCCTCGGCCATGCACAGAGTGGTAGCGCACAATCAGGCGCTTCATTCGCCGAAGGTAGCCAATTGACGATCGGAGAGCCCATCGTGGTGTCGTCTGAGCAAGGTCAGTGGGCATTAGCGAACGGTTACTTGATCGCTACATCGAAGCAGCACATTACAGTCGCCGTGGATCGGAAGCTTGGAGATGCCCGCCAGAAACTCAGCAACTTCGATATCGAGCACAACCAGGCTTTCAAAGGAGTCATGAACACTGACACTCGCAACCGCAAAGCCGAAGTCGCTGATGCTTCGCCACAGCTCTACAGAGTTGACAAGGACGAGTTCTCGAATGGCCTCGCACTCATCCGCAACAAGCTGGTCACTCTCATGTCCTCGCACCCGATTCACACCAAACTCAGAAATCAAATTGTCTTCGACGCGCCGCCGAAATTTGCAAGCTCTACTTTGCCGACAATGCAACCCTCTCAGCTCGGTCAGATGAATGACGATCAGCAAGCTGCTGTCAGCAAGGTGTTGGCCGCTCAAGACTACGCCCTTATCCTCGGAATGCCTGGAACCGGCAAGACCACGACAATCGCCCACGTCATCCGCGCGCTGCTTGCTGAGAAAAAGACAATCCTTCTGACTTCCTTCACTCACACCGCTGTCGACAATATCCTGCTGAAGATCCGCGACGTCGCGCCGGAGGGTAGCATCCTTCGTCTCGGCGTCCCGGCAAAGATCAATCCTGAGGTCCAGACTTTCTGCCAGCTTGCTGCAACTCCCAGGCACTCTATCGGTGAGATCGATGAAACATACATGGGCTGTCAAATTGTTGCGACGACATGTATGGGAACGAATCACGCACTCTTCCAACGTCGGGCATTTGACGTGTGTATCGTAGATGAGGCTTCTCAGATCACATTGCCTACGTCTCTGGGACCATTGCTACACGCCAGGAAGTTTGTCTTGGTTGGTGATCACTTCCAGCTGCCGCCACTTGTGCAGAACCGTGCTGCGCTGGAAGGGGGTCTAGACATCAGCTTGTTCAAGCAACTGAGCGAACGCTTCCCAGAAGCCGTCGCGACACTAGGCCGACAGTACAGGATGTGCAAAGACATCATGAGCCTCTCCAACGAGCTCATCTACAGCGGCCAGCTGAAATGCGGCACCGAATCCGTTGCAAACCGCACTTTGGAGCTTACAAACGACTCCGGCCTCGAACTCTTCCACCGACAACAACAAGGCTGCGACACCTCCGGCCCAACCTGCTGGCTCAGCCACCTCACAAGCCCGCAGAACAAAGTCGTCTTCGCCAACATCGACCCCATCGGTCCAGACGCCCTGGAAACTCTTACCTCCGGCAAAAACATCACAAACGCCACCGAAGCAGCCCTAACCGCCCAAACCGTCAGCTCGCTGCTCGCCCTAGGCGTCCCCGGCCGCGAAATAGGCGTCATCACCCTCTACCGCTCGCAACTCGCTCTCCTCAGAACCCTCTTCCGAGCCGCAGGCATTAGCCCGGAAGTCGAAATCGACTCTGCCGATCGCTTCCAGGGGCGAGACAAGGAATGCATCATTCTATCTATGGTGCGTTCCAACGAAGCGGGTATTGTGGGCGACCTGCTCAAGGACTGGCGCAGAGTCAACGTCGCTCTCACCCGTGCCAGATCGAAGCTCGTGGTCCTTGGAAGCAGGCGCACGCTGAGCAACAACGATTTGCTCGCGAAGTTCATGGCTCTTGTGGATGGCAAGGGTTGGAGTCTGGATTTGCCCAAGGGGGCGGACGAGTTGCATGCTTTCGCCATGGCTTCGACGCAGCAGGCTGCTGTCGTGGCGAGTGCGAAGAAGCCTTCGCCTGCTAAGATAGCTTCGATGCTTCCGCAGCAGCAGCAGCAGCAGAGTCCTACTAGCATTGTGAAGAGGAAGAGGAGCAGTAGTGGCGCAGCGAGAGTGCTTCAGGAGTCGAGCTCTGCGGGTAACAGGCACGCGGATGGCAGGATGAGGAAGCCTGGCAAGGTTATCACAGGTGGCGTTGGCGCGTCTGGACGGCCGGTTATGAGGGAAAAGCAGGCCAAGCTCAGGCAGCAGGTTGCTCTGGATATCTTTGACGATTTGGCTGATTTTGATTTTGATGGGTGAATCAGGATGGTGGGAATGGACAGGGAATAGGGAATAGGATTATGGAGTCTCGACAGCGCTTTCGTAGGATATTGATGATACGTCGAACAGCGTTGATTTTCTCCCAGTCGTCGTTTCGCTTTGCAGCGTAGTTACATTGCATGCAACTCTTGAGGCCATGAGAAGTCCAGCTCATGTCTCGATTTGAGTGAATGTTTGTGGTATTTTTTGGTTTAATCTGGTGTGTTCTCTTCACAAACTATCAGACCGTGTGTGGTGGCGTGAGAAGTGCGCTAGCGAACCTTGCTGGGCGTTTTCTACAATGACTCTGGACTCTTGAAATATATACACATGTATACACGACTACTTATTTTTACGAACAACTCAAATTTGAAACAGAACCTGAATCTCTCGTAAACTCCACTCCACACGGCCAACGGACGGCGGTCAAACGGACGGCGAGATGGAATACCTCATCCGCTTCGTGCACCAGCACGAACCTTTCCGCAAACCCGAGATCGATGCGCTGGCGGAACTATGCAAAATCAATCTCCGATGGATCTCTTACTCTGATGCTGTACGTCGAATTTCCCTGTAGTCAAAAAAAGGAAAGGCAAGGTCGGCTTGGAAGCAAAGGTTGGTGAAAAGCCCTCGCTCTCGTTTGTTCTCCTCAGCCAGCCCTACACTGTCATCGCCTTCAAATTATGTGCCTCGCGAAAGAGATCAAGTCTGACGAGTAAACCAATGTAGACACCCTTTGCGATAGTCGCTTTTGATGGCTTGGAAGATGCCACGCAAGCGGCGAAAGATCTCGTTTCTCGATCCATCTTGGTCCAGAAAATCTACGAACTCTGGGGCAGCGGCGTCGACTATGAGACCTTGCACGCAGACATCAGGACTCGCAGCGAGCACCTCTGGCCTGTCTACCAGGCAGCTACGTTCCGATTCGAGTTCGATCTGTTCCGAGGGACGCACTCCAACGAGGAAAAGCGGCGACTAATCGAATCGTTTGCCTTTATGGAATTCACAGGCAAGATCGTCATGTCAAAGCCCGACAACCAATTCATAGTGTTCGAAGACTACGAACTCGACGCTCCCAAGCCACACCTCCTCCACTTCGGCAGAGAAGTGGCCGAAGGCGGCAGGAGAGCGGTCAACAAATACAACGTCAAGAAGAGACACTACATCGCAACAACATCCATGGACGCCGAGTTATCCCTCGTCACAGCCAACATGGCCCTCTCTGCCCCAGGAACCCTAGCCTACGACCCCTTCATGGGAACCGGCTCCTTCCCCGTCTCCTGCGCCCACTTCGGCGCCGCCGTCTTCGGCAGCGACCTCGACGGCCGCAGCATCCGCGGCAAAAAAGGCCGCAACGTCGCGAGCAACTTCAAGCAATACGGCACCTCAGACCTCTACCTCGGCGGCGTGACCGCAGACCTCACAAACTCCCCCGTCCTCGCCGGCCGCATCCTAGACGCCATCGTCTGCGACCCCCCGTACGGCGTCAGGGAAGGCCTCAAAGTCCTCGGCCACGTCAAGGAGCGCCTGAAGTACGAAGTCATCCTCGGCAACGGCATCGCAGCGCATCTCCAGGACGACTACGTGCCGCCCAAGAAACCTTACAGTTTCGTGCGGATGCTGGACGATATTCTGGATTTCAGCGCGATCAGACTCGTCGACGGCGGGCGGCTGTGCATGTGGATGCCTGTGGCAGGCGCCAAAGAAGATCCCGACGCTGCGCCGGAGGAACTGGAAAAGCAGGCCAAGGAAGACCCGCCTGAGGCGGAGGAGTATGCTATTCCGCAGCATCCGGCGCTGGAGCTGGTGGCGGAGAGCAAACAGCATTTCAACAAATGTAGGTGTGAGAGAGACGAAAACACCTGCGCGGTCGTGTTTTTCTGCTTTGCAAGGGGAAAGTAACAATGCTGACGAAATCCGCGGAATAGGGTCCCGTCGTCTCATCACATACAAACGTCTGAGTGATGGTGAGATTTCAGAAGACGCCCTCGCGGCGTATGCTGTGCAGCGTCTGCAGCTGCAGGAGGCTCACCGGACAGGAAATTCGGCTACGGCTAATGAGTTGAACGATTTCCGGAAGAAGGTATGGAACCCTCGTAACTGGGACGCGTTCTTTACTGCGCTTCCGGGCGGATTGCTAACATCGAATTTGCTCTGCAGTACTTTGAAGGCTTCAAAACGCCCTAAACTCGAGGTCAGAGAGACAGGGGGGATGTGTCTACGCTTGGCGCCGTGGGCGAAGTGTGCTGCGTACCTAAGAGACGGCTGTGGCGTAACACGACAAGGCATCCTCCGGGGGGAAAGGATGATCCCAACTCTCCGACCTGGTTCCGATTGACTTGGCTGGCCGCCCTCAACAAGACCGAGTTCTATGCTACCGACCGCCGTTCCTTCAGGCCTGCCAAACCCACTGACAGTACGGTCGGGTGCTTGCTGCTTCGGACGGAGCTCATCACGCAAGATCGATCAGGCCCACGCAAGCACATCTGACGACACAAGAGTATTCGGGAATAGCTTGAGACGCAAACGAAGCCTCAGCATACTCGAAATCTGTTCCCGTCTCCAGCCGGGAGCAAATACGTCCATCAGGCGATATTGCCTAGCGACAGGAGCGAGACTGGGAGGTTCCTGCATTAATGCTTCTCATACGATTTTCTGCGGACGGTAGAGTTACATGGAGGTCTTTCTCATGCCATGTATGTGCGGTCGCCCCCTCTCATCCCTGCAAGAAAGCAAGCATTCAATTAATTCCGTCCCGTTGTTCACTATCAACATACACACTTTCCACAACACATAACTAAGAGCCAGATGCCTAAATCATGCTGAGCGGAATCGGTATCGTTTCAATCCTTATCGTATCGTATCGTATGGTATGGTATCATCATATATCTACCTCCCAATCCATTCGGAGCCCGTTCGTCTTAGTACGCTTCTAAGAACAGCAACAAGCAGGTACAGGAGAAGTTGAAGTCGTTTTTCAACTCCTCCCCATCTCCGCCATCCCTTCCATCCCACCAACGCCACCACCAATAACCCCTCCGTCTTCCTGCCCAAGCAAAACCTGCTGGTTCCAGTCCCCGAGCCCTTCCATCATCTGGTTCCAGTCCATGTCGCTCATGTTCATGATATCCGCGCCTTGCCCAGGGCCGCCGGGTGTCAGACCCGTGCCGCCGGTTCTGCCGTTGGTCATTTCCCAGATTTGGGACTGGGCGTAGTCTAGGTGCTGGGGATGTAGTTGTTGTTGTTGTGAGGCGTCGAAAGAGTTGGCGGCGGCGGCGAGGTAGGAGGTGTCGAAGTTGGTGGTGGTAGCGGTGAAGGCTGGGTCGTTTGGGTTGAAGAATTGGGGGTTGTTGGCGGCGTTGTTGCTGTTGTTGTAGAATTGTGGTTGTTGTGGCGGAAGTGGTTGTTGTTGTTGATGATGCAGTTGCGATGTGTTCTGTACTTCAGGCGGAGAATAAGCCGTGTTGGAGGTGTGAGAAGAGTTGTTTTGTTGGGAGCCGGGGGTCTGCTGGCCTCCACCACCACTGCCACTGCCGTCAGGGCTGGTGTCCATGTCTGTGGTCATGTTTGGAGGGCTTCGGTATTGGTTCGAGTCGCTGATGGTGTGCAAGGAGCCGGGAGTTCTCTGTTCCCGCGTGGTGACGTCGAATTGGTTGCCATCGTTTGGCGTGAAATTGGGGAAAGACGAGTCGGAAGTTGTCTGATTGCTGAATTCGTAGGGTTCTGTGATCCCGGCCGTCACGGGAATCAGAGGCATTTGCCGCGGGTCAGGGTGGTTGTACGCTGCAAGGCCTGAGTCTCCATACGCGTAGTGAGTTCGTGTGCTAGCCGGGTCCGATGCATTTAGACCCATGTTTGCGCAGCCTTGTGACCTATTCGCGGTGGGCGGTTTAGGCATAGACTGACGGAGCATGCGAGCGTCTTCCAAGCCAGCAGCTTCTAGATCGACATCCAATTGCACCAGGAATGATTCCGTGAGCCGGTTCCTGCGCTTGATTGCATGCATGGCTGATAGCAAAAATTGCAGCGAGGTTCGCACTTGGTTGTCCTTAGGCCGTGACTTGAGATACTGGACAAAAACTCTGGCCGCCACGTATAAGCAGAAAGAGATGAAAGGGTTCATGGCGGCAAGGTCAAGATGGCTGATGGTCCGCATGATACTTGCAATCTCCGCCGCGGCAGTGATGCATCTGACTTTACTCTCGGCCGATAATCTTGCAGGCATGCGGTTCTTGTCCGCCTTGAAAATTGCGGCCTGATGTAGACATATCGTCGATGTGTGTATGTTCATGTTCATAAACACGACGTTGGGGTTGTTCAAGCCATTTGGTAGGCGTAGTTCGTCTGGTAGCCCAAGAGCGGTATGTGATAGAATGTTGTCCATGCTGCGGTGCCTTTTCCAGAACTCGCCGTTCAGGTCACCGTCTCTGTCGTCTGGTCCAGGGCGGTGGAGATGGGTCAGGTTGCGGCCAAACAATGAGGCCATCAAGACGACGCCGCCGTAGCTTGAGAGAGCATTTGCACCCGAGGGCTCCAAGGCTTCGCTCAGTGACACGGTCTTCTGAGGTTTGCCCGTCTCGAATGAAGTCTCGTCAACGGGCATGTTTGTCAGGATATCTCTTTCTTCAATCGCCATGGGCCAGCCAGTACCGATGCTCGAATATCGATCGACGCAAAAGCTCATCCAGAAAGTGCGCCGGCGCTCTTCCCGCTCAGTGCCGTCTCTAGGAGGTGGCAGACACTGCTTCACATCAAGTGCGTTTCCATCTAGTCGGTGCAAGCCCATCATCTGCGTCATCCTACTGGCTCGTCCAGACGACATCCAGGCGCGTGGGAAGAACATCATCTTGAACTCATACGTAGCGAGGAGGATCCAGGTCTGCGCGTGCGAGATGGTGACCATGCTCTCGCCGTGACCACGCATCTCATCTTGCTGGATATACTTTCGCGATCTTTGGTAAAAGTGCTCCTGCAAGCCCTCGTACTTGTCTGTCACTGCTGCAGCGTTTGCCCACATCGCGTATCTAAGGCATATTGGAGGTCTGGCGTGTGGTGCGAGGTGCATCGCAGCGTGGAATCTAGGCCTGTGCATCATGGGGACGGACGGGTGGATCTTGTCAAAGAAGGCTTGCGTGAGTTCATCGATCGCATCTTGAGGCGGGAGTGGCTCGTCCAGGCCCAGACCGATCATTTCCCATGGGAACTGCTCTTCCTGTGTTACATTCATATCACCGTTGCTGGCAGCATTCAATGCCGCGTGTGGAAATCGTGCTTGTGCAGGCCCGTCATGCTGGTTCAGAGCGCGCTCGATGTGAGGCATCACGTCTACGTTGCTGGCGCCAATCACGATGTCACCGCCGATTTCTCGAGTCGAAGGGTCCTGTAGCGGTATACTCTGTGTCGATCCGTTGTTCTTGTCCACCTGCTTAGGCACACTTTCTTCCCCAGGAGACTCATCGCTCCCTTTCAACAGCGTCTCAACCTGTGCAAGACGTGCTTCCAATGCTTTGACGTATCCTCTTTTGGGTCCGCTCTTTCGCCTGACTTCGTCGTAGGAGCAGTCATGTTGCAGCCTAACACAGGTGCTGCATGCGGGTTTTGTTCCGTCGCATTTCAGCTTTCTTTTGCGGCACAGCACACATGCTATGCGTTTCGGCTTCGGCGCTTGGCTGTTGTTGCTGTCTTGTCCGACGCCAGACTGCTGCTGGTCGGCTTCATCGGTCAGCGGCGCAGGCTGCCGCGAGAGATCGTTGAAGTAGTCGTCTTCGGGCGATTCGTCCGGCGAACGCACCATGTTGTCGCCGTAGGTCGGGGTATATTAAGTGAATTGTCTTGGTCTTTCCGCTCACAGTAAGAAAGCTTTCAAGGCCCAGAAAGGACGCCTGGTATTGCACGTCCTGTTCCTGTTCCTTGTACTCAAGAGTAGGTGCCGAGCCAGATTGAGTCTAGCGACGCAAGCGAAGGATGCGGTCTAGCCAGAGAGCTAATTTAGCCAGTTGAACGAGCCGCGTGAACAGCGTATCCACGGCGAGGATGGCATTACTAGTGGTGTTTGCATCTGCGGCCTTGTGGATTCTACTCGCATGCGTTCCATTCAGTACCTTGTTGTTGAGTCAGCAGTAACTTGTCGGACTCGTCGCTTTCGGTCCCGCACCGCACGACGATGGCCCAGCCACTATCTGCACGCACTTCACGTCGGTTAGGTGGCTTAAGCTTCACCCACGCCCGTTACACTATTGCCGATCCCTTAAAAGAGCAACGTTGGGATTGACGCCATAATCATAGGCGCGATATTGAACGAGCAGTGGTCAGAGTCTGGGTCGCGGGTTGATATGCTTTGAATATTGGTTCCCGATGGCATTGATGTATAGAAGCAATACATGCTATGCGACGCCGTTCTCAGCGATGTTGCGTTGATACCACGTTCGAAGATGAGATGTCATGGTGTTCAAGTGGCTCGACAGCGCCGTTTTGTCGGCGGTTGTGGTTGTTTTCTGTTCCAGAAACATTCGACATCATGCCATCCTTTCCACCGTTGAAGTCAGCCCTGGATGATGAAATGGTGATGTTATCTCGTACTCTGAGACACAAATGAAGTGAAGCCATCAGGATGTCGATGCATAGGATCCAAAACGGTATACCAATCTCTATGACATAGGGTTAGGGTTGGGGTCGTGGCTAGTGTACGCCATGGTTTCGTGCAACGAGACATCGCCGGACTCGTCGCACTCGACGATAAGACATATTCTGGGAGCCATGGTAATATTCCGTTCCGAGTGAGGGCGGCGTAGCCAGAAAGGCAAGGTGAAAAATATAGTTGTACATCTACATGTAGTATTTCTTGATAATGTACATCGCTCGCGGCGTGCTTTGCCTGAACGAGTAGAGCAAGTTCCAAAATGCACTCGCGTGATTTAGTTGGTGCTCCTGCGCTTGCCCTGGTTGCGCACTCTCTCCTGAACAACATGCTTGTTGGGGTTGCGCTTTTGGCGAGTCTTGTAACCACCCTTGGCCTGTAGATGATTGTGATTAGTGGGACTGGCTTCAACCTTCGAAATGTGAAGAATAATACGTACCGGTGTTCCCCAGATGGACACAGGGTTCACGTTACCCTTGCTCTTACCTCTACCACCACCGTGAGCGTGATCTGCGGCGTTCATGGCCAGACCACGAACAGTCGGCCTGATGTTGAGAAGTCTGCTACGACCAGCCTTACCCAACTGCCTGAACTGCCAGTGAGGGTTGCTGGCCACACCGATGGTAGCGCAAGCCTCTGCGCTGACCCTGCGGACTTCGCCACTCTGAAGCCTCACTGTGACGTCCCTGATCGTGTTGCCGACCTCGTTCTTCGCAATGACTGTAGCGTGCGTACCAGCGCTACGGCAGAACACCGCACCCTTGTTCGTCGTGCTGCCAACGTTGTAGACCTGTGTTCCCATGGGCACCATCTTGATCGGCAAGCAGTTTCCACGGAAAGCGGTCTTTGCCGCCAGCATACCAGGATCCACTACACCACCCATGCTCGCCAGTAGCGATTGAGGAATACCGGCGCGGAAAGATTCAATGGTGTCACCAGCGCGCATGCCCTCCGCAGCAATGATATAGCTCTTCCTCTGCGTGCTCACATTCTCCACCAGCGCAAGATGAGCTGAGCGATTGGGATCGTACTCGATGCGCTCCACAATGTGCTTTCCCGGCTCATCACGCTTGAAGTCCACCGTCCTGATTCTGCGCCTCACACCACCACCTCTGTGCCTCATCGTGATGCGTCCAGTGTTGTTGCGACCACCCTTTCCGTGGCCGACTTTGGCGAAAGTGAGTTTGGCATATGGCTTGCCCTTCCAGAGATGGTCGTTGATGGGGCGCTTCAAGTGACGCACACCGGGTGTCCTGGGCTTGTACGTCTGCATCTGGAAAGCGCCGGCGACTTTGCGCGTGGGCGCTGAGGTTGTGGTGGTAGATGTGGCATCTTTGGTGGCGACGGTGGCCTGCAGAGGCTGTTCCTGTCTCGAGGCGTATCGGCGGGTTACAGACGAGAAGAGGCTGCGGTAGGAGTTGCAGATGGGCCGTATCCGGGGTTGCAACATGGCTGTGGTGTGTGCGAAGATCAATGCGATCTCCGGGGTGTTGCGGGAGAGTGGTGGACTGGATAGACACAACGGCGATGCCCTACATACAATAATGTTACCTCAAGGGAGGTGAGCTACTGTACATTCAAAATGGTCTCGAAACAGCACGGCCAATCAGCGCAGAGACGCCTCAGGCATCCCAACGACCTCACCCTTCCGCATCGGGAGAGCTGATCACGTGCAGCATCTCCGGGTCAACGACTAGCTCGGAGGAAGAGTTAGTTCGTTGCAGAATAGAAAAGGAGAAGAAGGGTTTGTTTTCGGTGCCTGGATATGAGTAATGTCCATAAAGTGCTTGCAGTAGCAGGAGTCGCAGTATTGCATAGGAATAGATCAAAAGCAGTCCGACAGACCATACCTCGACGTTCAGATTATTCTCCAATTTCGAGGTAGGTTTCAAAGGCGACCCCATTCCCATTTCCCAGCCACGAGCTTTCTTGAGCTTGCACATCGCTGCGGGCATCATTATTCGCAAGCACGCACGCACTAGCGCCCGCCGCCCGCCGCCCGTCTCGTGTCAACAAATATTACGTAGAACGCGTCGTCGTTGGCAGGTTGGCCGAACGAACCGACCTCTCCAAAACGATCAAAGCCAGCTTCGTACCTACACTCCAGCACTACAACAACAACCACCGCGCCAGCCCTTCCAACCCGCCATCCAGGTCCCGTCACGGCCTCTAATCCACCCTCCGCGCCTCTCCCATCCTCGAACGCCTGGTCTGCGATTATTTACGCGCCGCATCCATCGAACGGCATCCCTCGCGAGCAGCCGCAGCACGTGTCTGTTGATGTTGATATCGGCTCTTCACCAACAACACACCCTCTACACCACCTCGAGCCGGGCTCGCACGACCAGCTGACTAGCTGACCATCACTCCGCCAGCTTCAGTGAGTTTCCGTCGCCGACACCCCTTCAATCGCGCGATTCAGCACATGAAAACAGAGCTGATCCGTGCGCTTGACAGACAAAAACAAGACTTCCATATACCAAACGCCTCGCACCTGACGCGAGCCCATCACATCCACAATGCCTCCCGTACGTATCTCAATGTCCTGGCGCTTCTGGGAGACCTTCTCGTCGCGTAAAATCACGTCGTCGACGCGTTATTGACATGCCATACAGAGAGTCGCTGCCCGCCGGGCCGTTACCGACGAGAACGCAGAGAATGCACCAGTTGCGCGTATGACACGTGCCAAAGCCGCATCGCTCGAGAACAACGCTGCTGGTAACCCGCCTGTCAAGGCCGTCGTCGCCAAGCGTACCACCACTACAGCACCCGTCAAGCGTGCCGCCCTCGGAGACAAGAGCAACCTTGCGAGGAACGAGCCGGTCGAGACCGACGCGAAGAAGGGTGGACTGGGCAAGGCTGCACTTGCATCGAAGACTGCTAAGCCAACTGGCGTGCAGAAGCCCGCAGCGCGTGCCACTACCACCCGGACTGCTCTCGGCTCCAGGCCTACCAACCCTACATCATCGGAATTGAAGAGACCTGCTAGCGGCTCTGGTGTTGGTGGTCCCGTTATCAAGAAGCGCAACACGACTGCTGTCAAGCCTGCCCCTGTCGTTGAGCTTGACGAGGAAGTTTCTGAGAACGTGCCGCCACCCAAGAACGGTGCTGTCGTCCAGAAGACCGAGTCCAAGACTACTCTCACTTCCAAGGACCTCGCACTTGACGATGATGAGCTGGACCACAAGACCCTGGAGGAACTGTCCAAGGAGGCAAAGGACCTTGACGAAGAGGACCTCGATGACCCTCTCATGGTCGCCGAGTACGTGCACGAAATCTTCGCCTACATGAAGAAGCTTGAGATCTCCACTCTCCCCAACCCGGACTACATGGACAGCCAAGACGAGCTCGAGTGGAAGATGCGTGGCATCCTTGTCGACTGGCTGCTCGAGGTTCACACGCGCTTTAGGTTGCTGCCTGAGACCCTCTTCCTTGCTGTAAACATCATCGACCGCTTCCTCTCGTGCAAGGTCGTTCAGCTCGATCGTCTCCAGCTCGTCGGTGTCACCGCCATGTTCATCGCTTCCAAGTACGAGGAAGTCCTCTCCCCTCACGTCCAGAACTTCAAGCACGTCGCCGATGATGGCTTCACCGAGGCCGAGATCCTCCAAGCCGAGCGCTTCGTCCTCGGTGCCCTGGACTACGACCTCTCCTATCCCAACCCCATGAACTTCCTTCGTCGCATCTCCAAGGCCGACAACTACGACATCCAGACCCGCACTCTCGGCAAGTACCTCCTCGAGATTGGCTGCCTCGACCACCGCTTCCTCCAGTACCCGCCTAGCCATGTCGCTGCTGCCGCCATGTACCTTGCCCGTGCTGTCCTTGAGCGCGGTGAGTGGGACGCCACTCTTGCCCACTACGCTGGCTACACCGAGCACGACATTCAGCCTGTCTTCAAGCTCATGGTTGACTACCTCCACGGCCCTGTCGTCCACGACGCCTTCTTCCGCAAGTACGCCAGCAAGAAATTCTTGAAGGGTAAGACGTCTCACACTCCCTGTATATCTATCAAATTACTAACCACTCCCAGCTTCCATCATTCTCCGCCAGTGGGCCAAGAAGAACGCTCCCAAGTACCTCGACACCGTCTCAGATTCCTCGAGCGGCAAGACTCCTCGCTCTTAAATTCATGTAGTGCGCCGTCGCTAAACATATTGGTGCGATCAGGGTACCATGGTCGCCTCGACGAGCCGGGCAGACATGTCCGCCGCTCGCTCGACTTTGATCGCCTGCTACCGGAGACCACACACCCCGTCGGCACTCATCCGGTCGGGACCGGTGACTTCGCTTCTCTCTAATGCAGCTTCTCGACGGTAGAGCTGTAGACTAGAGGGGATCAAAGTCCTCCTACGAAATGAAAGCAAAAACAGCAAAACCAAACGATTGGAATAATGCGTTCCCATACACACAACCCCAACCCAACCCAACCCCCCCCCCAACTTCCCGCACCCGCTCACGCAGATGCAAGATCAACCTCTTCATTCTGCAACGACTGAGCGTATGCGCACGTATCTTAGCTGCTTTTTTCTTCTCTTTTGTTGCTACACATCACGGGCTGTGAAGCAACAGCAGCATTATGGCATCTTTTGCTTTTCAATCGGCGTTATACACAGGCGACAATCCAAGGATTTTCGGACAGGCGGGCGTCTTGCATGTTTTTGTTTTTGTATTTTTTTTTTCTGCGCGCGCGCTCCGGGCTACAGGATGTCGGAGACCAGAGTGTGTTTGTTGTTGTTGCTGCTTGCTGTGCGAAGTAGAAATTAGCTTCGTTGTCGTTTTAACTGAGGGATGCGGAATGAATAAAACATGCATTGCAAAATAATCAACTTGACTCTTTCTTACTTTGAGTTCTTCTACACGGACTGGAGTTGGGTGAAGGTGTCCCGATGAAGTTATACGTGTAACGGAGGGCCTGCGAATGTACAAGGGACTCGGCCGGGCAACTTTGCTTGTTCACGCGTGCCTTTCGCGTGGGTGCGTGGGTGGAAAGCTTAAGTCGAGTCCAGGCAACTTCATGTGCTCAACTTGAAATCATCGCTCGTCTTTTCTGAACCTCTTCCACCTCGTTGAGGGCTGCTGGAAGCCCTCTATATCGCGCCTCGCCATTGCTGCTCGGACGACACGACCTGCTTTGCTTTGCTTTGCTTTGCTTTGCACAGCCCGCCATGGCTGTGCAGAGGCCTGCCAAGCTCGCAGAGCCCGATACGGGGATGGTATTTGAGCGTCCTGTCCCTTGCAGACTCTCCTGTTGATTCACTCAAGGGTGACGGTAAGCATTTGCTCTTACGACCAACGCGCAATCCGTCCAACAACGCCTCGACGTCTCCACCCGAGCCATGTCAGCCAGTCGAGCCAGTGCGACCAACGTAACCGGCCGAACCTCAAGCAGCATACCATTGCAGCAGCTGGGTGCAAATTCCACGGATTCCCAGGCTGCCTCAAATCCACCGCCATCGTCACCGACACCGCCAACAGCCAGTGGTACGAGTCCTCAGGCGCTGTCGCCGTCGTCGGTCTTAGCCTCAACAGCACCTCTGTCGACTGCAAGTCCACTGGCACCGTCTTGTTCACCGAATCAAGCCTCAGCACCACGCAATGTGCTAGCAACATTTCTCAAAACACTTGGGACATGCGCTACAATTGCGTTGGCAATATTGGGCGTCTACTACGCCGCCCACTACGGTGGGCTGACGCTCGCCTACGCACGCTGGACACAACGCAACGACTTCCGCGATGGGTGCATTAGTAACCGTGACCATGGTCTACCGCTCTCGACAGAATGCTCCGCGGAATTTACGCGTACACGCGTGTCTGCCATGACTCTGAAGATTTACAATGCGAGTTGTCTATCAACGAAATCAGCCGTTCGACCGTATCTGGTAACAAGGGACACCCATCTGGATGCAAAGAAACCCCTGGAAATCTGGATCTCACGGGTATCAATATGCATCGGCCTGGTGGGAGTCCTGGTATCGGTATGTATAGAAATTTTAAGACACCGATCGAACCCAGCGAAGTCGCCGGCGAGTTTGGGTCATCCAAGCAGTCAGTCATCCAAATCCGGACCCGACATTGCAAAGTCATCTGGGCACAAACAGGTTCACATTCAACTCTCTCGGAAACCGCGCAAGCTTGTGAATAACTCAAGCTTGACAGACCGATCTGGATCACCAAAGGTGTAACGATTATTCCTGGCTATAGCAGCTTCGACTACAAGTTGCTTGTTCCATGTATTCTTTTGGACGTCTACCGCTGTACCATTGGCGTATCAAATGTGAGGGCCCGACGGGCTTTAAGGCCGTCTGGTGCATATGTCCAAAATGCAATTATCGGGCGGGGGGGCTAGGAAGATTACCCAACCTCGTTTATTCTTTTTTTTTCCAAGGCACAAGATACAACGCGTATTCCTCAATACTTCTATAGACGCTCAAATGTGACAGCGAGTGGCAATTCGCAGTGGAACTCAAGACACAGACCATTAGAACGAAGTTTGGTTCTTACACATGCTGCAAAGCATCCTGACCAAATACTGCTTTGTTGGAAACACTTCAATGAGTCTCAAAGCCCTCTGGAGAGTCCAGTCAGCACGACAGGATTGCCGACGATACGACAGGGGTGGGCGTGATAGTGGCGTGCATGGAGCTTGCATTAGGCTGCGTCGAGTCCTCTCAAACAGCATTACACAGCCTCTCGTGCCTGATACTGCGCCACGCTATGCTGAGAGCATATCTCAGTGTCTTAACTTACGGACCATGCTTTCTTGCGGTGACATCTACCCGATGGCAGACGTGATATAAGAAGGAAAAAGTAGGATGGTTACCAAGACTATTCTTGCGACGGCAGCACGTCTCAAATCAAACGTCTCTACATCTAGGAAGGCGCCTTCTCCAGACCCAACGATCGCAGTCCAGAGCAAGGATAAGCTGGCGACACAAACATCGTCTTCGACGTCTTCAAATGCTACCGTCACTACCACCATTTTACCTCCAGTCGCTCCTTCGGCGGCACTCCAACACCAGCGAGCTACGTGTAGTCAGACCAACTGGACCTCACAGCCGTCGACACAGCCCGTGATTGGGACCGCGGCTCCTCACTCGCAATCTCACCCAGCCTCAGGTCCACCACAAACACCAGTCGGACGTACTGCAGTTCCTCAGAGGCAGTCGAGTTCGTCGAGCTTGGCTTCAGTATCACTTCAACCGCCGACCAAGAGTCTCCAGTCGCAGTCATGCCAGTCTATTCCAACCTCTGCAACATCGCAGCCGTTGCTGCCGGGGACTACAAGTACTACATGTCCCCAACCGCAGTGTTGCGCTTCAAACACCATCCCAGTGCAACCTCAGCTCGGATCTCGGACGCAGTCAAGCCCGTCTACCACAGCCTCCTCGCAACGTAATGCCGTGCAAATGGTTTTAGATAAGGTTGTGGCATGGTGTCCCATCGCCATGGGGCTTGCCGCAATTGCTGTGACCATCTACTACGGCGCGATCATGCTCAATTACGCGCGGTGGACGAAACACAACGACTTCCGGGAGGGCTGTATCAACGACCGCGACCATAACCTGCCGCTGTCGGCCCAATGCGTCACGGAGCTTATGCTTCCACGCGTATCTGCTATCAAAAGGCAGATCGAAGCAGTTCGAGATGCCTCTGTGGCAGACGCTCTCTATTGGACTTGTACGGTCTGCATTACTGTCTCAACGGGCGTCTTCTATATGGTCCGGATGAGAACCTTCGTCAGAGACGAGCCGAGGCCAATAGTGTCGCTGGCGAGGACAGACCGTAGCAGCCGAGTACAAGGACACCATGAGCATGAAAGCGGTGTGGTGACGGGAAAAGACAGATGCCTGTCCAACTCAAGTCACGGCCAAGATGACAAAGTCTACAATCATCTGCAGCAAGACCAGATCAATTCACCGCCTTCCGATTCCGAATCAGAAGAGGATTACTTTCAAGCTTGGAAAGATGGAATGAAAACTTCTCGAGCGAACTTAGTAGACAGCGGCTCCAGTACATCAGGCACCCCTTACTCGCCAGGACCGACTGGCCGTCCGCTTCGTAGGGCCACCCTCCTCCTCGATCAACCCCCTCAATGGCACAGAAGTGCCAATGGCCTTCGACAAGGCGGGGACGGTCTCTTGAACCTGGCCTCAAGACGCAGACGTGCCGTTCTCACTGGCATTCCCGCCCACGGAGATCTCGAAAGCGCAATTGCCTCTGACTTGCACCTCGTCCAAACTAGCTCACACCCCGGTGCCCGGAACTCCACGCCATCTGCTATAGAATCCACTCGACCAAGACTGTTTGAAGTCGAGTTCCAGCCGTCGGGGAACCGCGTCGAGTGCGAGCACATCGAGCTTCACGGGCCCCTCTCTGATTTCCAGCCCGCTGATGGCTTAAGGCTCGATGTCAACCTCATCGACGCATTTGACGGGTCGCTCATTCTCAAATGTCCGCTCGAGCGTGGTGCCACACATGTCGAGTTGCTCAACGAATACAACCGCTTTCCTCCATCCTGCAAGAAAGCGCTGCACAAAAGAGACATGTGGGCGAAGCGGCTGAACCTTCCGAGTCATCGGTTTCTGTACCTGGTTGCTATAGGCCACAGTAGTACGCGGTCTCTAAGTGGGGCTACATCTCAGTGAACGATGTGAACTCTGCGCTGAGCATGGTCGCCAGACAGGCTTTTCTAGATAATCGGGGGGTTGTTCCTTAACCAATCGCCGCGGAGATTTGTTGATGCATGTAGCTTCCAAGCGCCGCGAGTCTTAATGACATCTTCATTGGAATTTCTCAAACCGATGTGACGGCTTTGTAGAAAACCGCCAGGCTTGAAACAACAATTTCTCATTCAAGGTAGCGAGACAACCTTGAGCTTTCACACGACCCACCTCACCTCACTGCGGGATCGTCGGCATCGGCACCTCGAACATGTCGTCAATCCCATCCTGGCCGTTCCCCTCCTCAACCTCCTCACTCTCAATCTCCTCCTCGCCCTCGTCCTCATCCTCAAACCCCGTCTCCAGCGCCCTAGCCTTCAAACGCTCCTTCATCTCCTCCCTGCGCTCCTCCTGCCAGCGCATGAGAGCAGCACTGGCATGCACGCGGAAACCATAGATGCGGGGCTCGTAGCGGCGCTGGGTCTTGGTAGGCGCCAGGGCAGGGTAGACCTGGAAGAGGATGTTGTGGAAGCTGGTGCCGAAGTAGGCGCCGTCGATGGAGTTGTGGCGCGAGGACTTGGGGTTGTAGATGTCCTCGCAGCGCGCGCAGTAGAGCTTGACGTTTGACATGTTGGGCACGTCGTGCTGGCCCATGGGCAGCAGGTGCTGCGATTCGCAGATGACGCGCGGGCACTTGCCGAAGACGCCTTGTTTGAATTTCTCCATCTGTCATGTTTTGTTAGCTTTTCTTTTTTTCTTTTCTTGCGCTTTCAACGGGCAGTCTCACCATCTTGGACAGACCCCTAGTCGTGACCACGTAACGGGCGTGCACCAAACCGTAGAGGTGGCGTGCACTCTTTTCAATCTGCTCGCGCATGTCGTCGTCGACTTCCATGTCGAAGACGTCGGTCACCAGGTCCAGGGCATATTGGTAGTAGTGCACCTCCGTGTTAAGGCCGGTGAGGTTGAAGCGGTCTGTGAGATAGTCCTCGTCGATCTCGCAGAAGTATTCGTTGCCCCGCGCTGCTATGAACTGGGAGGAATGTGTTAGCATGACCATTTGCGGAGCGTGTGGTTTCTCCAATCAAAAAATTAAAATCGTGCTTGAGTGCGGAATGAATGACCAGGAGGGAGTCTGAGTTTGTAGTTCGTCACTCGTGTGTGAGGGTTGTGCGACCTCCATGGGCGCGAAGCACGCCACGTGAGAGCACAAAGTGAGAAGAAGCCAGCAAACCGCTCACTTGACCTCACTCCCCAAGCCGCTCCTCACAAGACCCAGCCGGCACGGCTACCACCATCATTCCGAACTCCTCCCTTCACGAAAAGATTGTTTCCAGTCCCAGTCGGCATCATCGCAGGCTTCACAGACCGCGGATCCAAACAACACCCCACCAAATTACCCCCACCAACAAACAAGCAGATTGGGAAAAAGGGAGTAGAAAAGTTGAGAGAACTCACCCAATCCCTCCAGTAGCTGGTATAGTCACTATCAGTGTCAGAAGCGAAATCGTCCATGGTCGTTAGAGTCGTCGTCGAAGTTTGAGCCGCTGCTCGACTGGGCCGATGATCCAGTCACTCGGGCGGTGGGGAGTCAGATCCAGCCGCGGTAGTCGACAAGCAGATACAGAAGCCTTTGGGTTTTCTTTGTTTTGTCTTTCCTTTTCTGTTGCTGTCGAGAAATAATGTCTTGTCGTGTTCTGTTGTGTGGGTAGGGTTTCTTGATAGTATCTTTGGGTTTGCTGTCGCGTAAGGCGTGGGGTTTGAGGCAAGAATCAGGCAGCAAGGCAGCACGAGTGGTCTGAGATTGCGCTGGCTGTCTCACTTACAATTGAACTTCACAAGGGTGAAGTCACAAGAACACGGATCACACTCTCACGAAGACGTACAATCTCCTTAGCTGGAGCTTGAATACATCCAATTGTTTTGCTATAGTATCCTTACTCTCTTTCGTCTTCACTATAGCGGCAAATTCCAGGATCCAACAGGCGACGAGGCGCTGTTCAACATACTCAGCAATGGAAAATCGGACGACCTCACCGTGTGATACAAGTGTTAGCGAATCAACAACAAATGAGGTTTCATGTACAAAAGACCCGTTCATCCTACATCATCACGCTATATCATTCAGAATGAAGGGAATCCGAAATCAGAAGACAAAATAAGATAAAATGCATATCGATTCTTGCATACCACATACAGGACTAAACTCATACTGTGCAATACTGTGAACTTCAGCCCTTTTCGCCTCACGGAGGCAGAGAAGTGCCGCTCCCACCACCTTCTCCACCTCCCTGAGTTATCTCTCGTCTCCATTCTCCACCAATGCCTCAAAGCGGCATGATAAGCAGGTTCTTTCTGCTTCATCGTCAGGGAGAAGGGAAACCCCAATCACATTACTTCAGGGAAAAGAAAAAAACCATAACTCGTTGAGTGCAGCATGAAAGCATACACACACTCTCTCCCCCTCTCTTCTCTTCTCATCTTCGTCTCCGTCTAGTCAAATTGGAAAGGAAAGAAAACCGGGGTTCTCAACGCTTGAGTCGCCCCGGATTCAATGGCGTGTGCGTGGTGTTGTTGTTATGCCAACATGGAAAAGGAAAAAAGGAAAAGGAAAAAAAGGGCTTCCTTTCCGGTGCCCAACTTTTCAGGTAGTGTCCACAATCTGTGCCGAAGTGATGCGATGATGCTGATGATGCTAAACCGTGGAGGCTCGAGTGCTGTTTTGCTTGTCCCTTTTGTGTCCAATCGGAGCGCCTAGTTATACAGAGCGTAGGAAAGACGATGCCTCTGATATTGTGTGTAGTCGTAGTTGTGATCGCAGGTACCTGAGATGGCTTCCTGCTTCGAGTTCGCTCTTTCCCGAGACGAACTTCGTATGTGTAGTCGTTCTGTTCGTGCAGTCCGTTCCAATGATCTCGTTCCTGGTGCGTCATGCCGGCCCAGTCGTCGTTTTGTTGGAGTGCAAATTGCCGTGTTTGGTGTCCGCCGAGTCAGATCGTGCCCATGATGGTGCCGCGCAAGTGAGATTAGCCTGCCTCGGGGACAGGCGCAAGACCACCAGCTTCTCAGCCAAAGCTGCCAAACACGCCTCCCTCTTCCGACTCGTCATTGTCGGTGATAGCGATGGTTCGCCTGACCGGCCGTTTGTTGGGCGTCGAGGGCGCCATATCCGACCTTGGGTCAGTGAAAATGCTGTGGAATGAAGGCTCGTTATCGCTAAAGTCAAAGTCGTCGTCCGAATCGTCATTAGGCGGGATTTGCTGGCAAGGACTAGAATACAATCCTTCAGCTTCGCGCAAGACTTCCTTGATTTTCCGTTTGACGCCATTGACGTAGGGGACGATATGGCGAAGGGTGGCAGTGTCGAACGGAACCTTCTTGATAGGCTTCTGTGCCTGCAATGATGTCGGGTCGGAGACGGCGCGCTTGTTTTGCAGAGCCTCTATGACCGATCGTGCCACCGCTTCGGAATCCTTCCTAGGTCTTGTCGTGATGGATCGACTTGGTGTCTGAGGCTCATCGAAGATGGCGATACTGTCATCGTCTCCAAGCACTGGTGGTTGAGGAGACCTGATAGAGCGTGCTCTAGCCCGAGCGCTTTGTGCAGCCTCGCGCATGGGCTCATCGAAGGCGGTGTCGTCGAACCCAGGCGAAGAAGGTGGTGAGCGACGCGGCTCAAGAGTCTTTTCGTCAGACTCTTGGTCTGCCAAATCAATCATTGCATCTACTTCACTCCAGGCTTGTGCATGGCGGCCAGCCAGCATGCCCAACCCAGCGGCTCGCATGCGCAAATCTTTGAGCTCTTCGATGAGCAGGCCCCATTCTCGCAACAGGCTGATGTTTGCCACGACGTTGTCCTGCTGCTCCTGGATGGACTTTGGAATGAACATCGCATGTCCACTATCGATGCGGCGATCTTCCAGGATGGCAGATGGAAGCTCCGGGAGAGAGTCCTCGAAATCAAAGTCCTCGTTCCAGTCTTCGGTGACGCCTTTGCTGCCGACTCCCCACGTACCAAACTTGGTTGCCACGGTCGAGATCCTCTTGCCATCTACGTCCGGCACAACAGGAACACTGTGGCTACGTGCGTGCATGCCACTTGGCATGCGACGTCCCGGTGGCCTGCTGCCTCTGCTCTCAGGATCCTTCTTGCCATGTACGGTCTTTGGGCGTGGTGGCGAGTTGTTATGGTTCGGGCTAGGCTGTATTTCAGCCCAATCGAAGATGGTGGCACGATCTTGGCCTGCGCCGCTTCGCCGGGGTGTCGACGAGGTGGAGTTCGAACTTTGTTGTCTGCTAGGCACAGCCAACCGAAGTGGTAGACTTGTCTCAATGCGGTAGGCAGGGATATCTGGAGAGCGTGAGACACGTCGCGCGGTCTCAGGTGGAGATGACGAAAACTCGGGCTCATCCTCCGCATCCCAGTCGATGTCATCAGGATCCGGCATCTCTCTCACAATGGGAGGAGACAATGTGAAGGCATTGTGGCTGCCGTTTCGCGCCGAGGGAGATGAGGTCAAGCTCTTGTCTGCGAGTGACCGTTTGGGCGTGGCGATGCTATCCTCCTCTTCTATTGTGCTGTATCTGTACGGATCGGAATCGCTCGAAGGGAAGCTACTAGTGCTGAGGAGGTCCCGTAGTTGAGTGCTGCGTCCAGAAGAGAAGGTGGGAGGACTCTCGTCGAAGATGGTCTCGATAGGTGGACCTCGCTTGCCCGAACTGCTTCTCGTCGTGGTTGTTGTCCTTGTAGGGAACGAGTCGAATGCGTCACTCTGATAGTCCGTGCTCGCGTCGTCAAGAGATCTGTTCTCGCTGTCTGAACCATAGCCCGAGGTAATCTCAGAAGTCGCAGCAGAAAGTCGTGATTGTCTCTTAGCGTTGGAGGTAAGCGTTGCTGAAGGTACCGAGCGACGAAGGGTTGGTCCATGCTCAGTCTCATTAGACGAAGTGTCGTGGAAGGTGTTGCTGTTCCAACTCGGACTTTGATCCGCACTGCCGAGGTTTAATTGGATCTCCTTGTGAGGGTTCACATTGATGCCATGCGTCACGTGCGAAAGCGGCTCTGAATCAGAGACATTGCGACGTTTTGACAGACGCTCGGACGCTTTCCGCGAAGAACTGAGACCAGTGCCCATCGAACTCTGCGGAGCCGAGACTCTTTGTCGACCTGTCGTATTGCTACGAGACCTGGTGCCTGTGGTTGTTCGACTTCCGCTGACGGTCGGAATTTGAGGGACCGGAGGAGCAGTCGTGAAGTAGTTGCTGAACGAGAAAGAACGCCTCGATGAGGACGTGGCTTCGTTCTGAGAGATGATCGGAGACGGCGCTACGCTTGACGGCATTGTCGAAGGCCGAGTTGGCTCACCTACGCCATGTAAACTTAGCCCATCGTCAGCCTCCACATCACCTTGCATGATATGGTGTTGCGCAGACACGAGGATGGGCGTGTATCTTCGATCTGGATATATGCGTTTAATGGGATTGGGAATACCGCTGACTGTCATCCTACGCGAGGGCACAACATCGAGTCGTTCAACTCTTGGGGTGAAATAGTGTCGCCATTGATGATCACGTGCATCGTGTGGGATGTCACTACCAAACACAGGAGCGTCAAACATGACCGGAGATGGTTGATCTTGTAGAGTAGCTGATCTCTGGTGGCTCGTCGCCGGGCGCTTGAAAGTGGGAACAGGTAATTTAGACCCAGGATTCAGCTGCGGTGGGTTGTTACCAGTCCGTAGAGAGGATGATCTCTTGACGAGCTTGTTGCGAGGCTGGGAGGTCGAGGCAGTATCGGGCAGCATAGGTGTTGTCGAGCCAGAGTGAGAGAAAGCCAATGAGCCATTGGAATGTGAAATGACAGCGGACGCAGGGCGCGATCTTGGTGCTATGCTCGAGTCCCGCGATCTTGTGATACTGCTCGACAAGCGTCGAAGCCATGTTTGGGACTGGACGTTCGGTGTGCTTCCCCGCGAGCTCTCGCTGCCCTCGGGCTGCAGCGATACGTCGTCGGCCATGATAACGCTCCCTCTGGCTCTATTAAAGCTACTCTTTACGATATTTGCTGCATTGTCCGAGCGGGAGCGGGTGAAGCGATCGGCTGGTCGGGAAGAGAAGCGCTCTCGCGGAGTGAATGTGAAGGCGAAGTGGTCCACGGTGGGCGCTGTGTATGTCGCGGTCGCGGTGGCACTCATTTCGTGGCCTGGTGGAGGAAAGTAGGAGGAATGGCGGTGCTGGGTGCGATCCGAGGGCGCGGGTTCGTAGTCGTCAACAGCCAGGGAGAGACCAAGGACAGAGACGCCAATGCCAGCGCCGGATGCACAGAGCTGGGTGGGTTAGCACATGGAGGTCTGGTGGGTGCGAGCGGGTGACGGGCAAGCATTGGTAGGGTAAGAGTGAGGGTGAGGGTGGATGCGGAGGTGGAGGTGGAGGTAGTAGTAGTGCGGGAGTGGTAGTGGTAGTGTAGTGGTAGAGGTGGATCAGATCAGATCAGATCAGGTCAGGTCAGGGTGGAGAGAGGGAGGACTGGACTCACTGTAGACACTGTGCGCATTCTCCGGCTCGTCCTCTGGCCGGTTGGATGTCAACGGCGGCAGCTGTACAGCAGCAGCAGCAGCAGCAGCGACAACGTCCACGACAGCAGGAGGCTGGAAGGGAGAGAGTAGTGAGCTCGTCAAGCAATTGGCAGACCGTTTGCCTGGCGCATTGTGGAGCTGTTCCCACTAGCAGAAGAGCCTCTGGACCTGCAGGAGGCTCAGATTAGGCAATTACTAGGAACACACATGGAGTGGCTCACAGCCGTCCCACGATAAAACAGACGGGACGCCGGGGTGGGGAGGAGGAGGAAGGGCTTGGGTCTGGGTAGAGGCAAGGTAAGGTAAGGTAAGGGTATAGACGCGCCACGGAGGTCGGTCGAGCGAGGGGCGGACGCGGGTATGCGTATGCGAGGAGGAGTTTGTAGAAGGTTGTCTTGGGTAAGGTAGTAGCAGGTGTAGTTGGAGTTGGAGTTGGTAGCAGCGGCGACAGTTCGCTGTACTGATTGTAGCAAGCAAGCAATACTACTACTAATCAACCGCCCTCAGTTCCTACTACTACTGCTACCACTACTAAGGTAGCGACAACACTTGCAATCTCCAAAGAGGCAAAGGAGTGACGAAGTCTGGTAGACCGGCTAACAGGCGGGACTGCGCACGACTACCGCCCGAAGCAGCGAGTCGAAACAGGCATACGCAAGGGCAAGGTAGCGAGAAATAAACGGCAAAACGAGAAACGAGAAACGGCTGGAGGATTGAGAGAGAGAGGGCCAAAAAAGATGCTAAGGTAGACGGAAGCCGAAGCTTACAGGTAATTCAGGTAGCCTTTTTGCTCTAGCCGCCCTCGCTCCTCAGCTGAAGTCTAAGAAATGGCTAGAAGCATGGTCTGACCGCTGCAGGGATGCGCGAATGCTGATTTAATTATTGTTGTTGTTGTTGCTGTTTGGCATTCGCTAGAAATGACGCTCGTTGGCAGTGACGATTATTATTACTTCGTATGCATACTACTATCATCAAAACAGAAACAGCTCCCTCATGTGCTACGCTACATATAGTATACTGTATACAGCAACCTAGACTACTGAACATGCAATGCAGGACAATATAATCCCCCTATGCCGCTCTGCCGTGCAACTCTTACCACGCTTCACAACATCTCGCCTCTCCGAGCGGCTCGCCCGCCGCCGACTGACCAGGTCACCCCAGTCTCTCAGCTCTGCCAACCTCTGCCAATAGAAGACCGCAACACGCGCTTCCACCCATCCACTCATCCACTAGTGCTCGCCTTCAACAATGGAAAGACCTGTCATCGTGCCGTCTGTACCAAGCCCATGAACCCTGCGAACCGTCGACCATACTCCGGACGTGTTATGGCTGTGCGGCGCTGCCCAGCCATGCGGCTCTGAAGCGCAGCTGCGTCGTTTTATCCTCATCAACCAGTCGTCTTCGCCGTCTGATTCGTGATTCGATGGCCCTGACCCATGCGAATCATACCTAGTGCCTCCCTCGCGTGGTCGATCGGTCCCCGAAAGCAATGACGAGCCTTGCTTGGCTGCATGCGTTCCGCAACTGTATGCAATGCGGCGCAACGGCGTCCCTCGAAACCGGGCACACGCACAAGATCGCGCGCTGCACCCTCCACCCTGCCTCACCTGCCCTGCCCTGCGCACCCAGCACCGTGATCTGCGATCACGCCCCGTAGCCGTTTCAGACTCCCTACTCCAGGTCCGTTTGGCGGCCTGACGCCCGTTACACACTCACCATGCTAACCCAAGCGGTGACTGCCAGCGAAGAGACTCATTAAGCATGGGCGCCCGCAAGGCGTGTTCTCGTGTCACCTCGTCGACGCTCCCATGTCCTTCTATGTTTGCCGAGGGGCACGTACCCCGGCTCTGCTAATCAGCGCCAGGATTTCGGTTTGGATTCCAGATAAGTGTGCGCCATACGGAAGGTGTGGAGATGGCCGTCGGGCGATCTGTTGGAGCATACACGTTGGGCGTAGTTAGTGCGGCCTTGCTATCTTGGGAAGTTACACTGTTTGGGCCGCCGGCCACACGCAAGATCTGCCAACTGGGAAGCGAAAATTGATTAGCGATCCCGCAAAGCCCGCGAAGATCATCATGGAGCAGGCGTGGCAGCTTTGATCTGCCGGCGCAGAGATCAGTTCATGCTATCATCGCGCCTAGACAGCCCTCTTGTCAGCTCAGCCATTGAAACTCGAATAGTATTAGCCTGTTCAATGGCATACGAAGTATATCCACAATGATACATCACGAACTTGGAAGTCGGAACGCAAGCAAGCTTAACGAGGTACCTAAGTTCGTCCACAGTCCCCGCTCTCAAGCTTCTCGACGTGCCGTTCAATGCGCGTCTTTGCGTGGACAATCGTGAGCCGACCACGCATCTCCGAACAAAGTCATTCTTTATTTGGGCTTCCAAAAGTGCGAGTCTATCAAACCATGGACGACCTCAGACTTCATCATCCACATGACTGTCATGCTGCCTTCACGTGTGGGCACGTCCTCACGCGAGATTAGCAAGCCCCGGATTGAAGACATGGAACACATCATACCGACGAACAAACGAACGTGGAGCTCCATTATTATTCCTCAACGCTCTCACGATCCAGAATAATGCTAAACGCCTCACGTTTTCTTGGCTGCAGTAAGACATTCACGGAGTCCAACTGCGGCTTGGGGGCGTAGAGGGGTAAAGTCTATAATAATTTGCTTTACCGAAAGACCGAAGACCTTGGACGGGGAGAAGTGATGTTCGTCTGTCAACACCACAACAGGTCAAGTCGTATGCAATGTTTGCTGTTCACTTGGTTAGTGTGACCGAAGGCAATCAGCCGGCCCTTGCATTCATTTTTACCATACATGGTTTGACAAGTAGGACAGCGTTGTTCTTTGCATAGGCAGCATCCCATATGTAGCTGGGAGCTCTTCTCGAGCTCCGCCGCGGCTGTTCCCGCATCGTCGAAATGTCTGCGGCGGGCGGCGTCACCAAGCACAAACCCTCGAAACACAAGTGACCAGTAGCACCGGTACTGCAAGGACTCATACATTCGATCTCTTCTGGAACCTCCCGCAGAGACACCCGCATACTGTCACAGCCGCGAGCCTGCATCGACCGACAATTTAGACCGAGCTTGCTGCCTTGTCTTCGAGAATACCGTACCAGACGCCACTCATTCAAACTCCCGAGTACGCGAGCACGAGAACCTCCACTTCCGGTCGCCTGAAATGCAGTCTGAGATTGAGTCTACCATCAGTCACTGCGACCCCGTAGTGGCCGAGTATGCTGCTGGATATTTGAATCACGCGGCGCGCCAGTTCAGCGCTGAGAGCGATCCTCTCGCTGAAGCCGCCGCTGCCATCACTCAGCTGCTGATTTCCGCCTCTGGCGACTTATCCGAGCAGAACGAGGTCACTGTGCAAAATCTAGTCGAGAAGTTCGTGTCTCGTCTGAGTGCACAAAATGGCGTTGACGGTGAGAGCCGTCAGCAGGCGCCCTCTGCAAAGAGGCTGGAGCATACTATCCACATCAACTCGCAAAAGAACGTATCCACCACTATGGGTCTTTCTGGCACGACCGTTGATCTGGAGTCTGCCAACACCCGCAAGGTCGAGTCCCGTGTAGACAAGAAGAAGCTCGAAAAGGCCGAGCGCAAACTCCGGGCTAAGCAGGACAAGAAGCAGTTCAAGACTGTCGAGTATGAAGCTTCGCGTCTGCTCGATGTGCCTGACGAGCAGCAGTCGTACGAGGACTTTTTCATGGCAGTCAACCCGCTACAGCTGGGTGCCGATGCTCAAAGCAAGAGCAAAGACATCAAAGTCGACAACATTGACATCTCCATTGGCGGCAAGCGTATCACCACAGACACAAACCTTACCCTGGCGTATGGTCGCCGCTATGGTCTGGTCGGTCAGAACGGCATTGGCAAGTCCACATTGCTTAGAGCGCTCAGTAAGCGTGAAGTTGCCATTCCCACACACATTTCCATTCTTCACGTCGAACAAGAAATCATGGGAGACGACACACCTGCACTGCAGGCTGTGCTCGATGCTGATGTCTGGCGGAAGCACCTACTCAAGGAGCAGGCCAAGATCACACAGGAGCTTGCCGAGCTTGAGGCGACTCGGTCACAGATGGCTGACACGTCAGGCGACGCTGCGAAACTTGATACTCAAAGAGATGGCCTGGACACCACGCTCACGGACATTCAAGCCAAGCTCGGAGAGATGGAGTCTGACAAGGCTGAGTCTCGCGCTGCTGGTATTCTGGCTGGTCTTGGTTTCTCACACGAACGTCAAAAGTTCGCTACAAAGACATTCTCCGGTGGTTGGCGTATGCGTTTGGCGCTGGCTCGTGCTCTATTCTGCGAGCCCGATCTTCTGCTTCTCGACGAACCGTCTAACATGTTGGACGTGCCTTCGATCACTTTCCTTTCCAACTACCTTCAAACATACCCCAGCACGGTCCTTGTCGTCTCTCACGACAGAGCTTTCCTCAACGAGGTCGCCACCGACATCATTCACCAGCACTCCGAGCGTCTCGACTACTACAAGGGCGCCAACTTCGAGTCGTTCTACGCAACAAAGGAGGAGAGGCGCAAGACTGCGAAGCGCGAGTACGAGACATCCATGGCCCAGCGGGCGCACTTGCAGGCATTCATCGACAAGTTCCGCTACAACGCTGCCAAGTCGTCCGAAGCGCAGTCGCGTATCAAGAAGCTCGAAAAGATGCCAGTCTTGGAACCTCCAGAGGCGGCATACTCGGTGCACTTCAAGTTCCCCGACGTCGAGAAGCTCTCACCTCCTATCATCCAGATGGACAACGTTTCTTTCGGCTACACCCCAGACAAGCCTCTTCTGCGCAACGTCGACCTCTCCGTGCAGCTCGACTCGCGTATCGGTATCGTCGGACCCAACGGAGCCGGCAAGACAACTGCTCTCAAGCTCCTCATCGGTCAACTCACACCCACAGCCGGTCTGATCTCGCAAAACCCACGTCTCCGCATTGGTTTCTTCGCCCAGCACCACGTCGACGCCCTCGACATGAACAACAGCGCCGTCGGCTTCATGTCCGTCAACTACCCAGGCAAGAGCGACGAAGAGTACCGCCGCCACCTCGGCGCCTTCGGCATCACAGGCATGACAGGTCTGCAGAAGATGGGTCTGCTCTCAGGAGGTCAGAAATCGCGTGTCGCTTTCGCCTGCCTCAGTCTGCAGAACCCGCACATTCTGGTCCTCGACGAGCCTTCTAACCACTTGGACATCGAAGCCATGGACGCTCTCGCCGTCGCTCTCAACAACTTCCAGGGTGGTATCTTGATGGTCAGTCACGATGTCACTATGCTGCAAGCCGTGTGCACCAGCTTGTGGGTGTGCGACCAGGGTACTGTTGAGCACTTTGGTGGTACTGTCAAGGACTACAAGAAGAGGATTACTGCGCAGGCGGGCGCTGATGGTGTTGCTGTTCAGCATAACTGAGAGTGCGGCATGTAAAGGCGTGTATCTAGATGGTTATGTAGGAACTCCATTGAATTACGACACAAGCTCGAGCACCCGAGATGGATACCTCATACCTTCAACTCTTGGAACATGCATTCATCTTCTGTATTCCTAACCCCAACCCTAACCCTCGGGTCACATCGCATCGCTTGATATCTCGCAACAGGGCTGCATCTATTCGGATATTTCAACTGATCTTAGTCATGCTGTTCGATTTCGTAAGGCTCGCTTTGCTTTTGTACTGTAAAATGCTGGTTTGGGTCCTCGTTGTTCTGTCAACTCGGGTTGTGAGTATTAACCGGAGGAAACGGTAGGTTGTATATGCTCCAAATTTATGAATCAGGTTACCTAACTCGACATGCTTTACATCACAAAAAACAAAACAAAAAGATATACGTCCGTCGATGATTGAGCAATACTATGCGTGAGTTGGAACATACAATTCATTATTCAAGTCAGTATGGTTTTCCGGCCTTTCCAATACCTTATTTACCTACCTTACATACATCAACGCCCAAGCTCCAAGATCTTACCTCATCGCGAGCTGTACGAATCCGACTCCAGACTCTCGTTGACTTACACTATTATTAGACAACGAACCTCAAACCACGTCCACCCGATACACCGCAGCTCTATCCCATGTCAAAATCTCTCTCAACACTCACTTGAGCTGCGTATCCGGCATTTGCACGAGCTTTGGGAGGCTGGCTCTGCCTACGCCGCCATAGCTCATGCGACCATGACACTGGAAGCCAGATCGAGACCTGCGCTATAATAATAATATCGTCCGGCCATGTACTGGCCAATTGGACCACCAAAAGCCTACGCGCTCGCAAAGCACCGTACGACTACCACGCCGTTCTATTCGCACGATGACAGCGAGGGTTCAAGGGATGACGCGCCGAGCACTGTGTCAGAGGATGAAGTCGAAAGAGAGAAAGTGAATGGGGAATCGGACATACATGAAGGAGATGATAAGATCCTGGCCGCAAGGATTTCAAGAGGAGGCTCCGTCTTCGCAACAATCACCAGATCCCAACTTACAGTCTGGCAAACCAAGCCGGCCGTGGCACTCGCGAGTGTCGTCCGATCGCCGCAATCCATGAAAGCATATGGGCCAAGCACAGCTCTGCTGCTCCGACCGGACGGCTTGATCATCGTCGTGCAAACCGCCCTGGGATACCTGATCACATACTCTCTATCCACGGACCCGAACGCGCGCGTGTACACCACGCAGCTCGCCAGCACAAGTAAACACACCCGGCGCGGTAGCGAAGACGGGTACAATGCTTTCAGACGGAGAGACTCGGCTGCTTTGCATGTTCCTATTGGAGAGGGTGAGGGGATTAAGGAAGTCAACCTCCGCTTCAGAATGGTCATTCGCATAGATGCGGGTATCAACACTGCACTCGCGCTGGACGACGAGCTGCTCGTCGCTACCCACAAACCGGCGGCTGTGCAGTGTATTCGATGGGTGGCGGACAACTCTCGCTCGCAGACTAGCACAGAGCTCCTCGCCCGTATGGACTGGCTGGAGGACAAGGGCAGCGTCACTGAAGTAGTCTTCGACCGGCCCATGAATCTGGCAACATGGCTGACGAGCGATGGAAGGGCCTATGCTGTACAAAGAAAATCTGGCACACCGCAGGAGAACGAACCACCAGAGACCACCTTCCAAGGCTTCTGTTTCCGTGAGCCAGCCTCAGACGACGATTTTGCTATGAAAGCTGCCATCAACGCGAGATTCTCTCTGATTGCTGTGGGGTGCGTGAACGGAGACGTCGACGTCTACACCGTCAAGGACTACGTCGGCAACATCCCTCTTTCCCACAAGCTCTCACTACCAATATCTTCCAGCAGCACTGGTGCATTGACCGTTTTGAACTACAGTCCTGACGGGTACTGCCTCTTTGCTGGCTACGAGAAAGGCTGGGCGATCTGGAGCATGTACGGCAAACCTGGCGCGAACTCTTTCGGAATGGATCGACAATACTCTGGTGCTACAAGCGAAGGCTGGCTTCACAGCATCCGGGATTGCTTCTGGATCGGCGGCGGGTGTGAGCTCGCCCTACTGGGCACTGCGGGTGAGAGCATATGGACACTGGAGATGGCACGCAGCGCAGTCCCGGGATGTTATTCTCCGGCAAACGTCGCTCGTGGTCTTCTTGTCTCGAGCTCCAGCGTCATCACATATTCGGGGCATGAGGTCGCTGATCTCACTGCTCTACCTTCGGATACGAACCTCTGGCAAAGCATCCAGATCCCTTCCATTTACTTGGTAAGCCAATGGCCTATCAAGAGTGCGGTTGTATCTGCGGATGGCAAGTACATCGCAGTTGCAGGCCGGCGAGGTCTGGCACATTACAGCGTGATTAGTGGCAGATGGAAGACTTTCGACGACCCTGCCAACGAGGCCGAATTCTCCGTCAGAGGTGGCATGTGCTGGTACCAGCATGTCCTCGTGGCCTCTGTCGAAGCTGCTGGCAAATATCAAATTAGGCTCTACTCTAGAGACAAGCCGCTTGGCTACTCACAGTGCCTGCACATCGAGGATCTTTCAGCACCGGCTATTTCCACGACGATCTCGGGCTCGGATTCACTGCTGGTGTACACCTACGACAATACGCTACTGCACTACATCATTGCACCTGCATCGTCGTCTTTCAGACTCGTTCAAGTCGGCCAAATAGGTTTCCATGGCATCATCAGAGCTCCTCCTCGTGTGAGAGCAATCAGCTGGCTTCTGCCAGAGGAGCAGCTCGAATTCGGCGACCCTTCCCAGGACGTGGCAACGGCATCTGTGCTGTTCCTTGTCGATGGAAAGCTGGTACTACTCCAACCCTCAACGAATGACCTCGGTGAGTTGAAGTATGACATGCGCGTCATTGCGCAGAATGTAGAGTACTTTCAACTCATGCGCGATCATCCTGCGACCGTGGCTGCCTTGACGCGGACGAGTCCTGGTGCTGTGACACCCAACGGCCTTTCTCTCGATCAGCCTCTCGGACACAGCTTGCGCGACTCGCTGTGGTACTTTGATGGTACAGGAATGCACGTATGGTCAGACATACAGGACGTGATCGCCTGCGCGCCTGCAGAGTTGGGGCGCGAACTTCCTCCGTCAATCTGCATACCACTTGACTTCTACCCCATAACAGCCCTGGTCGGCAAAGGCATTATTCACGGCTTAGATTCTGAACTAATCCAGCGTCGCGACGTGAGCTTCTCGTTCTTCCGCCACCAGCCTCGTACTCAGCTCTTCATCAACCAAATCCTCCGGAACCATATCGCAGAGTACAACTCACCCGCCGCCCTGCACCTTGCAAGCTCCTACCAAACCCTCCCCTACTTTGCCCACGCTCTCGAAGTACTCCTGCACAACGTCCTCGACGACGAAGTCGACAACCCTCCCTCACCCCCTGAGACCGCCCTCCTACCGCCCACCGTCTCCTTCCTCTCATCCTTCCCCTCATACCTCGACGTGATCGTCAACTGCACGCGCAAAACCGAGCTTCGCAGCTGGCAGACTCTCTTCACCAACTTGCCGCCGGTAATTACTTTCTTCGAACACTCTCTGGCTCAGGGGAAACTCAAAACCGCCGCGGGATATCTTTTGGTTCTCCACGCTTTCGAATCCGAGACTTTCCAGGTCAGAGACTTCGCTCGTCTGCTGCGCGCGGCTGCAGATTCTGAGGACTGGGAGCTTTGTCGCGAACTCTCACGCTTTTTGGTCGGCATCGATGCTTCGGGCCAGACTTTGCGCGCTGCTCTTCATGAAGCAGAGCTTACAAGAGCTGGTGGTACGGACGGGTTGTCGGACAATGGACATCACCACGGAAATGGGAATTTTTCCACCCTTCCGTACCGTCAGAACGGGAGTGGACAAGGCTTGTCTATTGCGACGAATCTTGCTCAGGGCGATTATTTCTCGCTTTCGAGACCTTCTTGAACTAGGATTATACTGTGTATGTACATATACCTTACTTCTGCTCAATACGATCTGTGTGGAAATTTTCCTGATTTAATAGGGTTTCCATCATATTGATCGCCGTATGTCTATGTTGAGGAATCTATGGATTCCGATTAAACAATGAATGCTACATGCATATATATATCATGTACAACCAAATGACACAATAACAGCGAGGGGAAGCGCGCCACCGAGCCAGCGCTCGGCACTGACGAATCCAACACAATGTAGCTGAAAGCGAACGGGCTGAGTATCCTGTCTTTTGTAAGACTTGCATAGCCGGTTGTCGCTCGAATTGATCACCGGAATCCTCCAGCCAAGTTGTTGCTACCCGGTCTAGCCAGTTCGACCAATACAATGGCTCTCTGAATGTATTGATGCATTCAGCTCCTGCTAGCCAAAGGCTACTGCGGCTATGGTGAGCCAAACATGGACGATCGCCCTTTTGGACGCATACTCTCTCGTCAGGTGCTTGGTTAAAGCCTTCATCCCCCTCGATACCTTTGTCAAAGCCTGGATATCAGCTTCATTACACGAATACCGGCATTACTCACAATCTTGATCCCTATCGTCAGTCCAATATGGCTTTGATCTCCATCATTCGAGCCGTGCTGGTTCTGTTGATGCCGATTTATACTGTCGCCCAACTGAACTCCAGACAGCACACCTTGAACGGAACTGCGACACCCACGGTCAACTCGGGCCAGGCAGCCAGCATGACGACTGCACCACCTTGCTGTTGGATTGTCATCGGCGAGTTTGCAGTGGGCTACAACAATTGGTACTCGTCCACTGCGGAGCAAGTCGTTGGTACGCACAAGAATACCATTCGGGGGTGGTCCCAGAGAGCTGATGGAGTATTCAAGCCACTGTTATGGTGACATACGCTCGCAAGCACAACGGCAGCGAGGTCCCAATGAACTACACTACAATACACGGGTCCTCATCGGGATACCCAGAGACGGGCCTTCAATGCCCGGTGTTCCCACCGACTTGCTCACGGGAAACTATGGAGGCGCCGAATATGCGGGGACGTACATTGACGCCGCGACTGTCGTTTCGTTCGCGTGGATCGACCTTGCGATCACGCAACCGACGCCATTTGACCATTGGATGAGAATTGGCATTTACACCGAAACACCGAATGCATCCTTGCATTCTTTCGGCAGCTTCAGCACCTGGCCCGCAACTGTCTGTGGTACATACAGTACATACACGGAGTACTCGTTCACATCCTGGACAGTCAACACCGGCAGCACTGAGTCTGTGCATCGCTCAAGAGTGCCGACTGCAACTCACACCCTACTCCAACCGTCAGACCCACTCAATAGCCTACGATTCCACAACGGTGATTCCGGAAACTACACTGATCGCCTGGCTACTTTGAACGCGACTTACATCCAGGCCAAAAGCACCCAGTTCACCGAAGAGAGATTGCAGCTCGCTGTCCTTACCAACATCTTAGACTGGCTGGCAACGCAGGAAGAGGTGACAAAGAAGTATCCCTACATCAAGAATTGCTGGCTGGGTCCGAAGGGAACGGGACAGCCAACGGCTCACGTGCCTGTCATGGCATTGACGGTCACATCTTCGACCTTCCTGGACTTACCGGAGACACCGGCGGTGAAGCCAGCTGACAAAGGGTCGATGTCCTCTGTGACTACGAAGAGCGCTATACATACCATTGTGACTGTCATGACTTCGACCGCCTCCTCTGATGCCTCGACAACGACGTTGGTCGAAAGCAAACAATCATCTCCCGACGCCGCTGGACCAGAAAGCACTGGGGAACCTCAGTCGGAGGTCGAAGAGCCGGAATCCGATGCAGTCGACGCAGACTCAAGTCCTACAGCGCAGCCTGACACCGAAGAACAATCGCAGGACCCAGAGGCCGAAGATTCCAGTCTAACGTTTGAAACTGCCTCTGGACAACCCACCGCTTCTGAGGACCACTCCACCTCAAGCGTCCATAAAGGAGTAGTATCGGACCCTGTCGATTCAGCCACGACCACACAGCCGAAGAGTACCGCCAGTCCGACGACGGGATTCATCGAAGGCGTGATGTCTGTAATCCGTTCCGTTGCGGCTCAACAAGGAGGAGTGTCGCAAGCTGAGCCCAGCTCCGAAGATAGCCAGCAAAACACTAAAATTGAGCCAGTGGCAGTCATACCCGCTGCAAAGTCCGAAGAGCGACCTGCCGAGTCGGTAACCGGGTTTGCTATTGGTACCCGAATTGCTAGTCCAGGCGGCGAAGCTGTCACACGTGGTGGCAGTGTCTACTCTGCTCTGCCATCTGGATCTGGATTGAGAGTAGAAGCTGATGGCCAGACGAGCACGATCGCAGACGCGGTGTTTCCTGGGATTGCTGTTGCCCAACACTCCGCCTCATACAACGACTACATCGTAGGCGACAACACGCTCACAGCAGGAGGACCTGCGATCACGAGTGACGGTATCACCATGTCGGCTCTTCCGGCCGGCTCAGGCGTCCGAATTGCTGCGAATGGCCAGACAACAATCATTCCCGCCGCAGCGTCCACAGACTCGGTCACTCTAAGACCTGGCGACTCTGGAGACGAATATATCCTCGCGGGCAACTCCTTGTCTGCAGGCGAAGATGCTGTTGGCTTCGCAGGTGTGACCTACCCTGCCTTGAAGTCAGGCTCGGGGATCATCGTCATGGCCGAAGATTCGACCTCCACCCTGAGTGTTGGACAAGTATTTAGTGCAAGCTTTGCTTCTGAAAGCGATCTAGACTACCCATCGCCCTTGTTACTCCCCGCTGGCTCGCAGCAGCTTGTCTTAAGCAGTGTGAACATCTACACTGCTTCTGCCGTCTCGAACGCCAGCGACGAGATCTCAAAAGCTATTGATACCGCCACAGCCACGAACTCAGCTCAGGAAACACGAACCAGCTCGTCCACACATGGACTAGGGGACGCCATCATAAGCGGCATTGGCGGTGGAAACGCAGGCAACGGGAACGGTGATGGGAATAACCCAGATCCCCAGTCGTCAACGGACGTTGAAGCGGCATCACACGCAACACGACGATCGGTGCATGCGTTGTTCGGAGGAGTTTGCGCGCTTGCGTTTGCTTTGGCTTTGCTGTAACTAATGTCGTAACAAAAGTATGAGCTGTGTCATCGATTGGAGACCTGACGGTTCTCAAATAATGCCTCTGGCGCTACGGCGCTCGTTCGCTTCAGCATAGGTACCAACTTATGCCACGGTTTTCGTCAGACCTCGAGGAACTCGGTCATTCGTATCAGGGGATAGTGATGAATCTTTGGCCACAGGCGATGGGTTCGCTGCAAATACTGCGTTGGGTATTACCTAGGATGACTGTGTCTTGGAATCTTGGGCATGCTTCTTGTAAACACTTGAGAAGGTTCGTCCTCAGGGTACCACGCTCTGGATCTGCAAAACTCCCCGGACTGACGGAACCTTGAAGTGAAGTGTATTCAATTGGAAATTGGAAAGGCATCTCACCGAGAAATGTCCGCCCAGGCGTGGGCCACGAACAAGTATTGCATTTTATTAGACATAACTCAGTTGTTCCTTCCGAATCGCCCTGCATCTAAGTGAGACATGAAGAAAGCCACAGGCATCCGTTTCTAGAGAGGGCATCCGGGAGTTCTCTCGGCATTCATTCCAACCCACCACCCACAAACGTGAACGGTCGAGCGCAGATCGCATTATTGCGTTACAAATAACTATCAGAAGCGGGGGAAAGTATATGTTATCAGATGTTGATGGTCTCGGACATACGCACAAGCTGGAGGCTTGTAACCTTGTTCTCGAACGAGGAGAGGAGAGCGTAGCCGCTAGGTCCGCTACTCAGGTCGATATGTATCCCTGACGATGGGATGAACCCGGAGCTACGACTCCGCGTGACATCTTGATGCCTGTACATCTGCGGAAAGACACTCTGCTTAGTCTATGGTTCTGTATTGCTTAAGAGTGTGTATCTTCAGGGGCGGATTAATTATGCAATGGGTGATGTATTGGGTCGAAGGGATGATCGATGCGACGTACGATTCGTTTTTGGAGGAAGAGCTATTATTCATCTGAGTTGGTGGAGTTGACTGCAGTAGTGACAACAACAAATCTTCTGGAAAGCAGGGCGGCTGGAACCATCGAATGAAGTGGGCTCATACTGAGTTCCAATAGCGTACTGTACCTGCAGGACGCCTATTCTGTCGTCAGTCGAAACCTAGAAGGAATAGTACTGGATGCCATGCAAAGATCGCCATCTCTTTTCGACGAGCCGCAGGAATCATTAAGAGGCCACGATGTTCCGCAGACGTCGATGGGTTGTTGCGAACAGCACACTCAAAGATGCTTTCTCTCACCCTTTCCTTCGCCGGACTGGCATCGGCCCAACTGCTCGGCGGACTCGTCAATGGTGGTCCGTCGCCAATCGTCAAAACATCATATGCCAGCTTCCAAGGCAAGCAAGATATAGTTACAGGAACGTCGAATTACCTTGGTATACCTTACGCCCACGCACCCCGTTTTGACCACGCTCGGATTTTCAACGACCAGCTTCCAGGTGTGCAGCAAGCGACTCAGTATGGAGACGTCTGTCCCCAGCATCTACTAGCACCATCGATCCTCGCACCAGACATTGGCGAGGTTGGAGAAGCTATCAGCTTCGTTGAAGCTCTTCCGCTCGCACAAGATGTCTACCAGCAGTCCGAGGATTGTCTCTCGATCAACGTCCAGCGACCCGAGGACCAGAGTCTGAAGGACCTTCCAGTGGTATTGTGGATTCACGGTGGTGGCTTTGAAGTTGGCTCCTCCGCCGCGCTTGGTGTTGATGGAACGGTAAGTTCGAACGAGACTCGCCATCGAATAGATGCTAACGTGCTGTCACACAGACTGCCCTCCCCGGTGTCTTCTACCAGGGCGCCAACATTGTGAAGAGGTCCGTCGATGACGGCAAGCCCGTCCTATTCACCTCGATCAACTACCGACTCCACAGCTTCGGTTTCACAGCCTCAAAGGAGTTTGAGCAGGCTGGTTTGCTCAACCTTGGTCTCGAAG
>Ga0265798_10000518_pt1 | contig 63883 bp, 34 predicted proteins | sample P3T30metagenome_FD_192430 | JGI IMG/M metagenome (GOLD analysis project Ga0265798, IMG submission 192430) | Plant litter microbial communities from East Loma Ridge, Irvine, California - P3 T30 | ecosystem: Environmental > Terrestrial > Plant litter > Unclassified | place: USA: California... | reverse complement strand
TGATCTGGAACGTGGCCCACAGCTACGGCAAGACCGCCACCTTCATGCCGAAGCCGATGAACGGCGACAACGGCTCGGGCATGCACGTGCACCAGTCGATCTGGAAGGACGGCAAGAACCTGTTCGCCGGCGACGGCTATGCCGGCCTGTCGGAAAACGCGCTGTACTACATCGGCGGCATCATCAAGCACGCGCGCGCGCTGAACGCGATCACCAACCCGGGCACCAACTCGTACAAGCGCCTGGTGCCGGGCTACGAAGCCCCGGTCAAGCTGGCCTATTCGGCGCGCAACCGCTCGGCCTCGATCCGCATCCCGCACGTGGCGAACCCGAAAGGCCGCCGCATCGAGACCCGCTTCCCGGATCCACTGGCCAACGTCTACCTGTGCTTCGCCGCTCTGCTGATGGCCGGCCTGGACGGCATCCAGAACAAGATCCACCCGGGCGAAGCCGCGACCAAGGACCTGTACCACCTGCCGCCGGAAGAAGACAAGCTGATCCCGACGGTGTGCTCGTCGCTGGAAGAAGCGCTGGAAGCCCTGGACAAGGACCGCGAGTTCCTGACCCGCGGCGGCGTGTTCTCGGACAGCATGATCGACGCCTACATCGAACTGAAGATGCAGGAAGTCCAGCGCATGCGCATGACCCCGCATCCGGCCGAATTCGACATGTACTACTCGTCTTAATCGGCAGGCAATGCTCCGATGGCACAGCTGTGGACAGCCTGTCATCGGAGTGTATCCGTGCGGTAACAAAAACGCGGGGAAAGCCAGCCGGCTGCCCCGCGTTTTTCATGGGATGCGGTATAGTCGATGGATTCCCAACCAGGCGCTGAACCTGCTTGTCGTCCCGGCAAGCGGCGGGTGCCGACTGACCTGATGCAAATGACAAGGAGCAGTTTTATCCTGCGCCCGGCCACCGTCGCGGCAGCTTTTATGCTGACCGCCGCCATGGCGCATCCCGGCGCCCGTGCCGATTCCGCCGTCTACAAGTGTGTCGACAAGGCCGGCAGGGTCGAATTCACCGACATTAACAAGCCGGGCTGCAAGGCGCTGGATTTGCCAGGCTATTTCCCGAGCCCGGCGCCGCGCGCCAATCCGGCGCCGAGTCCTACCGCGAGTCCCGCCATCAACATGCGCCAGGGCGCAAGCCGGCCGCCGGCTGCGAGTCCGGCCAATTTCCCGCGGGTGGACAACGCCACCCAGCGCGCGCGCGACGACGACCGCCGCGAGATCCTCAACGAGGAATTGCGCGCCGAGGAAAAGAAGCTGGCCGACCTCAAGCTTGCCTTCAACAACGGCGAACCCGAGCGCCAGGGCAACGAGAAGAACTACGCCAAGTACCAGGAGCGCGTAGCCGGCATGCGCGACGACATCGGCCGCGCCGAAAAGAACATCGAAGCGATCCGGCGCGAGATCGCCAACACAAGATAAAGGTTGTATCAGCAGCGATGAACGAGACCACGGCAGCACCACCTTCGCATGACCGTTTCGCAGGTCTCGACCTGCTCGCTTCCGCCGTGCTGGTGATGGATGCCGACGGCCTGGTGCGCTATGCCAACCCGGCCGCCGAGCACCTGCTCGACGCCTCGCTCAAGTCGTTGTCGCGGCAGAAGCTCTCCAGCCTGTTCGTCAACGGCGAGGAATTGTGCGCGCTGTCGCGCCAGGCCGCCGCCCACAAGTATGCCGACCTGCGCCAGGACCTGACCCTGCACCGCAGCGGGCGCGAACCGCTGCACGTGCACAGCATCGTCAGCGCCTTCGGCGAAGCCGAGGTGGTGGTCGAGCTGCGCGAGAACGTGCAGCAGCTCAAGCTCGACCGCGAGGAGCGCATCCTCGACCAGAGCCAGGCCAACAAGGAACTGATCCGCAACCTGGCGCACGAGATCAAGAACCCGCTGGGCGGCATCCGCGGCGCCGCGCAGCTGCTGGAGCTGGAACTGCCGGACGCCCACCTGTACGCGCTGCGCGAATACACGCAGGTGATCATCAAGGAAGCCGACCGCCTGCAGACCCTGGTCGACCGCCTGCTGGCGCCGCACCGCCGCCCGCACATCGTCGGCGACGTCAACATCCACGAAGTGTGCGAACGCGTGCGCAGCCTGGTGCTGGCCGAGTTCCCGGCCGGGCTGGCGATCCGGCGCGACTACGACGCCTCGATCCCCGAGTTCCGCGGTGACAAGGAGCAGCTGATCCAGGCGGTGCTGAACATCGTCCACAACGCGGCCCAGGCGCTGCGCCAGCGCATCGCGGCCGGCGACGCCGAGATCGTGCTGCGCACGCGGGTGGCGCGCCAGGTCACGCTGGCGAAGGTTCGTTACGGGCTGGCATTAGACTTGCATATCATCGATAACGGACCGGGCATCGCACCCGAGATCCGCGACCGCATCTTCTATCCGCTCGTATCCGGGCGCGAAGGCGGCAGCGGACTGGGACTGACGCTGGCACAGACCTTCGTGCAGCAGCACATGGGCCTGATCGAGTGCGAAAGCCGGCCTGGACTGACGGATTTCCGCATCCTGATTCCGTTGCCATAAGCGGCGGAAGGTAGAGGAGCGGTGATTTGGTCCCTTGATGAACTAGCCGCGGGAAGCAAGAATTACATGAAACCAATCTGGATTGTCGACGACGATGCATCGATCCGCTGGGTGCTGGAAAAAGCCCTGGCGCGCGAAAACCTCGCAACCCGGAGTTTTGCCAGCGCACGCGAGGCGCTGGCCGCGTTCGAGACCGATACGCCGCAAGTGCTTGTATCGGATATCCGCATGCCGGGCGAATCGGGCCTGGACCTGCTGGCCGCCGTCAAGGAAAGCCACCCCGGCCTGCCGGTGATCGTCATCACCGCCTTCTCCGACCTCGACTCGGCGGTCGCCTCGTTCCAGGGCGGTGCCTTCGAATACCTGGCCAAGCCCTTCGATATCGACAAGGCGGTCGCGCTGATCCGGCGCGCGCTGGAAGAAAGCCTGCGCGAAGCCAGCGTCGACATCGCCCCCAGCGAAACCCCGGAAATCCTGGGCCAGGCCCCGGCGATGCAGGAAGTGTTCCGCGCCATCGGCCGCCTGTCGCAGTCGAACGTCACGGTCCTGATCACCGGCGAGTCCGGCACCGGCAAGGAACTGGTGGCGCGCGCCCTGCACAAGCACAGCCCGCGCGCGCAGCAGCCCTTCATCGCCCTGAACACGGCGGCGATCCCGAAGGACCTGCTGGAATCCGAACTGTTCGGCCACGAGCGCGGCGCCTTCACCGGCGCCCAGGCGATGCGGCGCGGCCGCTTCGAGCAGGCCGAGAACGGCACGCTGTTCCTGGACGAGATCGGCGACATGCCCTTCGATCTGCAGACGCGCCTGCTGCGCGTGCTGTCGGACGGGCATTTCTACCGCGTCGGCGGGCACCAGCCGGTGAAGGCCAACGTGCGCGTGATCGCGGCCACCCACCAGAACCTGGAGCAGCGCGTGCGCGACGGCCTGTTCCGCGAAGACTTGTACCACCGCCTGAACGTGATCCGCCTGCGCCTGCCGTCCTTGCGCGAGCGGCGCGAGGACATCCCCATTCTGGTGCGCCACTTCCTGGTGCAGAGCGCACGCCAGTTGGGCGTCGAGACCAAGCGCATGAGCGAGGAGGCATTCCGCTTCCTGTCCGGCCTCGAACTGCCCGGCAACGTGCGCCAGCTGGAAAACCTGTGCAACTGGATCACTGTGATGGCGCCGGGCCAGACCGTCGAGGTCAAGGACCTGCCACGCGACCTGACCCAGGCCCAGCCGAACTTGCAAGCGGGCGGCGCCGCGGCGGCCGCGGTGGCGATGCCGGCGCCTTCGGCCGGACCGCTGCACGCGGGCGCCGACGGCCATGGCCTGAATGGGACCGGCAGCGCGCCCGCCATGCCCGGCATGCCGGCCATGGTGGGCGCACTGCCGAACGGCGCCGACGGCTGGATCGGCCTGCTCGAACTGCAGGCGGCGCGCATGCTGTCCGACGGCCAGGTCGAGGTGATGGACGTGCTGGGGCGCCAGTTCGAATCGGCGCTGATCCGCACCGCCTTGAAGCATACGCACGGGCGCAAGAACGATGCCGCGATCCGGCTCGGCATTGGCCGCAATACCATCACGCGCAAGATCGCCGAACTCGGCATCGACGGCGCGAAAGACGAATAGCAGAGCGGTCAGAGCCCGGTGTTGCTTTTCAAAGGGCTCTGACCCCGGTGTTCAGCTGCGACGTGTCCTGGTCTTGTGCTCTGACCCCGGTATTCAACGCGTGGACGGCCAGCCGTCCACCCTACGCCATACCTCCACGCATCCTTCCGTGCGCAGCACGATCGGTTAAACTCTGTCATCCGCGCAACACGCGCTGCTTTGACGAACCACCATGCTGATCAACTGTGTCGTATACCAGGAAGGCAAGAAGCTGTCCGACATTCCGGTCGAAGACATCAGCGACTACCTGAACCAGGCCGGCTGCTTCGTCTGGGTCGCCCTGCGCGACGCCACCGACGCCGAAATGAAGCAGATGCAGGAAGAATTCAAGCTGCACGAACTGGCGGTGGAAGACGCCGCGCGCGGCCACCAGCGTCCCAAGGTCGAGGAATACGGCGACTCGCTGTTCACCGTGGTCCACACGGTCGACCTGGCCGGCGACGACCTGGAAACCGGCGAGCTGGCGATCTTCGCCGGCCCCAACTACGTGCTGTCGGTGCGGCGCGATGCCGCCAAGGGCTTCCTCGGCGTGCGCGCCCGCGCCGAACGCGATCCGCACCTGCTCAGGATGGGCGCCTCGTTCGTGATGTATGCATTGATGGACGCCGTGGTCGACCGTTATTTCCCGGTGGTCGACAAGCTGGAATCGGAACTGGAAACCATCGAGGACCGCATCTTCACCCACGGTGCCCAGCGCCAGAACGTGCAGCGCCTGTATGAACTGAAGCGCAAGGCGCTCGAGCTGCGCCACGCCGTGATGCCGCTGATGGATGCGGTCGGACGCCTGCTGGGCGGACGCGCGCCCACGCTGGCGGCCGGCGTGCAGGACTACATGCGCGACGTGCACGACCACCTGATCCGCATCTCCGGGCGCCTCGACACCATCCGCGACACGGTGGCCACCGCGATCCAGGTGAATCTGTCGATGGTCTCGATCGACGAGAGCGAAGTGAACAAGCGCCTGGCCGCCTGGGCCGCGATCTTTGCCGTGTTCACCGCCTTTGCCGGGGTGTGGGGCATGAACTTCAAGTACATGCCCGAGCTGGAATGGCGCTGGGGCTATCCGGTGGCGCTGGCGGCGATGGTGGCCGTGTGCGTGGCCCTGTACCGGCGCTTCCGCAAGGCCGGCTGGCTGTAAGCGGAAAGCGCCTCAGCGCCGGCTGCTCGCCGCCGCGCCGCCGGATGCCGCGATGATCAGCACGATCGCCAGCCACTGCGCCGGCAGCAGGCGTTCGCCCAGCACCAGGTAGCCGGCCAGCGCGCTGACCGCGGGCGAGGCGCTCACCATGATGCCGAACACGCGTTGCGGCAGGCGCTTCAGCGCCGTCATCTCGAGCAGGTAGGGGCCGGCGCTCGACAGGATCGCCACCGCCAGGCCCCAGGCCAGCAGGCCGGGGGACAGCAGGGCGCCGCCGGCATGCGCGAAGCCGAGCGGCACCGTGAACAGCGCCGCCGCCAGCATGCCCCAGGCCACCGCCTGGCCGCCGTGCAGGGTCGAGACGCGCTTGCCGAACACGATGTACAGGGCCCAGCACAGCGCGGCGCCGAAGGCGAACGCGATGCCGACCGGATCGAGGGCGGCGCCGTGCGTGTGCAGCGGCAGCAGCAGCCACAAGCCGAACACCGCGCAGGCCAGCCAGGCGAAATCCTGCAGCCGGCGCGAGCCGGCCAGCACCACCATCAGGGGACCGGTGACTTCGATCGCGACCGCGATGCCGATCGGGATGCGGGCAAAAGCGCTGTAGATCATCAGGTTCATGCAGCCGAGCACCAGGCCGAAGACCAGCAGGTTGCGCACGTCGGCGCGTGCGGGCGGCGTGCGCCACGGGCGGAACCAGGCCAGCAGCAGGGCCGCGGACAGGCCGACCCGCAGCGCGGTCAGGCCCTGGGCGCCGACCAGCGGAAACAGGTGCTTGGCAAAAGCGGCGCCCAGGTTGGTCGAGACCATCGATCCGAGCAGCGCCAGCGCCGGGACCAGCAGCCCCGGCGCGGCGCCGGCGCCGGCCGTGCGCTCAGCCGCCATGGGCCGGAACCGCGGCGCCCAGCGACAGGGCGACCGCTTCCGCGACCCGGATGCCGTCCACCGCGGCCGACATGATGCCGCCCGCGTAGCCGGCGCCTTCGCCGGCCGGGAACAGGCCGCGCGTGTTCAGGCTCTGCAGCGTGTCGTCGTGGCGCTTGATGCGGATCGGCGACGAGGTGCGGGTCTCGACTCCGGTCAGCACCGCGTCTTCCCTGTAGTAGCCCTTGATCTGCTTGTCGAACGAGACGAAGGCTTCGCGCAGCGCCACGATGGCGTAGTCGGGCAGGGAAGGGGCGAGGTCGGTCAGGTGCACCGCCGGCTTGAACGACGGGATCACCGAACCGAATTCTTTTGACGCCACGCCGCGCACGAAGTCGCCCATCAGCTGGCCCGGCGCGTCGTAGTTGCTGCCGCCCAGGACAAAGGCGCGCGACTCCAGCTCGCGCTGGAAGGCGACGCCGGCCAGCGGGTGGCCGGGGAAGTCTGCCGGGGTGATGCCGACCACGATCGCGCTGTTGGCGTTGCGTTCGTTGCGCGAGTACTGGCTCATGCCGTTGGTGACCACGCGGCCTTCCTCCGACGACGCCGCCACCACGGTGCCGCCCGGGCACATGCAGAAGCTGTACACCGAACGGCCGTTGGCCGCATGGTGCACGATCTTGTAGTCGGCCGCGCCGAGGATCTTGTTGCCGGCGTTCGGGCCGAAGCGGCAGGCGTCGATCAGCGACTGCGGGTGCTCGACGCGGAAGCCGATCGAGAACGGCTTGGCCTCGACGTAGACGCCGCGGTTGTACAGCATTTCGAAGGTGTCGCGCGCGCTGTGGCCGACCGCCATCACCAGGTGGCGCGTCGGGATCTCTTCGCCCGAGGCCAGGCGCACGCCCACCACTTGCCGGTTGTTGCCGTCGCCCTCGATGCGCACGTCCTCGACGCGGGTCTTGAAGCGGATTTCGCCGCCCAGCGCCAGGATCTCGGCGCGCATCTGCTCGACCATCTTGACCAGGCGGAAGGTGCCGATGTGCGGCTTGCTGACATACAGGATCTCTTCCGGCGCGCCGGACTTCACGAACTCGCTGAGCACCTTGCGGCCGTAGTGCTTCGGATCCTTGATCTGGCTGTACAGCTTGCCGTCCGAGAAGGTGCCGGCGCCGCCTTCGCCGAACTGCACGTTCGACTCGGTGTCCAGTTTGCGCTTGCGCCAGAAGCCGAAGGTGTCGACGGTACGCTCGCGCACTTCCTTGCCGCGCTCCAGGATCAGCGGCTTCAGGCCCATCTGGGCCAGGATCAGGCCCACGAACAGGCCGCACGGGCCCATGCCGACCACGATCGGGCGCGGGGTGCCGGGTGCCGGAGGGGCCGCCTCGACGAATTTGTAGCCGGTGTCGGGCGCGGTGCCGACCTGCCTGTCGCCGGCCAGGCGCGCCAGCACGGCCGCTTCATTGCGCACCTGCACGTCAAGCGCGTAGATCAGCACGATCGCGCTGCGCTTGCGCGCGTCGTAGCTGCGCTTGAACACGGTGAAATCGATCAGGTCGTCCTCGCGGATGCCCAGGCGCGCCAGCACGGCCTGGCGCAGTTCGGGTTCGGCATGGTCGAGGGGAAGTTTTAGTTCAGCAATTCTCAGCATGGGGTGACGGTTCGCGTGGAACGCAGGTTCGGTTCAACCCTCTATTGTACCGCGTCGCGCCAGTCCCTGCGCTGGGGCTGTTTGAATATTTACTTTAAGAAATGAAAGAAAATAGCAGAAAATTATCAAATAAATGTATTTATTGGTATGTATATATCTTGTTTATTCGATCGATGATAAAGAGTTTTTATCCCTGTTATGGTTTCCCACTTATGGTTTCCCACTCCAGAAAAGCTGGAATGACTTTGAATGGACTCGCGTCATATTCAGTGCGCCGGGAAGGGGTGCTGGTCATCGAGGGCTGCGGGCAGACAGGGTGGCCCTGTTCCTGCGAATGGCTGTCATGAAAAATATTCCCCGACAAATTCCAGTGCCAGGTACGTGGCTTCTGCCGGAAATATGCCGATTGCATAATCGACCAATTCAAATGCGTTGCGTCAACCCAACGTTTTTTAAATACCGAGCAACGCTTCTAGATGGGGTGTTGCGCCCTGTTGGCGTGCGTTTTCAAACCGCTTGAACACTTTTTGTGCGCTTTTGCGGCAACGCAATATGAAGCAGGCTCAAGAGGCTAATGTAGAACGTTTGTCATCTTTTCCTAATTCATATGTATTCATCGCCGTATTAACCGGTTCTTGCGCCTAACGTAAATATTCTATGCTGCACTGCAATATGCATTATGCATATTTGCACTAATGTAGTGCGGGATTACGTATTTTTATATGCAATTTAGATGATTCAAAAAAATTGACTTCAGAGGAATGGATGTGTTTTTATTTCATGCATATTCGTCATCGCCGGCGATCCGGGCTGATTGAGGAGTAAGAGAGAAAACATGGCAGTACGAGTGTTTTTAGTGATTCGAAAGAGCAGCAGAGGCTGGACTGCGACAACAGCCTTAATTCCAAAATAGGAAATCACATGTTGAAAAAAACCGTATTAGTACACGCACTTGCCCTCGCCTTTGGCGGGGTGGCGCTGAGCGTCGGCGTCATCGCGCCGGTGCAAGCGCAGTCGAATGCCTCGGGTAATATCTTTGGCCAGATCGATTCGCCTGCCGGCGCCACGATCGTGGTCAGCAACCAGGAAACGGGCCTGCGCCGTACGGTGACGCCCGAAGCGAATGGTCGTTACCAGGTTTCGGCCCTGCCGGTCGGCCGCTACACCGTTCAGGTGGTACGCGGCGGCCAGGTTGCCAATACCGCCGATATCGACGTCAATGTGGGCCAGGGCACGAACGCTTCGTTCACCGCCGCGGCCGTACAATCGGTTCAGGTTACGGGACGCCGCAGCCGCATCGACGTGTCGAACACCAACAGCGGCGCGACGTTCACGTCGCGCGAACTGGCCAAACTGCCGATCACGCCCACGGTCGCATCGATCATCCAGCTGGCGCCGAATACCACCCGCGGCGACTCGCGCTATGGCGATGGCAATGCGCCGAGCTTCGGTGGCTCGGCCGCATCTGAAAATGCGTTCTACATCAACGGTTTCCCGGTCACGAACGTGTTGTTCCAGGTCGGTTCTTCCGAACTGCCGTTCGGTTCGATCGCCCAGGCGCAAGTCCTGACCGGCGGCTTCGGCGCCGAATTCGGCCGCTCCACCGGCGGCGTGATCAACATCCAGACCAAGAGCGGCACCAACAACTGGGAAGTCGGCGGCAGCATCAGCACCGAGCCGAACTCGATGCGCGCTTCGCCGAAGAACATTTATTATCCGGTCAACGGCACCAGCAGCGACGGCAACCTGTATTCCTACAACCAGGACAACGAGCGCTCGCAGACCATCGCCAACGTGTATGTCGGCGGTCCGATCATCAAGGACAAGCTGTTCATGTACGCGAACGTCGAGCGTACCAAGACGGACTTCTCGAATACGCGCCTGGCCAGCAGCAGCACGGCGGCGATCAATACCGGCTGGGAAGAGCGTGAAGACACCACCAACCGCGCGCTGGTCAAGCTGGACTGGAACATCAACGAAAACCACCGCCTGGAAGGCACCTACATCAAGGATGATCCGAAGTCCGATCGTTCCTATTACGGTTTCAACTACGGCACCGCGGCCCGCAACGGCATCGAGCCGCTGGGCCATGGCGACGTCAAGAATGGCGGCGCGTACTACGAAAGCTACGGTCCGACGCCGGTGGCGGCCCGTGTCGGCGCCGAGATCAAGGTCTTGAACTATACGGGCAACCTGTCCGACGACGTGACCCTGACGGCCATGATCGGCAACAGCATGACCGAGCACCTGTACATCCCGTTCAACTTCCTGCCGGGCGTGTTCCAGACCACGTCCGCGCCGGAAAACCGGATTCCCGGCCTGAACTACGTGACCGGCCAGCCCGTGTCCGGCAACCTGCTGACCGAAGGCGCGTACGACGAACAGAAAGTCATGTCGCTGAACCTGCAGTACAAGGTCGGCGACCACACGATCCGCGTGGGCATGGACAAGAACGATATCTCGTCCAAGGCCGGCACCAGCCGCGCCGGCGGTGGCACCTGGGCATTCGGCAGGACCAGTACGCCCAACGTCCCGCTGGGCGCGGGCATCCGTGCGCCGGCCACCAATGGCGGCTATGGCGCACAGGGCTACTATGTCAACAGGACGCTGGTATCCGGCGTGTCGACGCCGACCGTCAACCAGCAGGCCCAGTACATCGAGGATTCGTGGCAGGTCACCAAGGACGTCCTGATCAAGGCCGGCCTGCGTAACGAGCAGTTCACCAACTTCAACGGCGACGGCCAGGCGTACGTGTCGATGCGTCACCAGTTGGCGCCGCGCCTGGGCGCAACCTGGGACGTGTACGGCGACTCGTCGACCAAGGTGTTCGGTAACCTGGGCCGTTACCACCTCCAGATGCCGACCAACGTGGCCGTGCGCGCAGCCGGCGCGTCGCTGTTCACCGAACAGTACTACACCTACACGGGCATCGACCAGACCACCGGCGCCCCGACTGGCCTGCAGGAGCTGTCCGGCGTCACCTCGACCAACAACGAATTCGGCCAGTCGAAGGATCCGCGCACCGTCGCCGCGCAGGGCATGGATTCCCTGTACCAGGATGAACTGATCCTGGGCTTCGAACGCGCCTATTCGCCGGACCTGAACTTCGGTGCGAAATTCACCTACCGTACCCTGCAGTCCGGCATCGACGACTTCTGCGACTCGCGTCCGTTCCAGCGCTGGGGCGTCGCAAACGGTATCCCGGGTGCGGCCAACTACAGCTCGAACTGCTTCCTGTTCAACCCGGGCCAGGACAACGATTTCCTGGTCGACTACGGCACCGGTACGCTGACGCCGGTTCACCTGACCAAGGAAGAGCTGGGTTATCCGGATGTGAAGCGTACCTACACGGCGCTTGACCTGTTCGTCGAACACCCGCTGCGCAACGGCTGGTACGGCAAGATCAACTACACGCTGTCGCGCAACAAGGGCAACACCGAAGGCCAGACCCGTTCCGATTCCGGCCAGGCGGACGTCTCCACGACGGCGGTGTTCGACTATCCGGAGCTGACGCTGTACGCGAACGGCCTGCTGCCGAACGACCGCAAGCACCAGATCAAGGCCTATGGTTTCTACCAGGTCACCGATGAGCTGAGCGTCGGCGGCAACCTGCTGCTGGCATCGGGCCGTCCGAAGAACTGCATCGGCAACCTGCCGGAGTCGTATTACCTGGCTGACAACCCGGCCACCGGCTATGATTCCGAGTTCTTCTTCTGCAATGGCCAGCCGGCACCGCGCGGCAGCTTCGGCCGCTTGCCGTGGGACATCCGCCTCGACATGAACGTTGCCTACAGCCCGACTTTCCTGAAAGGCCTGGTCCTGAAAGCCGACGTCTTCAACGTGTTCAACCGTCAGGCGGCGCAGAACATGACCGAAACGTACAACAGCGGCAATGTGGTCAACCCGCTGTACGGCAATATCATCAGCTACACCTCGCCGCGTTCGATGCGCTTCACTGCGGAGTACAACTACAAGTTCTAAACAAAACAAGCGCCGGAGCAGTCAATCCGGCACGCGTTTGAACGAGACCGCCGGCGCAAGCCTGCGGTCTTTTTTTTCTGAACTATCAATGTTGAAAATGTTCGCGTGCTAAGGAAAAAGCACTGAAAGCGGGCGCGTCGGCACCATAATAAGGATCTTCCTGCTTCATAAATGTGCAAAACCACCGATGTGTGTTGCATTACCGCACATGCATATCGTTTCCCATTGACACTCATGCGCCATGCATGTTTTTATTTGTTACTTCAGTAACACTTCTTTACCTTAAGTGAAACTTGGACCTTGCCGGTGATGGTGAGGGGAGTAGCTGGGCCATGCAAGGGTCTCCTTTGCAGCATGTAAGCCGACAGGCTTGATAATTAAATAGGAAAATACATGTTGAGAAACACAGTTCTGGTGCGTGCATTACAGGTTGCTTTCGCAGCTAGTGCTATTACCGTAGCAGTAATGCCGACTGCCATGGCGCAATCCAACGCCTCGGGTTCCGTTTACGGCAAGATCGCTGCAGGCAGCGGTGACAGCGTTGTTCTGAAGAACAACGGCACCAACGCCACCCGTACCTCCGCAGTCGATGCGAACGGTAACTTCCGCGTTACCAGCCTCCCGATCGGCACCTACACCGTCACCCTGACCAAGGGTGGTAACACCGTCGGCACCACCCAGCTCGAAGTGCTGGCCGGCCAGGGCGTCGAAGCAGCGTTCGCGACCGCTACCGGCGGCGTGCAGTCGGTCCAGGTGACTGGCCGCCGCGCCCGCATCGACGTGTCGAGCTCGGTCAACGGCGCGACCTTCACCGCGCGCGAACTGGACAAGCTGCCGATCGGCCGCAACGTCGAGTCGATCGTCCAGCTGGCCCCGAACACCACCCGCGGCGACCCGAGCTACGGCGCCGGCGCCAGCTTCGGCGGCGGTGCTGCATCGGAAAACGCCTACTACATCAACGGCATGGTCGTGACCAACCCGCTGACCGGCCTGGGCGCTTCGGAACTGCCGTTCGGCGCGATTGCCCAAGCCAGCGTCCTGACCGGCGGCTACAGCGCCGAGTTCGGCCGTGCGATCGGCGGCGTGGTCAACATCACCACCAAGTCCGGCACCAACACCTGGGAAGCCGGCGCCTACGCGTCGATCACCCCGGCATCGACACGTGCCAAGTACCGCAACCAGTACTACGCGAACACCGGCGTGTTCCCGGCCACCGACAACACGCTGTACCTGCGCCGCGAAGACAATGAAGTCTCGCAGAAGCAGTACTCGGCCTACGTCGGCGGCCCGCTGATCAAGGACACCCTGTTCGGCTTCGTCGCGCTGGAACAGACCAAGGGCGAATCCGACCAGGTCGTCGGCGCCACCAACTCGACCACCTTGAGCACTTCGGGCTTCCGCAATGCGAAAACCGAAACCAAGCGCTACTTCGGTAAGCTGGACTGGAATATCACCGACAACCACCGCCTGGAATTCACCGCCATCGGCGACCTGCCGGAGTCGGATTACTCGTATCGCTCTTACAACTATGCCACCGGCGCCGTCGGTTCGACCGTCAACTCGTCGATCCACCAGGAATTCGGCCCGGCCCAGCCCAACGGCGGCAAGGTCAACAGCCTGCGCTACATCGGCAACATCACCGATGACCTGACCATCAACGCCCTGTACGGCAAGTCGAAGGCGGAACACATCTACGAGCCGACCGGCTACAACCCGACCCTGGGTCAGGTGTCGGCATCCGCCGCCAACCGCTACCCCGGCTTCAACTACGTCGCTGGCCAGAAGGTCACGAGCACGATCCCGCTGAGCGGCTCGACCGACGAAGTGACTTCGAAGCGCCTGGACCTGGAATACAAGCTGGGTAACCATACCCTGCGTGCCGGCGTCGACAACAACAAGATCGTGTCGCAGGATGCCGGCGAAGGCTATGCTGGCGGAAGCCTCTGGCAATACCAGCGCGCAACCAACGTGACCACGCCGCTGACCGTGTCCGGCGGCGTCCTGCCGGCGGCGCTGAACACCTATGGCGGCATCGCGGCCCAGGGTTACTACGTGCGCAACATCGTCTACCAGACCTACTCGAACGCCTATGCCGGCCAGGATGCTCAGTACCTGGAAGACCGCTGGCAAGCGACCAAGGACGTGCTGGTGACCGTCGGCCTGCGCCGCGAAGGCTTCTACAACGCGAACCAGGACGGCACCAAGTACATCGAGATGAAGAACCAGATCCTGCCGCGCCTGAACGCGTCGTGGGACGTGAACGGCGACAGCTCGTTCAAGGTCTATGGTAGCCTCGGTCGCTACACCGTTCCGATCCCGAGCAACGTCGCTCTGCGTGGCGCCAACGGTTCGATCTACACCTACGAGTACTTCACTTACACCGGCACCGATGCCAACGGCCTGCCGACCGGCACGACCCGCCTGACCAATCCAATCTCGAACAACAACGAGTACGGCCAGGCCAAGGATCCGAAGACCGTTGCAGCGCAGGACATGGACCCGGCCTACCAGGACGAATTCACCCTGGGCCTGGAGCGTCAGCTGTCGCCGGACTTCGTGTTCGGCGCCAAGTTCACCTACCGCAAGCTGCGCTCGACCATCGACGATACCTGCGATGCGCGTCCGTTCGAAGCTTACGCCGAACGTAACGGCATCAACACCGACAACTGGGCCGGCTTCGGCTGCGCCACGTTCAACCCGGGTCAAGGCAACAACTTCCTGGTCGACTATGCGGGCAACGGCACCTACACCAACGTGAACCTGAGCGCCGCCGAGCTGGGCTTCGACAAGCCGACGCGTAGCTACACCGCGCTGGACTTCAGCTTCGAGCACCCATACCGCAACGGCTGGTGGGCACGCGTCAACTACACCCTGTCGCGCAGCAAGGGCAATACCGAAGGCCAGACCCTGTCGGATACCAACAGCGCCCAAGGTGACGTAGCGGCAACCCAGACCTGGGATTACCCGGAGATGATGTATGGCGCCAACGGCGTGCTGCCGAACGACCGCACGCACCAGATCAAGGCCTTCGGTTTCGTCGACGTCACGCCTGAAGTCACCGTCGGCGGCAACATTTACCTGCAGTCGGGCCGTCCGCGTTCGTGCTTCGGCACCGATCCGCTCGGCCGCGGCGGCAACTACGCCGGTGCCGCGCACTACTGCTTCGGCACCGACGTGTCGGGCAACGTGCTGTCGGAACGCGGCGCCCTGGGCCGCCTGGGCTGGGAAAAGACCGTGGACTTCAACGTGGTCTACAAGCCGAAGTTCCTGTCGGGCCTGGCGCTCCGTATGGACATCTACAACGTGTTCAACAGCCAGAACGTGACCAAGGTCAACGAAGTTTACAACGACGACACCGACCGCATCGCCACGTACGAAATGCCGACCTACTTCAGCGCACCGCGTTCGATGAAGTTTAGCGCCGAGTACAACTACCGCTTCAAGTAATCCAGGCGGTTTGGTTTGCCGCCACGCAAGTGGCGGCAGAACAAAAAGCCCCCGGCTCCGGCCGGGGGCTTTTTTATTTATCCGCCGGGTTCGCTCAGATCCCGCCCCAGGCCGCCGCCAGCACTGCCAGCGCCGCCAGTCCCGCGGTCTCGGTGCGCAGCACGCGCGGTCCCATCGACAGCGACAATGCGCCGGCGCCGATCGCCGCCTCTTCTTCCTCGTTCGAGAAGCCGCCTTCCGGCCCGATCAGCAAGGTGATCGCCTGCGCCGGCGTTGCGCGCGCCCAGCCCGCCAGCGATTGCGTCGCCCGCGGCGACAGCAGGATGCGCGGCCCTTCGGACGGTTGACCGATCCAGCGCCCGAAGTCCTGGACCGGCGCCACCGCCGCCAGGCGGTTGCGCCCGCACTGCTCGGACGCCGACACCACCACCGCCTGCCAGTGCGCCAGGCGTTTATCGGCGCGCTCGCCGGCCAGCTTCACCACCGAGCGGCGCGCCGCCAGCGGTACGATCGCGGACACGCCCAGCTCGACCGCCTTTTCCACGATCCAGTCCATCTTGCTGCCTTCCGGCAGACCTTGGACCAGGGTGACGGGGAAGGGCAGTTCGGCTTCAAGGCCCTCGTGCGCCAGCACCTCGGCCGTGGCGCGGCGCTTGCCGACTTCGACCAGGCGCGCGCGCACCTGGCCGCCTTCACCACTAAATAGCGTCAATTCGTCGCCGGCCTGCTGGCGCACGACGTGCAAATGGTGGGCGACCGCTTCCGGCAAGTCGACGATGCTGCCGGGGAGGAGGGGCTGGGGACAGTAAAAACGTGGCATGGATGGCAATCCGGGCATTGAACAAGGCGCCATTTTAAGGCGCCGCCAGCATGCTCTGGTAAAATACCCGGTTAAGGCGAGCCGCACCGCCCACCGCTTTCCAATCCTCAGACTCACCGCACCCATGAAACCTCTGCAAACCACCACCCTCATGGCCAACGCGATCCGCGCGCTGGCGATGGACGCCGTCCAGAAAGCCAACTCGGGCCACCCCGGCATGCCGATGGGCATGGCCGAGATCGCCGTGGCCTTGTGGGATGGCCACTATCGCCACAACCCGGCCAATCCGGGCTGGATGAACCGTGACCGTTTCCTGCTGTCGAACGGCCATGGTTCGATGCTGCATTACGCGCTGCTGCACCTGTCGGGCTACGACCTGTCGATGGACGACCTGCGCAATTTCCGCCAGATGCATTCCAAGACCCCGGGGCACCCGGAAGTCGGCATCACCCCGGGCGTGGAAACCACCACCGGCCCGCTGGGCCAGGGCATCGCCAACTCGGTCGGCATGGCACTGGCCGAGTGGCTGCTGGCTCAAGAATTCAACCGTCCGGGCTTCGACATCGTCGACCACCACACCTACGCCTTCCTGGGCGACGGCTGCCTGATGGAAGGCATCTCGCACGAAGTGGCGGCGCTGGCCGGTACGCTGCGCCTGAACAAGCTGATCTGGCTGTACGACGACAACGGCATCTCGATCGACGGCAAGGTGGAGGGCTGGTTCACCGACGACACCCCGAAGCGTTTCGAAGCCTACGGCTGGAACGTGATCCCGGGCGTGGATGGCCACAGCGTGGAAGCCGTGGACGCCGCGATCGCCCAGGCCAAGACCTCGGACCGTCCGACCCTGATCTGCTGCAAGACCATCATCGGCAAGGGTTCGCCGAACCTGCAGGGCGGCGACAAGGTGCACGGCGCGGCGCTGGGCGACAAGGAAGTCGCGGCGGTGCGCGAGCACCTGATCTGGGATTCGATCCCGTTCGACATCCCGGCGCCGATCTACGAAGCCTGGGACCAGAAAGCCAAGGGCGCCTCGGCGCAGGCCGCATGGGACGAGCTGTTCGCCGGCTACCGTGGGGAGTATCCGGAACTGGCCGCCGAATTCGAGCGCCGCATGAAGGGTGACCTGCCGGGTAATTTCGAGCAGGCGCTGGCCGCGGCCGTCGCCTCGACCGTCGAGAAGAAGGAAACCATCGCCACCCGCAAGGCCAGCCAGAACGCGATCCAGGCGCTGGCGCCCGTGCTGCCGGAATTCCTGGGCGGCTCGGCCGACCTGACCGGCTCGAACCTGACCAACTGGAAGGAATCGGTGGCGGTGCGCTCGGGCAAGCCGGGCAATCACATCAACTACGGCGTGCGCGAATTCGGCATGGCCGCGATCCAGAACGGCGTCGCCCTGCACGGCGGCTACATCCCGTTCGGCGCGACCTTCCTGACTTTCTCGGACTACAGCCGCAACGCGCTGCGCATGGCCGCGCTGATGAAGATCCGTTCGCTGTTCGTGTTCACCCACGACTCGATCGGCCTGGGCGAAGACGGCCCGACCCACCAGTCGGTCGAGCACGTCTCGTCGCTGCGCCTGATCCCGAACCTGGACAACTGGCGTCCGTGCGACACCACCGAATCGACGGTGGCCTGGGGCGCCGCGGTCCAGCGCAAGGACGGCCCGTCGACCCTGATCTTCTCGCGCCAGAACCTGCCGTACATGGAACGCGACGACGCCACCATCGCCAACGTCGCGAAAGGCGGCTACGTGCTGCGCGACGCCCAGGACGCGCGCGTGGTGCTGATTGCGACCGGTTCCGAAGTCGAACTGGCGGTCAAGGCCGCCGACGCGCTGGCCGCCGAGGGCATCGCCGCACGCGTGGTCTCGATGCCGTCGACCGACGTGTTCGCGCGCCAGGACGCCGCCTACAAGGCCGGCGTGCTGGGCAAGGGTATCCCGCGCGTGGCGATCGAGGCCGGCGTGACCGACTTCTGGTACAAGTACGTCGGCCTGGAAGGCGCCGTGGTCGGCATCGACACCTTCGGCGAATCGGCCCCGGCCGGCGTGCTGTTCAAGCACTTCGGCTTCACCGTCGACAATGTCGTTTCCAAGGCCAAGGCCGTGCTGTCGGCCTGATGGATTGAATAGGTTGTGCCCGCGGCGGGGGCCAGGAGACGGTCCCGGCCGCGGGTGTTCGCGCTATGCTTCGATAACAGGTTTTCTTTAATCAGGAGTACACATGACGATCAAAGTAGCAATCAACGGTTATGGCCGCATCGGCCGCAATGTCCTGCGCGCCTTTTATGAAGGCGGCAAGAAGCAGGATATCCAGATCGTGGCGATCAACGACCTCGGCAACGCCGAATCGAACGCCCACCTGACCCGCTACGACACGACGCACGGCAAGTTCCCGGGCACCGTGGTGGTGGAAGGCGATTCGATGATCGTCAACGGCGACAAGATCCGCGTGTTCGCGCAGCGCAACCCGGCCGAAATCCCGTGGGGCGAGCTGGGAGTGGACGTGGTGCTGGAGTGCACCGGCTTCTTCACCACCAAGGAAAAGGCCTCGGCCCACCTGAAGGGCGGCGCCAAGAAGGTCATCATCTCGGCCCCGGGCGGCAAGGACGTCGACGCCACCATCGTGTACGGCGTCAACCATGACGTGCTGAAAGCGTCGGACACCGTGATCTCGAACGCGTCCTGCACCACCAACTGCCTGGCCCCGCTGGTCAAGCCGTTGAACGACGCCATCGGCCTGGAAAACGGCCTGATGACCACCGTCCACGCCTACACCAACGACCAGGTGCTGACCGACGTGATGCACGAAGACCTGCGCCGCGCCCGTTCCGCTACCTCGTCGATGATCCCGACCAAGACCGGCGCCGCCGCCGCGGTCGGCCTGGTGCTGCCAGAACTGAACGGCAAGCTGGATGGCTACGCGATCCGCGTGCCGACCATCAACGTGTCGATCGTCGATTTGTCGTTCATCGCCAAGCGCGACACGACCGTGGAAGAGATCAACAGCCTGATGAAGGCCGCCGCCGAGGGCCCGCTGGCCGGCATCCTGACCTACAACACCGAGCCGCTGGTGTCGGTCGACTTCAACCATAACCCGGCATCGTCGAACTTCGATTCGACCCTGACCAAGGTGTCGGGCCGCCTGGTGAAGGTCTCGTCGTGGTACGACAACGAGTGGGGCTTCAGCAACCGCATGCTGGACACCACCGTGGCGCTGATGAACGCCAAGTAATCGGTTCTTTGCCAACAAAAAACGCTCACCTAGGTGAGCGTTTTTTTTGCCGTTTTTAAGCTTACTTCTGGTTCGGCCAGGGCGTCAGGATCTCGAAGCCATTCCTGGTCACCACGATCATGTGCTCCCACTGCGCCGACAGCGAACGGTCGCGCGTCACCACGGTCCAGCCGTCGTCGAGCTGCTCGACGTCGGCCTCGCCGATGTTGATCATCGGCTCGACCGTGAAGGTCATGCCTTCCTTCAGCAGCAGGCCGGTGTTCGGACGGCCGTAGTGCAGCACCTGCGGTTCTTCGTGGTAGATGCGGCCGATGCCGTGGCCGCAGTATTCGCGCACCACCGAGTAGCCGGCCTTTTCGGCCAGGGTCTGGATCGCGTGGCCGACGTCGCCCAGGCGCGCGCCGGGACGCACGGCGCGGATGCCGGCCATCATCGCGTCATAGGTGGTGTCGACCAGGCGCTTCGCTTCCGGCGCCGGGGTGCCGGCGAAGTACATGCGGCTGGTGTCGCCGTGCCAGCCGTCCTTGATCACGGTGACGTCGATGTTGATGATGTCGCCGTCCTGCAGGATTTCGGTCTCGCTGGGTATGCCGTGGCAGACCACGCCGTTGACCGAGGTGCACAGCGTCTTGGGGAAGCCGTGGTAGCCGACGTTGGCCGGCGTCGCCTTCTGCACCTTGCGGATGTATTCGTTGCAGCGGCGGTCGAGTTCCTCGGTGGAGACGCCGGGCACGACGTGCTCGGCGATCATTTCCAGCACTTCGGCGGCGAGGCGGCCGGCCACGCGCATCTTCGCGATGTCTTTGTCGTTCTTGAGTTTGATAACCATGGAATTGTTCTGCTGGGGCCCGCTAGCGTCGGGCAAACCGTCATGATACCGCGTCGGCGTCGATGACGCGCGGCGAAAAAAAATCCGCCGGGGAGGCCGGCGGATCGGAACGGCGCGGTCCGGGGACCGCGCGGCGGAGGAGGCGTCAGAACTTGTAGGACGCGTTCAGGTACATGGTGCGGCCGCGGGCATCGTAGTAGCGGTCGTCATAGCCGAACTGCTGGCCGCGGTTGGCGCCCGAGATCGACGGCACGAACGGCGGCTCGCGGTCGAACAGGTTCAGCACGCCGGCCGACAGAGACCAGGTCTGGGTCGGGTTCCAGACGGTCTGCCAGTCCCAGGTCGAGAACGAACCGACGTGGTGGCGGATGTCCTCGCTGCCGGTTGCATTGCCGGCGGCATCCAGCACATCGACGGTGGTCAGCTGGTCCATGTAACCGGAACGGAAGTTCATGGTCAGGGTATGGGCCCAGTTGCCGGTCTTCAGGGTGTTGGCCCAGGTGCCACGGTTGCGGAAGGTCACGCTGCCCAGTTCATTGAAGTCGCCGATCGCCGAGTAGTATTGGCCGCCCTGTTCCAGCTGGTTCTTCTCGCGCAGCATGGTCGAGATGCGCAGGGTCGAGCTCAGCAGGCCGACGGTCGGGATACGGTAGCGTCCGGTGACGTCCCAGTCGATGCCGGTCGAGTACGACTTGCCCAGGTTCTGGTTGTTCGCCAGGAAGGCCAGGTAGTTGGTGCCGGTGCCGACGTCGGTGCGGCTGGTGAAGGAGCCGGCGTAACGCAGCGGGTCGGCGAACACGACGTCTTCGGTCAGCTGGCCGAAGGTATCGCGGATCGACACGGTCCACAGGTCGGCGCCGATGCTGAAGGCGCTGCTCGGTTCCCAGCGCACGCCCAGGGTCGCCTGGCGCGATTTCTCCGGCTGCAGGTTGGCGTTGCCGCTGGCCAGGATGTCGTACTGGGTATTGCCCGGACGGCAGATCGCGCCCATCGAGGTGGCGAGCTGGGCCATGGCCGGGGAGCACGCGTAGTTCGAGCTGGTCACGCCATAGCCTTGCAGCGCGCCGGCGACCTGCGGCACGGTCGGTGCGTGGAAGCCGTTGCCGATCGAGCCGCGGATCATCACGCTCGGGGTGGCGGTCCACTTGAAGCTGGCCTTGGCGGTGGTGGCGCTGCCGAAGTCCGAATAGTGGTCCCAGCGCAGAGCGCCGCCCAGTTCCAGGTTCTTGCGCACCGGGGCGATGATTTCGGCGAACAGGCCTTGCGAGGTGCGGCCCGACGCGTAGGCCGGGGTATCGGCGGCGTCGCCGAAGCGCTGGTCGCAGGCCAGGCCGGTGGCGTCGCCGCACAGGGTGCCGGCAGCCGGGTCGGCCAGGCGGCCCTGGGCGAACAGGCTCGGACGCGACTGGAATTCCTCGCGGTTGACGTTGGCGCCCAGGCCCAGCATCAGGCCGCCGCCCTGCAGGCGCATCAGTTCGCGCGAACCGTTGGCCTGCAGCGAGTGCAGCTTCGAGACACCGCCATCGAAGTAGCCCGAGTAGTTGGTGCCGGCCAGCGCCTGCGCCGCCGCGGCGGATTGCTGGCCCGGTCCGACGAACGGGTTCAGCAGGCCGCTGTCGGCCAGGGCGTTGATCGCCAGGGCGCCCGGGTAACCCGAGATGTTGCTCTTGACCTTGCTTTCCGAGAAGCTGTACGACGCGTTGTAGTCCCAGCCGGCCACGGTGCCGCGCGAGCCCAGCGCCAGGCTGCCGAATTGCGCTTCGTCGTCGTTGGTGCGCTGGCCCAGGTCGGACAGGCGGTAGTAGGCGGTGGTGTCCTGGGTGATGCCCAGCGGCGCCAGGTATTGCTGCGCCAGCGCCGAGCCTGCGTCCACGCCGATCGCGCCCGAGACCGGTGCGATGCGCGAGGTCTGGGTGGTGCGCGACAGCAGCAGGTCGGCGTACAGTTCGTGCTGGCCGAGCTTGTAGGTGCCGGACGCCATGAAGTTGTCACGCTTGCGTTCCGGGAAGATCTGCAGGTCCTGCACGTAGTCGTAGCCGCAGTAGTCGTCGACGCGGGCGACGCCATTGTCGGTGTACGGCGCGGTGACGCGGTAGGACTTCGGCGCGCAGGCGCCGGTGGTGCGCAGCGTCGGGTTGATCAGCTGGCCCACGTCGTCGACCACGTTGCCCGGGGTCGAGTAGACCGACGGGTTCTGGATGCGGTAGGTCTTGCCGTCCTGGCTGAAGGTGCGCTGCGAGGTGTTGGCGAACGAGCGGCTGGTCGCGGCCAGGTTGGTGCGCTCGTCGTGGCCGAAGGTCAGCATGACGTTGTAGCCGTCCTCGTCGACCGAGCCGAAGCCCTTGGTGGCCGAGAAGCGGCGCTCGATCGCGCCGTCTTTCGGGTGCGAGTAGCCGACCGTGACGTCGCCTTCGGTGCGGTCGTGCTTGGTGATGAAGTTGACCACGCCGGCGATCGCATCGGCGCCGTACAGCGCGGAGGCGCCGTCGGTCAGGAGTTCGACGCGTTCGATCGCCGACAGCGGGATCGAGTTCAGGTCGAAGCCGGCGGCGAAGCCGGTCAGCGACTGGCCGCCGAACTGGGCCAGGCGTTTGCCGTTGAGCAGCACCAGGGTGCGGGTCTCGCCGACGTTGTGGATCGAGATGCCGGAAAAGCCGAAGGTCGAGCCGCCGACCGAGGCCGATTCACCGGTCGAACCCTGGACCACGGACAGCTTCTGGACCAGGTCGGCCGCCGAGGTGACGCCCGAGGCGCGGATCTGGTCGGCGGTCATGACGGTGACCGGCAGCGAGCCTTCCGCAGCGATGCGCTTGATCGACGAACCGGTCACCACGACGCGCTGGACGTTCTGCGCCGGCGCCGGTGCCGGTGCTTCCTGTGCCATGGCCTGCTGCGCGATCAGACTCGCACCCAGGACCATTCCCCCCGAAAACATGACGCGTACGGAACGCGCCAATACGGTTTCTTTTAAGAACATTTTATTTCCCAATTTGACATGAACAACTGCACGCTTGAAGGCGACCGATTGACGATTTACCAATGACTTGCAGGAGCCAGGACATCGTTTGTAATTTGATGGCCCGCGTAGGGATCAAAGCATGTCGGTTAAGACAGTGTCAAAAGAAAAATGTAACGAACTTGCAAAGAGGAAATGTAAAATATATACGCTGATGTTCACCATTCGATGAGCATCAGGAAACTTAGGCGAGGTGGAAGATGTGCACCGGAATGGCACTTGGATCGCCATTTTTCCTTTGATTACAAAGGGTTTGCACAAAAGCGGGGCATCGGTGCGAAATTCGACCGTTGATTTATGGGAAAACTTTAAGAAGAAAATAAATAAACAGCAGGAAACAAAACAACTCAACTATTTCCTGGAAAACTGTCGTAAATCTGCGTCATTACAAGCGTTAAAGTTGCCGCTTTTTAATGTATAGACAGGATAGCTGTATGCACGAAAAAAGTCACTTTGTTTCTGCTGTTTTCTAATTGTTTCTAGCTGTAACTTAACACATTCTTCACGAGACATCGACCATATCTGCCGATGCGGATGCCGCTGTCAGAAGCCCTGCGTATAACGCAGGTAGATGAACCGGTCGATCGGCCGGTCCGGATCCACCGAGGACGAGGACGAGGTGCTGCCATACACGCTGCTCAGGGCGGCATTGGCGTCGTACACGATCACCGGTTTGCGGTTGAACACATTGTTGGTGCCGGCCTGCAGGCGGCCTTTCCATGGCAGCGTGTAGCCGACCGACAAATCGCTGTAGGCCACGCCACCCTGGCGGTTGTAGCCGGTACCCCAGCTGACCGGCGCCGCCGGGTCGCTGCATTCGGCCACCACGGTGGTGGTATTGCGCCAGCAGTGCGTCTTCACGTGGCTGTAGTAACGCGCAGCCAGGGTGGCGCTCCAGTTGCCCAGGCTCCAGTCGAGCGCCAGGTTCGACTTTACCCGGTTGACCCCGAATTCGCCGGCATACTCGACCCAGGCGGCAGTGTCGTTGGCCTTGGTGCGGAAACGGTCGACATAGGTCGATTCCGAGCGAATATTGAATTGCCCGGCGCGGGTGCGCGGCAGGCGCCAGGACAGGGCCAGGTCGAGGCCGCGCGTGTTCAATTCGCCCAGGTTCAGGTTGCCGCGCGAAAAACTGGCGATCTGGCCGCTGACGGGGTCGCGCAGGATATTGTTGCAGAACGATTGCACGCCGCTGATGTAACACTGGTTGATCACATAGCTCGCGCTGACCAGCGTGATGCGATTTTCCACGCGGATGTCGAACACATCCAGGGACAGCGACACGCCATCCAGGAAGGACGGCGTGAACACCAGGCCGAGGGTGCGGGTGACGGCGGTTTCGGGTTGCAGGCCGGCGTTGCCGACGCCGCTCTCGAAGGGCGCCGGGGTCTGGCCGCCGCCCGAGCCGACCGCCACCCCGGCCTGGTTGAGCTGGCGGAACGCGGCCGGGACGCCGGCCGCCGCGCAGCGTGTCCTGACGTCCGCGTTCCTGGTCGACTCGCCCCACAGCGCATCGCAGGGGTCGAGGTAGGAATCGTAGGTCTGGGAACCGCCGCCGAAGGTGTCGCCCAGCGCCGGGGCGCGGAAGCCCTGGGCATAGTTGGCGCGTGCCAGCAGGTCGCGGTACGGCTTCCACATGAGGCTGGCCTTGCTGTTGGTGGTGCTGCCGAAATTGCTGTAGTCGGCATGGCGCGAGGCCAGGTTGACGCCCAGCTGCTCGGCCAGGAATTTGCCCTTGAGCAGGGGAATGTTCAGCTCGAGATAGGCTTCGCGCACCGAGTACTTGCCGATGGTGGTGTTGGCCGCCGGATCGGTCGAATAACCGGCCTGCTCGAAGGCGCCGGGGCGGTCGTCGCCGCGCACGGACCGGTGTTCCAGCCCGGCCGCCAGGCCGAGGGCGCCGGCCGGCAATGCCAGCAGTTCGCCGTTGATGTCGGCGGTGGCGCTGCCGATCCGGCTGCCGTAGGTGGCGCGGCTGGTCGACATCACGTAGCCGAGCGCCTGCTCGGTGGCGGCCGAGGGACCGCCCAGGATGTCGAAGGGCACGCATTCGGCGGTCGGGATCGGGGCCGCCGGGGTGCCGCACTGGACCGTGCCCTGGGCATTCATGAACGACGGGCCGAGCGCCTTTTTCAGGTTGACCAGGTTCAGGTTGCCGGTTCCCGCGGTGCGGCCCTTGATGGCGCCGTGGTTGTAGCCGAGGTTCCAGTTCCAGTCCGTGGCGCCCAGCAGCAACGTGCCTTCCAGCACCGCATCGACGTGCAGGGTACGGCTGCGGTTGTCGGTCACGCGCGGCACTTCGATGGTGCGGCGGTAGAAGAACAGGTCCTGGCCGCGGCCGGCGCCGGCGACCCCGTTGCCGTAGGGGTTGTAGTAGCTGTTCCTGTCGATGTAGACCGGATACCGGGGCTGGGCCAGCGACGACACCGGATAGCCCGCCACCTGGCGCGACGACAGGCGCTCGGCGAACATCGCGGTGGCGCTGAAGCGCATGTCGCGCGGCAGGGCGACGCTGCCCCTGGCGAACACCGAATCCAGCCGGCTCGGTGAGGTGAACATCATCTGCGAGGTCGAGTTGTACAGATCGGCCTGGGCGCCGGTGTAGGGGTGGTAGCTGGCCGGATTGCGTGCATTCGATCCGGTGCCGTCGCCCTCGGACCCTCCGCTGTGGTTCAGGTACTGGTTGAATCCGCCCTGGGCCGGCACGGTGTTCGAACTGCCGTTGCGGCCGACCGCGGTGATGCGGCCCCAGGGGCCGACGCCCAGGTTGTCGGCGGGATGCGCCGGTCCATACGTCGTGGCCGTGACGGCGCGGTCCCTGGCCCAGACCGCGCCCTGCTCGCTGTGGGTGAGGGCGAGCATCAGGCTGGCGCGTTCGTCGCCGAAGTCGTGGCTGAGGGTGAGTTCGTTGCTCTTGCCGTCGCCCGCTTCGTTCTGGCCGGCATAGGCGCTGGCCTGGCCGCCCTGGATCGACTTCTTGAGGATGATGTTGACCACGCCAGCGATCGCGTCCGAACCGTAGATGGCGGAGGCGCCATCCTTGAGCACCTCGATGCGCTCGATCATCGCCGCCGGAATCGTCGACAGGTCGGTGAAGCCGCCCACCGACTGGGTCCAGCGCCGGCCGTCGACCAGCACCAGCAGGCGGTTGGCGCCGAGGTTGCGCAGGTTCAGGTACTGGCCGCCTTGGTCGCGGCTCACGCCCAGCGTCGCGCCCTTGGAAAAGGCCGGGGTGCCGCTGGTGGACAGGGTGTTGAGGATGTCGCCGACAGAGACCAGGCCTGTGCGGCGGATCTGTTCCTGCGTCAGTACCTGCAGCGGCTGCGCCGTTTCCAGGTCGACCTGGCGGATGCGCGAACCGGTCACTTCGACCCGCTCGATGCGCTGGGCCTGCGCCGGCGCCATGGCCACCAGGGCGAGGGTAACGGCTACGGCGATCCTGGTACGCTGTTGCATGGCTTCCCCCACCGGTGTCATCAGTGATTTTTGTACATGTGGCCCTCCTATAAGATCATTTTGAATTGAGTAATGTCAATACTGAAAAATGACAGGGGAAGGGGGGAGCTGATCAAAATACAACGTGCCGCGCCACAATGTTCACGGCCATGCGCGCGGCCGACCCGGCACGGGTGCGCCGGGCCGCTCGAACCGGATTCAGGCGCTGATTCAGATGCTAAAACAGGCGCGCCACAGGCGCACCACGGTGTCGGCATGGGCCGCCACCAGCGCCGGCTCGACGCGCGCATTGTCCTGGCCCTGCAGGCGCACCTGGTGCTGCAGGCGGCGCAGCGCGCGGTAGGCGGCGGCCGCGCCTTCGGCCAGGCCGGCGTCGATCAGGCCCAGCTCGCCGCAGCGGCGCAGCAGGGCGATGTTGCCGGTATTCGCGGTCAGTTGTTGTGGATACTGGGCGGCGTGGCGCAGCACCAGGTACTGGACGATGAACTCGATGTCGATCATGCCGCCCTCGTCGTGCTTGAGATCGAAGCGGCCGCTGGGGTTCGGGTGGGCGTCGCGCATGCGCTTGCGCATCTTGACGACTTCCTCGCACAGGCGGGCGGCCTGGCTGGTGCGGTCCTGGCGCAGCACGTCTTCGCGCACCGCCTCGAAGCGCACGCCGATGGCGGCGTCGCCGGCGCAGAAACGGGCACGCGTGAGCGCCTGGTGTTCCCAGACCCAGGCCGAGGCGCGCTGGTAGCGCTCGAACGCCGTCACCGAGGACACCAGCATGCCGCTGGCGCCGTCCGGCCGCAGCGCGGTGTCGATGTCGAACAGGATGCCGGCCGGGGTGTGGGTGGTCATCCAGGTGATGAAGCGCTGGGCCAGCCTGGCGTAGTTGGACGGGGCCAGGTCGTCGTCGTCGTCGAACAGGAAGATGACGTCGAGGTCGGACACGTAGCCCAGTTCCTTGCCGCCCAGCTTGCCGTAGGCGATGACGGCGAAGCGCGGCACCTCGGTGTGGCGGGTGGCGATGGTGCGCCAGGCGCGCTGCACGGTTTCCGCCACGATCAGATCGGCCAGCGCCGACAGGTGGTCGGCCAGGCGCTCGACCGACAGTTCCCCCGCCAGGTCCAGCGCCAGCAGGCGGAACATCTGGGCGTGATGGGCTTCGCGCAGGATGTCGAGCTGGCGCTCGGTGTCGCCCTCGGCGGCGTCGAGCTGGGCCTTCAGGCTGGCGGCCAGCGCCGGCAAATCCTCGGCCGCATTCCCGCGGTCGTCCAGCAGTTCGTCGAGCAGGATCGGGTGCTGGGTGAGGAAGGTCGCGGCCCAGCCGCTGGCGTTGATCATGCGGATCACGCGCTCGAGCGTGTGCGGGTATTCCGTCAGCAGCGACAGGTAGGCCGAGCGGCGCGCAATGGCTTCGAAGAAGTCGAGCAGGCGGCCGAGCGTGGCGGCATGGCTGCCGACGCCGGACTCCAGCACCACGGCGCCGATCTGCGGCAGCGCCGCGTTCACCAGCGCCAGCAGGCGCGTGCGGCTGGCTTCGGGCAGGGTCTGCAGGCGCGGCGCCTGCCAGGTCGCGACCAGGCGCTCGGCCGCGCTCTTCGGCTGGTCGAAGCCGAGGCTGGCGAGGCGGTCGGCGATGGCGTCGCGGTTGTCGGGGTCGTTCATCGCCAGGCCCGAGGCCTCGGGATCGACCGCGTCGGCGCCCTCCTGGCCCTTCTGGGCGAAGATGGCATCGAACTGGGCCGCGACAAAAGTGCGCCAGGCGTCCAGGCTGGACAGCAGCGCCGCCTCGTCGGGCAGGTCCATCATTCGCGCCACCGTGAGCCGGTCTTCCGCCGACACCGGCAGGGTATGGGTCTGGGCATCCTCGATGTACTGCAGCCGGTGCTCGAGGTTGCGCAGGAATTCGTAGGCGTCGAGCAGTTGCTGTACGACGTCCGGGGTCAGCAGCTCGCGCTCGGCCAGCAGGCGCAGGGTCTGGCGCGTCGAGCGCTCGCGCAGGGCCGGATCGCGCCCGCCGCGGATCAACTGGAACACCTGGGCCAGGAACTCGATCTCGCGGATGCCGCCGCGGCCCAGCTTGACGTTGTGGCTGCGCTCCGGATGCAGGCGCTCCTGGCGGTTGACCTCGGCGCGGATCTGGGCATGCATGGTGCGGATCGCATCGATCACGCCGAAGTCGAGGTAGCGCCGGAACACGAAGGGACGGACGATGGCGTCAAGCGCCGCGATGTCTTCCGGCTCGCCGGTGACCGCGCGCGCCTTGACCCAGGCATAACGTTCCCACTCGCGTCCCTGTACGATCAGGTAGTCCTCGACCATGTTCAGGCTCGCCGCCAGCGGACCCGACTTGCCGTTTGGGCGCAGCGCCATGTCGACGCGGAAAGTAAAGCCGTCCTCGGTGATTTCCGACAGGGCGGCGATCAGCTTGCGGCCCAGGCGCACGAAGAATTCGTGGTTCGACAGGCTGCGCTGGCCCGGTACGGCGACGGTGTCGCCATCCTCGGGGTAGACGAAGATCAGATCGATGTCGGAGGACACATTGAGCTCGCCGCCGCCGTGCTTGCCCATGGCCAGCACCATCATCGCCTGGGGGCGGCCCGATTCGGCGCCGATGGGCACGCCGTGGGTGGCGGTCATCTCGGCCATCAGTTCGGTCAGGTGCGCCTGGACGGCGAAGTCGGCGAAGCGGCTCATGGCCGTGACGACTTCGTCGAGGTCGGCGCGGCCCTCGAGGTCGCGCCGGATGATGGCGCAGATCAAGAGGTTGCGCAGGCGGCGCATGGCGCGCCCGAGCGGCAGGACGGCGCCGCTGTTGGTGCCGGCGCGGGCTTCGGCATCCAGCGCTGCGCCGAAGTCGAGGCGGGCCAGCGATAATTCGGACAATGCCGCCAGCCTTTCCTCGCGCGCCGGGTCGGCGCCGAGCCAGCGCCGGTAGAAGCGCGAGGCGGTTGCCGGAAAACCTTGCAGGGAAGACACTTGCGGGGAGGAAGCTTGGGACATGGCACGGATCGGGTCGAGGAATGGCGGTTGCAGGCGTGCTATGCGGTAAAATTGCCCGCCATGCTGCCCTGGGTCAGCGTGATGGTAAGGTAGACGCCGCGAATGCTGCAAGCGCTCTTTCATTTAACAATTTACTACCGAATTCGCAGTCGAATTCATAGACGAATCTATAGAGTCAACGGCGATTTGATTGAGCACCTTGATGCACAACCCGGAACCCCAGGCGGAGCGCGCGAACAATAAGCTGGAAGACGGCATGCCCGCCGCTGGCGCGGACCTGCATGCCGTGGATACGCACGTGCGCCTGGGCGAGCGCTGGCGCCGCCTGCGCGCGGCCTACCACTACGCCAACCTGGCGTCGCACCACCTGCTCGGCTTCACCGTCAAGGCGGTCCTGCTGGTGTATTTCGCGTTCATGCTGCTGTTCCTGGCGCTGCGCTACGCGATTCTGCCCAACATCGACCTCTACAAGCCGGACATCGAGCGCGCCGCCAGCCGCGCGCTCGGCAACCAGGTGTCCATCGCCCGCATCTACGCATCCTGGCGCGGCCTGCGTCCCAACCTCTACCTCGGCGACCTGCAGCTGCGCGACGCCGCCGGGCGCCAGTTGCTGGCGCTGCCCTCGGTGTCGGCCACGTTCTCGTGGTGGAGTTTCGCCGCCCTCGAGCCGCGCTTCCATGCGCTCGAGATCAACCGTCCCCGGCTGGACGTGCGGCGCGGCCCGGACGGCGTGCTGCAGGTGGCCGGCGTGCGTATGGATCCCGATAAAAAAGAAGAGGGCGGCGGCGCCGACTGGCTGTTCCGCCAGCGCGAGATCGTGATCCGCGAAGGGCAGCTGCGCTGGACCGACGAATTGCGCGCCGCCCCGGCGCTGGACCTGTCGGACGTGACCCTGGTGCTGCAGAGTCGCTGGACCACGCACCGCTTCGCCCTCAAGGCCACGCCGCCGGCCGCGGTCGCCAGTCCGCTCGACGTGCGCGCGCGCTTCACCCATCCGGCCCTGGCCCGGCCTTCGAATGCGGCGCGCTGGAAGGGCGAGGTCTATGCCGACCTGCGCAACGCCGACCTGGCCGCCTGGAAGCAATACCTGACGTACCCGTTCACCGTCGAGCAGGGACGCGGCTCGGTGCGCGCCTGGATCAACATCGACCAGGCGCGCCTGGCCGGCTTCACCGCCGACCTCGGCCTGGCCGGGGTCGAGGCGCGCCTGGCGCCGAATGCGCCGCCGCTGGCGCTGGACCGCGTCAGCGGCCGCCTGTCGGCGCGCGAGGAGATCCGGCCCGGCGCCGGCGACGGCAAGCCGACCTTTGGCGCGCTCGGCCACGCCTTCGGGCTGGAAAACTTCTCGGTGGTCACGCGTGACGGCACGGTGCTGCCGCCGGCCACGCTGTCCGAGACCTGGCGCCCGGCCGCGCGCGGCCAGCCCGAGCGCTTCACGCTGCGCGCCGAGCAGGTCGACCTGGGTGCGCTGGCGGCGCTGGCGGCCCAGATGCCGCTGGGTGCGGAGCAGCGCGCGCTGCTGGCCGAACTGGCACCGCGCGGGCGCCTGGTCGACGTCGACGCCCAATGGCAGGGGCGCTTCCCGCAGCTGAGCGGCTACCGCGTGCGTGGCCGGGTCGAGGCGCTGGCGCTCAATGCGCACGAGAAAATACCCGGTTTCCGGAACCTGAGCGGCAGCATCGACGCTGGCGACCGCGGCGGCAGCGTGACGCTGGATTCGGACGGGCTGGCGCTGTTCCTGCCGGCCTGGTTCGCGCAGCCGGACATGGTCTTCGACCAGCTGGCGCTGCGCGCGCGCTGGTCGTTCCCGCAGGACCAGCAATTGCTGGTCGAGGTGGACGGCATGAACTTCACCCAGGGCGCGCTCAAGGCCTCGCTGTCGGGCCGCCACCTGCTGCCGCTGGCGCCGGGGCAGGGGCCGGGCAGCGCCGATATCGAAGCCACCCTCGACAACGTCGACATCGCCGGCATCGGGCGCTTCCTGCCGCTGGCCACGCCCGAACACCTGCACGACTGGCTGACCGGGGCGCTGCAGGGCGGCACCCTGCACGATGCGCGCCTGCGCCTGCGCGGCGACCTGGCCAATTTCCCGTTCAAGGCCGCCAACGCGATCGAACGCGCGCGCGGCGAATTCCGCGTCAGCGGCCGCATCGAGGACGGCAAGCTGGAATACGCGCCGGCGCACCGCTCGCCCGAGGGCAAGCCGCTGTGGCCGCTGGCGGAAAACATCAACGGTTCCATCGTGTTCGACCGCGCGCGCATGGAAATCCACGGCGACACCGCGCGCACCCTGGGCGTGGCCCTGAACCACGTGCGCGCCGTGATCCCGGAACTGGGCTCGCACGAATCGGTGCTGGAAATCGACGGCAACGCCACCGGGCCGATGCAGGAATTCCTGCGCTACGTCGCCACCAGCCCGGTGCTGGAATGGATCGGCCATTTTACCGAAGACACCCGCGCCACCGGTCCGGCCCAGCTCGGCCTGAAGCTGCGCCTGCCGCTGGCCGACATGCACCAGGCCAAGGTACAGGGCGCGCTGCAGCTGCAGAACAACGACGTGACCCTGTTCCCGGACCTGCCGCCGGTGCAGGCGGCGCTGGGCCGGATCGAGTTTTCCGAGCATGGCGTCAACCTGGACGGCATCGGCGCCAGCTTCTTGGGCGGACCGCTGAGCCTGGCGGGCGGCACCCAGCGCGACGGCGCCATCGTGATCCGCATGAACGGCAGCGCCAGCGCCGACGGCATGCGCCGCACCACCGCGCTGCCGGCCCTGCAGCGCCTGGGCGCCAAGCTGTCCGGCAGCGCGCGCTTCGGCGGCAGCGTCACGGTCAAGGACCACCAGACCCGGATCGAGATCGACTCCAACCTGGCCGGCCTGGGCATCGAGCTGCCGGTGCCATTGAACAAGCCGGCCGCCGACGCGCTGCCGCTGCGCTTCGCCCTGAACAGCCAGCCCACCGGCGCGGACGGCGTGGGCCGCGACGAGATCCGCATCGGCCTGGGCAACACCGTGGCGGCGCGCTACGTGCGCGAGCGCCAGCCGCATGCGCCGTGGGTGGTGAAACGCGGCGGCATCGGCGTCAACGTGCCGGCGCCGGAGCCGGACAGCGGCATGATGATCAACGTGAACATGAAGGCGCTGAACGTGGACCGCTGGCTGGCGGCCGCCGCCGACATCGCAGGTTCGGGCGCGGGCGCGGGCGCGGCCGGCAACGCCGATGCGGGCGCGGGCGCCATTGCAGGCTCGGGCACGGGCCCCGGCATGGCGCAGTACGTCATTCCCGACACCATCGGCGCGCGCGCGCGCGAACTGGTGATCGGCGAGCGCCAGCTGCACGACGTGGTGCTCGGCGCCACCCACCGCCCGGGCATGTGGCAGGCCAACATCGATTCGCGCGAGGTGGCCGGCTACGTGACCTGGAACGAATCGCCCACCGGCCAGGGCCTGGGCAAGGTGACGGCGCGCCTGGCCTCGCTGGATATCCCGGAATCGTCGGCCAACGAGGTCAAGGACCTGCTCGAATCGAACAAGGGCGCCGGCGCCAGCATCCCGGGGCTGGACATCGTGGCCGAGCGCTTCGAACTGTTCGACAAGCAGTTCGGGCGCCTGGAACTGGTGGCCAGCAATGCCCAGGCGCTGGCCGGGCGCGAGTGGCGCATCGAGCGCCTGGCCCTGACCAATCCCGACGGCCAGCTGAAGGCCAACGGCCGCTGGCTGACGCGCGACGGCAAGAGCAATACTGCGCTCAACTTCCGCCTCGACATCGCCGACGCCGGCCGCCTGCTGGACCGCCTCGGCTTCCCCGGCACCCTGCGCCGCGGCAAGGGCCAGCTGTCCGGCGACATCTCCTGGTCCGGGCTGCCGTATTCGCTCGACATCCCGAGCCTGTCCGGCCAGGTGCAGATGAACGTCGAGGATGGCCAGTTCCTCAAGAAGGACCCGGGCGCGGCCAAGCTGCTCGGCGTGCTGAGCCTGCAGATGCTGCCGCGCATGCTCAAGCTGGATTTCCACGACGTGTTCTCGGAAGGCCTGGCCTTCGACGGCATCACCGCCAACGCCATGATCCAGCGCGGCGTGGTCCGCACCGACAATCTCAAGATGCACGGCGTCGCCGCCACCGTGCTGATGGACGGCAGCGCCGACATCGTCCACGAGTCGACCAACCTGCACGTGGTGGTGATTCCGGAATTTAACCTCGGCACCGGGCCGCTGGTGTACGGCCTGGCGGTCAACCCGGTGATCGGCCTGGGCAGCTTCCTGGCCCAGCTGTTCCTTCGCGCGCCGGTGATGAAGGCGCTGACTTACCACATGCAGGTGACCGGACCGTGGAAATCGCCTACAGTGACCAAGCTGGACAACAACGCGGCCAGGCCGGCGCCGGCCGGCGGCGCCAAGACAAGAAAGGGAACCCGATGAGCGAACTGAAGCAGAACGAGCAGGAACGCATTACCGTTGCGGCGGTACAGATGATTTCGTCGCCGGTCGTGCAGGAAAACCTGGCGACCGCGGGTCGCCTGCTGGCCGAGGCCGTGGCCAGCGGCGCGCAACTGGTGACCCTGCCCGAATACTGGCCGATCATGGGCCGCGCCGACACCGACAAGGTGGCGCATGCCGAACAGCCGGGCGCCGGGCCGATCCAGGACTTCCTGGCGGCGCAGGCGCGCGGGCACGGCATCTGGCTGATCGGCGGCACGCTGCCCCTGGTGTCGGGCGACGCCGGCCGCGTGCTGAACACGACCCTGGTGTACGACCCGCAAGGGCGCCCGGTGGGCCGCTACGACAAGATCCACCTGTTCGGCTTCAGCAAGGGCGAGGAATCCTACGACGAGGCGCGCACCATCGTGCCGGGCCAGACCGTCGGCACCTTCGATGCCCCGTGGGGCCGGGTCGGCATGTCGATCTGCTACGACCTGCGCTTTCCGGAACTGTTCCGCGCGATGGGCGAGTGCGCGCTGATCGTGGTGCCGGCCGCCTTCACCCACACCACCGGCAAGGCCCACTGGGAAGTGCTGCTGCGCGCGCGCGCGATCGAGAACCAGTGCTACGTGCTGGCCTCGGCCCAGGGCGGCCTGCACCCGAACGGCCGCCGCACTTTCGGCCATACCATGCTGGTCGATCCGTGGGGCGAGGTGAAGGCGGTGCTGGCCGAAGGCGAGGGCGTGGTCAAAGGCGAGATCGATCCCGCGTTCCTGGCCCAGGTGCGCCAGAACCTGCCGGCGCTGAAGCACCGCACGATGTGAACCGCAGGGTGAGCGGGGCCGTCGAGGCGTCCGCTCCATATGGATGGCAGCCCGCCACGCCGGTAGGAACCGTCCGAATATGGCAAAATGGCCCTATCCTCACCTGAAAGACCCAGTACATGAAACCATTCGAACCGAACCTGTCCTCCCTCGCGGTCGCGCGCGACGTCCTGTTGACGCCATTCGGGCTCGACGAAGGCAAGCTGATCACGACGCTGGGGACGATGTTCACGCACAAGGTCGACTACGCCGACCTGTATTTCCAGTTCACCAAGAGCGAAGGCTGGAGCCTGGAAGAAGGCATCGTCAAGAGCGGCAGCTTCTCGATCGACCAGGGCGTCGGCGTGCGCGCCGTGTCCGGCGACAAGACCGCCTTCGCCTATTCCGACGACATCTCGCAGGCGGCCCTGCTGGACGCCGCTGCCGCCACCCGCACCATTGCGCGCGCCGGCGCCGGCCGCATCAAGGTGGCGCCCGGCGTGCGCGAGACCGGCGGCCGTTCGCTGTACCTGCCGCACGATCCGATCAATTCGCTCGACGCCACCGCCAAGGTGAAGCTGCTCGAGCGCGTCGAGAAGATGGCGCGCGCCAAGGACCCGCGCGTGGTGCAGGTGATGGCCGGCCTGGCCGGCGAATACGACGTGGTGCTGGTGGTGCGCAGCGACGGCGTGCTGGCCGCCGACATCCGCCCGCTGGTGCGCGTGTCGGTCACCGTGATCGCCGAGCAGGACGGCCGGCGCGAGATGGGTTCGTCCGGCGGCGGCGGCCGTTACGACTACGCCTACTTCAGCGACGAACTGCTCGACAAGTACGCCACCGAAGCCGTGCAGGCAGCGCTGGTCAACCTGGACGCGCGCCCGGCGCCTGCCGGTCCGATGACCGTCGTGCTCGGCCCGGGCTGGCCCGGCGTGCTGCTGCACGAGGCGGTCGGCCACGGCCTGGAAGGCGACTTCAACCGCAAGGGCTCGTCCTCGTATTCGGGCATGATCGGCCAGCGCGTCGCCGCCAAGGGGGTGACCGTGGTCGACGACGGCACCCTGCAGGACCGCCGCGGCTCGCTCAACATGGACGACGAGGGCAACCCGACCCAGTGCACCACCCTGATCGAGGACGGCATCCTGAAGGGCTACATCCAGGACACGATGAACGCGCGCCTGATGAAGATGCCGGTCACCGGCAACGCGCGCCGCGAATCCTTCGCCCACCTGCCGATGCCGCGCATGACCAACACCTACATGCTGGCCGGCGACAAGGACCCGGCCGAGATCCTGGCCTCGGTCAAGAACGGCCTGTACGCGGTGAACTTCGGCGGCGGCCAGGTCGACATCACCAACGGCAAGTTCGTGTTCTCGGCCAGCGAAGCCTACATGATCGAGGACGGCAAGGTGACCTACCCGGTGAAGGGCGCGACCCTGATCGGCAACGGCCCGGACGTGATGAACCGCATTTCCATGATCGGCAACGACATGCAGCTGGATTCGGGCGTGGGCGTGTGCGGCAAGGAAGGGCAGAGCGTGCCGGTTGGGGTGGGGCAGCCGACGCTGCGGATTGATGGGGTGACGGTGGGTGGGACGGGTTGATTGGCCGATTTGTAATTTCCCTCGTTAGCATCTGATCGTCGTCCCCGCTTCCGCGGGGACGACGTTTTTAAGGTGCGCGCTTTTACCGGTGGCGTTTTCCGGGCAACGTTTTCACACCACCGTATATTCAGGCGTAATGTTTACTGGAAGGTATACCGCGCCCCCAGCGTAAAGTACCGCCCGCGCGCACCCTCATAGTCCAGCGGGTTGTAGGCCTGCGCTCCATAGGTCAGCGGATCCAGCGGCGCCACCTTGTCGAACAGGTTCTGGATCGAGCCGAACACTTCCCATGCCGGCAGCGGTTTCCAGCGTCCCACCAGGTCGAAGGTGGTGAACGAGGCCAGTTTGCAGCCCGTCGGCGCGTCGGCGCCGTTGGCGAAGTGGCTGGCGCAGCCGTCCGGATCGTTCTTGAAGAAGGTGTTGTCGAGCTTGCCGCGATAGTTTGCGTTGAGCGAGACGCGCCAGTCATTGCGGTCCCAGCCGACGCGCAAATTGGCGCGGTTGTCGGGCGTGCCGGTGCAATTGGTGACATCGCAGTTGCCGTGGGTGCCGGCGTAGTCGCGCGTGCTGCCGTCGACCTCAGTGCGTTCCCATTCGAACATGTGGGTGTACTTGAGGTCGAAGTTCAGGTTGCCCCAGTTGTCCGGCAAGCGGTGGTTGTAGCGCGCGTCGATGTCGATGCCGCGCACCTTGGTCTGGGCCGAGTTGACGTAGCGGGTGAGCACCGCCGTGATCGCGCCCGGGTCGCCCGGGATGCCGCTGATGCTGGTCGGGTCGCGCGCGACCGAACCGGCGGCGATGGCCGCGTCCACCTGTTCCTGGTTGATTTCGTTCTTGCGCTTGATCGTCCAGTAGTCGACCGAGATGCTGGTGCGCGGCAGCGGATCCCAGATGATGCCCACGTTGTAGCTGCGCGAGCGCTCCGGCGACAGGCCCGGGTTGGGCGAGGTGATCAGGGCGATCGAGGCCGGGTCGCAGGTGCCGGGCACGCCCAGCGCGCAGCGCACCGGGTCGGACGCGGTGGAGTAGGCCGCCAGGCCGCCGACGCCGTTCTCGGCCGGGCTGGGCGCGCGGAAGCCGCGCGCGAAGGTGCCGCGCAGGGCGAATTCGCGCACCGGCGTCCATTTCAGGCCGGCCTTCGGCGTGTAGGAACTGCCGACGTCGGTGAAGCTGTCCCAGCGCAGCGCCGCCGAGGCTTCCAGGTTGTAGGGCAGCGGCGCCAGCGCTTCGCCGTACAGCGCGAACACGTTGCGCCCGCCCTCGTAGGCCGAGTAGCCCAGGCCGATGATGTTGCCGCGTTCGGTGCCGCTGGTCGGATCGAGCTGGGTGCGCTCGTGGCGCCACTCGGTGCCCAGCGCCAGGCCCAGCGGTCCGGCCAGGTAGGGAATGCCCTCGAATTCGCGGGTGGTCTTCAGGTCCCACTGGATGACCTTGCTGTTGGCCCGGTTGCCGATGGTCGGCGACAGGGCGGCGTACACGGCGGGCGAATTCAGGCCCGCATTCTCCGCGATGCGCCAGACGGTGCCCGGCGGCAGGGCGGCATAGGCCGGATTGGCCTGGGCCGCCGCCACGTTGGCCGGACTCGGGTCGAGCAGGGCGAAGGTCACGTCGCGCTGCAGGTAGCCGTTCTGGATGTTGTTGACATGGTTGTGCGAGAACAGCACCGACGAATCCCAGTCCCAGCCAAAGCTGGTGCCCTTGGCGCCGGCGATGAAGCGCACGAAGTCGGAATCGATGCCCGAGCGGCGCGGCCCGACGTCGGCAGGCAGGTAGCGCAGGCGCGCGGCGGTGCCGAAATACGGGTTGTCCGGGTGGGCGGCGCCGAGCTGGACCACCGCGTTGTTGACCGGCCCGCCGGGATAGCCGACCGAACCGCTGATGGAAGACGGCGTGGTCGAGGAATCGGTCTGGCTGGTGTAGTAGTTGTACTCGGTGTAGGCCTGGATGTCCGGCGTGAGCTGGAAGGTGCCGCGCGCGAAGAAGCTGATGTTTTCCTGGCGCGGCTCGATCTGGTTGTAGACCTGGGTGGAATCGATCAGGCAGCCGCCGCCCGGGTCGCCCTGCGGGTGGCTGGTGAAGTTGGAGCAGGCCGCGCCCGGGAAGGTGCGGGTGAAGCCGGGGCCGGCCAGGTTGCCGCGGTTGTAGTAGTTGGCGACGTCGGCCGGGTTGCGCACGTTGCCGTTGATGGCGCTGCCGGCCGCGCCGCTGCCGGGGACGATGGCGCCGGTGCCGCCCAGTCCTTCGACGGCGGAATAGCCCCAGGGCCGCAGATCGATGCGGCCGATCCAGTCGCGGTCGGAGCGGTCGCGGTACCAGATTTCGTCGAATTTCTTGTATTCGATGCTGAACAGGAAGTTGTAGCGGTCGGTGTCGAGGTTGCCGAGACCCTTGGTGAAGGCGATGTTGGTGCGCTTGCCGTCCCAGTCCTCGGAAAAGCCGCGCGAGAAGCGCACCGTGTTGCCGACGTAGTCGCGGCGCAGGATCACGTTGACCACGCCGGCGATCGCATCGGAGCCGTAGATGGCCGAGGCGCCGTCCTTCAGCACCTCGATGCGTTCGACGGCGTCGCTCGGGATCACGTTCAGGTCGGAGAACTGCTTCTGGCCGTCGTCGGCCAGGCCGTAGGGCGCCATGCGGCGGCCGTTCAGCAGCACCAGGGTCGAGGCCGCGCCGAGGCCGCGCAGCGAGATGCCGGAGGCGCCGGCGGCGAAGCCGTTGCCGAAGGTGGTCGGCACCGAACCCTGGTTGTCGACCGCCAGGGTCTGCAGCACTTCGGCGACGGTGTTCTTGCCGGAGCGTTCGATGTCGGCGCGGCTCACGGTGATGACCGAGGACGCGGTCTCGGCTTCGGAGCGGCGGATGTTGGAACCGGTGATTTCGACGCGCGCGACCGGTTTCGGTGCGGCTTCCTGGGCCGGCGCCGGCGCCGGCATCGAGAGCAGGGCCAGTCCGATGGCGCCGCCGCCTGCGAACAGGCGGCGGATCGATCGGGATATCGGGGTTTCGGTCATGTCCAGACTCCAGTGGCGGTAAGGGGATTTCCAACCCGGCGCGCATGGCCGGGGCTTGTTGCGACTTTTGCATTGGGTATGAAGTGGGGACTGACATCTCTCAAGCGTGTCCGGCAAGGCCGGGTTGCGTGTCGGTTTGGCGCAACCGATCGCCTTGTACAGGCAAGTGCGTTCGACGGATAAAAAGCTTGCCAATGCGGCTACGTCGGCGTTATAGTCGTTTGAACATTCCGGATGACGCCATGCACCACACCGCTTTCTTTACCTTTTATTTTTGGTTTAGCCATTCCAGCCCAACGGCGGTGGAGTAGCGGCAGGTTCACGCAGCAACAGAACAAAGTCCGACGCAAGATTCCAGAAAAACCGCCAGCGATGGCGGTTTTTTCATTTCAGCCCAAGCAAACCCAGAAACCCAGCACCCAGAAACGGAGAACAGCAATGCCTCGCACCGACGACTTACGCATCCGCGAAATGAAGGAACTGACGCCGCCATCGCACCTGATCCGCGAATTTCCGGTCACCCCGGAGGCCGAGCAGACCGCATCGCAGGCGCGGGTGGCGCTGCACCGCATCCTGCACGGCCAGGACGACCGCCTGATGGTGGTGATCGGCCCATGCTCGATCCACGATCCGAAGGCGGCGATGGAGTACGCGCGCCGCCTGGCCGCGCAGCGCGACCGCTTCAAGGGCGAACTGGAAATCGTGATGCGCGTGTATTTCGAGAAGCCGCGCACCACGGTCGGCTGGAAGGGCCTGATCAACGATCCGTACATGGACAACAGCTTCCGCATCAACGACGGCCTGCGCATGGCGCGCGAACTGCTGCGCGACATCAACGCCCTGGGCCTGCCGGCCGGCACCGAATTCCTCGACGTGATCAGCCCGCAGTACATCGCCGATCTGATCAGCTGGGGCGCGATCGGGGCCCGGACCACCGAATCGCAGGTGCACCGCGAGCTGGCCTCGGGCCTGTCGTGCCCGGTTGGCTTCAAGAACGGTACCGACGGCAATATCAAGATCGCGGCCGACGCCATCAAGGCGGCGTCGCAGGCGCACCACTTCCTGTCCGTGACCAAGGGTGGCCACTCGGCCATCGTGTCGACCGCCGGCAACGAGGATTGCCACATCATCCTGCGCGGCGGCAAGGCGCCGAACTACGACGCTGCCAGCGTCGAGGACGCCTGCAAGGCGCTGGGCGCCAACGGCCTGGCCAGCCGCCTGATGATCGACGCTTCGCACGCCAACAGCAGCAAGAACCCGCAGAACCAGGTGCCGGTGTGCGCCGACATCGCGCGCCAGATCGCCGGCGGCGAAGACCGCATCGTCGGCGTGATGGTCGAATCGCACCTGGTGGCCGGCCGCCAGGACCTGGTGCCGGGCAAGGAACTGACCTACGGCCAGTCGGTCACCGATGGCTGCATCGACTGGGAGACCAGTCTCGAGGTACTGGAAGGGCTGGCGGCGGCGGTGCGCCAGCGCCGCCTGAAGGAAGACGCGTAAGGCGGGGTAGTTGGCGTTTTAAATGATATTTGCATTAATTAACATTAATGCAAATAAAAAACGGCGAATCAAAGGATTCGCCGTTTTTTTATCCAAAAAAGCAGGGGGCGGGGCCGCCGAGGCACCCCATGCCCACCCAACCCCTTAGAACTGGTAACGCGCACCCAGCTTGAAGTAGCGGCCGATGGCGCCGCTGGCATCCATCGGGTTGTAGCTCAGGCCGCCATAGGTCAGCGGATCGAGCGGCGCGACGCGGTCGAACAGGTTCGAGATCGAACCGTAGATCTGCCAGTGCGCGCTCAGCTTGTAGCGGGCCGACAGGTCGATCGTGGTGAACGAGGCCAGGCGGCAGCCGTACGGCGCGTCCGAACCGTCCGCGAACAGCGATGCGCACTTGTCGCCGGCGAAGTACGTGTTCTGGATCGAATCACGATAGTTGGCGATCGCGCTCACGCTCAGGTCCTGGTAGTCCCAGGTCGCGTTCAGGCTGATCTTGTTCTTCGGCGTACCGGCGCAGTTCGAGGTGTCGCAGTTGCCGTGGGTGCCGGCGTACTGGAAGGTGGTACCGTTCTTCTCGGCGCGCATCCAGGACGAGACATGGGTCCAGGTCAGGCCGACCACGGCGCGGCCGTAGCTGCCCAGCGCGACGCGCTGCTTGACGTCCAGGTCGATACCCTTGACTTCGGTGAAGCTCGAGTTCTGGTACGGCGCGTTCGACAGCAGCAGGGTGCCGGTGTTCGGACGCACCACGCCGTTCACGACCAGGTTGTTGTCGTTGCGGATCGCGGTCGGCAGCGCGGCGGCTTCGACGTAGGACAGCGGGTTGATCTCGTTGCTGCGCTTGATCTTCCAGGCGTCCAGCGACAGGCTGGTGTTGGCCAGCGGATCCCAGACCAGGCCCAGGGTGGCGCCCTTCGAGGTTTCCGGCTGCAGGTTCGGGTTGCCGACCTTGACCGCGCCGATCGTGATCGAGCAGTCGGCCTGGGTGGCGCCGCCGGCGGCCGGGACGCCGCCTGGACAGCGCACCGGATCGCGCACCGACGAGTTGCCGGTGCTCTGGCTGTCGATGCCGGATTCGGCCGGGCCCGGCGCGCGGAAGCCTTCCGAGTAGGTACCGCGCAGCGCGAAGGTGCGCACCGGGGTCCACTTGGCGCCGACTTTCGGCGTGGTCGACGAGAAGTTGCGGTACTTGTCGTAGCGCAGCGCCGCGTTCAGCTCGACCGTCTTCAGCACCGGCGCCGCGACTTCGAGGAACACCGCCTTGACGCTGTCGGTGCCCTTGGCGGCCACGTAGGACGAGTTGATGGTGCCGTCTTCGCTGCCGGACAGCGACGGGTTGTCCAGTTCCAGGCGGCGGTATTCGGCGCCGACCGCCAGGCCGAGCGCGCCGCCCGGCAGCTGGAACAGTTCGCGCGAAGCCTTGAAGTCGGCGACGTCGAGCTTGGTCATCGAGTGCGACTGGGCGTCGACCACCATCGCCGCGTACAGCGAGGCCGGGTTGCGGCTGGCCTGGGTGCCGATGTAGTACGGGTAGTACTGGCTGGCCGGATTGCCGAGCGCGGCCTGCAGCACGCGCATGTTGATCATGTTGCTGTAGTTCAGGTCCAGCGACGAGCGCGAGTGCGTGTAGCCGGTGTCGAAGTCCCAGCCGAAGCGCTGGCCCTTGAGGCCGACCACGAAGCGGCTGAACTCGTTGTTGGCCGAACGGGTGCTGGGGCCGACGTCGAACATCGAGTAGCGCAGACGGGTCGCGACGCCGTAGGTGTTCTGCGGATGGTTGGCCGCCATCAGGATGGCGTTGCCGTAGTTGATCACGCCGGTCGGGTTGGCGGCGTTCGGCGGGAAGGCGACGGTGGAGCTGGTCGACGGCGGCACCAGGGTGAATTCGGTGTCGCGCTTCGAGTAGCCGGCTTCGGCGTAGAACTGCAGGTCGTTGCTCAGGTTCTTGGTGAAGCGGGTGTACAGGTTGACGCCGCCGATTTCCGGCTGCATCGAACGGAACTGGTCGGCATACCACAGGCAGCCACCCGCCGGATCTTGCGCGGTGGTGGTGGAGAACTGCGAGCAGCCCGGCAGCGAGGTGTAGTTGCCGGTGACCGGATTGCGCAGGGCGCCGGCCGGGGTGGCGCTCGAGGCGCCCGGGGTGATGTAGCCGGCGGCGAACTGGGTGTTGGCGGCGTAGCCCCATGGACGGATGTCGCCGTGGCCGATCCACTCGCGGTCGGAGCGGTCCTTGTTCATCAGCTCCTTGTTGCCGTAGGTCTCGAGGTTGATCATCCAGTTGTAGCCATCCTCGTCCAGGCGGCCGGTGCCCCAGGTCAGCGCGGCCTTGGCCTGTTCGCCGTCGTGGTAGCGCGACTGGCCGGCTTCGGCCTTCATGACCAGGCCGGTGAAGTCCTTGCGCAGGATGATGTTGACCACGCCCGCGATCGCGTCCGCGCCATAGGTCGCCGAGGCGCCGTCCTTCAGGATCTCGATGCGCTCGACCGCTTCCATCGGCACGGTCGACAAGTCGGTGAAGCTTTTCTGGCCGTCGTCGGCACGCGCGAACGGCGCCATGCGGCGGCCGTTGAGCAGCACCAGGGTCGAGGTGGCGCCCAGGCCGCGCAGCGAAATCGCGGTGGAGCCGGCGGCGAAACCATTGCCGAAGCCGGTCGGCAGCGAACCGGCGCCGTCGGCGGTCAGGGTCTGCAGGTATTCGGAGACGGTGGCCTTGCCCGACCTGGCCAGGTCTTCGCGGCTGACCACCTGGATCGGCGAGGCGGTTTCGGCGGTGGCGCGCTTGATGCTCGAACCGGTGATTTCCACGCGCTGCATGGAAGCCGGTGCGGCTTCCTGCGCCATGGCGGCGCCGAACGCCGCGTAGGCGAGGGCGAACGAGACTGCTTGTGCTACTGCTGTTTTCTTGTGCATTTAGACTCCGAAGCGTGACCCAGTGACAACCGACAAATTGAACATTTGCTAATCTCTCTCCACTCAGGCATGCATATGCGCTGGGTTTTCAAAAGCAAATGCCCTTTCCCTACGTTTGACGAAAAATCAAAATTTTTCTTCTAACAACTCATGAAAGCATTACAACTTGACTTGTGTCAATGCGGCACAATCGTACATATTGTGGAAATACAACAGTGCTGCTTCTTTCGGAATCTGGTCTATAGTCTCGGGGGTTTGCTGCAAGACAGCTTGAATTCTAAGATCCCGATGCTCGCTTATATCCTGCGGCGCCTGTGGCAGATGCTGCCGACCATGGCCGGCGTCGTCGTGCTGGTGTTCCTGCTGTTCAACTGGGTCGGCGGCGACCCGTCCTACCTGTTGGCGGGCAAGATGGCCGATGCGCGCGCCATCGCCAATATCCGCGCCCAGCTCGGGCTGGATGAGCCGTGGTTCGTGCAGTTGTGGATTTTCGTGAAGCAGATCCTCACTTTCGATTTCGGCAATGCCTGGAGCACCGGCGAACCGGTGTCGCACATCATCGCCAGCCGCCTGGGACCGTCGCTGACCGTGCTGGTGCCGCTGACCGTGCTGGAAACGGTGATCGGCATCGCGCTGGCGCTGGCCGTCGCCTTCGTGCGCGGCTCGCTGACCGACCGCATGGTGATGGTGGCGTGCACAATCGGGATGTCGATCTCGATCCTGGTCTACATCATCGTGTTCCAGTACGGGCTGGCCTACAAGCTCGGCCTGTTCCCGGTGCAGGGCTGGGGCGCGAGCCTCATGGAAAACCTGCTGCGCTACGCCACGCTGCCGATCCTGATCGGCCTGGCCGTCTCGATCGCGCCGACGCTGCGCCTGTTCCGCAGCTTCGTGCTGGACGAGGTAAACCAGGACTACGTGCGCACCGCGCGCGCCAAGGGTCTGTCGGAACGGCGCATCGTCTGGGTGCACGTGCTGCGCAATGCGGCGATCCCGATCATCACCCACGTGATGTCGAATCTGCCGGCGCTGCTGATCGGCGCCTTCCTGCTCGAGCGCTTCTTCGGCATCCCCGGCATCGGGCGCGAAGTGATCCTGGCGGTGGAGCGCAGCGATTTCCCGGTCATCAAGGCGATCACGGTCTACGTGGCCGCCGCCACCATGGTGTTCAATTTGCTGGCCGACCTGATGTACCAGGCGGCGGACCCGCGGGTACAGCTGACATGACGCAGCACCATCCCGCTCACCCGAACCATCCGGCGGCCTCGCCCGGCCTGTGGGCGCTGGCCTGGCGCCGCCTGCGCGCCGACCGCGTGGCGATGGCGGCACTGGCGGTCGTGCTGCTGTTCCTGCTGTCGGTGCTGCTGTCCGGCGCCGGCCTGGTCGCCGCCGACTGGGAGGACGAAGTGGCGGTGAATTACGCGCCGCCCGGCTTCCTCGGCCCCGACCCGGCGCTGGCCGCGCTGGCGCAACCGGCGCCGCCGGCGCCGCCGAACGCCTTCGATCCGCTGGCCGCCGATTTAGCCGCGCTGAAGGCTGGACTCGAGGCCGACCCTGCACGCCGGGGCCGGGCGCCGGCCGTGAAAGCCGCCACGCTGCCCTTCGGCGCCGACAAGTGGGGCCACGACATCGTCAAGAAGACCATCAAGGGCGGCCAGACCTCGATCGTGGTCGGCCTGGTGGCGGCGCTGGTGGCGGTGGCGCTGGGCACGCTGTTCGGCGCGCTGTCCGGCTTCTACGGCGGCATCGTCGACGATTTGTTCAACTGGTTCTACAGCGTGTTCACCTCGATTCCTTCGATCCTGATGATCCTGACCGTGGCCGCCGTGCTGCAGGCCAAGGGCGTCCTGAGCATCGTGCTGATCCTGGGCCTGACCGGCTGGACCGGCCCCTACCGCCTGATCCGCGCCGAGTACATCAAGCACAAGGCGCGCGAATACGTGATGGCGGCCGACGCCATCGGCGCCTCCGGCTGGCGCCGGATGTTCGTGCACATCTTCCCGAACGTGTCGCACGTGGCGCTGGTGCAGGTGTCGATCCTGGTGGTGGGCTTCATCAAGGCCGAAGTCATCCTGTCCTTCCTCGGCTTCGGGGTGCCGGTGGGCGTGGTGTCCTGGGGCAGCATGCTGAACGAGGCGCAGAATGAACTCATCCTGGGCAAGTGGTGGCAACTGGCGGCGGCCGCCGGCGCGATGGCGCTGCTGGTGACGGCCTTTTCCCTGTTTGCCGATGCGCTACGCGATGCGCTCGATCCGAAACTGAAGTGACCCATGAGCGACAATGATCCTGTCCTGCTCGAGGTGCGCGACCTGCGTGTCTCGTTCCGCGTCGATAAAAAAAACACGATCGAGGCCGTGAAAGGCATCTCCTTCAGCGTGCCGCGTGATGCCACCGTGGCGCTGGTGGGCGAGTCCGGCAGCGGCAAGTCGGTCAGTTCGCTGGCCGTGATGGGCCTGCTGCCGCCGGATACCACGATCGTCCATCCGGGGGCGTCGATCCGCTTTGGCGGACGCGAACTGCTCGGTTTGTCCCCGGCCGAACGGCGCGCGCTGTGCGGCAAGGACATCGCGATGATCTTCCAGGAGCCGATGTCCTCATTGAATCCGGTGTTCACGGTCGGCTTCCAGATCGGCGAAGTGCTGCAACGGCACATGGGCATGAGCCGGCGCCAGGCGCGCGCGCGTACGCTGGCATTGCTCGAGGAGGTCGGGATTCCCGACCCGGCCAGCAAGATCGACGCCTACCCGGGCCAGATGTCGGGCGGCCAGCAGCAGCGCGTGATGATCGCGATGGCGATCGCCTGCGAGCCGCAACTCCTGATCGCCGACGAGCCGACCACGGCGCTGGACGTGACGATCCAGAAGCAGATCATGGCGCTGATCGCGCGGCTGCAGAAAAAGCACCGGATGGCGGTGCTGTTCATCACCCACGACCTGGGCCTGGTGGGGGAGATTGCCGACCGCGTGATCGTGATGCGCCACGGCGAGGTGCGCGAGGAGGGCGCCGCCGCGCAAGTGTTGAGCGCGCCGCGGGACCGCTACACGCGCGCGCTGCTGCATTGCCGTCCGCCGCTGGACACGCGGCCGCTGCGCCTGCCGGTCATCGACGATTATCTCGAAGGGCGGGCGCAGCCGGGCTTTGACGCCGGCCTGCCGCAGCGCGTGCGCGGCTATGCCGACGATGACCAGCCGCTGCTGGTGGTGAACGGGCTGGCCAAGACCTTCCATGTGCGCGAAGGCCTGTTCGGCAAGCGTGCCTTCCACGCGGTGAAGGACGTGTCGTTCACGCTGCCGCGCGGGAAGACGCTGGGCGTGGTGGGCGAGTCCGGTTCGGGCAAGACCACGGTCGGCCTGACCCTGCTGCGCCTGCACCGCGCCAGCGGCGGCAGCGCGCTGTTCGACGGACGCGATTTATTGGCGATGAGCGAGCGCGACTACCAGGCCTATAAACGGCGCATCCAGATCATCTTCCAGAACCCGTACGCATCCCTGAATCCACGTTTCACGGTCGGGCAGATCCTGCTGGAGCCGATGCGCATCCACCGCATCGGCGCGAATGACGCCGGGCGCATCGACCACGCGCACCAGCTGCTGCGCCGGGTCGGCCTGCCGGCCCAGGCCTTCGAGCGCTATCCGCACGAATTTTCCGGCGGCCAGCGCCAGCGCATCGCGATTGCGCGCTGCCTCACCATGAAGCCGGAAATCCTGGTGTGCGACGAATCGGTGTCGGCGCTCGACGTGTCGGTGCAGGCGCAGGTGCTGAATCTGCTGCAGGACCTGCAGGACGAGTACCGGATGAGCTACATCTTCATCTCGCACGATTTGTCGGTGGTGAAATACATCTCCGACCGGGTGATGGTGATGCACCAGGGCAGCGTGGTCGAAATGGCCGACGCGGACGAGCTGTACCGCAATCCGCAGCATCCTTATACCAAGGCCTTGCTGGCCGCCATCCCGCGCGCCGTGTGAGCTTTAAGATAAATCAAACCGGGGTCAGAGCCCGATTTGCTTTTAGTCAAACTGGCGCTCGCGTTCAGGATCGCATGTGATGATGATTTTTCCATTCATCCCATGAAAGTGACCGTATGAAGCAAAGCCAGCCCCCGCGCCGGGATTTCCTGCGCTATGTCGGCAGCATGGCCGCCCTGTCCGCGCCTGTGATGCAGGCCGCCGCCGCCGACAAGGACAAGATCACCTTCCCGCCGATCGAAGCCACCCAGTCCGAAAAGCCGGAAAAGACCGAGCCGCCGGGCGATCCGATGAGCGAGCGGATCGGCATCGCGATCGTCGGCGTGGGGCGCATCTCGGTCAACGAGGTGCTGCCGGCCATTCTCCAGAGCAAGCATGCGAAGGTGGTGGCGCTGGTCAGCGGCGACCGCGCCAAGGCGCTCAAGGTGGCGCACCAGTACGACATTCCCGAGCGCGCGGTGCTCGACTACCGCGACTACGACAAGCTGGCCGGCATGCCGGAGGTGCAGGCCGTGTACATTGCGCTGCCCAACAGCATGCATGCGGAATACACGGTGCGCGCCGCCCGCGCCGGCAAGCACGTGCTGTGCGAAAAGCCGATGGCCAACAGCGTGGCCGAGTGCCGGCAGATGATCGATGCCTGCCGCAAGGCCGATCGCAAGCTGATGATCGCCTACCGCAGCCAGTACGAGTCGAACGACCGCGCGCTGGTGAAGATGATCAGGGAAAAGAAACTGGGCGCGCTGAAGGAATTCATATCGGTGAATTCGCAGCACATGGGCGAACCGCAGCACTGGCGCCTGAAGCGCGCGCTGGCCGGCGGCGGCGCGCTGCCGGACGTCGGCTTGTACTGCATCAACGCGGCGCGCTTCCTCAGCGGCGAAGAGCCGGTGGAAGTCATCGGCAACACCTGGTCGACGCCGGGCGACGCGCGCTTCCGCGAAGTCGAGGAATCCTGCCAGTTCATCCTGCGCTTTCCCAGCGGCTTCATCGCCAGCTGCAGCACCGGCTATGCCTCGCATAAATCGCAGATGTTCCGCCTCAACGGGACCGATGCCTGGGCCGAGATGAATCCGGCCTATGCGTACGAAGGCATCAAGTTGAAGGTGTCGCGCGTGGTCGAGGGCAAGGAGCAGGCCAGCGAGATCGCGGCCCAGGGCCAGGAGCAGTTCGCGGCCGAGCTCGACCACTTCGCCCAATGCATCCAGCAGAACAAGGCCGTGCACACACCGGGCGAGGAGGGCTTGCAGGACCAGCGCATCATCGAGGCGATCTACGAATCGGCGCGCACGCACCGGCCGGTGAAGCTGGCGCCGCCGCCGGGCCGCACGCGCGGACCGGAACCGCAGCAGGAAGGCTGACACAAACGCTGCGCTGGCAGGGATGTGTTGTAAAAAACACAGTGGGATCGCGGCAGTTGCCGGACGTTGACGGCGCGGCCGCCGCATCGGCCTATCCATTCGTATATCGATAGAACGTTTCCGAACATCTTCCGCTACCATGGCGGCATGGCCCAGCTTACGCAACTGATACACACCTATGGCGTCCTGATCGTGTTCGGCATCGTGCTGCTCGAACAGATCGGGCTGCCGATTCCCGCCTTTCCCATCCTGATCATCGCCGGCGCGCTGGCGGTCGACAGCGGCGCCAGCTGGCCGCTGACGCTGGCGGCCAGCGTGCTGGCCTGCCTGATCAGCGATTATTTCTGGTTCCGCGCCGGGCGCCACTACGGCAAGCGCATCCTGCGCCTGCTGTGCAAGATCTCGCTGTCGCCGGATTCCTGCGTCAGCCAGACCGAAGACAATTTCAACCGCTGGGGCGCCAAGTCGCTGGTGGTCGCCAAGTTCATTCCCGGCTTTAACACCATCGCCCCGCCGCTGGCCGGCGCCATGGGCGTCACCACCCGGCGCTTCATCGGGCTGTCGGTGGCCGGCGGCCTGCTGTGGAGCGGCGCCGGCATCGGCCTGGGCATGTGGTTCCACGACAGCGTCGACGACACAATCGCCTGGTTCGAGACCCTGGGCAGCACCGCACTGATGGTGGTCGGCGGCCTGCTGGCGCTGTTCATGGTGCTCAAGTACATCGAGCGCAAGCGCAACCTCGGCGCGGCCGAGGTGCCGCGCATCGGCATCGACGAACTCAAGGCACTGCTCGAAGCCGGCCACGACCCGCTGATCGTCGATGCCCGCAGCGTCACCGCGCGCCAGCTGGAGCAGGGGATTCCCGGCGCGATCGCATATGGCGATGCGGCGCCCGAGCGCCTGATGGCCACGCTCGACCGCGAGCGTCACATGGCCACGCTCGACCGCGAGCGTCACATCGTCGTGTACTGCGCGTGCCCGGGCGACGTCACCGCGGCACAGGTGGCGCGGGCATTCCTGAAGCACGGTTTCCATCGCACGCGTCCACTGCGCGGCGGCCTGGACGCCTGGAACCATGACGGCGCCGTGACGGCCAATGGATTCGATAAGACCGAGGTGGACGTGGCGCTCGAACCCAAGGCAGGCTGAACGCTTCCGGCGCAATGTGTGACGCCGGCTTGTGTTGTTTGTAGTTCGTCAACATCATCAAATTGCGGGGCATATCCAGGGTTGGTAGTTCGACTACGCAACTTGGATTGGTGTTTTCGGTGATATTGCGGGTAAATTTGTCCGTCGTGTACCTAAACTACAATAAAGACTTGCGTTGAAGCCAATAAATCCTTAAGCTTGAAGCATCTGTTTTCTTCTTCCTGCCATGACCGTTTCGCCTGCATCCGCCGTTTTCCAGTCCCCGTCCGCCGCGCTGCATGCCGGCCCGCGCCTGCTTGCCGACATCGGGGGCACCAATGCGCGTTTCGCGCTGGAACTCGGTCCCGGACGAATCGAACTGATCGACGTGCTGTCGTGCGCCGAGCACGCCACCCTGGCCGATGCGCTGCGCGCCTACCTGGGCTGCCCGGCGGTGAGCGCCGCCAACTGCGGACCGGTGCGCCATGCCGCGATCGCCATCGCCAATCCGGTGACCGGCGACATGGTGCGCATGACCAACCACCACTGGGAATTCTCGATCGAGGCCTTGCGCACGGAACTGGACTTCGAATCCTTTGTCGTGGTCAACGATTTCTCGGCGCTGGCGATGTCGCTGCCGCACCTGGCGGACGGCGAGAAGCACCAGGTCGGCGCCGGGGTACCAATTGCGGGCGCACCGGTCGGCCTGCTCGGCGCCGGCACCGGCCTGGGCGTGTCCGGGCTGATTCCCGCGGATGGGGTTGACGCCGGCTGGACCGCGCTGCGCAGCGAAGGCGGCCACGTGAGCTTTTCCCCGGTCAACGAGATTGAGGTCGCGATCCTGCAATATGCCTGGCGCGAATTCGAGCACGTCTCGGCCGAGCGCCTGTTGTCCGGCGCCGGCGTCGAACTGATCTACCGCGCGCTGGCGCACCATCAGGGCCTGGATGCCGAACCCTTGGGCGCGCCGGAAATCTCGCGGCGCGGCCTGGCCGGCGAATGCGCGCTGTGCGACCAGGTCATCGAGACGTTCTGCGGCATGCTGGGCACCGTGGCCGGCAACCTGGCGGTCACGCTGGGCGCGCAGGGCGGGGTGTATATCGGCGGCGGCATCGTGCCGCGCCTGGGCGAGCGCTTCGCGCGGTCGTGCTTCCGCCGGCGCTTCGAGCAGAAGGGCCGTTTTGCCGGCTACCTGAGCCAGGTGCCGACCTACGTCATCACGGCCGAGTACCCGGCTTTCCTGGGCGTCTCCGCGATCCTGTCGGAAAAGCTGGCAAAATAAGCGGCAAGCACCAGGCCGGCGTGCGTCGGCCTGCGCATGCCGGGTGCCGGGCCGCAAGCTGCTGCCATTGTGACACTCCCGCCACGCCGGACGGCGCCGGCACTTCGCTGCGCGCGGCATTGTCCTTTTCGCGGTTTTATCGGGTACAATGACTTCCAGTTGGAAGAAACGATGTCGTTCGCTTGCCCCGCGGTCACCCGAAGCCTTGCCTTCCCATCGTGCCGGCAGCACCGTTTCTCTTGAAAATCAACAGCTTGCAGCCCGCTTCGGTGGGCCGCCACGTGGCAGGGCGGCAGTCCGCCACGGAATTCCGTCCGGTACCCAGGTCGAGCTTCACGAGCCGGCCACGCCAGCCGGGCCAGGAAAGCCCTGTTTCAACGATGCAGTTCAATCGGCTTCGCAGGCCGGCCGCGCAGGTTCGCAACCCGTCGCAGCGGTCATCGGCAGCGCTGAACCGGTTTTTGTTTGATATTTTCTTTGCATTCCGATTGCAAGATCCGCTGACGACATCGTTATGAACACTGATGAGGCCAAGAAAGTCCTCGAGACCGCCTTGTTGTGCGCACGCGAACCGCTGACCATCCACGGCATGAGGAAGCTGTTTGCCGACGTGGACGCCGGCGGCCGCCAGGCCGGCATCGGTACCGACACGATCAAGGTGCTGCTCGAGGAATTGCGCCGCGACTGGCAGGACCGCGGCATCGAGATCGTCAGCCTGGCGTCCGGCTGGCGCTTCCAGAGCCGGCCAGAAATGAAGCCTTATCTGGACCGGATCGCGCCGGAAAAGCCGCCGAAGTATTCGCGCGCCACGCTGGAAACGCTGGCGATCATCGCCTACCGCCAGCCGGTGACGCGCGGCGACATCGAGGAAATCCGCGGTGTGGCCGTGAATTCGCAGACGGTCAAGATGCTCGAGGACCGCGGCTGGATCGACGTGGTCGGCCACCGCGAGGTGCCGGGACGCCCGGCCCTGTTGGGCACGACCAAGCAATTTCTCGACGACCTGGGCCTGGCCGCGCTGTCGCAACTGCCGCCCTTGCAGCAGGTGGCCGACATCGGTGCCGGCCGCAGCCTGGCCGCGCTGGAAGCGGCCCTGCAGCAACAATTTGATGATACTTCACCCGTTGAAGTCCCGATTCACGACCCCGCGCCCGCAGCCAACGCTTGATTGTCGCGCCAGGTCAGCAAAACCAAGAAACGAATGATGAAATCAACTGACACTATCGAGACGATCCCTGCCGAGGCGGGGCTGGAGGCGGCCAAGCCGAAGCGCCGCACGCGGGCCAAGGCTGCGGCCGTTGATGCGCCCGCCGGCGCCGCTGCCGATGCGGCGCCGGCTGTAGCTGCCGTGGATGCGCAGGGCGAGGCCGTGACCAAGCCGAAGCGTACCCGCAAGGCCGCCGCCAAGCCGGCGGCAGGCGCGGACGCGGCGCCCGAGGCGCCTGTCGCTCCGGCCGAGGCCGCCCCGGCGGCTGCCGAGCCGAAAGCCGCGCCGGCGCGCAAGCCGCGCGCGAAGAAAGTTGCCGCGCCGGCAGGCGATGCCGCACCGGCCGCCACCCCGGCCCCGGCAGCCCCAGCGACCACGCCGGCGCCCGCTGCCGCGCCAGCCGCAACGGCCAAGGCCGCAGCCGCTCCGGCAGCCGGTGCACCGGCGCCGGCAAGCGCAGCCGCCGAGCAGCCGCAGTCAGTTGCCGATGACCAGGGCGCCCAGCCGCAGGGCCAGCGCAAGCCGCGCGGCCCGCGCCAGATGCGCGAGCAGCGCCAGCAGCGCGAAGCGCGCCAGCCGCGCGCCGACGCCGGCGAGGCCTTTGACGCGACCGCCGCCGCCACCGCACAGCCGGCGCAAGCCGTCGATGCCGCCCCGGCGGACCAGGCAGCCCAGGCCGAAGGCGGCCGTGGCGAGCCGCGCCGCGAACAACGCGCCGGCAAGCAGCAGAAAGGCCAGAAGAAGGGCCAGCAGCGCGGCCAGCGCGAGCCGGTCCAGGCGCAAGGACAAGGCCAGGCGCAAGGACAAGGCCAGGGCCAGTCGCAGGGCAGGCAGGCGCAGGGCGCACGCCAGGGCCAGCCGCAGGGCAAGCCGGCCCAGGGCCGCCAGCAAGGCGGCAACGCCAGGGGCGGCAAGGGCAGCGATGCCGACGCCGTGTTCTCGTTCGTGACCTCGGACGCGTTCGACGCCAACGAGGGCGGCCGCGGCCACGCGCAGCCGTCCAAGGCGCGCCGCGACCTCACCGCCGACGACGACGCACCCAAGCTGCACAAGGTGCTGGCCGAAGCCGGCCTCGGGTCGCGCCGCGACATGGAAGAACTGATCATCGCCGGCCGCGTGTCGGTGAACGGCGAGCCGGCCCACATCGGCCAGCGCATCCTGCCGACCGATGCCGTGCGCATCAACGGCAAGCTGCTGCAGCGCCGCGTCAACAACAACAAGCCGCCGCGCGTGCTGGTGTACCACAAGCCGGCCGGCGAAATCGTCAGCGCGGACGATCCGGAAGGCCGTCCGTCGGTGTTCGACCGCCTGCCGACCATGAAGACCGGCAAGTGGCTGGCCGTCGGCCGCCTCGACTTCAATACCGAAGGCTTGCTGCTGTTCACCAATTCCGGCGACCTGGCAAACCGCCTGATGCACCCGCGCTACAACATCGACCGTGAATACGCGGTGCGTACGCTGGGCGAGCTGGAAGAGGGCATGCGCCAGAAGCTGCTGGCCGGCGTCGAACTCGACGATGGCCTGGCGAACTTCACCAAGGTCGCCGATGGCGGCGGCGAAGGCGTCAACCGCTGGTACCGCGTGGTGATCGGCGAAGGCCGCAACCGCGAGGTACGCCGCATGTTCGAAGCCGTCGGCCTGACCGTGTCGCGCCTGATCCGTACCCGCTACGGCGCGATGACGCTGCCGTCCGGCCTGAAGCGCGGCCGCTGGGAAGAGCTGGAAGAAAACGACGTGCGCAACTTCATGACCGCCTTCGGCATCGAGAAGAAGGGCGCGGCCTCCGCCCCTGCCGGCAAGGGGCAGGGCAAGGAGCGCGGCGCCAGTGCCGGCGAGCGCGGCAATGATCGCAACGACCGCAGCAACGGCAACCGCATCGACCGCGCCGACGCCAACCGTAATGCCGATCCGTTCGGTCCGCAGGCGCCGCGCGCCGGCGCCCCGGCGCGCGGCGGCCAGGGCGGCGGCTTCGTCCAGGGACGCAGCAGCCGGCCGGGCAACGGCGGCGGCTACGGCGGCCAGGGCCGCAGTGGTGGCAACAGCGGTGGCGGCGGCAAGGGTCCGCGCCAGCCGGATCCGCTGCAGACCACCTTCGGCTTCGCCGGCGCCGGCCAGAACCGCCGCCCGCAGGGGCCGCGCGTGAGCGACAGCGGCATGCCGCGCCGCGGTCGCCGGGGCTAGTGCCTTGGTCGGGCGTCGTTCCCGGCAATGCCGTCGTTCCCGCGACGCAAGTGGCGTGCGGGAATAGCGCGCGGGGACGGCCTTGGCGGTTCCTGCGCCGCACCCGGCAAAGGAGTAAACTGTGTTGCAGACTTGTTCATTTCCCGGGCCGGCGATTGCGGGCGCTCCCGTATCGGGTTATAATCCGTGACCTAATCAGAGTATTTCCCGGCGTTTCGGCGAAATTGCTTGTCTGTGGTTGGGAATAAAGATGGGCAGTTGCCCATTTTTTTTTTGTTGAATCGTTTTTAAGGTCCGGCACCGGACCGGTGACCTGGAGAAGTACTGTGCAGCTGTTTGATTTGATCGCCACGACAGTCAGTGGACTGGGTTACGACCTCGTCGATATCGAGCGTGCCGAACGAGGCATCCTGCGCGTGTTCATCGATTTCCCGGCGGCGGTGGCGGAAGAAAAGGGCCCGATCACGGTCGAGGATTGCGCCACGGTGAGTCACCAGCTGTCGCACGTGCTGACTGTCGAGAACATCGACTACGAGCGCCTGGAAATCTCGTCGCCCGGACTGGATCGTCCGGTGCGCACCCTGGCCGACTTCGAACGCTTTGCCGGCCATGAGTGCACGGTCAAATTGCGCGTCGCGATGCCCGGCAGCGCGAACCGCAAGACCTACACGGGCATCCTGCATGCCCCGCAAGGCGACAAGATCGGGTTGGAATTTGAAAGCAAGGATGGCGCAGCGTTGTTGGAATTTACGCTGGCCGAATTAGACAAGGCACGTTTGGTGCCAAAGGTGGATTTTAGGAGTCGCAAAGCATGAGTCGCGAAATTTTGTTATTGGTTGATGCGCTCGCGCGCGAAAAAAACGTCGATAAGGAGGTCGTCTTCGGCGCCCTCGAGTTCGCGCTGGCGCAGGCCACGAAAAAGCGCTACGAAGGCGAGGTCGACATTCGCGTGAGCATCGATCGCGACACCGGCGAGTTCGAAACCTTCCGCCGCTGGCACGTCGTTCCCGACGAGGCCGGCCTGCAGCTGCCCGACCAGGAAATCCTGCACTTCGAAGCGAAGGAGCAGATTGCCGACATCGAGGTGGACGAATACATCGAAGAACCGATCGAGTCGGTCGAGTTCGGCCGCCGTTTCGCCCAGGACACCAAGCAGGTCGTGCTGCAGCGCGTGCGCGATGCCGAGCGCGAGCAGATCCTGCAGGACTTCCTGGAGCGCGGCGACGCGCTGGTCACCGGTACCATCAAGCGCATGGAGCGCGGCGATGCGATCGTCGAGTCGGGCAAGATCGAGGCGCGCCTGCCGCGCGACCAGATGATCCCGAAGGAAAACCTGCGCATCGGCGACCGCGTCCGCGCCTACATCCTGCGCGTGGACCGCAACATGCGCGGCCCGCAGGTGATCCTGTCGCGCACCGCGCCGGAATTCATCATGAAGCTGTTCGAACTGGAAGTGCCGGAAATCGAACAGGGCTTGCTGCAGATCAAGTCGGCTGCCCGTGACTCGGGTGTGCGCGCCAAGATCGCCGTGTTCACCACCGACAAGCGCATCGACCCGATCGGTACCTGCGTCGGCATGCGCGGTTCGCGCGTGCAGGCCGTGACCGGCGAGCTGGGCGGCGAGCGCGTGGACATCGTCCTGTGGTCGGAAGATCCGGCCCAGTTCGTGATCGGCGCGCTGGCCCCGGCCAACGTGTCGTCGATCATGGTCGACGAGGAAAAGCACGCGATGGACGTCGTGGTCGACGAGGAAAACCTGGCAATCGCGATCGGCCGTTCCGGCCAGAACGTGCGCCTGGCCTCGGACCTGACCGGCTGGAAGATCAACATCATGACGGCCGAGGAATCGGCCAGCAAGGCTGAACAGGAAACGGCCGCCGTGCGCGCGCTGTTCATGGAAAAGCTGGATGTGGACCAGGAAGTGGCCGATATCCTGGTCGAAGAGGGCTTCTCGAGTCTTGAAGAAATCGCTTACGTTCCCATTTCCGAAATGCTGGAAATCGAATCGTTCGACGAAGACACCGTGAACGAACTGCGCACCCGCGCACGTGACGCGCTGGTGACCGAGGCGATCGCTTCCGAAGAAGGCCTCGAGGGTATGGAAGAGGCGCTGGTCAACCTGGAAGGGATGGACCGCACCACCGCCGGCAAGCTTGGCCTGGCCGGCATCAAGACCCTGGAACAATTCGCGGGACTGGCCTACGACGAGTTCAGCGCCATCCTGGCGCTGCCGACGGAACGTGCCCGCGATCTGATCGCAAATGAATTTAATGATGTGACCGACGATGAGATGAAATTGGTCGACGCCAAATACGACGACCGCGCCAAGGCCCTCCAGGCGAAAGCCTGGAGTCAGGTGGAAACGGCCAAGGCCTAAGGAAACACGAAGACCGGCGCAACAGTAACCGGTCTTTGTGCTTTCTTAATGAAGCAAATTTCTTTATCATCTCGCGACACATAGAAAAGAGGACTGAATGGCGAGTAACAACGTAGCCCAATTTGCCACCGAACTGAAGATGCCTGCAGATTTGCTGCTGACGCAGCTGCGTTCTGCTGGCGTCGAGAAAAGTTCGACGTCAGACCCCTTGTCCAAAGATGATAAGGATAAGCTGCTGAACCATCTGCGCCGTACCCACGGCGCCTCGGACCAGGGCGAAAAGAAGAAGATCACGGTAACCCGCAAGGAAACTTCCGAGATCAAGCAGGCTGACGCGAGCGGCAAATCGCGCACGATCCAGGTCGAAGTGCGCAAGAAGCGCACCTTCGTCCAGCGTGACGACCTGGTGACGGCGAAAGCCGCCCAGGCGCCGGTGATCGACGCCGCCGAACAGGCGCGTCGCGAAGAAGAAGCGCGCCGCCAGTCGGAACTGCTGGCGCGCCAGGAAGCGGAACTGCGCGAGAAGCAGGAACGCCTGGCCAAGCTCGAATCCGAAAAGGCTGCGCAAGCCAAGGCGGCCGAAGAGCAGGTCAAGCGTGAAGCCGAGGAGCGCGCCCGCCGCGAAGCCGCGGCCGCAGCCCAGGCCCAGGCCGAAGCCGCGAATGCGGCCGCCCGCGCCGCCGCGAATGCATCGACTGCGAATGCCTCGACTGCATCCGGCGCCGCCGCATCCAATGCCAACGCAGCCGCCGAGGAAGCCAAGCGCAAGGCCGCCGACGACGCCAAGCGCGTCGCCGCCGAGGAAGCCAAGCGCAAGGCCGACGAAGCCGCCAAGGAAGCCGCGGAACGCGCTGCCGCCACCGAGCGTGCACGCAAGGCCGTGGCCGACGAAGTGGCCCAGATCAAGGCCATGATGGCGCAGCCGCGCCGCGTGATCAAGGCGCCGGAACCGGCGCCGGTCGCGAAGCCGAAGCCGGCCGAGGCGAGCACGTTGCACAAGCCGGCGGACAAGAAGCCTGCCGACGCGACCGCCAAGCCGGCGGAAGGCGGCGGCGCGCGTCCGAAACCGGGCGACAAGAAGTCGATCAAGTCGGCCAACGTGGCCTCGACCTGGTCGGACGACAAGAAGCGCGGCGCCCCGGGCGGCGGCATGAAGGGCCGCGGCGCGGCCCCGAGCAGCGGCCGCGACGGCTGGCGTGCGGGTGGCGGACGCGGCGGTCGCCGTGGCGGCCACGACGATCGCGAATCGAACTTCCAGGCGCCGACCGAGGCGATCGTCAAGGACGTCCACGTCCCTGAAACGATCACCGTGGCCGAACTGGCGCACAAGATGTCCGTCAAGGCGTCGGAAGTCATCAAGCAGCTGATGAAGCTGGGCCAGATGTGCACCATCAACCAGGTGCTGGACCAGGAAACCGCGATGATCGTGGTGGAAGAGATGGGCCACAAGGCCTTCCCGGCCGCCGTTGACGATCCGGAAGCGCTGCTGGCCGACCAGGGCGAGCACGCCGAGTTCGAAGCGACCTCGCGCGCGCCGGTGGTCACCGTCATGGGTCACGTCGACCACGGCAAGACCTCGCTGCTGGACTACATCCGCCGTGCGAAAGTGGCGGCTGGCGAAGCCGGCGGCATTACCCAGCACATCGGTGCATACCACGTGGATACCCCGCGCGGCATGGTCACCTTCCTGGATACCCCGGGCCACGAGGCGTTCACCGCCATGCGTGCCCGCGGCGCCAAGGCGACCGACATCGTCATCCTGGTGGTGGCGGCCGACGACGGCGTGATGCCGCAGACGAAGGAAGCGATCGCCCACGCGAAAGCCGCCGGCGTGCCGCTGGTGGTGGCGATCAACAAGATCGACAAGCAGGGCGCCAACACCGACCGCGTGACCCAGGAACTGGTCGCCGAAGGCGTGGTGCCGGAAGAATACGGCGGCGAGTCGCCGTTCGTCCCGGTGTCGGCGAAAACCGGCCAGGGCATCGACGACCTGCTGGAAAACGTGCTGCTGCAGGCCGAAGTGCTGGAACTGAAGGCACCGGTCGAAGCGCCAGCGCGCGGCCTGGTGGTCGAGGCGCGTCTGGACAAGGGCCGCGGCCCGGTCGCGACGATCCTGGTGCAGTCGGGCACCCTGAAGCGCGGCGACGTCGTGCTGGCGGGTTCCTCGTTCGGCCGCGTCCGTGCGATGCTCGACGAGAACGGCAAGTCGGTGACCGAAGCCGGTCCGTCGATCCCGGTCGAGATCCAGGGCCTGACCGAAGTGCCGAGCGCAGGCGAGGAAGCGATGGTCATGGGCGACGAGCGCAAGGCGCGTGAAATCGCACTGTTCCGTCAAGGTAAGTTCCGCGACGTGAAACTGGCCAAGCAGCAGGCAGCGAAGCTGGAAAACATGTTCGACCAGATGGCCGAGGGCGAGGTGAAGAACCTGCCGCTGATCATCAAGACCGACGTGCAGGGTTCGCAGGAAGCGCTGGTCGGTTCGCTGCAGAAGCTGTCGACCTCGGAAGTGCGTGTGCAGGTCGTGCACGCCGCCGTCGGCGGCATCAGCGAGTCGGACGTCAACCTGGCGGTGGCCTCGAAGGCGGTCATCATCGGCTTCAACGCCCGTGCCGATGCACAGGCGCGCAAGCTGGCCGAAGCCAACGGCGTCGACATCCGTTACTACAGCATCATTTACGATGCGATCGACGAGATCAAGACGGCACTGTCGGGCATGCTGGCACCGGAGAAGCGCGAGCACATCACCGGCCAGGTCGAAATCCGCCAGGTCATCCTGGTGTCGAAGGTCGGCGCGATCGCGGGCTGCCTGGTCACCGATGGCGTGGTCAAGCGTACCTCTTCGGTCCGCCTGCTGCGCAACAACATCGTGGTCTGGACCGGCGAGATCGATTCGCTCAAGCGTTTCAAGGACGACGCGAAGGAAGTCCGCGCCGGCCTCGAGTGCGGCCTGTCGCTGAAGGGCAACAACGAAATCCAGGTCGGCGACGTCCTGGAAGTGTTCGAAGTCCAGGAAGTGGCGCGTACGCTGTAATTACGGACGCTCGCCGATAGGCGTGAAAGTAGTAACATGGGGCCAGTCATCCCGCGCCACGGCGCCGGATGACTGGCCCCAAATTTTTTATTAGAAGAACATGGCAAAACACAGCAAAAGCATTCCCTCGCGCGGCCTGCGCGTCGCCGACCAGATCCAGAAGGACCTGTCGGAACTGATCGCGTTCGAACTGAAGGACCCGCGCGTCGGCATGGTCACCCTTAGCGAAGTCCAGCTCACGCCGGATTACGCCCACGCGAAAATCTATTTCACCTTGCTCAAGGACAGCCCGGAAGAGGTCAAGCAGACTCTGGAAGGCCTGAACAAGGCGTCCGGCTACCTGCGCAACATGCTCGGCAAGCGCCTGCACATCCATACGCTGCCGTCGCTGCACTTCGTGCACGACATGTCGACCCGCCGCGGCCTCGAGATGTCGGCGCTGATCGACCAGGCCAATGCCACCCGCGCCGCCGATGACGAAGAGGCCGGCCAGGCCGGCGACGACAGCCAGAAGCGCACGGATTCCGAGTGAACGCACGGCCGCCCAAGAAGCCCCGCGACCTGGTCGACGGGGTGCTGCTGATCGACAAGCCGGTCGGCCTGTCCTCGAACGATGCGCTGGTCAAGGCCAAGCGTGTGCTGAACGCGAAAAAGGCCGGCCACACCGGCACCCTCGACCCGTTCGCCACCGGCCTGCTGCCGCTGTGCTTCGGCGAGGCGACCAAGTTCTCGCAGGACCTGCTGGAAGCGGACAAGACCTATGTCGCGACCGTGCACCTGGGCGTGACCACGACCACCGGCGATACCGAGGGCGAGGCCATCGAGACGAAACCGGTCGAGGTGTCGCTGGACCAGATCGAGGCGGCGCTGGCCCGGTTCCGCGGCCCGATCCTGCAGGTACCGCCGATGTACTCGGCGCTCAAGCGCGACGGCAAGGCGTATTACGAGTACGCGCGCGAAGGCATCGTGCTGGAACGCGAAGCGCGTCCGGTGACCATCCACAGCCTGGAATTCATCGCTTATGAAGCGCCGATGCTGACCATCCGCGTGTGCTGCAGCAAGGGCACCTATGTGCGCGTGCTGGGCGAGGACATCGGCGCGCTGCTCGGCTGCGGCGCCCACCTGAACGCGCTGCGCCGGGTGCAGGTCGGCAGCTTGAGCGTGGACGGCATGGTGACGCTGGAACAGCTGCAGGCGCACGATAGTCCGCTGTCGCTGCTGGCTCCGGTCGATGCGCTGCTGTCGACCTTCCCGCGCGTCGACCTGACGGAAGACCTGATGAAGCGTTTCCTGAACGGCCAGCGCCTGGCGCTCGGCAAGGAGCCCGGGGTCAGCGTGCCGGACGGGCAGGGCCGGGTGCGCGTGTATGCGGACGGCAAACTGCTGGGCACGGCGATCCTGGGCGAGTATGCGATTTTGGCGCCGGAGCGCTTGATCGCGGCGCGCTGATCGGCGCCGGCCTTTGCCGCCTCTTGAAAAAGGCGCAGGCCGCGCCATCTGGGTGCGCAAGCGCCGGCGTCATCGGCATTCAATAAACGGCTGCTACGCTTGCACACATGACAGATAAGCCTCGGATATACGGCAGCCGTGCGGCAAATCGTTGAAATTCCACGACTTTTCGAGCCACCCGCGAGCGGCTGGCGGCATTCGCATGCTATACTCGCCGGTTTCCGAAATTGGCAGCACCGTACACCTTCGTACACCCGCAACAATAAATTCTCACGCTGGATAGACAATGTCAAACACCAAACGCGCGATTCGTAATATCGCAATCATCGCCCACGTTGACCACGGCAAGACCACCCTGGTCGACCAGCTGCTGCGTCAGTCGGGCACCTTCCGCGAAAACCAGGCCGTCGACACCCGCGTGATGGATTCGAACGACCTCGAAAAGGAACGCGGCATTACCATCCTGTCGAAGAACTGCGCGGTCGAGTACGAAGGCACCCACATCAACATCGTCGACACCCCGGGCCACGCCGACTTCGGCGGCGAGGTCGAGCGCGTGCTGTCGATGGTCGACTCGGTGCTGCTGCTGGTCGACGCCCAGGAAGGCCCGATGCCGCAGACCCGCTTCGTGACCCGCAAGGCGCTGGCGCTGGGCCTGAAGCCGATCGTGGTCGTCAACAAGGTCGACCGTCCGGGCGCGCGCGCCGACTGGGCCATCAACCAGACCTTCGAACTGTTCGACAAGCTGGGCGCGAATGACGAGCAGCTGGACTTCCCGATCGTCTACGCCTCGGGCCTGAACGGCTACGCCGGCCTGACCGAAGACGTGCGCAGCGGCGACATGAAGCCTCTGTTCGACGCCATCCTGAAATACGTGCCGGTGCGCGACGACAATCCGGACGGCCCGCTGCAGATGCAGATCACCTCGCTGGACTACTCCTCGTACGTCGGCAAGATCGGCATCGGCCGCGTCAACCGTGGCCGCGTCAAGACTGGCCAGGACGTGATCGTCATGAACGGTCCTGAAGGCACCCCGATCAAGGGCCGCATCAACCAGGTGCTGAACTTCAAGGGCCTGGAGCGCGTGCTGGTCGACGAAGCCGTCGCCGGCGACATCTGCCTGATCAACGGTATCGAAGAAATCGGCATCGGTTCGACCGTGTGCGCACCGGACACCCCGGAAGCGCTGCCGATGCTGACCGTCGACGAGCCGACCCTGACCATGAACTTCATGGTCAACAACTCGCCGCTGGCCGGCCGCGAAGGCAAGTTCGTCACCAGCCGCCAGCTGCGCGAGCGCCTCGAGCGCGAACTGAAGGCCAACGTCGCGCTGCGCGTGCTGCCGACCGACGACGACACCACCTTCGAAGTCTCGGGCCGTGGCGAACTGCACCTGACCATCCTGCTGGAAAACATGCGCCGTGAAGGCTTCGAGCTGGCCGTGTCGCGTCCGCGCGTGGTCTACAAGATGGTCGATGGCGTGCGCCACGAGCCGTTCGAGAACCTGACCGTCGACGTGGAAGAAGCCAACCAGGGCGGCGTGATGGAAGAACTGGGCCGCCGCCGTGGCGACCTGCAGAACATGGAATCGGACGGCAAGGGCCGTGTGCGTCTGGAATACCTGATCCCGGCGCGTGGCCTGATCGGCTTCCAGGGCGAATTCATGACCCTGACCCGCGGCACCGGCCTGATGAGCCACGTGTTCCACGAGTACGCACCGGTCGACAACAGCAAGGGTGAACTGGCCGGCCGCCGCAACGGCGTGCTGATCTCGCAGGACGACGGCGCCGCCGTGGCCTACGCGATCTGGAAACTGCAGGACCGCGGCCGCATGTTTGTCGAGCACAACACCCCGGTGTACGAAGGCATGATCATCGGCATCCACTCGCGCGACAACGACCTGGTCGTCAACCCGATCAAGGGCAAGCAGCTGACCAACGTGCGTTCGTCGGGTACCGACGAAGCCGTGCGCCTGGTGCCGCCGATCCAGATGTCGCTGGAATACGCCGTCGAGTTCATCGAGGACGACGAACTGGTCG
>Ga0265798_10000517_pt1 | contig 63891 bp, 55 predicted proteins | sample P3T30metagenome_FD_192430 | JGI IMG/M metagenome (GOLD analysis project Ga0265798, IMG submission 192430) | Plant litter microbial communities from East Loma Ridge, Irvine, California - P3 T30 | ecosystem: Environmental > Terrestrial > Plant litter > Unclassified | place: USA: California... | reverse complement strand
CCCTCGACCAGGTCGCCCAGTAGCGTCCGCCTTCAGACTTAAGGACCCCCACACAGTGGCTCAGATCGCAGATTCCATCGACCAGGCTCCCGAGAGCTTCACCACCGAGAGCTCGGCCCCCGAGGCCAGCGCGACGCCCCGCCCCGTGCTCAGCGTCGGCGGCTCGGCCGTCGGTCGCCGCAAGGAGGCCATCGCCCGTGCGCGCCTCACGCCCGGCACCGGCACGTTCGTCGTGAACGGCCGCACGCTCGAGGAGTACTTCCCCAACAAGCTGCACCAGCAGCTGATCAACGACCCGTTCAAGGTCCTCGACCTGCTCGGCGCCTACGACGTCACCGTCAAGGTCACCGGCGGCGGCCCCTCGGGCCAGGCGGGCGCCCTGCGTCTCGCCATCGCCCGCACCCTGAACGAGATCGACCGCGAGAACAACCGCGCGACCCTCAAGAAGGCCGGCTTCCTCACCCGTGACGCCCGCGTCATCGAGCGCAAGAAGGCCGGTCTCAAGAAGGCCCGCAAGGCCTCGCAGTTCTCGAAGCGCTAACCACCACCACACGAGGCAGGTCCCGCGATGTCGCGTCTCTTCGGTACCGACGGTGTTCGGGGCCTCGCCAACCGTGAGCTGACCGCCGCGCTCGCCCTGGGCCTCGCCCAGGCGAGCGCGGTGGTCCTCACGAAGGGCCACCACGCCGACGCCCGTCGTGCCGAGGGGCGGCGACCCGTCGCCGTCGTGGCCCGCGACCCCCGCATCTCGGGGGAGTTCCTCACCGCCGCCGTCTGTGCGGGCCTGGCCAGCTCCGGCGTCGACGTGCTCGACGCCGGGGTCATCCCGACCCCCGCGGCGGCGTTCCTCGTCGACGACATCGGCGCCGACTTCGGCGTCATGATCAGCGCGTCGCACAACCCGGCGCCCGACAACGGCATCAAGTTCTTCGCCTTCGGCGGCACGAAGCTCCCCGACGACGTCGAGGACCGCATCGAGGCCGCCATGAGCGACCCGCAGCTGATGCCCGTCGGGGGCGACGTCGGCCGCATCCGGCGCTTCGCCGACGCGGAGGACCGCTACGTCCTGCACCTCCTCGGGGCCCTGCCCAACCGGCTCGACGGCCTGCACGTCGTGCTCGACTGCGCCCACGGCGCCGCCTCCGCCGTCTCGCCCGAGGTCTTCACCGACGCCGGCGCGAAGGTCACGCTCATCGGCGCCGACCCCGACGGCGTGAACATCAACGACGGCGTCGGCTCGACCCACCTCGACAACCTCGCCCGCGCCGTGCTCGAGCACGGCGCCGACGTCGGCATCGCCCACGACGGCGACGCCGACCGCTGCCTCGCGGTCGACGCGACCGGCGCGGTCGTCGACGGCGACCAGATCATGGCCATCATCGCGGTCGCCCAGAAGGAGCACGGCCGCCTCGCGCACGACACGCTCGTCGCGACGGTGATGAGCAACCTCGGCCTCATCCGCGCGATGGAGGAGCACGGCATCGCCGTGCGCCAGACCCGCGTCGGCGACCGGTACGTGCTGGAGGACATGAGCGCCGGCGGCTACACGCTCGGCGGCGAGCAGTCCGGCCACATCGTCTTCAGCGACTACGCCACGACCGGCGACGGCATCCTCACGGGTCTGTCGCTCGTGGCCCGCATGGCCGAGACCGGCAAGAGCCTCGCCGAGCTGGCGCAGGTGATGACCGTCTTCCCGCAGATCCTGATCAACGTGAAGGGCGTCGACCGCGAGCGGCTGGCCGGCGACGAGGGCGTCGCGGAGGCCGTCGAGGCCATGTCGGCCGAGCTCGGCGACACCGGCCGCGTGCTGCTCCGCCCGTCCGGCACCGAGCCCGTCGTACGCGTGATGGTGGAGGCCGCCGACCAGGCGACCGCCGACCGCGTGGCGCACCAGCTCGCCGACGTCGTGCGCGAGCGCCTGGCCCTCTAGCCGGGCCGGGCGTCCCCGGGGGAGGAGGCGCCGCCTCCTCGGGGCTGCTGGCGCGGCGACGTGCCCGCCATGATGGGCTCATGACGTTCCTCCTCCCCGCCGTGGCGTTCGCGGTGCTCTACGTCGTCAGCCGGCGCCGCGACGCCCGACGGCTCCGCAACGGCGTCTTCCTCGTCGCCTCGCTCGGCTGCCTGCTCCTCGCGGGCGTGATCGAGGTCTCCGCGACGGGGCCGGCGCAGCAGAACGCCGTGCTGCTCGGCATCGGCGTCGCGGGGCTGCTCGTGGTCGTGCTCGCGGCCTTCCTCGTGGCCAACGGCGTCACCATGCTCCGCTCGGAGGGACGCAGCCTCGGCAACCTGCTCTCGCTGCTGGCCGGGGCGGCCGTGCTGCTCGTGCCCGTCGCGGCGCTCGCCCTCGTCTTCGGCACCGAGCTCGCGCGGCTCCCCGGCCCGGTCGGCGTCGTGCTCGTGGCCCTCGGCGTCCTCCTGGCGTTCGGCTGCGCGTACGTCGCGGCGACCTTCGCCGCCTTCGGCCTCTACTCGCTCGTGTACAGCCGCTACCGCCACACCCGCACGCCCGACGCGGTCGTGGTGCTCGGGTCCGGGCTGATCCGCGGCGAGGTGCCGCCGCTCCTCCGCAGCCGCCTCGACAAGGCCCTCGCGGTCTACCGCAGCGTGCCGGGCACGGCCGCCCGGCCGCTCCTCGTGCCCTCCGGCGGGCAGGGCGCCGACGAGCCCCGGGCCGAGGCGGACGCCATGGCCGAGTACCTGCGGGCGCAGGGCGCCGCCGCCTCCGACGTCCGGCCGGAGTCCGCCTCCACCAGCACCCGGGAGAACCTGCTGTTCTCGCGCGAGGTGCAGCGCGAGGCCGGGCGGGAGGGCAGCACGCTGGTCGTGACGAACGACTACCACGTGCTGCGGGCGGCCCTCCTCGCCCGCTCGATCGGCAGCGACGCGCAGGTGGTCGGCTCGCCGACGGCCGCGTACTACGTGCCGAGCGCGTTCCTCCGCGAGTACGTCGCGATCATGGTCGAGCACCGACGGCTGAACGCCGCGGCCGTGGGCGTCGTCGTCGCCCTGGTGGCCCTCGCCGCGGTCTGGTCGCTGCTGCCCCTGTGAGCCGGCCCGCGCCTCCGGAGCGTCGGAGGCGCGGTCAGATCTTGCGCAGCAGCACCGAGCTGACCGCGTGGTCGGCGGCCTTCCGCAGCACGAGCGTCGCGCGCGACCGGGTGGGCAGCACGTTCTCGACCAGGTTCGGCTCGTTGACCGAGCGCCACACGTCGGAGGCGAAGGCGCGCGCCGCGGGCTCGTCCATGTCGGCGAAGCGGTGGAAGAACGAGCCCTCCTGCGTGAAGGCGCTCTTCTGGAGGGCGAGGAACCGCTCGACGAACCACGACTCGATGTCGCTCGTGCGGGCGTCGACGTAGATCGTGAAGTCGAAGAGGTCGCTCAGCGCCAGGCGGCCGGGAGCGGGCGGCTGCAGCACGTTCAGGCCCTCGACGATGAGGATGTCGGGACGGCGCACCACGACCTCGGCGTCGGGCATGATGTCGTAGCTCGTGTGCGAGTAGAAGGGCGCCCGCACCTCCTCCGCGCCGCTCTTGACCTGCGACACGAACCGCAGCAGGTGCCTCCGGTCGTACGACTCCGGGAAGCCCTTCCGGTCGGTCAGCCCCCGGCGCTCGAGCTCGGCGTTCGGGTAGAGGAAGCCGTCGGTCGTGACGAGCTCGACGCGCGGGGTGTCGTCCCACCGGCTGAGCAGCTCGCGCAGCAGGCGCGCCACGGTCGACTTGCCGACGGCGACGGAGCCGGCGACTCCGATCACGAAGGGCGTGCGCTGGGCGCGCTCGCCGAGGAAGTCGCTCGTCGCGCGGTGCAGGTTGCGGGCGCCGGCGGCGTAGAGGTTGAGGAGGCGGCTGAGCGGCACGTAGACGTCCTGCACCTCGCGCATGTCGAGCCGGTCGCCGAGCCCGCGCAGCTGGACGATCTCGGTCTCGGTGAGCGGCAGGCGCGTCGCGGGGGCGAGGTCGGCCCAGGCGTCGCGCCCGATCTCGACGAACGGGGTCGCGTGGCTCACCGGGTGAGTCGTCGACGTCGGGGCTCCTGCCATGACCGCGAGGCTACCCGCTCGCTCCCGGGCGGGCCGACGAACGGCGCGGGCGGGGCGGGCGACCGGGCGGGCGGGACCGCGGGCGGTCGCCGGAGGGGCCGGGGGCGGTGCGCGGGTGGTGCGCCGACCCGCCGCGGGTCGGCCGGGCCGGAGGCGCCGACTCGACGCCCTAAGATCGGTGGCATGTGTGGAATCGTGGGTTACGTCGGTCCGACCGGTGCCGGGGAGAAGAGCATCGAAGTCCTCCTGGGCGGCCTCGCCCGCCTCGAGTACCGCGGCTACGACTCCGCGGGCGTCGCGGTCATCGACGCCGACGGCCAGCTCGGCATGCGCAAGCGCGCCGGCAAGCTGAAGGTGCTGGTCGACGACCTCGAGTCCGACCCGCTGACCGACGGCGCCACCGGCATCGGCCACACGCGCTGGGCGACCCACGGCGGCCCGACCGACGCCAACGCGCACCCCCACCTCGCCGACGACGGCAAGCTGGCCCTGATCCACAACGGCATCATCGAGAACTTCTCGGAGCTCAAGGCCGAGCTGCTCGCCGAGGGCGTCGAGTTCCTCAGCGAGACCGACTCCGAGGTCGCCGCCCACCTCGTCGCCCGCGCCTACCGCGCCTCCGGCGACCTGGCCGAGGCGCTGCGCGTCGTCGTCAACACCCTCGACGGCGCGTTCACGCTGCTCGTCGTGCACGCCGACCAGCCCGGCGTCGTCGTCGGCGCGCGGCGCAACAGCCCGCTCGTCGTCGGCCTCGGCGAGGGCGAGAACTTCCTCGGCAGCGACGTCGCGGCGTTCGTGGCGCACACCCGCCACGCCATGTCGATCGGCCAGGACCAGATCGTCACCATCCGCCCCGACTCGGTCGAGGTCGTCGACTTCGCCGGCGCGCCCGTCGAGACCAGCACGTTCGAGGTCGACTGGGACGCCTCCGCCGCGGAGAAGGGCGGCTGGTCGAGCTTCATGGCGAAGGAGATCAGCGAGGAGCCCGAGGCCGTCCGCAACACCCTCCTCGGCCGCGTGCACGAGGGCGAGGTCACGCTGCACGAGCTCGACGCCGTGCAGGAGCGCCTCCTCGAGGTCGACCGCGTCATCGTCATCGCCTGCGGCACCGCCGCCTACGCCGGCATCCTCGGCAAGTACGCCATCGAGCAGTGGGCCCGCGTGCCCGTCGAGGTCGAGCTCGCCCACGAGTTCCGCTACCGCGACCCGGTGCTCGACGGCAAGACCCTCGTCGTCTCGATCAGCCAGTCGGGCGAGACCATGGACACCCTGATGGCCGTCAAGTACGCCCGCGAGCAGGGCGCCCAGGTGCTGTCGATCTGCAACACGCAGGGCTCGACCATCCCGCGCGAGAGCGACGCCGTCATCTACACGCACGCCGGGCCCGAGGTCGCCGTCGCGTCGACCAAGGCGTTCGTCGCGCAGGGCACGGCGCTGTTCCTGCTGGGGCTGCACCTCGCCACGATCCGCGGCACGCTGACCCCGGAGCAGATCGCCGAGCAGGTCACCGACCTGCAGGCCGTCCCCGACAAGATCAGCAAGGTGCTCGAGTCGTCGGAGCGCATCGCGACGCTGGCCGGCTGGATGGCCGACACCCGCTCGGTGCTCTTCCTCGGCCGCCACGTGGGCTACCCCATCGCCCTCGAGGGCGCCCTCAAGCTCAAGGAGCTCGCCTACATCCACGCCGAGGGCTTCGCCGCCGGCGAGCTGAAGCACGGCCCGATCGCCCTGATCGAGCCGGGCCAGATCGTCTTCGTGATCGTGCCGAGCCCCCGCGACCCCCGCTCGCTGCACCCCAAGGTCGTCTCCAACATCCAGGAGATCCGGGCCCGCGGCGCGCGCGTCATCGCGATCGCGGAGGACGGCGACGCCGCGGTGCTGCCGTTCGCCGACGAGGTGCTGCACATCCCCCTGGCCTCGCCCCTGTTCGAGTCGCTGCTCGCGGTCGTGCCGCTGCACATCTTCGGCATGGAGCTCGCCGCGGCCAAGGGCCTCGACGTCGACCAGCCCCGCAACCTCGCCAAGTCGGTCACGGTCGAGTAGGGCACCGCACCGCATGAGTCCCGGCCCGCGCCCGTGATCGTCGGCATCGGGGTCGACGTGGTCGACCTGGAGCGCTTCGAGCGGTCGCTCGACCGCACGCCGGCTCTCCGGGTCCGCCTCTTCGGCGGGCCCGAGACCGTGCTGGCCGACGGCTCGCCTCGACCGGTGCGGTCGCTCGCGGCCCGGTTCGCTGCCAAGGAGGCGCTGATCAAGGCGCTCGGCGGCTCCACGGGCGTCCGGTGGCACGACATCGTCGTGGTGTCGGACGTCGACGGGGCACCGTCCCTGCAGCTCACGGGGGGCGCCGCGGCGCTGGCCTCCTCGCGGGGCGCCACGCGCCTCCACCTGTCGCTCAGCCACGACGGCGGCGTGGCCGTCGCGTACGTCGTCGCCGAGACCGGCGAGCCGAGCACGGCCGCCGCCCCGGCCGCCGCCGCTCCCGCCCCGCCTCCCCGCCCCACCGAGACAGGAGACCCCGCGTGACGCAGGACATCCGGGTGACCGTCGACACCGCCGCCCTGCGGCACAACGCCGAGACCCTCCGGGCCGCCGTGGCCCCCGCGGCCGTCATGGCCGTCGTCAAGGCGAACGCCTACGGCCACGGCGCCGTCGAGTCGGCACGCGCCTTCGCGGCCGCCGGGGTCGACTGGCTCGGCGTCGCCGACCTCGACGAGGCCGTGGAGCTGCGCGAGGCGGGCGTCACGACGCCCCTGCTGGCCTGGCTGCACGCCCCCGGGGAGACCTTCGAGCGAGCCGCGGCGCACGACGTGACCCCGGCCGTCTCCGACCTCGTGCAGCTCGAGGCGGCCGCGGCCGCCGGCGTGCGGGCCGTCCACCTCTGCGTCGACACCGGCCTCAGCCGCAACGGCGCGGTCGCCGGCGAGTGGCCCGAGTTCTTCGCCCGCGCGGCCGAGCTCTCGGGCCGGGTGCCGGTGGAGGGCATCATGACCCACCTCTCGAACGCGTCGCCCGAGGAGGACGGCGCCCAGGTCGCGGCCTTCCTGTCGGCCGTCGAGATGCTCGGCCGGCTCGGCGTCGAGCCGCGACTCCGCCACGTCGCCGCCTCGGCCGCCGCCCTGCACTTCACCGACGTCGGCGGCAGCCCCGGCGACATGGTGCGGTTCGGGCTCGCGATGTACGGACTCAGCCCCTTCGCCGACCGCACCGGCGCCCAGCTCGGCCTGCGCCCCGCCCTGACGCTGCGGGCGCCCGTCACGACCGTGAAGCGCGTCCCCGCCGGCGAGGGGGTCTCGTACGGCTACGTCTTCCGGCCCGAGCGCGACACCACGATCGCGGTCGTGCCGGTCGGCTACTCCGACGGCGTCGACCGGGCCGCGAGCGACCGCGCGTCGGTGACGATCGGCCAGCGCACGTACCGGGTGCGCGGGCGCATCGCCATGAACGCGCTCGTCATCGACGTCGGCGACGACCCCGTCGAGGTGGGCGACGACGTCGTCCTGTTCGGCGACCCCGCCCTCGGGCACCAGGGCGCGGCCGACTGGGCCCGCGCCTTCGGGGGCATCACGTACGAGGTGGTCGCGTCGCTCGCGGCCCGACTGCCGAGGAGCTGGACATGACCGGGTACCTGCGCCGCGCCACCGTCGACCTCGCGGCCTACCGCGCCAACCTGCGGTCGCTCATCGAGCGGGTGGCCCCGGTCGAGGTGCTCGCGATCGTCAAGGCCGACGCGTACTCGCTCGGCGTCGACGTCATCGTGCCGGAGGCCCTCGCGGCCGGCATCCGCTGGTTCGGCACCGTCGAGCCGGAGCCGGCCTTCCGCCTCCGTCGGGAGGGCGTCGGCGACGAGGCCTCGTACTTCGCCTGGCAGCTCGGCCCCGACGAGGACTACGCCGCCGCGGTCGAGCTGCGCGTCGACCTCGGCGTCTCGACCCTCGAGCAGCTCGAGGCGTTCGCCGACGCCGCCCGGGCCGCGGGCCCCGGCCACGAGGCCCTCGTGCACCTCACCATCGACACCGGCCTGCACCGCGAGGGCTGCCTGCCCGCCGACTGGGCGGCGTTCGTGACGCGGGCCGTCGAGCTCCGCGACGAGGGCGTGGTGCGCCTCCGGGGCTGCTTCTCGCACGTCTCCGAGACCAGCGAGGCCGACGACCACGCCGCCTCCCTCGTGTTCCGCCGCGCCCTCGACGACGCCGAGGCCCTCGGCGCGACCTTCGAGAAGCGCCACATGTCGTCGAGCTCCGCGGCCCTCGAGCACCCGGAGCGCCGCTTCGACATGGTGCGGATGGGGTCGAACGGCTACGGCAACCCCGTCACCGAGGGCGTGACGGCCGCCGACCGCGGCCTGCGACCGGTGCTGACCCTGAGCGGCTGCGTCGTGCGGGTCAAGCGCATCGCCGCCGGCACCGGCGTCTCGTACGACTACACGTGGCGCGCCGAGCGCGACACGACGCTCGCCCTCGTGCCGCTCGGCTACGCCGACGGCGTGAGCCGCCGGGCCCAGCACGGGGCCGAGGTCACCATCGACGGCCGCCGTCACCCGATCGTCGGGCGCGTCGCGATGGACCAGTTCCTCGTCGACGTCGGCGACCACGACGTCGCGGTCGGCGACGAGGTGCTGCTGTTCGGCCCCGGCGACCGCGGCGAGCTCACCATCGGCGAGTGGGCCGACGTGACGGGCAGCGTGCCCGAGGAGGTCTCGTGCCGCATCGGCGCCCGGGTCGAGCGGGTGTACACGGGCGGTCGCGCGTGACCGACGCCGGGGTCGTGCTGTCGGACGGCGCCGTGGCCGACGCCGAGGCCATGGAGGCGCTCGGCCGTCGGCTGGCCCGCCTCCTCCGGGCCGGCGACCTGCTGGTGCTCACGGGGCCGCTCGGCGCCGGCAAGACGACGCTGACCAGGGGCATCGGCGAGGGGCTGCAGGTGCGCGGGCAGGTCGCGAGCCCGACGTTCGTGCTCGCGCGGACGCACCCCAGCGCCTCCGGCGTGCCGCTCGTGCACGTCGACGCCTACCGGCTCGGCGGGGCGGCCGAGCTCGACGACCTCGACCTCGACTTCGACGGGTCGGTCGTCGTGGTGGAGTGGGGCGCCGGCCTCCTCGACGGCGTCGCCGCGTCGTGGCTCGACGTCGTGATCGAGCGGCCGACCGGCGCGGGAGGCGCGGTGCCCGGTGCCGACGTCGGCCACGCCCCCGACGCCTCCGACGGTCCCGCCGCCGACGACCCCGACGACGGCGACCCCGACGCCTCGCTCGACGAGCCCCGCCGCGTGACGATCACGGCGCACGGCCCCCGCTGGGCCGGGGTCACCCTGCCGTCGAGCTGAAGCGCTGGGCGCCGAGCACCGACAGCAGGCGCAGCGACTCCGCCGCCGTCGTGCCCGCCCGCGGGGTCAGCACGAGCAGCACCTGGGCCTGGTTCTCGGTGAGCAGGGCCTGGCAGTCGACCTCGATCTCGCCCACCTCCGGGTGCCGCAGGGTCTTGCGGTCGTCGAACCGGGTCGTCACCTCCTGCAGCTCCCACAGCGCGCGGAACTCCGCGCTGCGCTCGAGCAGGCTCGCGACCACCGGCGCGGCGAGCGGGTCGGGGTCGGCCGACGCGACGGCGACGCGCAGCTGGGCGACCTGGAGGCGGGCCTGCCGGGGCTGGTCGGCCGTCGGGTACGGGCGCTCCGCCTCCGGCCGGGTGAACCAGCGGTGCACGGCGCTGCGGTCGAGGCCGGTCCACGCGGCGTGGTCGCCGAAGAGGGCCGCGGCGAGGCCGTTCTGCGCGAGGGTCTCGCCCGCCTCCGTGATGACGAGGGCGGGGGAGTCGTCGAGCCGGTCGAGCACCCGCAGGAGGCCCGGGCCCACGTGGCCGGCGTGCCGGGCCCGACGGGGCACCGGCCGCCCCGCGAGGCGCCACAGGTGGTCGCGCTCGTCGAGGGTGAGCCGGAGGGCCCGCGCGATCGCCGCGAGCATCTGCTCGGAGGGCTGCGGCCCGCGCTGCTGCTCGAGCCGCGACCAGTAGTCGGTGGACATGCCGACGAGCCCGGCGACCTCCTCGCGGCGGAGCCCGGCCGTGCGGCGCCGCACCCCGGCGGGCAGGCCGACGTCGGAGGGCAGGAGGCGCTCGCGGCGGTGGCGGAGGAAGTCGGCGAGCCCGGGGCGGTCCATGGGGCCATCCTGCCGTGGCGGGCGCCGCTCAGCCAGGGAGCGCCGCTCCCCCGACCAGCGCTCCCTTCCCGGCCGGCCGCCCCCGGGGGACGATCGTCACCGACGCCTCCTCGGCGCCGCGGGACGGCCGCCCGGCCTGCCCGCCCCGGACCCCACCAGGAGACCAGATGAAGACCACCGGCAACACCGTCCTGATCACCGGAGCCACCTCGGGCATCGGCCGCGGCCTCGCCGAGCGCCTGCACGCCCGGGGCGACACCGTCGTCGTGGGCGGGCGGCGCCGCGCCCTGCTCGACGAGATCGTCGCGGCGAACCCCGGCATGTCGTCGGTCGTCGTCGACGTCGCCGACCCGGCGTCGATCGCGGCCGCCGCCGAGAGCGTCACGCGCGACCACCCCGACCTCGACGTCGTCGTCACGATGGCGGGCATCATGCTGCCCGAGGACCTCCGCGACCCCTCCCACCTCGAGACCGCCGAGGCGACGGTCACGACGAACCTGCTCGGCACGATCCGCACCACGACCGCCTTCGCGCCCTTCCTCGCCGCGAAGCCCGACGGGGTGCTGATGACCGTGTCGTCGGGCCTCGCGAGCGTGCCGCTGCCGGTCGCGCCGACGTACTCGGCGACGAAGGCCGCCGTGCACTCGTTCACGCAGAGCCTCCGCGTGCAGTGGGCCGACACGCCCCTGCAGGTCGTCGAGCTCGTGCCGCCCGCCGTGCAGACGACCCTGATGGGCCAGTCCGACGACCCGCACGCGATGCCGCTCGACGAGTACCTCGACGAGACGATGCGCATCCTGACCGAGCAGCCCGACGTCGAGGAGGTGCTCGTCGAGCGCGTGCGCTTCCTCCGCGACGCCGAGGCGGAGGGGCGGCACGCCCAGGTGCTCGCGGTGCTGTCCGGGCACTGAGGGGGCAGGTGCCGCGGCGGGCCCGGGGGAGGCGCGGGTCGCCTCCCCGGGACCGCGTACGATCGATCCGTGATCCTGGCCATCGACACCTCCGCCGGCTCGACCGTCGCCGTGGTCGACCGCGACGGCGGCGTCCTCGCCGAGTGCTCGGTCGCCGACACCCGACGCCACGCCGAGGTGATCGGCACGCTCGTCGCCGAGGCGCTGCGCGTGGCGGGCGTCGAGCCCTCGCGGCTCAGCGCCGTGGTCGCCGGCGTCGGCCCCGGGCCCTTCACGGGGCTCCGCGTCGGCATCGCCGCCGCCCGGGCGTTCGCGCTCGGCGCGGGGGTGCCGTGCCTCGCGCTCGGCAGCCACGACGCCGTGGCGTTCGAGCGCCTCTCCGCCGAGGCCGGGCGCGACGTCGCCGAGGCCGGCGGCCGGCTCGACTCCCCGCTCGTCGTCGTCACCGACGCCCGTCGTCGCGAGGTGGCCTGGACCGCCTGGGCGGGCCTCGACGACGACGGCCTGCCCGTGCTCGTCGAGGGCCCCGCGCTGGTGCGTCCGGCCGACCTCGACGAGGCGACCGGCGCCTCCTCGTCGTCCCCGCGCACCGACCCCGACGCGACCGTCGTCTCCGCGGCCGCGCTCGGCATGCTGGCCGAGCGCCTCTTCGAGCACGGTCGCGCCTTCGCGGCACCCGAGCCGCTGTACCTCCGAGAGCCCGACGTGACGCCGTCGGCCGGCCCGAAGCCGGTCGGCCGATGACCTGGCGGATGCGTCGCGCGACGGTCGACGACCTCGACGCGGTCATGGCGATCGAGACCTCCGTCTTCGTCACCGACGCCTGGTCGCGCGACGGCATGCGGCAGGAGCTGGCGTCGCCCGACGGGTGGTACCTCGTGGCCACCCCCGAGGCCGACGACACCGTCGTCGAGGGTTACGCCGGGCTGCTGGCGCTGCCCGGGGCCCCCGACGCCGACGTGCAGACCATCGCGGTCGTCCCCGAGGCCCGCGGGCGCGGGCTCGGCCGGGCCCTGATGGGGCAGCTCCTGGCGGAGGCGCGGCGCCGGGGAGCGCGCGAGGTCTTCCTGGAGGTGCGCGCCGACAACCCGGGAGCGCAGCACCTCTACGCGTCGCTCGGCTTCGAGGCCCTCGCCGTGCGCCCCCGCTACTACATGCCCGACGGCGTCGACGCGGTCGTCATGCGCCTGACCGTGCCGGCGGCGGAGACCCGCCCGGCCACGACCGAGAGCGAGCAGATCCCGTGACCGACAGCACCGCCTCCCCGTCCGGCTCGTCCGGAGCCCCGGTCGTCGAGCCCCTCGTGCTCGGCATCGAGACGAGCTGCGACGAGACCGGCATCGGGATCGTGCGCGGCACCGCCCTGCTCGCCAACGTCATCTCGTCGTCGATGGACGAGCACGCCCGCTACGGCGGCGTCGTGCCCGAGGTGGCGGCGCGAGCGCACCTCGAGGCGCTCGAGCCGGCGCTGCGGGCCGCGCTCGCCGAGGCCGACGTCGCCCTCGACGACCTCGACGCGATCGCCGTGACGAGCGGGCCGGGCCTCGCCGGCGCGCTCATGGTCGGCGTCGGCGCGGCCAAGGCGCTCGCCGTCGCCACGGGCAAGCCGCTCTACGGCGTCAACCACCTCGTCGGCCACGTCGGGGCCGACGTGCTGCGCGCCGACGGCACCGACCTCGAGCTGCCCACGGTCGCCCTGCTCGTCTCGGGCGGGCACACGTCGCTGCTGCACGTGCGCGACCTCGTCGACGACGTCGAGCTGCTCGGCGAGACCATCGACGACGCGGCGGGCGAGGCGTTCGACAAGGTGGCGCGGCTGCTCGGGCTGCCCTACCCGGGCGGGCCCCAGATCGACCGCGCGGCCGTCGGGGGAGACCCCGCGGCGATCCGCTTCCCCCGGGGGCTGACGCTGCCGAAGGACCTCGTGCGGCACCGGTACGACTTCTCGTTCTCGGGCCTCAAGACGGCCGTGGCGCGCTGGGTCGAGCGCCGGCGCGACGAGGGGCTCGAGGTGCCCGTCGCCGACGTGGCGGCCAGCTTCCGGGAGGCGGTGGCCGACGTGCTGCTCACCAAGGCGCTCGCCGCGTGCGCCGACCTCGGCGTGCCGCGCCTGCTGCTCGGCGGCGGCGTCGTCGCCAACGCGCGGGTGCGCGAGCTCGCGGCCGAGCGCTGCGCGGCGGCCGGCGTCGAGCTGCGGATCCCGCCCCTCTCGCTCTGCACCGACAACGGGGCGATGATCGCCGCGCTCGGGGCTCAGCTCGTCGCCCGGGGCCACGCGCCGTCGCCCCTCGACTTCGGCGCCGACTCGACGCTGCCCGCGACGGTGGTGCAGGCGGTCTGACGCCCCGTCCCGTCCCGTCGTGCGGCGACGCACCGCACGCGGCGGTTCGGTCGCGCAGTAGCATCGACCGACCAGACCGGCGGCACGAGCCGCGGCACGACGAGGAGACCACGGGACATGACCGACCAGTACCCGGCCCCCCAGGGCCAGCCCCAGCAGCAGAACCCCTACGCCGCCCCGGCGGCGCAGCCCGGCTACGGCTACGAGAAGCCGCGCAACTCGCTGGCGCTCGTCGCGCTCATCCTCGGCATCGCGGGCTTCTTCACCGGCGTCGCGAGCATCGCGGCGATCGTGGTCGGCCACATGTCGCTGAGCCAGATCAAGAAGACCGGCGAGGAGGGCCGCGGCATGGCGCTCTGGGGCACCATCCTCGGCTACGTCGTCGTCGTGGGCGGCATCCTGCTCGCCATCGGCTTCGTGGTGCTCTTCGGCGCCCTCGCGACCTCCGGCCAGCTCGACTACGACTCGACCACGTACTGACCAGGCGGCTCACACCCGGGCCTCACGAGCTTCATGGCTGCCACATCGGCAGCGTCGATACCATGACGGGGTCCACGCCGACGGCGTGGGCCCCGTCGTGCGTCGCCTCACCAGCGGCCCACGCCTGAGACACGTCCGATGCTCCGCCGCCCGCACGCGAAAGGCTCCTGATGGCCACCGACGACACCACCCCCGAGCAGCCCGGGTCGGCACCGACGCCGCCCCCCGCACCGCCCGCCGACCCCGCGGCCCCGCCGCTGCCCCCGACGTCGTTCCCCGGCGCCGCGTCGCAGCCGGCGCGTCCGGTCGACGACCCGTTCGTCGCGCCGGGCCAGACGGCCGCCGGCCGGTCGCCCTCGGCGGCCCCGGCGCCGCAGTCGGCTCCGTACGGCGCTCCGCCCGCGCCGGGCTCGGCTCCGTACGCGGCGCCTCCCGCTCCGGGGTCGGCTCCGTACGGCGCTCCCGCCTCGGCGCCCTACGGCGGGCCGCAGCCGCCCCGCGCCGGGTACGGCGCTCCGTCGCAGCCGGGGCAGCCTCAGTACGGCCAGCCGCAGCAGAGCCAGTACGGTCAGCCTCAGCAGGGCCAGTACGGTCAGCCTCAGCAGGGCCAGTACGGTCAGCCTCAGCAGGGCCAGTACGGCCAGCCGCAGCAGGGGCAGCAGCACGGCCAGCCGCAGCCCGGCCAGTACGGCCAGCCGCAGCCGGGCCCCTACGGCGGGCCGCAGCAGGGCCAGCCCGCTCCCTACGGCCAGCCGCAGCCGGGCCAGCCGGCCCCCTACGGGCAGCCGCAGCAGCCCTACGGCTCGCCCTACGCCTCCTACGCCTCGGCGGGCCCGACCAAGCCCTCGAGCGTGCTCAGCCTGCTGTCGATGATCGGCGCCATCTTCGGCGCGTTCGTCACGATCCTCGTCGTGACCTTCGGTGCCGGCATCGTCTTCTCGATCGCCGGCGTCGTGCTCGGCCACATCGCCCAGAAGCGCGAGCCCCGGGCCCGTGGCTTCTGGCTCACCGGCCTCATCGTCGGCTACGCGGGCATCGGCCTGGCGATCATCGTCTGGATCGGCATCGCGGCGTTCATCAACGGTCTGTCGAGCGACAGCTACTACGGCTACTGAGCCGCGACTCCCCGTCGGCCCGGCCGTCGTCCCTCCCCGGGGCGGCGGCCGTCGTCGTCCCGGGCCCGGGCCCGGGCGGGGGCGCGGGGCCGACGACGGCCCGGGCCCGGCGACGGCTCAGACGCGCTCGCACAGCAGGGCCGTGTGGCGGCCGGCCACGCGCGTCAGCACGAGCGTCGCCGAGCCGGTGCCCTGCAGAGACAGCCGCTTGCGGAAGGCGGCCGGGTCGACGTCGACGCCGCGCTTCTTGATCTCGAGGCGGCCGACGCCGCGGGCGCGCAGCTCGCGCTTGAGGGTCTTCTCGTCGAGCGGCAGGGCCTCGACGACGCGGAAGACCTGCGCGAACGGCGTCTCGACGGGCTCGTCGGCGGTCAGGTAGGCGATGTCGCGGCTGATCGTGCGGGCGCCGATGCTGCGGGCGAGGTCGCCGATGAGCCGCGCGCGGATCACCGCGCCGTCGGGCTCGTAGAGCCACTCGCCGAGGTCGCCCACCTCGACGTCGTCGGAGTCGGCGGGGGCCGTGAGCTCCGCCGCCCCGGAGGCGCTGACCACGAGGGCGGACCGGCCCACCCCCGGCCGCGCCAGCGAGCCGAACCAGACGCCCACCTCGACGACCTCGCGGTCGACGGAGATCCACTGGCACTCGGCGTCGGCGGGCAGCAGGTCGCGGTCGATGCCGGGGCCGAGCTTCACGCCCGTGGGGCGGTGCTCGGCGTGCCCGAAGGCGACGTCGAGCGAGGGCGACCAGTCGGCCGGGTCGGGCAGGCGCTTCGTCGCGGCGTGGCCGCTCGTGCGGCGCGCGGGGTCGAGCCAGACGGCCTCGACGCCGTCGAGGTCGACCGTCTCGGCGTCGCCGTGCACGACGCGGGCGGCCGGCCACGGCGCGAGGTTGTAGGCGGCCACGGCGGCGGTCACCTCGTCGCGGTCGACGGCGAGCACGTCGAGCTCGAGGGCGGCGAGGGCCATGGCGTCGCCGCCGACGCCGCAGCCGAGGTCGGCCACGCTCCGCACGCCCGCGGCGCGGAAGCGCCCGGCGTGGCGGGCGGCCACGGGGAGGCGCGTGGCCTGCTCGAGACCCGCCTCGGTGAAGAGCATGCGGCTGGCGAAGTCGCCGAACTTGCCGGCGGCGCGGGCGCGGAGGCGCGACTGGCCGAGCACGGCGGAGACCAGGGCAGGCGAGTGGCCCTGCTTGCGGAGGGCGGCCACGGTGGCCACGACGTCGTCGTCGCCGCGGTGCGCGGGCAGCGAGTCGAGCAGCCGCAGCCCCTCGGGGGAGAGGATCTCGAGCAGCTCGGTGGTGTCCATGCCGTCCAGTCTCCCGCACGTCGCGACGAGGCTGGCACTCGGATTGACCGAGTGCCAGTTGCGCCCTACAGTTGGTGCTGGCACTCGCACGTGGCAAGTGCCAACCCACGTTCTACGAAGTTCCGAGAAAGCAGAGGTCAACCGTGTCGGTCTCCATCAAGCCGCTCGAAGATCGCATCGTCATCCAGCAGGTCGAAGCCGAGCAGACCACGGCTTCCGGCCTCGTGATCCCCGACACCGCCAAGGAGAAGCCCCAGGAGGGCGAGGTCGTGGCGGTCGGACCGGGTCGCATCGACGACAACGGCAACCGCGTCCCGCTCGACGTGGCCGTCGGCGACAAGGTCATCTACAGCAAGTACGGCGGAACCGAGGTCAAGTACGCCGGTGAGGACTACCTCGTCCTCTCGGCCCGCGACGTCCTCGCGGTCATCGTCCGCTAGTCGGTCGACACCCCCTGCACCACCGAAGGCCCCCGCTGCGGCGGGGGCCTTCGTCGTGCCCGGACCACGACGGCAGCAGATCGTGCCAGCGTGGCAGCGGTGGCCGTGTCGGGGCGGGCGGGCGCGCCCTAGAGTCGTCCCGTGACCCCGCCCCGCGCCTCCTCGTCCGGCGGCCTCGCCTACGCCGTCTCCGCCTACGGGCTGTGGGGCGTGCTGCCGGTCTTCTTCCTCCTCATGTCGCCGTCGGGGCCCTTCGAGATCGTCTCGTGGCGCATCCTCTTCTCGCTCGCCTTCTGCCTCGTGCTGCTCGCGGCGACGCGCGGGTTCCCAGCGTTCCTCGCCCTGCTGCGCCAGGGGCGCGTCGTGGGCACGATGGCCCTCGCCGGCGCGCTCATCGTCGTGAACTGGACGACCTTCATCGTCGCCACCCTGGCGGGGCACGTGGTGGAGGCGGCGCTCGGCTACTTCATCAACCCGATCGTCACGGTGCTGCTGGCCGTCGTCGTGCTGCGCGAGCGCCTGCGACCGGTGCAGTGGGTCGCCATCGGCCTGAGCGCCGTCGCGGTCGTCGTCATCACGGTCGGCACGGGCGGCGTGCCGTGGCCGTCGCTGATCATGGCGTTCTCCTTCGGTGCCTACGGGCTCGTCAAGAAGCAGATGGGCGGCACCGTCGACGCGGTCGGCGGGCTCACGCTCGAGACGATGGCCGTCGCGCCGATCGCCGCCGTCGCCCTCGTGGTCATCGGCGCCACGGGCCTCGACGGCGGGGTCGTCCTCGGCTCCGTCAGCGTGCTGCACACCCTGACGGTCGTGAGCTCCGGCATCGTCACCGCGGTGCCCCTCCTGCTGTTCGCCGCGGCGGCCCGGCGCCTGCCCCTCGCCACCATCGGGCTGACCCAGTACCTCGCCCCGGTGCTGCAGTTCGTCGTCGGGGTCGTGCTGCTGCACGAGTCCATGCCGGCGAGCCGCTGGGTGGGCTTCGCGATCGTCTGGGTCGCCCTGCTGGTGCTGACCGCCGACATGATCGTCACCTCGCGACGAGGCCGGGCCCGGGTCCGCGACGACGCTCCGGCGGACGGTCCTGAGGCCATGTCACGAATTGCTAACGAAACCGCCGGGTGACGACGAGAACACACGCAGGAAACATTCCGCCCCTAGTTTCTTCTCAATCGCGGGGACCGTCCGCCCAGTGTCGGTCCGGCTGTTCGCGCTTCATGAAAGGGACCACGGATGATCCGATCCACCAGAGGGCTGAGGGCCCTCGCGCTCGCAGGAGCCGCCTCCGTTCTGCTCGCAGCCTGTTCCACCACCACGTCCTCCGACGACCCCTCGGAGTCCGCCTCGAGCTCGGGGAAGGCTGATCCCGCCTCCTCCTGCCAGGCCCCCAGCACCCCCGGCACCGACCCGCTGCGCATCGGCACCATCCTGCCGAACACGGGCACGCTCGCCTACCTCGCCCCGCCCGCCGAGGCCGGCATCGGCCTCGCCGTCGAGGACATCAACGCCGCCGGCGGCGTGCTCGACCAGGACGTCACGGTCGACCCGAAGACCGACTCCGGCGACAGCAACGACCTCACCGTCTCGAGCGCCGCAGCGACGCAGCTGATCGACGCGAAGGTGCCCGTCGCCATCGGCGCCGAGTCGTCGAGCGTCACGCTCAACGTCATCGACCAGCTGACCGCCGCCTGCATCGTCGAGATCTCGCCCGCCAACACGGCGACCGACCTCAGCGGCTACTCGTCGTACTACTTCCGCACCGCTCCGCCGGACTCCGTGCAGGGCAACGCGCTCGGCACGCAGATCGTCAACGACGGCCGCGCCAACGTCGCCTTCCTGGTGTTCAACGACACCTACGGCACGGGTCTCCGCAACTCCGTCCAGGAGTCGGTCGAGGCCTCGGGCGGCACCGTCGTCTACGGCGCCGAGGGCGAGGGCGAGGAGTTCCCGCCCGGTCAGACGACCTTCTCGTCGGAGGTGACGGCCGCCCTGGCGACCGACCCCGACGCGATCGTCATCCTGGCGTTCGACGAGACCAAGTCGATCGTGCCCGAGCTCGTCGCCCAGGGCGCCGACATGAGCACCGTCTACATGTCGGACGGCAACACGGCCGACTACAGCGAGGACTTCGACCCGGGCACCCTCGAGGGCGCCCAGGGCACGATCCCCGGCGCGTTCCCGTCGACGGAGCTGCAGGCTCGCTTCACCGACTACTACCAGCGCACCGCCGGCCAGCCCCTGGCCGACTACTCGTACGCGCAGGAGTCGTACGACGCCACCGTGCTCGCCGCGCTCGCCGCGGTGAAGGGCGGCGGCACGGACTCCGGCACGATCCAGGCCAACATGGCGGCCGTGTCGGGCGCTGACGAGGGCACCGAGTGCACCACGTTCGCGGAGTGCAAGACGGCCATCGAGGCGGGCGACGACATCCACTACAAGGGACCGTCGGGCATCGGCGCGTTCAACGACCAGAACGACCCGTCGAGCGCCTTCATCGGCATCTACAAGTTCGACGGCGACAACAAGATCGTCTACCAGACGGCCGTCGAGGGCTCGACGAAGTAGCACCGGCCCACCGCAGCACGAAGGCCCCGACGCTCCGGCGTCGGGGCCTTCTGCGTGCCCCGGGGCGGACGGTCGTGCCGCGCACCTGCGCCCCCACGGGACGGGATGCCCGCGTCTCGCGGCCCCGGGCGGCCCCGGCGGCCCCTGCGGCCCCGCCACGGGCGGCACGGCCCCCGCACCGCCCCGACACGCGGAGGGCCCCCACGCCGCAGCGTGGGGGCCCTCCGGTCGAGCGGCTCGAGCTAGTGGGACTCGTCGACGTCCTTCGCGAGCGTGCCCAGGTAGAGCTCGATCACCTTGGGGTCGTCGGCGAGCTCGCGGCCGGTGCCCGAGTAGGCGTTGCGGCCCTGGTCGAGCACGTAGCCGCGGTCGCAGATCTGCAGGCAGCGGCGTGCGTTCTGCTCGACCATGATCACCGAGACGCCCGCCTTGTTGATGCGGCGCGTGCGGATGAAGGTCTCGTCCTGGCGCACCGGCGAGAGGCCGGCCGAGGGCTCGTCGAGCAGCAGCACCTTCGGGTCCATCATCAACGCGCGGGCCATGGCGACCGACTGGCGCTCGCCGCCGGAGAGCGACCCGGCCCGCTGCCCGCGTCGGTCGCGGAGCACGGGGAACAGGTCGTAGATGTAGTCGAGACGGTCGGCGAAGGCCTTCGGGCGGAGGAACATGCCCATCTGCAGGTTCTCCTCGATCGTCAGCGACGGGAAGACGTTGTTCGTCTGCGGCACGAACCCCACGCCGGCCTGCACCAGCTTGTTGGCCTTGAGGTTCGTGATGTCCTCGCCGCCGAGGGTGACGCCTCCCTCGTGGATCTTGACGAGGCCGAACAGCGCCTTCAGCAGCGTCGACTTGCCGGCGCCGTTCGGGCCGATGATGCCGATCAGCTCGCCGGGGTAGCAGACGAGGTCGCAGCCGTTGAGGATGTTCACGCCGGGCAGGTAGCCGGCGACGAGGCCGCTGGCGTTCATGATCGGCTCGGTGCCGGCGAACTTCTCGGTGCCGGGGTGCATCTCCGTCGTCGAGGCGCTCATGCCTTGTCTCCGCTCTGCTGCTGGTCGGCCGCGTTCGTCGCGGCGGGGGTCGAGGGGTCGGGCGCACCCGGGAGGTCGCGTCCGGCGACGCCGCCCTCGGCGGTGGTCGAGGAGGCGCGGGCCGGGTCGTGCTCGCGCGCCGCGTCCTCGGCCGCCACCTCCTCCTCGATCTGGTCGAAGGCCTCGTCGCTGAGCAGCGCGTCGTCGCCGAGGTCGGTGTCGTGGTGGGCGCCGAGGTAGGCGTCGATGACGGCCTGGTCGTCCATGACGGTGTCGGCCGGGCCCTCGGCGACGACCTTGCCCTCGGCCATCACGATGACCCAGTCCGAGATGTGCCGCACCATGTGCATGTCGTGCTCGACGAAGAGCACGGTGGTGCCCTCGTCGCGGAGGCTCTGGATGTGGCCGAGCAGCGACTGCGTCAGGGCCGGGTTCACGCCGGCCATCGGCTCGTCGAGCATGATCATCTCGGGGTCGCTCATGAGGGCGCGCGCCATCTCGAGCAGCTTCCGCTGGCCGCCCGAGAGGCTGCCGGCGTAGTCGTCCTTCTTCTCGTGGAGCTTGAAGCGGTGCAGGAGGTCCTCGGCCTTCGCCGTGATCTCGCGCTCGCGGGCCCGCCAGAGCGGCGGCACGATGCCGATGAAGAAGTTCTCGCCGGGCTGGTCGCGGGCGCCGAGCAGCATGTTCTGCAGCACGGTGAGGCGCGAGAGCGCCTTCGTCAGCTGGAACGTGCGCACCATGCCGGCACGCGCCACCTTGGCCGCGCCGACGTTGCCCATCGGCTTGCCGTCGAAGACCCACTTCGCGGTGTCGCCGCCCCGCTTGAAGGTCGACGGCGCCGAGGAGGCCTTGTCGAAGCCGGTCAGCAGGTTGAAGAAGGTCGTCTTGCCGGCGCCGTTCGGGCCGATCAGCGCCGTGATGGCACCGCGCTGCACCTCGACGTGCTGCACGTCGACGGCGGTCATGCCGCCGAAGCGTCGCACCACGTTGTCGACGGTGAGGATCGAGTCGGGCTTCGACGAGCCGGGGGTGCGGGCGACGCTGCTGAGCTTGCCGCGCAGCACCTCGCGGTCGTAGTCGTAGCCGGGCTTGTCGCGCCGACCGGTCGGGTTCGTCGTGGTCGACGCGTTCGTCTCAGACACTGAACGACAGCTCCTTCTTGTTCCCGAGGATCCCTTGCGGGCGGAAGATGATCAGGCACATGAGGGCGATGCCGACGAGCACGTACGAGAACTGGTCGGCCTGCTGGTTGCTCATGATGCTCGACGGGATGAAGTCGCCCGCGAGGGTGCGGATGAGCAGGCGGACCACGAAGAACAGCACGGCGCCGAGCACGGGGCCGAACACGGTGGCCGCACCGCCGAGCAGCAGCGCCGTCCAGATGAAGAACGTCGTCGAGCGGCCGAGGGCGTCGGGCTGCACCGAGGAGGGCAGCACGTAGATGATGCCGGCGAGCGACCCGATCACGCCGCCGAAGACGAGCGCCTGCATCTTGTAGGAGAAGACGTTCTTGCCGAGGCTGCGCACGGCGTCCTCGTCCTCCCGGATGCCCTTCAGCACGCGGCCCCAGGGGCTGCGGTTCAGGAGGAAGACGATCACGCAGAGCAGGGCGACGAGGCCCCAGGCCACGATGCGGATCCACCAGCCGTTGACGCCGTTGTTGTCGTAGGTGAACCAGAGCAGCGTCGTCTGCCCGTCGGGCAGGGGCGAGAGGGCCGTGAACGGCTCCCGGTACGACGAGCCCGTGATGCCGTTCGAGCCGCCGGTGACGTCGGTGAGGATGCTCGAGCGGCCGACCATGCGGATGATCTCGGCCGCGCAGATGGTGACGATGGCGAGGTAGTCGCCCCGGAGCTTCAGCGTCGGCACGCCGAGGATCAGCGCGAAGACGAGCCCGCAGGCCATGCCGATGAGCACGGCGAGGCCCAGGGGCAGGCCGTTCACGAGCGAGATGGCGAAGCCGTAGGCGCCGACCAGGAGGAAGGCGGCCTGGCCCATGTTGATCAGGCCGGTGAAGCCGAAGTGGATGTTGAGGCCGATGGCCGCGATGGCGAACGCCGCCGTGGTCGGGGCGAGAGCCTCGCCCGTGAGCTGGCGGAGGAGGTCGATGACGTAGTCCATGTGTTGTCCCCTCAACCGATCCGCTCGGCGCGACCGAAGATGCCCTGCGGACGGAACAGCAGGATCACGATCAAGATGAGCAGTGCGGTGGCGTACTTGAAGTCACCTGGCAGCACCAGGTTGGTGAGCTCGACGATGACGCCGATGATGAGCGATCCCACGAGGGCGCCGAACGAGGTGCCGAGGCCGCCCAGGGTCACCGCGGCGAACATGAGCAGCAGGATCTGCAGGCCGGTCATCCAGTTGACACCGTTCAGCACGAGGCCGAGCATCACGCCCGACAGGCCGGCGAGGCCGGCGGCCAGCGTCCAGACCAGGCGGATGATGCGGTCGACGTCGATGCCGGAGGCCGCGGCCAGGGCCGGGTTGTCGGAGACGGCGCGGGTGGCGCGGCCGGTGCGGGTCTTCGTGAGGAAGAGGCCCGTCAGCACCAGCACGACGATCGAGATGCCCATCGCCACGTACGACTGCTGGGTCAGGGTGACGCCGGCGATCGTGACCGTCGTGGGGTTCGCGGTCTGGATGCGCACCGTCGCCGCGCCGAAGAAGTACTGGAAGGCGTACTGCAGCGCGATCGAGAGGCCGATCGTGACGATCATCAGCTGCGTGAGGCTCAGCCCCTTCCTCCGCAGCGGCTTCCAGATCGCCGCGTCCTGCAGGAACCCGGTCGCCGCGCAGATCACCACCGTCAGCGTGGCCGCCAGGAAGATGTTCATGCCGAGCTGGTTCGCGAACACGTAGGCCAGCAGGCCGCCGAGGGTCACCTGCTCGCCGTGCGAGAAGCTGCTGAGGCCCGTGGTGCCGTAGATCAGCGACAGGCCGATCGCGGCGAGGGCGAGCAGCAGGCCGAGGCGGATGCCCGAGGCGAACTGCTGCGCGACGCGGTCCCAGCTGAACGACGAGGCCTGCTCGCCGGTGACGGATCCCTCGGTCTCGCTGAGCTGGAAGATCACGCCGGCGTTGGCGCCGAGCGTGGCGTTCACCATGCGCTCGTCCTGCTCCGCGTTGGTGAGGAACTGCCCGTCGGGCAGCGAGTCGGTGTCGAGGGTGACCGTGTACTCGCCGGCCTCGGTGACGGGCAGGGCCCAGCGGCCGCTGTCGTCCACCTCCGCGGACTGCTCGAAGCCGCCGGGGCCGGTGACGTCGAGCATCACGCCGCTCGCCGGGTCGCCCTCGGAGGTGCGGATGCTGCCCTGGATGCACGCGGTCGCGGCGTCGACGCTGCAGGAGGCGGCGGCACCGCCGGACGCGTGGGCCGCGGCCGGGGCCACCGTCACCGAGACGAACGCGCCGGCGAGGCCGAGCAGCAGAGCGAGAACGGTGACGATCAGGGCAGGGCGGAGCTGTGCTCGCGATGCGATGGTCGTGTCGGGTTTCACGGAACCTCCTGGACAGGTGCCAGTCGGGGCGATGCCCCGGGTGCCGCTGGCTGACCGTCGTTGGTGACGCTACTTTCGCTGTGTGTCGGCCGTGTTTCGTGCAAGACACAGGCTGGATACGACAATTCGTTACGAAAAAGCGACATCGGGGCCGTGTCGCCGCCCGATCCGGCGGAATTCCGGAGGCGCGGGACGGCTTAACATGGAGCACCGGAGTCGACGGCGATCCGGTGCCACCCTCTCACCTCACCTCGCTCCTTCGAAGGGGACTCATGGACCAGCCGGATCCGTTCGGATTCATCGGACTCACGTACGACGACGTCATGCTCCTCCCCGGGCGCACCGACGTGATCCCCAGCGAGGCCGACACCTCCTCGAGGCTGACCAAGCGCATCCGCGTGGCCGTGCCCCTCCTGTCGGCCGCGATGGACACCGTCACCGAGTCGCGCATGGCGATCGCCATGGCCCGGCAGGGCGGCATCGGCATCATCCACCGCAACCTCTCCATCGAGGACCAGGCGGCGCACGTCGACAAGGTCAAGCGCAGCGAGTCGGGCATGATCACGAACCCCGTCACGACGTCGCCCGACGCGACCGTGGCCGAGGTCGACGCCCTCTGCGGCCAGTTCCGCGTCTCCGGCCTGCCGGTCGTCGAGCGCGACGGCACCCTCGTCGGCATCATCACGAACCGCGACATGCGCTTCGTCTCGCCCTTCGAGATGCAGACGACGCTCGTGCGCGACGTCATGACGAAGGCCCCGCTCATCACGGCGCCCGAGGGCGTCGACCCCGACTCCGCCGTCGCGATCTTCGCCCAGCACAAGATCGAGAAGCTGCCCCTCGTCGACGAGGCCGGCAAGCTGCGCGGCCTCATCACCGTCAAGGACTTCGACAAGAGCGAGAAGTACCCCGACGCCACGAAGGACGACGAGGGCCGCCTCCGCGTCGGCGCCGCGATCGGCTTCTTCGGCGACGCCTGGAAGCGCGCGTGCGCCCTCCGCGACGCCGGCGTCGACGTGCTCGTCGTCGACACCGCCAACGGCGAGAGCGCCGGCGAGCTCGACATGATCAAGCGCATCAAGGCCGACCCGTCGTTCGCGGCGATCGACGTCATCGGCGGCAACGTCGCCACCCGCTCGGGTGCCGAGGCGCTCATCGAGGCCGGCGCCGACGCGATCAAGGTGGGCGTGGGCCCCGGCTCCATCTGCACCACGCGCGTCGTCTCCGGCGTGGGCGTGCCCCAGGTCACGGCCGTGTACGAGGCGTCGCTCGCGGCGCGCGAGGCCGGCGTGCCGGTCATCGCCGACGGCGGGCTGCAGTACTCGGGCGACATCGCCAAGGCGCTCGTGGCGGGTGCCGACACCGTCATGCTCGGCTCGCTGCTCGCCGGCTGCGACGAGAGCCCCGGCGACCTCGTCTTCGTGAACGGCAAGCAGTTCAAGAACTACCGCGGCATGGGCTCGCTCGGAGCGATGCAGACGCGCGGCAAGAACACGTCGTACTCGAAGGACCGCTACTTCCAGGCAGACGTGCCCACCGACGACAAGCTCATCCCCGAGGGCGTCGAGGGCCAGGTGCCCTACCGCGGGGCGCTCGGCAACGTGGTCTACCAGCTCACCGGCGGCCTGCGTCAGTCGATGTTCTACGTCGGCGGCCGCACGATCGACGAGCTGAAGATGAAGGGCAAGTTCGTCCGCATCACCGCGGCCGGCCTCAAGGAGAGCCACCCCCACGACCTGCAGATGGTCGTCGAGGCGCCCAACTACCGCCGCTAGCGCCGCGCCTCGCGCCGCGCCTCGCGCCGCCGGAAAGGCGAGATGGGACGAGACAGGGCTCGGTCCAGCCCTGTCTCGTCCCTTCTCGCCGTCGACGGCACGACGCGACTCCCGCGCGGCGGAGCGTCGCGGCGAACCGCGGGGATCTGCGAGGTCGGGGCGTGTGAGCGCAGGCGGTGCCGGGGGCCGGCGCCGCGCCTCCGGTAGGGTTGCCGCGTGACTGAGGTAGAGATCGGCGTTTCCAAGCGCGCGCGCCGCGCCTATGCGTTCGACGACATCGCGATCGTCCCGAGCCGACGCACCCGCGACCCCCGCGACGTCTCGGTGGGGTGGTCGATCGACGCGTTCCACTTCGAGTCGCCGATCATCGCCGCGCCGATGGACAGCGTGGTCAGCCCCGCGACGGCCATCCGCATCGGCCAGCTCGGCGGCCTGGGCGTGCTCGACCTCGAGGGCGTCTGGACCCGCTACGACGACCCGGAGGCGGTGCTCGCGGAGATCCGCGACCTGCCCGAGTCGGAGACCATCTCGCGCATGCAGCAGATCTACGCCGAGCCGATCAAGCCCGAGCTCGTGACGGCCCGCCTGGCGGAGATCCGCGCGGCCGGCGTGCCCGTGGCCGGCTCGCTCAGCCCGCAGCGCACCCAAGACCTGTACCAGACCGTCGTCGACGCCGGCGTCGACCTCTTCCTGATCCGCGGCACGACCGTCTCCGCCGAGCACGTCTCGAAGAGCACCGAGCCCCTCAACCTCAAGAAGTTCATCTACGAGCTCGACGTGCCCGTGATCGTGGGAGGCGCGTCCACGTACACGGCAGCGCTGCACCTCATGCGCACGGGCGCGGCCGGCGTCCTCGTCGGGTTCGGGGGCGGCGCTGCCTCGACGACCCGCGCCTCCCTCGGCATCCACGCGCCGATGGCGACCGCGGTCGCCGACGTCGCCGGCGCTCGCCGCGACTACCTCGACGAGTCGGGCGGACGCTACGTGCACGTCATCGCCGACGGCGGCCTCGGCACCTCGGGCGACATCGTGAAGGCCGTCGCCTGCGGCGCCGACGCCGTGATGCTCGGGGCGGCCCTCGCCCGCGCCACCGACGTGCCCGGCGGCGGCTACCACTGGGGCGCCGAGGCGCACCACCCCGAGCTGCCCCGCGGCCGCCGCGTGCACGTGGGCCAGGTCGGCACGCTGGAGAAGATCCTCTACGGCCCCGCCGACACGGTCGACGGCCAGGCGAACATCATCGGCGCCCTGCGTCGGGCGATGGCGACGACCGGCTACAGCGACCTCAAGGAGTTCCAGCGCAGCGAGGTCGTCGTCGCTCCCTACCAGCCGCACTAGGTCGTGATCCGTCCCCAGGCGGGGGCGGTTCACGCACCGTTGTCAGGCTGACGGGCGTTGGATGGGCATCAGGCGGGCTCGCGCCCGTGCCGATCCAACGATGGAGGCCCCGCATGGCTACGACCGCGTCCGCATCCCTCTCCCAGAAGCTCGGGCCCGACGAACGGGCTCGCGCCGTCGAGGCGCTGAAGAGCAAGGAGCTGGACATCCTCGTGATCGGGGGTGGCATCGTCGGGGCGGGCTCCGCCCTCGACGCCGTCACCCGTGGTCTGAGCGTCGGCATCGTCGAGGCCCGCGACTGGGGCTCCGGCACGTCGAGCCGCTCGTCGAAGCTCGTGCACGGCGGCATCCGCTACCTCGAGCAGCTCAACTTCCGGCTCGTGCGCGAGGCGCTCATCGAGCGCGGACTGCTGCTGCAGCGGCTCGCGCCGCACCTCGTCAAGCCCGTGCGGTTCCTCTACCCCCTGAGCAAGCCCGTCTACGAGCGCTTCTACATCGGCGCCGGCATGGCCCTCTACGACATCTTCAGCTGGACGGGCGGGCGACCTCCCGGCGTTCCCCACCACCGCCACCTCAGCAAGACGCAGGTGCTCCGTGCCATCCCGAGCCTCTCGAAGGACGCCGTGGTCGGCGGACTCACCTACTACGACGCCCAGGTCGACGACGCCCGCTACGTGTCGTCGCTCGTGCGCACGGCCTCGAGCTACGGCGCCCACGCCGCCAGCCGCGTGCGCGTCGAGGGCTTCGTCAAGGTCGGCGAGCGGGTCGTCGGCGTGAAGGCCCACGACTACCAGACCGGCGAGCACTTCGAGATCCGCGCCAAGCAGGTCGTCAACGCGACCGGCGTCTGGACCGACGACACCCAGGCGATGGTGGGCGAGCGCGGCCAGTTCAAGGTGCGGGCCTCCAAGGGCGTGCACCTCGTGGTGCCCCGCGACCGGATCCACTCCGACATGGGCATGATCTTCCGCACCGAGAAGAGCGTGCTCTTCGTGATCCCGTGGGGCCGCCACTGGCTCGTCGGCACGACCGACACCGACTGGGACCTCGACAAGGCGCACCCCGCGGCGACGGCCGCCGACATCGACTACATCCTCGAGCACGTCAACCGCGTCATGGCCGTGCCGCTCACCCGCGACGACGTCGAGGGCGTCTACGCCGGGCTCCGGCCGCTGCTGGCCGGCGAGTCCGACCAGACGTCGAAGCTGTCGCGCGAGCACATCGTGGCGCACACCGTGCCCGGCCTCGTCGTCGTGGCCGGCGGCAAGTGGACCACCTACCGCGTCATGGCGGAGGACGCCATCGACGAGGCCGCGGCGGCGCTCGACGGGCGCATCCCCGAGAGCACGACGATGGAGATCCCGCTGCTCGGCGCCGAGGGCTACCACGCGGCGTGGAACAAGCGCGGCAAGATCGCCAAGGCGTTCGGCGTGCACAAGGTGCGCATCGAGCACCTGCTGAACCGCTACGGCACCCTCACCGACGAGATCCTCGACCTCATCCGCGAGCGGCCCGAGCTGGCCGAGCCGCTGCCCGGGGCCGACGACTACATCGCCGCCGAGGTGGTCTACGCCGCGAGCCACGAGAGCGCCCTGCACCTCGAGGACGTCCTCGCCCGCCGCACCCGCATCTCGATCGAGGCGTGGGACCGCGGCGAGTCCGCCGCCCCCGTCGCCGCCCGCCTCATGGCCGAGGTGCTCGGCTGGTCCGACGCCGAGACGGAGGAGGAGGTCGGCAACTACCTGAAGCGGGTGGCCGCCGAGCGCGCCAGCCAGCTCGAGCCCGACGACGCCTCCGCCGACCGCGTGCGCCTCGAGGCGCCCGACATCACGTTCGGCTTCGACGAGGACGACATGAAGGTGCCCGGCGCCGACCAGGGAGGCGCGCCGAAGTCCGGGGAGAAGGTCGCGGAGCCCGCGGGCACGCCGGGCGACGAGCCCGAGGGAGCGAGCCAGCCGGGCGGTCGCCAGGGCTGAGCCCCGGGGCGCGAGGCGCCCGACCGGAGGAGGCGCGGGGCCCGGACGACGGGCACCGCGCCTCCTCGGGGCTCGGGAACAAAGACCCGGAGGCGGTCGTTGTGCCCTGCGTGAGCAGCCCGGTGTCCGCGTCGAGACCCGCCGCTAGGCTGAGACGACTGCCCCCGACCCCCCTGGAGACGAACCATGGTTGACGTGCGTCGAGTGAAGCTCCCCGGCGTCGGTGTGCTGCACACCTTCATCACCGACGACGGCGGCAAGTGCGGCGTCATCACGCACCGGTCGGGCCACAGCGACCTCATCACCTTCAGCGACGAGGCCGACGGGGCCGACGTCACGAAGGTCTCCCTGCGCCTCAGCGAAGACGAGGCGCACACCCTCGCCGAGCTGCTCGGCGGCACGCGGATCACCGAGTCGCTCTCCGCGCTCGACCAGATCCCGGGCCTCAGCATCGACTGGTTCACCGTCGACTACGACGACCACATCGCCGGCCAGCCGCTCGGCGACCTCGGCGCCAAGGGCGTCGTGGGCCTCACGGTGGTCGCCGTCGTGCGCGGCGACGCGGCCAACCCGGCTCCGTCGAGCGACTTCAAGGTCTTCCCCGGCGACACGCTCGTCGTGGCGGGCTCGCCGGAGAAGGTCGCCAAGGCCTTCTCCTGGTACCGCACCGGCGGCTTCGGCCACCGCGCCCCGGCCGTCGCCCCGCCCGGGAGCTGATCGCCGGTGCACCTGGGTGAAGAGCTGATCGTCCTCGGCATCCTCCTGCTGCTGGCGTACGTCCTCGGGCGGCTCGGCAAGCTGGTCGGGCTGCCGTCCATCCCGATCTACATGCTCGTCGGCCTGCTCGCGAGCACGAACACCGGCTGGTTCCCGATCAGCTTCGACTCGCACAGCATCGAGCTCATCGCGATCTTCGGGCTGATCCTGCTGCTGTTCAACCTCGGCCTGGAGTTCGACCAGGACGAGTTCTTCTCCAACGCCGGGCGCCTCATCGTGTCGGGCGGCAGCTACATCGCCGTCAACATGGGCGTCGGGCTGGCCTTCGGCTTCATGCTCGGCTGGGGCACCCGCGAGGCCCTCATCGTGGCGGGCATGACGGCGACGTCGTCGAGCGCCATCGTCACGAAGCTGCTGATCGAGCTGAACCGCCTCGCGAACCGCGAGACCCCGATGATCCTCGGCGTGACCGTCGTGGAGGACATCTTCATCGCGGTCTACCTCGCCATCGTCTCGGTGGTGCTGAGCGGCGAGACCGACCCCGGGCCGGTGGTGCTGAAGCTGGCGATCGCCTTCGTCTTCCTGGTCGTCATGTTCGGCGTGGCGCGCTGGGGCGGCCGCGTCGTGTCGAAGCTCATGCGCACCCGCGACGACGAGCTGTTCACCGTGCTCTTCTTCGGCCTGGCGGTGCTCTTCGCGGGCCTCGGCGAGATCCTCGGCGTCACCGACGCGATCGGCGCCTTCCTCATCGGCCTGATCATCGGGGCGACGAAGTACCGCAACCGGGTCGAGCAGTTCGCGCTGCCCATGCGCGACGTCTTCGGCGCCTTCTTCTTCCTCAACTTCGGGCTGGGGCTCAACCCGTCGCTGTTCCCGAGCGTGCTCGGCCCGGTGGCGGCCGCGATCGGCATCACGATCGGGCTCAACCTGATCGCGGGCCAGTTCGTCGCCTGGCTGAACAAGCTCGGGCCGCAGGCGGGGCTCAACACGGCGTTCATCCTGCAGAACCGCGGCGAGTTCGCGCTCATCCTCGCGACGCTCTCGGCGGGCGCGGGGCTGAACCCGCTGCTGCAGCCGTTCGCGGGTCTCTACGTGCTCGTCATGGCCGTGATCGGGCCGGTGCTGGCCGCGAACTCCGAGCGCATCGGCGGCTTCCTGTTCCGGTCGCGCAAGAAGGCCGAGCAGGCCGCTGCGGAGGCGCGGCGCCGGGAGCGCGAGGGCCGTCACGCCGACGAGATCGCCCTGATGGAGGCGGCGCTCGCCGGAGAGACGCCCGCCGAGTCGATCGCGGGGGAGGCCGACCCCGACGCCGGGCTGTTCGACGACCCCGACCTCGACGAGCCCGTGCCGCCTCGGCGTGCCGCGCCGCCGCGCCGGCGCGTGGTCGTCGTCGACGAGCTCGACCACGCCCGGCCCGTGGTCGCCGACGACGCCGACGCCGAGGGGGCGGCGGGCGCCGACGGTGCCGCCGACGGCGAGCTCGACGACCTCGACGCGGCGGAGCGCGCCCTCTGGGCCGAGCAGGCGGGGCAGCAGTCCGACCAGCGGGCGACGCGGCGACGCGACCCGGAGTACTGAGCCGACCCGCGCCTCCTCGGGGCCTGCGGGCGGGCGCTGCGCCGGGCCGCCGCGGAGGCTCCGGTGCAGCCGACGCACAGCGGGGCCCTCGGGTGCCGACGGTACGATGGCCCTCGTGAGTCGCCTCGAGGATCATCCCGTCACGAGCGCTCCCGACGGCTCCGCCCTCCCCGACACCATGTGGCAGGTGGCCCGTCGGCCGCGCTGGATCGCGATGCTCGCGCTCGCCCTGGTGATCGCCGGCATCTTCGCCTGGCTCGGCCACTGGCAGATCGAGCGCAGCATCGAGAGCGGCAAGGTCGTCAACCCCGAGACCGAGACCGTCAAGGTGCTCTCCGACACCGTCGAGCCGCAGTCGCCGTTCTTCGACCGGGTCGGCGGCCAGATGGTCAGCGTCACGGGCCAGTTCGACGCCGACGACTTCCGCGTCGTGAGCGACCGCGTCAACGAGGGCGAGCGGGGCTGGTGGCTGATCGGCCGCCTCGTCGACGACTCCGACGGCGCCTCGCTGGCCGTCGCGGTGGGCTGGGCGCCCACCGAGCAGCAGGCGGTCGACGCCGAGGCCTCCGTGCCCGTCGGCTCCGACGTGTCGCTGACCGGCCGGTACTCGCCGAGCGACGCGCCCTCCGACGGTGCCTACAAGGACGGCCGCGAGACCGTCGTCTCGGTCGCCGCCCTCGTCAACGAGTGGTCCGACGTGAGCGGCGACGTCTACGCCGGCTACGTCGTGGCCTCGGAGCCGTGGGGCGACCTCGTCGCCATCGACTCGCCCGCCCCCGTCGACGACGTCTCGCTCAACTGGCTCAACGTGTTCTACGCGATCGAGTGGGTCGTGTTCGCCGGCTTCGCCGTCTTCCTCTGGTTCCGCCTCGTGCGCGACGCGTTCGAGCGCGAGATCGACGAGGCCGAGGAGGCGCGGCTGGCGGCCGACGTCGCCTCCTGACCCGCTCCTCCCGCCTCCCCTCCCGACCCCCGCGTCGTGCGCCGCCGCGGCGCTCGGCCCCCGTCCCGCCCCGAGTAGGATCGACCCCATGCCCTTGAAGCCCCGGCAACGCGACATCCCGAAGATCCCGGGTGCCGTGAAGTTCTACAAGATCTCCGCCTACGTCACGGGCGTGATGCTGCTGCTGCTCGTCTTCGAGATGGTGTTCAAGTACACGCCGCTGCAGCTCGAGATGCAGCTCGGCGGCCAGGGCGGCTTCCTCGTCCCGAAAGACAGCATCACCGAGGGCTTCAACCTCTCGACGGCCATCCTCATCGCCCACGGCTGGCTCTACGTCGTCTACCTCTTCGCCGACTTCCGCCTCTGGAGCCTGATGCGCTGGCCGTTCTCGCGGTTCATCATCATCGCGCTCGGCGGCGTCGTGCCCTTCCTCTCGTTCTTCGTCGAGAGCCACATGACCAAGCTGGCCCTGCGTGAGCATGCAGAGCTGGTCGCCGATCCCACCCCGAAGACCCAGGGAGCCCCCGCGTGACAGAAGCCACCGAGACGGCGCAGAGCCCCGTCCTCGTCGTCGATTTCGGCGCGCAGTACGCGCAGCTGATCGCCCGACGGGTGCGTGAGGCCAACGTCTACTCCGAGATCGTGCCGCACACGATCACCGCCGCCGAGATCGCGGCGAAGAACCCCGTGGGCATCGTGCTCAGCGGTGGTCCGTCCAGCGTCTACGAAGAGGGCGCCCCGGCCCTCGACCCGGCGATCCTCGAGCTCGACGTGCCCGTGCTGGGCATCTGCTACGGCTTCCAGGCGATGGCGAAGGCCCTCGGCGGCGAGGTCGCGCAGACCGGCCAGCGCGAGTACGGCGCCACCGACGTCACGCTCGCCGCGGGAGACAGCACGCTGCTCTCGGGCCAGCCGACCTCGCAGACGACGTGGATGAGCCACGGCGACTCGGTGTCGAAGGCCCCCGAGGGCTTCGACGTGCTCGCCTCGAGCGCCGCGACCCCGGTCGCCGCGTTCTCGAGCGACGCCCGCAAGCTCTACGGCGTGCAGTGGCACCCCGAGGTCAAGCACTCGTCGTTCGGCCAGGCCGTGCTCGAGAACTTCCTGCACCGTGCCGCGGGCATCCCCGCCGACTGGAACAGCGGCAACGTCATCGCCGAGCAGGTCGCCCGCATCCGCGAGCAGGTCGGCTCGTCGCGCGTGATCTGCGGGCTCTCCGGAGGCGTCGACTCCGCCGTCGCCGCCGCTCTCGTCCACGAGGCCGTCGGCGACCAGCTCGTCTGCGTCTTCGTCGACCACGGGCTGCTGCGCGCCGACGAGCGCCGCCAGGTCGAGGAGGACTACGTCGCGTCGACGGGCGTCCGCCTCGTGACCGTCGACGCCGAGCAGCAGTTCCTCGACGCTCTGGCCGGCGTGACCGACCCCGAGCAGAAGCGCAAGATCATCGGCCGCGAGTTCATCCGCAGCTTCGAGGGCGCCGCCGAGGCGCTCGTGCTCGAGGCCGCGGCCGAGGGCGACGCGACGGTGAAGTTCCTCGTGCAGGGCACCCTCTACCCCGACGTGGTCGAGAGCGGCGGCGGCACGGGCACGGCGAACATCAAGAGCCACCACAACGTGGGCGGCCTGCCTGAAGACCTGCAGTTCGAGCTCGTCGAGCCGCTCCGCACCCTCTTCAAGGACGAGGTGCGCGCCATCGGCCGCGAGCTCGGCCTGCCCGAGGTCATCGTCGGCCGCCAGCCCTTCCCCGGGCCCGGCCTCGGCATCCGCATCATCGGCGAGGTGACCCACGACCGTCTCGAGCTGCTGCGCAAGGCCGACGCCATCGCCCGCGCCGAGCTCACGGCAGCGGGCCTCGACGAGGAGATCTGGCAGTGCCCGGTCGTGCTCCTCGCCGACGTCCGCTCGGTCGGCGTGCAGGGCGACGGCCGCACCTACGGCCACCCGATCGTGCTGCGTCCGGTCTCGTCGGAGGACGCGATGACCGCCGACTGGACTCGTCTGCCCTACGACGTGCTGGCCAAGATCTCGAACCGCATCACGAACGAGGTCGACGGCGTCAACCGCGTCGTGCTCGACGTCACCAGCAAGCCCCCGGGAACGATCGAGTGGGAATGACCAGAGCGCTCTGACGGCGAAGCCGTCAGCTCTGGTCGTCCCGGGGGCGCCCCGCCCCCGGTGCCCTCTCGACCGCGCTCTGGTCGCTCCCTCCGGCGGCCCGTGCGCGCAGCCCCCAGTGCTGTGCGCCCGGGCCGTTCGTGGTCTCGGGGACGGCGCCGCGCCTCCTCGGCAGATGCGCCCTGACCCCAGGAACCCGCGCAGACCCCCGTGCGCGCCCTGGGGTCTGCGCGGGTTCCTGGGGTCAGCACGCGCGACGGGCCCGGCGCACACGAGAGCGGGGCCCGTCCCTCTCGGAACGAGCCCCGCTCGGTGTCGCGTCGCGCCGACCGCTAGTCGTTGCCTCGCAGGATGGCGAGCATGCGCAGGATCTCGACGTACAGCCAGATCACGGTCATGACGATGCCGAAGGCGGCCGACCACCCGTAGATGCGGGGGGCGCCGCGCTCGACGCCCGTCTTCACCTGCGTGAAGTCGAGCACCAGCGAGTAGGCCGCCATGACGACGACCAGCAGGCCGATGATGAAGCCGAGCGGGATGCCGAAGACCTCGGTGCCGCGGAGGCCCCACGGGTTCGAGTTCGCGCCGAAGAGCATCAGGCCGACGTTGAGCAGCGAGAAGACGGCGTAGCCGATCATCGCGATCATGAAGACCTTGGTGGCCTTGGCCGACTCGCGCACCTTGCCGCTCTTGAAGAGCAGCAGGGTGACGACGAAGACGGAGACCGTGCCGATGAGGGCCTGGGTGACGATGCCGTCCCACCGAGCTTCGAACTGGCTCGAGATGCCGCCGACGAAGAGGCCCTGTGCCGCCGAGTAGGCGAGCACGAGGCCGGGCGACGGCTTCTTCTTGAAGATGTTGACGAGGGCCAGCACGAAGCCGGCGATCGCGCCGACGAAGGCCAGGGCGGGCACGAACCAGCCCACCGCTGCGCCGAGCAGCACCACGCCGAAGGCGAGGAGCGTCTTGTTGATCGTGTCTTCGTAGGTCATGCGGTCGGTCTGGTCGGGACCGGCGGCGGGCTTCGTGTAGAGCTCCTGCAGCTGCTCGGCCGTCATGCCGTCGTAGGCGACGGGCGGTGCTCCGGCCTGCTGCTGGCGGATGACGGGCCCGCCCTTCTCCGAGAAGGCCGGCGACTGACTGAAGCCGGGATTCGAGAATGCCAAGGGGTTCCTCTTCTGATCGCGTTGTCGACGCTGACGGGGTGCCCGGCGTGGTTCTCCCGAGCACCGTCGGGTCAGGTGACCCGACGCGAGACGCTGGTCGCATCTCGTGTCACCGTCCCGAAAGGCTAACGCGTGCTGGCCCTTCGCGGGCTGGTAATTCGCCTGATGAGGGGCGCATTCGCGACCAGCGAACGTGCACTCGCTGCATCATTGCCCGGCGCGTCGACGGCCCGGCGGGGGAGGGCGGCCCCGAGGAGGCGCGGGGCCCGGACCCGGCACGCGTCCGGCCCGGCGCGTTACCGTGGCCGACGTGAGCACCTCCCCCCTCGTCATCGCCCACCGCGGAGCCAGCGGCTACCGGCCCGAGCACGGCGAGGCCGCCTACCGGCTCGCCGTCGAGCTGGGGGCCGACGCGATCGAGCCCGACCTCGTGGCGACCCGCGACGGCGTGCTCGTCCTGCGGCACGAGAACGAGGTCTCGGGCACGACCGACGTCGCCGACCTCCCGGAGTTCGCGGGCAAGCGCACCCGCAAGGAGATCGAGGGGCGCGTCGTCGAGGGCTGGTTCACCGAGGACTTCACGTGGGCCGAGCTGTCGACGCTGCGCGTGCGGGAGCGGCTGCCGCAGCTGCGGCCGGCCAGCGCCTCCCACGACGGCGAGGGGCGCGTGCAGCGGCTCTCCGACCTGCTCGGCCTGCTCGACGGCGCCGACCGGCCGGTCGGGCTGGTGGCCGAGGTGAAGCACGCCAGCTACTTCGCCTCGATCGGGCTGCCGCTCGACGAGCTCGTCGCCGCCGAGCTCTCGGCCGCCGGGTGGTCCGACGACCCGCGGCTCACCGTCGAGAGCTTCGAGCAGACCGTGCTCGGCCAGCTGCGCGACCGCGGCGTCGGCGGCCGCCACGTCTACCTGCTCGAGAAGAAGGGCGCCGCGGCCGACCTCGTCGCCCGCGACGGCTCGGCGGCGGTCGAGTACGTCGACCAGCTCGACGAGGCGTCGCTGGCGGGCTTCGCCGCCGCCGGGCTGCACGGCGTCTCGCTCGACAAGTCGACGCTCGTCCGCCCGGACGGCACGACGGAGGCGCGGGTCGTCGACCGCGCACACGCCGCCGGCCTCGAGGTCTTCACCTGGACCCTGCGCATCGAGAACGCGTTCCTCGCGAAGGCGAACCGCCAGGCCGGCGGGAAGGCCGCCACGGGCGACTACGAGTCGGAGTTCCAGTCGCTGATGGAGCTCGGCGTCGACGGGGTCTTCGCCGACCAGCCCGACCTCGCGATCGCGGTGCGCGACGGGCTCTGAGGAGGCGGCGCCCGGGCCCGGCCCGTTGTCGGGGGCCCCGCCTAGACTGGCTCCGCCATGACGATCGTGCTCGAGCCCTCTGACGCTGCCGGCGGTTCCGGCGACCCTCTGACCGCTGGGCTGAACCCGCAGCAGAAAGAAGCGGTCGAGTACCGCGGGCAGTCGCTGCTGATCGTGGCCGGTGCCGGGTCGGGCAAGACGAGCGTGCTCACGCGCCGCATCGCCGGGCTGATCGCCTCCCGCGAGGCGTGGCCGAGCCAGATCCTCGCGATCACCTTCACGAACAAGGCGGCCGCCGAGATGCGCGAGCGCGTCGGCCACCTCGTCGGCCAGGCCGGCGAGGGCATGTGGATCAGCACGTTCCACAGCGCGTGCGTGCGCATCCTCCGTCGCGAGGCCGAGCAGTTCGGCTTCACCAAGACGTTCACCATCTACGACTCGGCCGACTCCCGGGCGCTGCTGAAGCGCATCCTGAAGGAGCTCGACGCCGACTCGCTCGGCTTCACCGTCAGCCAGGCGTCGGGCAAGATCTCGAAGCTCAAGAACGAGCTCACCGACGTCGAGACGTACTCCCGGCAGATCAACGCGGGCGACCCGCAAGACGTGATGTTCCTCGAGATCTTCCGTCAGTACACGCGCGAGCTGCAGCGGGCGAACGCGTTCGACTTCGACGACCTCATCGCGCAGACGGTCTTCCTCTTCCGGGCCTTCCCGCACGTGGCGGCGCTCTACCAGCGTCGGTTCCGGCACATCCTGGTCGACGAGTACCAAGACACCAACCACGCGCAGTACGCGCTGATCCGCGAGCTGACGCGGCCGGTCGACCCCGAGATCGTCGACGACCTCGAGCGCGGCGGGCAGTACGTGCAGTCGATGCGCGACGGCAGCGGGCGCATCCCCGGGGCCTCGCTCACGGTGGTCGGCGACTCCGACCAGTCGATCTACGCCTTCCGCGGCGCCGACATCCGCAACATCGTCGAGTTCGAGCGCGACTTCCCGAACTCGAAGGTCATCCTGCTCGAGCAGAACTACCGCTCGACCCAGAACATCCTCGACGCGGCCAACGCCGTCATCTCGAACAACTTCGACCGCCAGGCGAAGAACCTCTTCACGACGGTCGGCGCGGGCGAGAAGATCGTCGGGTTCACGGGCTACACCGGCCACGACGAGGCGCAGTTCGTCGCCGACGAGATCGCGAAGCTGCACGAGGGCGGCATGGCCTACAAAGACATGGCCGTCTTCTACCGCACCAACTCGCAGACCCGTGCGCTGGAGGAGATCTTCATCCGCTCGGCCATCCCGTACCGGGTGCTCGGCGGCACGAAGTTCTACGAGCGAGCCGAGATCAAGGACGCGATGGCGTACCTGATCACGGTCGCCAACCCGCTCGACCCGATGGCGCTCCGTCGCATCATGAACGTGCCGAAGCGGGGCATCGGGCCGGCGACCGAGACGGCGATGCAGCGTTGGGCCGACCAGAACGAGGCGCCGCTGCGCGAGGCCCTGCGGCACGCCGACCAGCTGGGCCTCGGCCCCAAGGTCACCGGCGCGATCACGGGTCTCGGCCAGCTGCTCGACGGCGTGCAGGCGACCGCGGCGACGGCTCCGGTGCACGAGATCCTCACGACGCTGATCGAGGGCAGCGGCATCATCGAGGCGCTGCGGGCGTCGCGCGATCCGCAAGACGAGGCGCGGGCCGAGAACATCGACGAGCTCGTGGCGGTCACGAAGGAGTTCCAGCGCAACAACCCCGACGGCACCCTGCTCGACTTCCTCACCGAGGTGACGCTGGTCGCCGCGGCCGACGACCTCGACGACTCGAGCGGCACGGTGTCGCTGATGACGCTGCACACGGCGAAGGGCCTCGAGTACGAGGCCGTCTTCCTCACCGGCGTCGAAGAAGACCTGCTGCCGCACCGCATGTCGGCGAGCGAGCCCGGCGGCCCGGCAGAAGAGCGCCGGCTGTTCTACGTCGGCATCACGCGGGCCCGCAAGCACCTCTTCCTGTCGCTGGCGATGACGCGGGCGCAGTTCGGCGAGGTGAACGTGGCGATGCCGTCGCGCTACCTGCAAGAGATCCCGGTCGAGCTGATCGACTGGAAGCAGTCGCCCGGCATGGCCAACAGCCGAGGAGGCACGCAGCCGCGGGCGCTCAACGCGCGTCGCGAGGGCGGGGCCGGTGGCGGCCTCGGCTCGACGCCGCGCGCCAGCGGCGGCTACGGCGGCGGCAGCTACGACCGTGCGACGGCTGCGTCGAAGACGAAGCCGAAGACCGAGTGGGCCAACCGGGTCACGGGCACGGTGCGCGACAACGGCGACCTCGAGCTGGAGCAGGGCGACCGCATCTCGCACGTCGACTTCGGCGAGGGTCGCGTGATGGCTGTGACCGGCGTCGGTGCCCGCCGCATCGCCGAGGTGCTCTTCGACACCGCCGGCCGCAAGAAGCTGCTGATCAAGGTCGCACCGATCGAGAAGATCTAGCTCGACGTCGTCACTCGGCGTGCCTCGGTCGCAGGGTGAACCGGTGGTCGCCGACGACCACGGCGTCGGAGGCCGTGACACGGAGCGGCGTGCCGGGCTCGACGGGCACCTCGCCGTCGGGGCGGACGAGCGCGGTGCCGTTCGCTGAGCCCAGGTCGTCGACCCAGACCGCGCCGGAGGCGTCCGCCCAGACTCGCAGGTGCACGCGTGAGAGCTGCCGCGTCGCGTCGGCCACGGTGACGGTCGCCTGCACGCCCTGAGTGCCGGTCGGCGACCCTGCCCGGGGGCGTCGACCGACGATCGCCCCCGTCTGGTCGACCGGCACGGCCTGGCCGTCGGGCAGGACCAGCTCGAGGCGCCGGGGCCGCAGGACCGTCGTGTCGAGGTCGAGGTCGAGGTCGAGGTCGAGGTCGAGGTCGAGGTCTGGCGTCGTCGGCGGCGGCGGCGTCGTCGGCGTCGGCGTCGGCGTCGGCGTCGGCGGTAGCGGAAGGGGCAGGGGCAGCCCGGGAGGCGGTGCCGGGAGGGGCTCCGGAGGCGGCACCTCGGTCAGCGGGTGCCCTGCGGTCGGCGCGGGCGGCAGCGGTGCCGTCGGCCGGGGCGGCAGCACCGCGACGCGCGAGAGCAGGCCCTGCTCGCGGAGGGCGGCGACGTCGGCGACGCCCATCTGCACGGGGCCCGGGGGCGTGGCCCCGCGCCTCCCCGGGGTCCTGCTTCTCGTCATCTGGAGACCTTTCTGTGGAAAACGTCGCGACCAGTCTGTCTCATGTGGAATATTCATGCTGGTCGTCATGTCGGCGACACCACGAGACAGGAGAACCCATGGCCAACGTGACCGTGACCTACGACGACCTGCGCACGCAGGCGACCCAGCTGCGCAGCGGGCAGGCCTCGATCGAGGACCAGCTGTCGCGGCTCAAGGGGCAGATCGACAACCTCGTCGCCTCGGGCTACGTGACCGACAGCTCGTCGAAGGCGTTCAGCACGACCTACGGCGAGTTCAACACGGGCGCGAGCCAGACCATCGCCGCCCTGGACGGCATGGCGAGGTTCCTCGAGAACGCTGCCGAGACCCTCCAGGCCGCCGACGAGCAGCTGGCTGCCAGCCTCCGCTGACCCCACCCACCGGTGGCCGTGTCGGCGACGGCACGGCCACCTCCCTGAGGAGCGTGCATGACCCCCAGATCCACCCTGTCGTTCGACGCCGAGTCGCTCGGACGGCTCGCCGGCACCCTGACCGGCGTGAAGGCCGCCTTCGACGCTGCCGACTCGACCACGTGCTCGCCCGAGCACCTCGGCCACGCCCGCCTCGCCGACCGCGTCGAGAGGTTCGCGACGAGCTGGGACGACACCCGGCGCGAGCTCTCCGAGTCCCTCGGCGGGCTGAGCACGTCGGCCCGCTCGATCGCCGACGGCTTCGCCGACGCCGACGAGGGGCTCGCGGCCGCCATCGACGTGGACGAGGCGACCTCGTGAGGGTCGACGGCCCGCTCGCCAGGGCCGGCATCTCGGGTGATCCCGACATGGTGCTCCTCGCGTCGGCCCGCCTGCGGCACACCGCCGAACTGATCGAGTCGGCTGCGACGTCGCTCCGGCACCTCGACGCCGAGGGGGCGCAGAGCGACGCCGTCGAGGCGTTCCTCGACAGGTCGGGCGAGATCGCGGCCCAGCTCGAACAGGTGCACGGACGCTACGCCGGAGCAGGAGAAGCGCTCCGGACCTACGCCGTGGCGCTGCGACAGGCCCAGGAGGCGGCAGCGCCCGCGGTGCGGGGGCACGAGGAGGCCGTCGCCGACCGCGACGCGGCCACGACCCTCGTCGAGAAGTACGAGGGCATGGCGCTGCTGGCGACCAGCCCGGAGGCGCAGCACGACTACCAGGAGCTCGCGCGGGTGCAGCGGCGACGGGAGGAGGAGGCGTCTGCCCGGGTGGTCGAGCACGGTCGCCGGGTCGACACGGCCGTGGCCGCCCTGGAGGCAGCGGCCGCCGCCGCCGTCGCTCGCTTCGACGACGTCACCGCCGACGGGCTCGACGACTCCTGGTGGGACGACGTCCGCGGGGCCGTCGGCACCGCCTACGACGCCTTCCAGCGGTGGATGGAGGAGAACGACGCCTGGATCCAGTACCTGTTGGAGGCTCTGAGCTGGATCGGTCTCGCTCTGATGATCGCGTCGATGCTCTTCCCCTTGACCGCGTGGATCGGCGTGGCGGCCATGGCCGTGATGATCTCGTCGACTGCGGCCGAAGCGGCACGTGCGGCCGCTGGCACCGGCAGCCTCGTCGAGGTGGGCATCAGCGTCCTCTCGGTCGCGACCTTCGGCGTGGGAGGCAGGGCCGTCAAGGCTGCTGCCGAGACCTCCGTCGCCAAGCTCGCTTTCGAGCGTGCCGCAGAGCTGCAGCGAGGTGGCGTGCCGATGTCGACTGCGGTGAGGGCCGTCGCCGGTGAACACCGGGCGATCATGGACGGTCCCGTGGACGCGTGGGCACGTGTCCGGGGTCTCGGCGACCCGGAGCTGGGGCGTCTCTTCACGTGGAGCCGTCAGTCGGCCGCGGCGACGGCCGGTGCGGGGTCGGAGACCGCGGTGCTGATGGATCGCTTGCTCGTCGCCGGGACTGCCCTCCGAGCAGCGAGCGCGGCGGTGACGGGGGCAAGGGCGCTCGACGCGTCGACCGGGTGGGCCGAGCCCCTCCTCGGCGACCTGCGCGAGGCCACGACCATCCGGATCGTGACAGGCACCGCGTGGTGACGCGCACCCGCATCGATCTGCCGCCGGGACCCGCTCTGCGGGCATCCGTGCTCCTCGTGAGACTGGCTGTCTCCTGGAACCTCGCCCTGGGCATCATCGTCATCATCCCGATGCGCTTCCAGATCGTGATGGCCGAGACGCACGGCGCAGACCCGACCGCCGCGGTCGCCCTCGACATCCTGCCGTCGATCGTCCTCGGTGGGCTCTTCGCGGTCGGCCTGGCCCTGCAGGCGGTCGTCATCGTGCGGTACATCCGCCGTCCTGCCAGGGACGTCTACCTGCTCCGGCCTCATCTGTCGGCTCTGGGGTGGCTCCTGTCGACGGCGCCTACCCTCGCCGTCGGTCATGTCGTCGCCGGAACGGCTCGGGAGCCGAGCATCGTGACGACGATCATCTGGGGCACGGCGGGAGCGAGCTTCGTCCTCTCCGTCGTCTTCGTCGTGACGGGCTACCGGCTGCGGCACCACCAGTGCCGGAGCCCGGAGGACGCCGGTGCAGAGGGGGCATCGGCATGACACGGCCGTACACCTCCCGAGGGCCTCACGTGCGTGCTCGCTCATACCGTCTCGCAGTTCCTCCTGCGGTCGTCCGCCTCCCTGGCATCGCCGCCCTCCGCGATGTCCTCCACCTGACGGGCCGAGAGCCCGGTGAGGCTGAGAGGGAGCGTGTCCTACGTCGAGCCCAGCACGCTGCGACGTCACCCGAGGCGCTCGCGCGGGTCGGGACCGTCCTCGACACGTACGTCACGGCCGGGCCGGTCCCGGGATGCGGCGTGGGCCTCAGCATCGTGGTCACGGCCGCTCCCGCCGAGGGCACGAGTCGGCACGTCCCGCCCCGCGTCGCCTTCGAGACGGCGGGTGACGCGCGATCGCTCACTGTGGGCGGAGAACCGGCGATCTGCGTCGCGTCTCCCGGACCATCCGCCAGGTCGCCCTCGGCCGGGGCCGGACGAGTCCTCCGAGCCAAGACGATCCTCAGCTGCGTTCCCGGAGACGACGACACGGTGATCTCGTTCGCGCTCCTGGTGGCGCAGCTCGACGGCGCTGCGTCGCCTGAGGTCTCCGACAGCGAGACCGAGGCCGTCGCCGACGCGCTCGTCGAGCTCTTCGACGCGATGATGACGACCGTTCGCTGGCTCGACGAGCAGGGGCGCGTCATCACGGATCGACCCACGACCTGACGGGCACACCGTCCCACCCCCACCGAGAGGAAACAGCGATGACGCACCACGACCTGACGACCGACGACGACGCCGGCGCGGCGGACGACGACGACCTCGACCCGGACGCTGCCGACGGGTGGGAGGTGCTCGTCGAGCACGACCCGGGGCTCTGGATCGCCCTGCCCGACCGGTGGCCGCACCAGGGGCACGAGACAGCCCGCTCCTGGATCGCCGCCACGGTCCGCGACGTCGTGGCCCGCTCCGCCGCCCCCACGCGCGCCGGCAAGAAGTGGCTCACGAAGGTGCTCGACCGCCTCTCGACGTGGCAGACGCCCAACGAGCTCAAGTTCCTCTACCTCCCGTCGCTCAGCAGCGAGCTCAGCCTCTTGCGCATCCAGTTCGGCCTGGCAGCGGGCGATCGCGACGAGACGCTCCGCGCCCTCGTCCTCGAGAGCGACCTGCTGGCGCTCGAGCCGCCCCTCCTCGAGACGGTGACCACCGACTCCCTCGGTGCGGGCGTCCACGGCCTCCGCTACGCCGAGCTGGACGGCCGGCTGACGGTCACGAGCGTCTCCGCGTTCCGGTCGGGCCCCTTCGACCTCCGCGTCACGTGCGAGGTCGGGCCGCCCGAGCTCGTCCCGGTCCTCGCCGCCGCCGCCCGAGACTTCGTCGACGGCATCAGCGTGGTGCGGTCGGCGTGAGGCTCGCCGTCACCCTGCGCCACGGGGCCACCGGCGCCTCGGCCGACGTGGTCCTCGAGGCCTCGCCGGACACCACGTTGGTGGAGGTCGTGCGCCAGGCAGCGCCCCTGGTCGCCCCGGCCACGGCGTCGGCCGCCCCGGAGCTCGGCACGATCTCCGTCGACGGAGTGCGCGTGCCGCCCGACGAGCGCATCTCCGACGGCACCGTGCTCGAGGGCAGCGTCATCACCGTCGGCGGCCCTCCCGCCGCAGGCCCCCTGCCTCCCGACCTGCCCAGCATCCGCATCGTGGGCGGGCCGGGCGCCGGCACGGTCTTCTGCGTCGACGCGGGCACCGTCGTGGTGGGCTCGGCGCCCGAGGCCACCCTCAGGCTCCCTGCCGGGGGAGTCGCGCCGATCGCGGCCCTCGTCCAGCTCGACGGCGCCTCCCGGTTCTCGATCACACCCGTCGCGTGCGACGACCCCGACGTCCCGGCCGTGACGGTCGACGGCGAGCCGCTGACGAGCACGGTCGCGCTGACGCCGTCGTCGGTGGTCGAGGTGGGGGAGGTGCTGCTGGCCGTCGCGGAGGCCGGGACGGCGTCGGCCGCGATCGGTCTCGCCGAGGGCGGAGGGCGACTCGAGCACGCCCGTCCGCCGCGCCTCCTGCCGGAGCCGCCGACCACGGCCTTCCGCTACCCGGCCCAGCCGCAGGCACCGCCCCGCCGGCCCCTGCCGATCGTCGCGGCGCTCGCTCCCCTCCTCATGGGCGTGGTCATGGTGCTCGTGCTCGACAACCCGGCCTTCCTCGTCTTCGGCCTGCTCTCGCCGGTGGTCCTGGTGGGCAACTACCTCTACGACCGCCGGAACGGACGAGCGACCCACCGCGACGCGCTCGCTCGGCACCAGGCCACCCGCGCCGCAGTCGCCGCCGACGCCGCGGAGGCGGTGCTCCGGCGGCAGGACGAGCTGCGGTCGAGCTGCCCCGACGCCGCGACCCTCCTCGACGTCGCCCTGCGTCGTCGTGCCCGCCTCTGGGAACGTCGCCGGGACGACCCCGACCACCTGACGGTGCGCATCGGCACCGCCGACCTGCCCTCGGGGGTCACCCTCGACGACCCCGACCTCCTCGAGCACCGCCGTACCGTCGCGAGCCCCGCTCGTGCCGTGCCCGTCACCGTCGACCTGGCCGACCGGGGAGTCGTGGGGCTGCACGGACGCGCCCCGGAACGCCGGGCGCTCGCCGCGTGGATGGTCGCGCAGCTCTGCGTGCTGCAGAGCCCCCGCGACCTCCAGGTCGTCCTGCTCACCGAGCGCGACGCCGCTGAGCACTGGGACTGGCTGGGCTGGGTGCCCCACGCGCGGCCGGAGGAGGGGGAGGCCACCTGCCGTGTGCGCGTCGGCAACGACCCGGAGACGGTCGCCCGGCGCCTGGCCGAGCTCGCCGCCGTCGTGGAGGCACGGCACCGAGCCCGCCGCGGGCCGGGTGCTGCCGCGCTCGACGCGCCGGACGTGCTGCTGGTCGTCGACGGGTCGCGACGGCTGCGCGCGCTCCCCGGCCTCGTCGCCGTCCTCCGCGACGGGCCGGCCGTCGGCGTCGTGGCGCTCTGCCTCGACGCCGACCGTCGCTCCCTCCCCGAGGAGTGCGTCACCGTCGTCCAGGCCGGTCGACGGGCGCACCAGCTCTCGGCCCACCGCGAGGCCGACGTGCAGGAGGTGCGGGTCGACGGCCTGCCCGAGGGATGGCACGAGGCGGTCGCCCGGGCGCTCGCCCCCGTGGTCGACGTCGACGACGCCGGAGAGGCCGCCGGGCTGCCCACGACGTCGCGGCTGCTCGACGTCCTCGGCCTCGACCAGCCTCGTGCGGAGTCCGTCCTCGCGCGGTGGGCACGGACCGCGCCGAGCACCGAGGTGCTCCTCGGGCACGGCCTCGAGGGGCCCTTCTCGGTCGACCTCCGCCGCGACGGGCCGCACGCCCTCGTCGCCGGCACGACCGGGTCGGGCAAGTCGGAGCTCCTCCAGAGCCTCGTCGCGTCGCTCGCCGCGTCGAACACGCCCGAGTCGATGACCTTCGTGCTCGTGGACTACAAGGGCGGCGCCGCCTTCCGCGACTGCGGTCCCCTGCCCCACACGGTGGGCATGGTCACCGACCTCGACACCCACCTCGTGGAGCGGGCGCTCACGAGCCTCGGCGCCGAGCTGCACCGCCGTGAGCAGCTGCTCGCGCGGGCGGCCGTGAAGGACCTGGAGGACTACGAGGAGGCGCGTCGCCGGCCGGGCGCCCCCGCGTCGTCGGCCCTGCCCCGCCTGCTCATCGTCATCGACGAGTTCGCCAGCCTGGCCCGCGAGCTGCCCGACTTCGTCACGGGCCTCGTGAACGTCGCCCAGCGGGGACGGTCGCTCGGCATCCACCTCGTCCTCGCGACGCAGCGGCCCTCGGGCGTGGTCTCGTCCGAGATCCGCGCCAACACCGCCCTGCGGATCGCGCTGCGCGTGACCGACCCCGGCGAGAGCACCGACGTGATCGACTCCGCCGAGGCCGCGCGCATCCCACGGTCGGCACCGGGACGCGCCCTGGCGCGCCTCGGCGCGGGGGCCCTCCTGCCGTTCCAGGCGGGACGGGTCGGCGGACGGGCGGAGTCGGAGGCGCGCCAGGAACGACCGTGGTCGGCGGTGCTGTCCTGGGAGCGGGCAGGGGAGCCCGCGCCCTTGCCGCCTCGGGCGGGGAGGGACGACGAGGCCGCGCCGACGGACCTCGTGCAGCTCGTCGCCGCCGTGCGGGAGGCCGAGGCCCTGCGCGGGGGAGGAGCGCCGCACAGGCCCTGGCTCGACGCCCTCCCCGCCGTCGTGCCCGTCGAGAGCCTGGGCGCGCCGCCGGACCAGGCGGAGCGACCGCCGGGCAGCGTGCCGCCGTCGGTGGTCGGGCTCGAGGACCACCCCCGGGAGCAGGCGCAGCGGGCGGCCGTGGTCGACCTCGACGTCGACGGCCACCTGTTCGTCGCGGGCACCGCCCGGAGCGGACGCTCCCAGGTGCTGCGCACGCTCGCGGCCTCGATCGTCCGCGACACGTCGTGCGCCGACGTGCACCTCTACGCCATCGACTGCGGCAGCGGGGCGCTGCTCCCGCTCACGGCGGCGCCGCACACCGGCGCGGTCGTCCGACGGACCGAGGTCGAACGGGCGCGGCGGCTGCTGGCGCGCCTCGTCGAGGAGACGCTGCGGCGGCAGTCGGTGCTCGCCGGGGGCGGCTGGTCCAGCGTCGCGGAGCAACGGCGCTCGGTCCCGCCCGACGACCGCCTGCCCCACGTCGTCGTGATGATCGACCCCTGGGAGGGCTTCGTCGCGAGCCTCGGCGACCTCGACCTCGGCGAGCCCGTCGAGCTCGTGACGCTCCTGCTCCGCGAGGGAGCTGCCGTCGGCGTCCACCTCGTCGTCACCGGCGACCGCCTCCTCGTCAGCGGACGGATGGCGACCCTCGTCGAGCGGAAGCTCGTGCTGCGCCTGGCCGACCGGGCCGACTACGGCCTGGCGGGCCTCGACCCGAGGTCGATGCCCGACGAGCCCGGACCCGGTCGCGGCGTCGACACCGTGAGCGGCGCCGAGACCCAGGTCGCGATCATCGGCACGGACCCGGAAGGGCGCGTCCAGGCCGACCTGCTGCGCACCGCCGGCGACGCGGCAGCCCGCCGGGACTCCGCCGTGCCCGCCGCACGGCGGCCCTTCCGGCTCGACCGGCTCGAGGGAGACCTCACGGTCGACGCGGCCTGGTCGCGCCTCGAGGCCGGGGCGGCACGGCCTTCCTTCGCGATGGTCGGCATCGGCGGCGACGACCTCGTGCCGGTCGGACCGAGCCTCGCCGAGGCCCCGGGCACCTTCCTCGTCGTCGGGGCGGCGAGGACCGGTCGGAGCACGGTCCTGGTCAGCATGGTCCGTTCCCTCCTCGCCCAGGGGGTCGAGGTCGTCGTGGTCACGCCTCGAGCGTCCCCGCTCCGCGACCTGGCCGAGCAGCCCGGGGTCCTCGCCGTGCTCCACGGCACGTCCCTCCACGCCGACCAGCTGGCGCCCCTCCTCGGGACGGGGGCGCCAGCCGGTCGCGTGCTGGTCGTGGACGACGCGGAGCTCGTCAAGGACGCCCCGGCGGCGGCCTGGCTCGCGGACTTCGTACGCGAGTGCGGGGACGGCCCCTCGGCCTTCCTCGCCGCCGGGTCGACCGTCGAGCTCGGCATCGGGTTCCTGGGGTGGCACGCCGACCTCCGACGGAACCGGTGCGGGGCCGTCCTCAGCCCGAGGACCACGGCCGACGGCGACCTCGTGGGCGCTCATCTGGCCCGCAGCTCGACGTCGGCCCGGCCGCGGCCCGGCGTCGCCCACGTGCACCTGGGCGACGGGGTCACCGTTCCGGTCACCGTGCCACGCGGGTGAGGCGCCGCCGACGCCGCACGTGGAAGGCCGCCGAGACCCCGATCAGCAGCGCCCCGGCGAGCGAGATGCCGAGGGCGGCGGCGCCCGCGGCGAGAGTGCCGTCGCCCCCGGTGAAGGCGAGGGCCGTCGGGCCGCGTCCGGTCGTCTCGGTCGGCGGCTCCGGCGCGACCACGCGGAACGACTCGGAGAGGTGCACGGTCGTGTCGGCGAACGCGGGCACCACCTGCACGTCGTCGCCGTCGGGTCCCGAGCCCTCCGACGAGAACAGGAAGACGTAGTGGCCCTCGCGCTCCACCGGCAGGCAGGGCGACTCGTAGGTCCCGTCGGCGGTCACGGTGGTCGTCGCCCGACCGGCGAGCAGGGCAGCGTCGATCTCGTCGACGGGGCCGAGGTCGTGGCCCTCGGGGAGCGCCTCGGGGAAGGGACCGACGAGGACGGTGTCGACCCGCGCCTCCGACGCCTCGTCGTTCCAGCCCGAGACCCTCAGCTCGTCGCTGACGCAGGAGCCGGGCTCCACCACGTCGTGCCCGACGACCGTCGTCGCGACGTCGGGCGCCCACGGCACGAACGTCGTCTCCGAGGCCGTGCCGAAGGCCGAGCGCCAGCCCTGCAGCCGGTCGCGACCCGCCTCCACGGGGGTGTCTGCCGGGTCGATGGTCTCGACCCAGGTGAACCACCCCCCGCTCGGCAGCTCGCAGCCCGGCGTCGTGTACGTGCCGGGCCCGTCGAGCACCTCGACGCTGACCTCGCAGACCACGGGGGCGTCGGCCGGCCAGTCGGCCGACGGCACGACCGGCCGCGTGAACGGGCCGAGCAGCCTGCTGCGGACCGTCACCGGCACGGGCGCCCAGGTGCCGTCGACCTCGTGCCGGCCCCACTCCGAGAGCAGCCCCTCGCCCGGGAGCACGTCGAGGGTCAGGCGGTCGGTGACGTGCGTGCCGGGCTCGGCGACGAGGTCGCTCGTCTGCGTCGCGACCGTCGGGCGGAACGGCAGGGGCGAGAGGGCCTCGGCGCTCGCCGAGCCGGCGGCCTCGACGCTCGTGCCGCCCGAGAACAGGATGCGCTGCGACCCGGCAGGGCTCGTGCCGGCGGTGATCACGCGTCCGTAGGGCAGGGCGTCGAACCGGGCCTGGGCCGTGACCTCCAGCTGGGCCAGGGCGCCGGTGGCGCGGACCTCGTAGGTCACGCCGTTCTGCACCACCGCCTCCGTCGAGCCGTCCGCGAAGACCGCGCCCGTGAGCTGGACGGTGCCGGCGTGCTGCGGCGCCAGCTCCTCCGGCCCGCCGCCCACGCGGTCGACCGTGAGGTCGGACCGCACGCTGCCCGTGCCGTCGTCGCGCAGGTCGACGGAGGTCGAGGCCGTGACGGCGGTGGAGGCCGCCGCGGTGGCCTCGGCGAGCATCTCGTTCGCCCGCGCCAGGACCGTCGGCCAGCTCTCGTTCGCCCGGCCGGCGTAGTAGCGCTGGGTGTGGCCGTTCAGCCCGGTGATGGTCCACACGGCGAGCTGCCCGGCCGCCGCGGTGTCGGCGTCGCGGGTCTCTCCCCAGGTGCGGGCGATGTAGGCGAGCCGGGCGTGGTCGGCCGTCGAGACGCCGACCACCTCGGTGCCCGTCTCGGTGTCGTAGTGATTGCCGACGGGCGACGACTTGCCCGCCTCGAGGCAGAACGCCTGCCGACCGTCCTCCAGGCGGTAGGTGCCGAGGTACGAGACGCCGTCGCCCCGCCAGAGGTGACCCGTGCCGAGACCGGTCGAGGTGATGGCCGCCGCCGGGGCAGCGGCCCAGAGCGGGACGAGGACGAGGACGACGGCGAGGATCGCGAGGAGGAGGGAACGGGGCGGCTCGAGGGCGCTGTGCGGTGAGTTCATGGCACGACCCTGACGGGGCCGTCCTGCGATCGGAGGCAGCGCCTCCTCGTCCTGTGGACGACGACGGGCACGGGGCGACAGGGGAGGAGCCCTCGGGGCCGACGACGGACGGGCCGCCCACCGCGGTCAGCGGCGGACGGCCCGTCGGGCACTGCGGAGGAGCGCCGCTAGTCGGTCTCGTCGAGGTCGATGTCGTCGCCCGCGAGGTCGTTGTCGGCGAGGCCCGGCTCGGCCTCGCGCGGCGACCCGCCGGTGGGGCCGTCGTTGCCGTCGCCGAGGCCCGGCAGCACGGTCTCGCCGGCGACCGCGTCGTTCGTGACGATCTGCTGGCTCTCCTCGAACTCGGTCTCGTCGTCGAAGGGCTCGTCGCCCGAGGCGGCGGGCACGTGGGTGTCGCTCATGGTGCGTCCTTCCGGTGGTGGGTCAGGGGTGGATGGTGGGGGAGAGGGGCGCGGCTCAGGCGAGGCCGAGCTGCTGCATCAGGCCGGCCTCGTCGGTGGCGCCCCAGCGCTCGACCAGCAGGCCGTCGTCGTCGAACCGGCCGACCTGGATGCCGCGCACGGTGAACGACTTGCCGGTCGCCTCGTGGCCCTGGAAGGGCCCGGTGTGGGTGCCCGAGATCGTGAAGACCGCGGTGACGTTCTCGTCGTCGGCGACGAGCGTCTCGACCGACAGGTCGACGTCGGGGAACGCCGTGAAGAAGTCGCTCCAGAACGCCTTGATGCCCTCGACGCCCGCGGGCGCACCGGGCGCCGGGTCGTGGTCGACGACGTCGGCGTGGAAGCCCTCGCCGAGGCGGTCGACCTCGCGGGCGGTCAGGATGTCGCCGATCAGCTGCTGGGTGGCGAGGTTGGTGTCTCTCGACATGGGGTGTCTCCTTGTGTTCCGGGTGTCGGGGTGGTGCTCAGGTCGGTCCCGTCTACTCCGCCGGGGTGTCAGACGGCCTTGAGCAGGTCGTGCTCGACGACGGCCTCGACGGCGAGCACCTTGTAGCCCTCGCTCTCGAAGAAGACGGTCAGGCGGTCGTCCTCGGTGCTCATCACGGTGCCCTCGCCCCAGGTGGGGTGCGTCACGCGGGTGTCGGCCTCGAAGAGGGGAGCGGGGGCGTCCGACCCGGCCCGCGACTCCTCGGCGGCCGGCAGGTCGGGCTCGGCCTCGGCGGCACGGCAGTCGTCGCAGTTGCCGCAGCGCTCCGGGGCCTCCTCGCCGAAGTAGCCGAGCAGGTACCGCCGACGGCAGCCGCGCCCCTCGGCGTAGCCGCGCATCATCGCGATGCGCGACTTCTCGACGCGGTCGCGCGCCTCGGCGGCGTCGCGGGCCTGCTCGGCCGCGGTCTCGGCGTCGAGCCCCGACGTCGGCGTGTACCCCTTCTTCTGCTCCTGCACGGTGCCCGCCTCGAGCAGCAGGTCGACCAGGCGCGACACCTGCCGCGGCTTGAGGTCGGTCGCCTCGGCGATCGCCGTGCGCGCGACGGGCCCCGAGGAGGCGCGGATCGCGTCGTACACCGACCGCAGCTCGGCACGGGACGGCAGCCCCGACGCGAAGAACGACCGCAGCCCGAGGTCCTCCGGCCGGTAGTGCAGGGTCGCGTCGGCGGGCTCGCCGTCGCGCCCCGCCCGACCGATCTCCTGGTAGTACTCGTCGAGCGACTCGGGCACGTCGGCGTGCACCACGAACCGCACGTCGGGCTTGTCGATGCCCATGCCGAACGCGCTCGTCGCGACGACCACGTCGATGCCGCCCTGGTGGAACCTCTCGTGCAGCGCCCCGCGCTCGGCCGAGCGGAGGCCCGCGTGGTACGCCTCGACGGTGCGGTCGGGGCAGCGCTCGCCGATCGCCTCCGCGTAGCGCTCGCTCTCGCCGCGCGTCGCGACGTAGACGATGCCCGGCGTCGTCAGCTCGGCGACCTGCTCGACGACGGCACGGCGCTTCTCCGCGTCGTCCTCGTGGCGCACGACCGAGAGCGACAGGTTGGGGCGGTCGAACCCGCGGCTGACCACGAGCGGGTCGCGGAGCCGCAGGCGCTCGATCACCTCGTCGCGCACCGGGCCCGAGCCCGTCGCCGTCAGGGCCAGCACGGGCGGGCGGCCGAGGGCCTCGACGACCTCGCCGAGGTGCAGGTAGTCGGGGCGGAAGTCGTGGCCCCACGACGACACGCAGTGCGCCTCGTCGACGACGAACAGGGCGACGCCGGCGCGCGCCAGGCGCTCGACGGTCTCGTCGCGGGCCAGCTGCTCGGGCGCGAGGAAGACGTAGGTGACCTCGCCGGCCTCGATGCGCCTCCAGCTCTCGTCGTTCTCGGCGTCGGTGTGGCCCGAGTTGACGTCGGCCGCCGGGGGAGCGTCGGGGTGGCCCACGAGCCCGGCGACCTGGTCGGCCTGCAGCGCGATCAGCGGCGAGACGACGACCGTGGGGCCGTCGAGCAGCGCGCCGGCCACCTGGTAGATCGCGCTCTTGCCCGAGCCGGTCGGCATGATGCCGAACGTGTCGCGGCCCGAGAGCACGGCGGTGATCGCCTCGGCCTGCGCGGGGCGCAGCTCGTCCCAGTCGAACAGGCGGGCGGCGGCGTCGGCGATCGCGGCGGCGTCGGGGGCGGTGCGGGAGGCAGCGTCGGTGCGGGTGGCGGGCTTCTCTGCGGTGCGGCTCATGGCGGTCCTCGTGGTGCGGCGCGGCGCCGTGGTGCGCCGAGAGTGACCATGAGATGCCCGGCCCCGGCGACACGCTCGGGCTCCACAGGCGATCGGCAGAGATCCCTCCCCATCCGTACCCCGGCCGCGCACAGTACCCCCGTCGTGGCTCCCGGGGGCGGCTCGCAGGCCAGGCGCTAGGCTGGCCGAGGCCTGTTCGTCACGACGTCGAGACACTTTCCCGGCTGTCCCGTGACGGGGCCGGTGCCGCCCTGCGGCACGACCGAGCTAGCACTGGCGCAGCGATGCGGATTGGAAGAACAGCGTGGATCTTTTCGAGTACCAGGCCCGGGACGTGTTCGAGTCCTACGGCGTGCCCGTCCTGCCGGGCATCGTCGCCGACACCCCCGAGGAGGCGCGCGCGGCAGCCGAGAAGCTCGGCGGCGTCACCGTGGTCAAGGCCCAGGTGAAGGTCGGCGGTCGCGGCAAGGCCGGCGGCGTCAAGGTCGCGAAGGACCCCGACGAGGCCCAGGCCGCGGCGGAGGCCATCCTGGGGCTCGACATCAAGGGCCACGTCGTCAAGCGCCTCATGGTCGCCGGCGGTGCGCAGATCGCCCAGGAGTTCTACTTCTCGGTGCTGCTCGACCGGGCGAACCGCTCGTACCTCTCGCTCTGCAGCGTCGAGGGCGGCATGGAGATCGAGCAGCTCGCCGTCGAGAAGCCCGAGGCGCTCGCGCGCGTCGAGGTCGACCCGCGCGCCGGCATCGACCTCGCGAAGGCGGAGGAGATCGCCCGCGCCGGCGGCTTCCCCGACGAGCTGGTCGCCAAGGTCGCTCCCGTCATCGTGAAGCTCTACGCGGTCTACGAGGGCGAGGACGCCACGCTCGTCGAGGTCAACCCGCTCGTGCTCACCGAGCAGGGCGACGTCGTCGCGCTCGACGGCAAGGTCTCGCTCGACGAGAACGCCGCCTTCCGCCACCCGGGCCACGCCGAGCTGGAGGACGCCGACGCGGCCGACCCGCTCGAGGCCAAGGCCGCGGCCTCCGGCCTCAACTACGTGAAGCTCGACGGCGAGGTCGGCATCATCGGCAACGGCGCCGGGCTCGTCATGTCGACCCTCGACGTGGTGGCCTACGCCGGCGAGGCGCACGGCGGGGTCAAGCCCGCGAACTTCCTCGACATCGGCGGCGGAGCGAGCGCCGAGGTCATGGCCGCCGGCCTCGACGTCATCCTCGGCGACGAGCAGGTCAAGAGCGTCTTCGTCAACGTCTTCGGCGGCATCACCGCCTGCGACGCCGTCGCCAACGGCATCGTCGCGGCGCTCGGCATCCTCGGCGACTCGGCCACCAAGCCCCTCGTCGTCCGCCTCGACGGCAACGCCGTCGACGAGGGCCGACGCATCTTGGCGGAGGCGGCGCACCCGCTCGTCACCGTCGTCGCGACCATGGACGAGGCGGCCGACAAGGCCGCCGAGCTGGCTTCGAAGTAAGGACTCCAGAACAATGTCGATCTTCCTCAACCGTGACAGCAAGGTCATCGTCCAGGGCATCACCGGCGGCGAGGGCACGAAGCACACCGCCCTCATGCTGAAGGCGGGCACCCAGGTCGTCGGCGGCGTCAACGCCCGCAAGGCCGGCACGACCGTCACCCACGGCGACGTCGAGCTGCCGGTCTACGGCACCGTCGTCGAGGCCGTCGAGAAGACGGGCGCCGACGTCTCCATCGTCTTCGTGCCGCCGGCCTTCGCGAAGGACGCCGTCATCGAGGCCATCGAGGCCGAGGTGCCGCTCGTCGTCGTGATCACCGAGGGCATCCCCGTGCAGGACGCCGCCGAGTTCTGGTCGCTCGCCAAGGCCAAGGGCACCACGCGCATCATCGGCCCGAACTGCCCCGGCATCATCACGCCGGGCGAGTCGCTCGTCGGCATCACCCCGGCCAGCATCTCGGGCAGCGGGCCGATCGGCCTCGTCTCGAAGTCGGGCACGCTGACCTACCAGATGATGTTCGAGCTGCGCGACCTGGGCTTCTCGACCGCCATCGGCATCGGCGGCGACCCCGTCATCGGCACGACGCACATCGACGCCCTCGAGGCGTTCGAGGCCGACCCCGACACCAAGGCGATCGTCATGATCGGCGAGATCGGCGGCGACGCGGAGGAGCGCGCGGCCGACTACATCAAGGCGCACGTGACGAAGCCCGTCGTCGGCTACGTCGCGGGCTTCACCGCGCCCGAGGGCAAGACCATGGGCCACGCCGGCGCCATCGTCTCGGGCTCGGCGGGCACCGCCCAGGCGAAGAAGGAGGCCCTCGAGGCCGCCGGGGTCAAGGTCGGCAAGACGCCGAGCGAGACCGCCGCCCTGCTGCGCGAGGTCTACGCGGCGCTCTAGGCACCACGCCCCGCCGACGACCGTCGGCGGGGCTGGCCCGCCGCCCAGGGCGGCCCCGGTACAGTCGTGCCCGATGAACCGCCCAGTCACCGCCGTCTTCGCGGCCCTCGAGGCCCTGCTCGTCGTCGGCATCGGCGTGGGCATCCCGGTCGTCGTCCTCAGCTCGCTCTGGGCGTTCCAGTACGGCCTCCAGCTCGACTGGGTCATCTTCTGGCGCGCCGCCGTCGACGTCTGGCTCGTCGGGCACGGCGTCGACCTCACGCTGCAGCTGAGCACGGCCGCAGCCACCGCCTCCGGGGTGCCCGGGGCCGACGCGCCCATCGCGATCACCCTCGCCGCGCTCGGCTTCTCGGTGCTCACGGTGCTGCTCGGCGTGCGCGCCGGCCGCGCCGTCGCCGAGACGCCGCACCGCGTCGTCGGCCAGCTCGTCAGCATCGGCGCCTTCGCGCTGCTCAGCGCCGGCCTCACGATCAGCGCCCAGCACGAGCTCGCCGCGCCGTCGGTGCCGCAGGGCATCGTGCTGCCGACGCTCGTCTACGCCGTGCCGCTCGTCGTCATGGCCGAGGTCACCCGTCGGCGTCGGGGGAGCGAGGCCGACCCGGTGACGGGAGCCGCGCTCTCGCTCGTCGCGCGCCTCCCCCTGGCCGCCCGGTCGGTCGCCGCCGCCTCGCTCCGCATCGGCGTCGCGAGCGCCGCCGCGGTGCTCGCCGTCGCGGGGCTCGTCGTCGCCCTGCTGCTGCTCACCAGCTACGCCGAGCTGATCACCCTCTACGAGGGCGCGCACGCCGGGCTGCTCGGCGGCCTCGCGCTGACCCTCGGCCAGCTCGCCCTGCTGCCCGACCTCGTCGTCTGGGCCGCCTCGTGGCTCGTCGGGCCCGGCTTCGCCCTCGGCACGGGCTCCGGGGTCTCGCCCCTCGGCACCGCGGTCGGGCCGATGCCGGCCGTGCCGTTCCTCGGCGCGCTGCCCACGGCCGACCTGCCGTTCGCCTTCGTCGGCCTGCTCGTGCCGGTCGTCGCCTCCTTCGTCGTCGCCACCCTGCTCCGCCCCCGCGTGCAGCGCCTGCTCGCCGAGGCCGGCGTCGACGACCTGCTCCGTCGCGCCGTCGTCGGGGTCGTCGCGGGACTCGTGGGCGGCGTGGCTCTCGGCCTGCTCGCCTGGGCGTCGTCCGGCAGCGCGGGCCCCGGCCGCCTCGTCGACGTCGGGCCCGACCCGCTGCTCGTCGGAGCGTTCGGCGCCCTCGAGATCGGCGTGCCCGCGGCCCTCGCGCTCGTCGTCTCGCTGCGGAGCTTCCTCGGGCACGACGACGACGTGGTGCCCGTGCGCGTGGCCGCCGAGCGCGAGGAGCGCGAGGAGCGCGAGGAGCGCGAGGAGCGCGAGGAGCGCGAGCGCGTGCACGACGAGGGTCGCGACCGGGACCGGGGTCGCGACCTCGACCGCGGCCGCCCCGCCCCCGTCGTCTCCGCCGGTGCGGCGACCACCGCCTCCGACGCTCGCCCCGCCTCCGACGCCCGCCCCTCCGACGACGCCCGCGCCTCCGAGCACGACCGCGACTCGGCCTCCGACGGCCACGACGAGGCCCCCGCCCGCGGCGGGCTGCGGCAGGCGGTCGCCGCGCGCCTCCCCTCGGTGCCGGCCCTGCGCCTCCCTCGTCCGCGGCTCGGGCGACGCGAGCACGACGACGACGCGACCGGCCCGATCGACGTGGTGACGCCTCCCTCGGGCGGCGACGACGCGCCTCCGGCACCGGGACGCTCGACGCCGCGCCGGGGCGACGACGGCGACGCCACCGAGCAGATCGACGGCCTCACGCGCTGACCCCGCCCCGCTAGGCTTGCCCGGTGCTGAAGCTCGTGGTGCTCATCTCCGGTGGCGGCTCCAACCTGCGTGCCCTGCTCGAGGCGGCGCACGACGCGCAGTTCCCCGCGCGGGTGCTCGCCGTCGGGGCCGACCGCGACGCCGACGGCCTCGCGCACGCCGAGGCGTTCGGCATCCCCACCTTCACCGTGCCGTTCACGAGCTTCCCCGACCGGGCCGCCTGGGGCGACGAGCTGCTCGCCCAGGTCCGCGGGTGGGGCGCCGACCTCGTCGTGCTGAGCGGCTTCATGCGCCTGCTGCCGCCGCGGGTCGTCGAGGCCCTCAGCCCGCACCTGATCAACACGCACCCCGCCTACCTGCCCGAGTTCCCCGGCGCGCACGGGGTCCGCGACGCGATCGCGGCCGGCGTCGAGCAGACCGGCGCCAGCGTGATCGTCGTCGACGCCGGCGTCGACAGCGGGCCGATCCTCGCGCAGCGCCGCATCCCCGTGCTGCCGGGCGACGACGAGTCGTCGCTCCACGACCGCATCAAGATCGTCGAGCGCGAGCTGCTCGTGCAGACGGTGCTCGACATCGCCACCAAGACCATCGACCTCGAACAGGAGCCCACCGCATGAGCGGTCACGCCATCGACCCCGCCCTCTACCGCGACCGCGACGCCGTGCCGGTGCGGCGCGCGCTCATCAGCGTCAGCGACAAGACGGGCCTGCTCGACCTCGCCGAGGCGCTCTCCGCCGCGGGGGTGGAGATCGTCTCGACCGGCTCGACCGCCTCCACGATCCGCGACGCGGGCTTCTCGGTCACCGACGTGAGCGCCGTGACCGGGTTCCCCGAGTCGCTCGACGGCCGCGTCAAGACGCTGCACCCGGGCATCCACGCGGGCGTGCTCGCCGACCTCCGCCTCGAGTCGCACGAGCAGCAGCTGGCCGAGCTCGGCATCGCCGCGTTCGAGCTGGTCGTCGTCAACCTCTACCCGTTCGTCGAGACGGTCGCCTCGGGCGCCGAGGCCCCGACCGTCGTCGAGAACATCGACATCGGCGGGCCGGCGCTCGTCCGCGCCGCGGCGAAGAACCACGCCAACGTCGCCATCGCGGTGTCGCCCGCGAGCTACGCCCAGATCGTGAAGTCGCTCACGCTCGGCGGCACGACCCTCGCGCAGCGTCAGCGCCTCGCCGGCGAGGCCTTCGCGCACACGGCCGCCTACGACACGGCCGTCGCCTCCTGGTTCGCGGAGAACGTCGGCGTCCGCGCCGAGCACGCCGCCGCGCCCGCCGCGCCCTCCGCCTCCGCAGCCGAGGAGTCGCGGGTCGACTTCCCGGAGCAGGTCGCCCTCGAGGGCACCCGCCTCGCGACGCTCCGCTACGGCGAGAACTCGCACCAGGCCGCGGCGCTCTACGCCTCGCCCGGCGGCGCGGGCATCGCCCAGGCCGAGCAGCTGCACGGCAAGGAGATGTCGTACAACAACTACGTCGACGCCGACGCGGCCCTCCGTGCCGCGTACGACTTCGCCGAGCCCGCGGTCGCGATCATCAAGCACGCCAACCCCTGCGGCATCGCGGTGGCCTCGCCCGACGCCGTCGACGCGATCGCCGACGCCCACCGCCGCGCGCACGCCTGCGACCCCGTGTCGGCCTACGGCGGCGTCATCGCCGCGAACCGCCCCGTCACGCGTGCCATGGCCCAGGTCGTGTCCGACATCTTCACCGAGGTCGTCATCGCACCGGCCTTCGAGCCCGAGGCGCTCGAGATCCTGCAGGCGAAGAAGAACATCCGCCTGCTGGTGCTGCCGCAGGCCTTCGCCCGCCCCGTGCAGGAGGTGCGCCAGGTCTCGGGCGGCCTGCTCGTGCAGGAGGTCGACTCGTTCGACGCCTTCTCGTCCGACGGCTGGACCCTCGTCGCCGGCCCCGAGGCCGACGCCGCGACGCGCGCCGACCTCGAGTTCGCCTGGCGGGCCTGCCGCTCGGTGAAGTCGAACGCGATCCTGCTGGCCGACGGAGGCGCCTCCGTCGGGGTCGGCATGGGCCAGGTCAACCGGGTCGACTCGTGCCACCTCGCGGTGACGCGGGCGGGGGAGCGGGCCACGGGCTCGGTCGCCGCCTCCGACGCGTTCTTCCCGTTCGCCGACGGGCTGCAGGTGCTGCTCGAGGCCGGCGTCCGCGCCGTCGTGCAGCCCGGCGGCTCGATCCGCGACGAGGAGGTCGTCGCGGCGGCCGCCGCCGCGGGCGTGACGATGTACTTCACGGGGGAGCGCCACTTCTTCCACTGACGCGTCGCGTCGCGGTGCCGACGCGTCGCGTCGCGGTGCCGACGCGTCGCCCCGTCGTCCGACCGCCCCGCCACGATCCGTCGTGGCGGGGCGGTCGTCGTCCGGCCCGCCGAACGATCCGGTCTTGCGCGGCCCGCAACGAGCCGCATAGTCTGTGAGGCTGCCCGCAGCCGACGACCGTCGCCTCCGTCCCCCTCTCCACCGCGCCGCCCGGCACTCCCGGCGGCCGCCCGCCCCGCTCCTCCCCAGGAGCCCCGGCGGCACCTCGTCCCACACTCCGCGGCCTCCCGCACCACGACGCCGCGCTCGATCACGACACTTGGACCACCCATGTCACGCCAGTCCTCCGCCCCCGCGCGCTCCGAGCCCGGTCGTCCGTCGACGATCCGCTCGCTCGCGCGCCTCCGCCCCTACGTCGCGCCCGCCCTGCCGCGCATCGTGCTCGGCATGGTGGCCGCCCTGCTCGCCGCGGTCGTGGCCCTGGTCATCCCCGCGGTGCTGCAGCTGCTCGTCGACGGCCCGCTCTCGAGCGGCGACACCGCCCAGGTCTGGCCGGCCTTCGCCGTCGTGCTGGTGCTCGGCATCGTCGAGGCGGGCATGATCGCCGCGCGTCGGCGCCTCGTGCTCACGCCGAGCACGCACGTCGAGGCGACGATGCGCAACGGCCTCTACGCGAAGCTGCAAGACCTGCCCGTGGCGTTCCACGACCGCTGGCAGAGCGGGCAGCTGCTCAGCCGCTCGGTCAGCGACCTCTCGCTCATCCGCCGCTGGCTGGCCTTCGGCGTGGTGCTGCTCGTCGTCAACCTCGTGACGATCGTCGTCGGCTTCGTCGTGCTCTTCTTCTACAGCTGGGTGCTCGCGCTGATCTTCGTCGTCGCGTCGATCCCGGTCTTCGTCGTCAGCCTCGCCTTCGAGAACCGCTACTCGGTCGTGGCCCGGCGCAGCCAGGACCAGGTCGGCGACCTCGCCACGAGCGTGGAGGAGAGCGTGCACGGCATCCGCGTGCTCAAGGCCTTCGGGCGCGGCAAGCACTCGCTCCGCGAGTTCGCCAAGCGCGCCGACGACCTGCGCGGCACCGAGATCGAGAAGGCCAAGGCCATCTCGCAGCTCTGGCTCTGGCTGCTGCTCGTGCCCGACGTCGCCTTCGCGCTGTGCCTCCTCGGCGGCATCTGGCTCGCCGCCGACGGGCAGCTGACCGTCGGCCAGCTCTTCGCCTTCTTCGCCACGGCCACCGTGCTGCGCTGGCCGGTCGAGTCGATCGGGTTCCTGCTGTCGATGACGTTCGACACGCGCACCGCGGTCGACCGCTTCTTCGAGGTCATGGACAGCGTCAACACCGTGACCGACCCCGAGCACCCGGAGACCATCGCCGAGCCGCAGGGCCGCCTCGAGTTCGAGGGCACGCACTTCCGCTACCAAGACAGCCCTGCGCAGTTCGACGACCTCGTGAACGGGGTCGACCTCGTCGTCGAACCCGGCGAGACGATGGCCCTCGTCGGCCTGACCGGCTCGGGCAAGACGACGCTGCTCGCGCTCGTGCCGCGGCTCTACGACGTCACGGGCGGGCGCGTGCTGCTCGACGGCGTCGACGTGCGCGACCTCACGCGGGCCGAGCTCCGCCGCCACATCGGCATGGCCTTCGAGGACGCCACGCTGTTCAGCGCCTCGGTGCGCGACAACGTGCTGCTCGGTCGCCCCGACCTGGCCGACGACCCGGTCGAGGGCGAGCGGGTGCTCCGCGAGGCCCTCGACGTCGCGCAGGCGCAGTTCGTCGACGAGCTGCCCGAGGGAGTCGACACGCGCGTCGGCGAGGAGGGGCTCAGCCTGTCGGGCGGCCAGCGGCAGCGCCTCGCCCTCGCGCGCGCCATCGCGGCGCGGCCCGCCGTGCTCGTGCTCGACGACCCCCTGTCGGCGCTCGACGTCGACACCGAGGCGCGCGTCGAGGCCGGCCTCCGGCGCGTGCTGGCCTCCACCACCTCGCTGATCGTCGCGCACCGCCCGTCGACCGTCACCCTCGCCGACCGCGTCGCGCTGCTCGAGAACGGCGTCGTCACCGCGGTCGGCACCCACTCCGACCTGCTCGCCACCAACGAGCACTACCGCTACGTCATCTCGTCGCTCGACGACGGCGACGTCCCCAGCCGAGAAGAGGTGCTCGCGTGAGCGACCAGGCACTCCCGGGCGACCGCCCCGACGCCCCCGCCGAGCACGAGGAGCTCGACGGGCGCACGCCCGCGCAGAAGCGCCTCGGGCAGGGCTCCTCGACCGAGGGGGTCCGCGGCGAGGAGCGCGACGACTTCACCACCGCCGAGAGCAAGCGGCTCCGGGGGCGCTCGCTGCGCCTCCTCGGCTCCCTGGTGCGGCCGCTGCGCTGGCGACTCGTCGTCATGGCGCTCGTGGTCGTCGTCAGCACGGCCTGCCAGGTGGCCGGTCCGGCGCTGATCGCGGCCGGCATCGACCGCGCCCTGCCCGCCCTGATGGACCAGCAGGACTGGGCGCCGGCGCTGCTCGTCGTCGGCGTCTACCTCGCGACCGGCATCGTCGGGGCCGTGCTGATGGCGCAGTACACGGTGCTGTCGGCCCGCATCAGCCAGGCGATCCTGTTCGACCTGCGCAAGCGGCTCTTCCTGCACACGCAGCGGCTCAGCCTCGAGTTCCACGAGACGTACACGTCGGGGCGCATCATCTCGCGCCAGACGAGCGACCTCGACTCGATCCGCGAGCTGCTCGACTCGGGCATCAACCAGCTCGTGCAGGGGCTGCTCTACATGGTGTTCACCGCGATCGCGCTCGTCAGCCTCGACGCCCCGAGCGGGCTCGTGCTCGCCGTCGCGCTCGTGCCGCTGGTCGCCCTGACGCGGTGGTTCCAGGTGCGCTCGCAGCGGCTGTTCCGCGCCACGCGCGTCACCAGCGCCCGCGTGATCGTGCACTTCGTCGAGACCATGACCGGCATGCGGGCCGTGCAGGCCTTCCGCAAGGAGGCGCGCAACGAGGTCGAGTACGCCGGCGAGGTCGAAGGCAACCGCGGCGCCAACTCGAAGGTCTTCACGCTGTTCGGCACGTTCGACCCCGGTCTCGTGCTGATCGGCAACGCGACCCTCGCGGCCGTCGTGCTGTTCGGCGGCTTCCGCGTGATCGGCGGCACGCTCGAGATCGGCGCGCTGCTCGCCGTCGCCCTCTACGCCAAGCGCTTCTTCGACCCCGCGGAGGAGATGGCGATGTTCTACAACAGCTACCAGTCGGCCTCCGCGGCGCTCGAGAAGATCTCGGGCGTGCTCGAGGAGCAGCCGAGCGTGCCCGACCCGGTGCGGCCGGTCGACCTGCTCCACGCGAAGGGCGCCGTCGACTTCGACGACGTCGAGTTCGCCTACTCGGCCGACGCCGTGGTGCTGCCGCAGTTCGACCTCCACGTGCCGGCCGGGCAGACGATCGCGCTCGTCGGCTCGACCGGAGCGGGCAAGTCGACGCTCGCCAAGCTGATGTCGCGGTTCTACGACCCGACCCGCGGCGCGGTGTCGCTCGACGGGGTCGACCTCCGCGACCTGCACCCGAAGGACCTCCGCCGGGCGATCGTCATGGTGACGCAGGAGGCGTACCTGTTCTCGGGCAGCGTCGCCGACAACATCGCGCTCGGCAAGCCCGACGCCACCCGCGCGGAGATCGAGCGGGCGGCGCGGGCCGTGGGGGCCCACGAGTTCGTGATGGCCCTGCCCGACGGGTACGACACCGACGTCGCCAAGCGCGGCGGCCGGGTGTCGGCGGGCCAGCGCCAGCTGCTCTCGTTCGCGCGGGCGTTCATCGCCGACCCGGCGGTGCTCATCCTCGACGAGGCGACCGCGTCGCTCGACATCCCGTCGGAGCGCATGGTGCAGGAGGCGCTGCAGACGCTGCTGGCCGACCGCACCGCGGTGATCATCGCGCACCGGCTGTCGACCGTGGCGATCGCCGACCGCGTGCTCGTCATGGAGCACGGCCGCGTCGTCGAGGACGGCACGCCCGCCGACCTCATCGCCGGCACGGGGCGCTTCGCCCAGCTGCACGCGGCCTGGCGCGACTCGCTGGTCTGAGCGCCTCGTCAGGGGCGGCTCAGCCGTCGGGCCACCAGGAGGCGCGGGTCAGGTCGACGCGGAAGGCGCCGGCCCGCGACCACCGCAGCGGCGTGCCCTCGGCCCGGTACTGCTCCAGCGCGCGCTGCTCGTGCCCCTGCGGCGCGAGGCCCGAGGCGCGGACCACCCGCCACCACGGCAGCTCCGACCCCGCGTGGGCCATGACCCGGCCGACCCCGCGGGAGGAGCGCGACCCGACGGCTGCGGCGACGCCTCCGTAGGTCATCACGTGGGCCTCGGGGATCGTCTCGACCACCGCGACGACGCGCGAGGCGAAGTCGTCGGCGAGTCCGTCGTCAGCGGCCCCGGCCTCGGGCCCGGCCTCGGGCCCGGCCTCGGGCCCGTCGCCGTCGCCGTCGCCGTCGCCGGACGAGCCTGGCCCGGTCACCCGCCGTGCGGCGAGGGGGCGATCGTCAGGGCCGCCACGTGCTCGCCGTACGGCGTCTCGCCGACGACCTCGAAGCCGATGTGGCGGAAGAACTCCTCCGGGCCGTCGTCGCCGGGCTCGTAGACGACGGTGAGGCGGTCGAAGCCGCGGCTGCGGGCCTCGT
>Ga0265798_10000513_pt1 | contig 64321 bp, 56 predicted proteins | sample P3T30metagenome_FD_192430 | JGI IMG/M metagenome (GOLD analysis project Ga0265798, IMG submission 192430) | Plant litter microbial communities from East Loma Ridge, Irvine, California - P3 T30 | ecosystem: Environmental > Terrestrial > Plant litter > Unclassified | place: USA: California... | reverse complement strand
TTGGGGAGGGCGAATTTTTTGTAGCTTCCGATGCGACCCCTATCATCGAGTACACCAATGAGGTGGTGTATGTGAACGATTATGAGCTAGCGGTTATCAAAGACGGTCAACTAGCCATTCGCTCGCGTGAGGACGTAGTGCAGACGCCCTACATCCAGCGCCTCGAGCTAGAGTTGGATAGCATTGAGAAAGGTGGCTACGAGCATTTTATGCTCAAGGAAATTTTTGAGCAGCCGCGTTCTATTCTCGATTCGATGCGCGGGCGCCTCGAGCTAAACGGTAGCCACTTGAATATGGCTGGCTTCCGGGCCTACGAGCAGAAGTTTGTCAATGCTCACCGCATCATCATTGTGGCATGCGGCACAAGCTGGCACGCTGGCCTGGTAGCCGAGTACCTAATTGAAGACCTGGCCCGCATTCCGGTAGAGGTCGAGTACGCCTCGGAGTTCCGCTACCGCAACCCCGTTATTTCGGAGCGCGACATCGTAATTGCCATCTCGCAGAGCGGCGAAACAGCCGATACGCTCGCTGCCCTGGAACTGGCTAAGAGCAAGGGCGCTACCATTTTCGGTATCTGCAACGTGGTAGGCAGCAGCATTGCCCGCGCTACTGATGCTGGCGCGTACACGCACGCCGGCCCCGAAATCGGGGTGGCTTCGACCAAGGCCTTCACGGCGCAGGTAACGGTACTGGCACTGCTAGCCATGTGCATTGGCCAGCGCCGCGGCACGCTCTCCGATACCAAGCTGCGCGAGCTCATGGTCGAGCTACACAGCATACCGGCCAAAGTGGAGAAAGCCCTGAAGCTGGATGAGGAGATTCAGCGGATTTCCGAGACTTTCAAGGATGTACCTAATTTCTTGTACCTAGGCCGGGGCTACAACTTCCCGGTAGCGCTAGAAGGGGCCCTTAAGCTTAAGGAAATCAGCTACATTCATGCCGAAGGCTACCCAGCTGCCGAAATGAAGCACGGCCCCATTGCCCTCATCGACGAGAATATGCCAGTCGTTGTTATTGCTACCCGTGACAGCTCGTACGAGAAGATAGTGAGCAATATCCAGGAAGTAAAAGCGCGCAAGGGCCGCATTATTGCAGTGGTGACCGAGGGTGACACGACCATCCCAGCCATGGCCGAATTTGTGGTGGAAGTACCGCATACCTCGGAAGTGCTGATGCCGCTGGTATCGGTAGTACCGCTGCAACTGCTGAGCTATCACATTGCCGTAATGCGCGGCTGCAACGTGGACCAACCCCGCAACCTGGCCAAATCAGTAACGGTAGAGTAGTTTTTTAGCTGGTAGCCATTAGTGGCTAGCTGTTAGCTTTGACCCTGTTCAATTGCTAACAGCTAGCCACTAATGGCTACCAGCTAACATATGCCCCACCAAATTATTTTCTCCGACCAGGCGCCGGCACCCATTGGGCCGTACTCGCAGGCTATTAAAGCCGGTAATACGGTGTACGTATCGGGTCAGATACCCCTCGATGCCACCGGCCAACTTGTAGGCGCTGGCGATGTAAGCGCCCAGACGCACCAGGTGCTCAAGAACCTGACCGCCGTGCTGGCTGCTGCCGGCCTGGCCCTCACGGATGTCGTGAAGTGCTCCATCTTTGTAAAGGACCTAGGCAACTTCGCTACCATCAACCAGATTTACGGCACTTACTTCGACGAGGTCACCGCCCCGGCCCGCGAAACGGTGGAAGTAAGCCGCCTGCCGCGCGATGTGGAAGTTGAAATTTCCTGCATCGCTGTGGGATAAAGTAATGGGCGTAAGTGCAGTAGTGAGCGTAAGGAAGTTATACTACTAGGCTTCTTACTCCAATTACGCCCATTACCCATTGCCTACCTTTGTAGCATTATGAGTGAAAGACCTGTTCGGGTGCGTTTTGCCCCTTCGCCTACTGGCCCGCTGCACATTGGCGGCGTGCGGACGGCTCTGTATAACTACCTGCTAGCCCGCAAGCTGGGCGGCACCATGATTCTGCGCATCGAGGACACCGACCAAAACCGGTTTGTGCCCGGCGCTGAGGACTACATTCGCCAAAGCCTGGAGTGGGTAGGCATCGAACTCGATGAAAGCCCCTGGGTGGGCGGCCCCCATGCCCCCTACCGCCAAAGCGAGCGCAAGCCCATGTACCGCGAGTACGCCGACCAGCTCATCCGCGATGGCTACGCCTACTACGCCTTCGACACGCCTGAGGAGCTCGACGCCATGCGCGAGCGCCTACAGGCCGCCAAAGTACCCAACCCGCAGTACAACAGCATCACGCGCACTCAAATGCGTAATTCGCTGACGCTGCCGGAGGACGAAGTGAAGCAGCTGCTCGACAGCGGCACGCCCTACGTCATTCGCCTCAAGGTGCCGCGCAAGGAAGAAATCCGCTTCCAGGACCTTATTCGGGGCTGGGTAGTGGTGCACTCCAGCGCCGTTGACGACAAGGTGTTGATGAAGTCGGACGGTATGCCGACCTACCACTTGGCCAACATCGTGGACGACCACCTCATGGAGATTTCGCACGTCATCCGGGGCGAGGAGTGGCTGCCTTCGGCGCCGCTGCACGTGCTGCTGTACCGCTACCTAGGGTGGGAAAAGACCATGCCGCAGTTTGCCCACTTGCCGCTGCTGCTCAAGCCCGATGGCACCGGCAAGCTCAGCAAGCGCGACGGCGACCGCCTGGGCTTCCCGGTGTTTGCGCTGGAATGGCACGGCACTGATGCCGAAACCGGCGAGCCCACCGTGAGCCGCGGCTACCGCGAGGATGGTTATTTGCCCGAGGCGCTGGTCAATTTTCTGGCCTTCCTGGGGTGGAACCCCGGCACCAGCCAGGAAATTTTCTCGATGCAGGAGCTAATCGACGCCTTCTCCATCGAGCGCGTGAGCAAGTCGCCCGCCAAGTTCGACCAGGCTAAGGTGAAGTGGTTCAATGAGCACTACCTGCGCGCTAAGTCCAATGCCGAACTGGCGCCCTACCTGCTGCAGGCCCTGGCCGAGCACCACATCGAGTGCTCGACCGAGAAGGCCGAGCAAGTAGTAGGCGTGATGAAAGAGCGCGTGAGCTTCCCGCAAGATTTCTGGCAGGAGGCCAAGTATTTCTTCGAAGCTCCGACCGAGTACGACCAGGCGGTTATCAGTAAGAAGTGGAACCCGCAGGTGTCGGCTGCCTTGGCCGCCTATGCCGAAGCCCTGCCTGCCAACTCGGAGCCCAGCTCCAACGCTGAAGTACTTAAGAATATTTTCAACGATACTACCACCGCTCAAGGCCTCAAGCCCGGCCAGGTGCTGCAAGCCCTACGCGTAGCCGTGACGGGCGCCGGGGCTGGCCCCGACCTCTTCGAGACCCTCGCCATTTTGGGTACGGGTGAGGTAGGCCAGCGCTTGCACACAGCCATCGAGCGCCTAGGGTAATTACCCTGCATTTAGTAACTAAAAAGCCGCGCCCCAACACTCGGGCGCGGCTTTTTGCGTAGTACTGGCCATTACGCATTGTTCCTTGTTAATTACTCCTTGTCGAGATGGCTAAGAAACCCACCAAACCCAAGCAAAAAGCGCCCGAGCCCGAAAAAAAGGCCCGCGTGCACAAGGAGCTGGAAGGCTTCGAAATCGGCGTGAACCCCTTGGGGGAAATCACCTCCAACTACTCTATCGAGCAGATAAACCAGTTCCTAGGTCGCCACGTGCGCGATAAAAAAATCGTGAACCGCGAGGGGCAATTTGGTGAAGAAGCCCAGGCCAAAACTGCCGCCGAGGCTGCTCGTTTGGCAAGTGAAGAAGACGACTTTGAACTAGCTGAAGGAGCTGCCGATGAGCCCGAAGAAACCGACGAAGACTTTATGAAGCGCACCAGCCGCGAGGCCAAGCGCAAAAAAGACGTTGGCAACGAGGCCGACGAAGCTGCTGAAACTCGACGCGAGCTCCCCGAATAAACCGTTTACTCGCAAGCGTACTGCCGCAGTGCGCTTGCAGGCTTACATATCCTGAATGGGGTGGCTGGCTACCTGCTGGCCCTTTTCATAGGTGTTAATCTCGACAAGCCGGCCGGTTTCGGAAAACCTGCGCCATTCGCCAAACCAGAAATAGTGCAGCACGGTGCCCTCGTCGGCTACGCGGGCGCGACCCTTCTGCGATACTTGGCCATTGGCATGGTAGAAGGTAATATCGCTGTAGTCACGGCGGTAGCGCTCCTCGTGGTCGAGGGTGCCAAGCTGCGTGTAGTAGCGCCAGTGGCCCACGGGCCGGCCGTGCCGGTAGCGCCCCGTAGTAAAGCGCGTTTGCTTATTCTTTTCGTCGAAGTAGGTGCGCCAGCGGCCTTGGTGCTCACCCTGGTTGTCGTAGCCATTGGTGCGCCAAAAAGCGGCGTGTCGGCGGCCCGGCACTGCCGTAGTGCAAGCCGAAGCTGCGAGGCCAAGTAAAGCAAAGAACAAGTAGCGCATGGCAGTGGGGTGGGGTAGAGGGTTAGGCCTTCATCTTCAACGACAAAAGTTGCCTGTAAGTATAACGCTGCCCGCGCGATATAGGCTGTGGCCTACATTTGCCACTCACCTAACCCCTAGCTGAATTATGCGCTCGCACGAGGTGGATTACCGTATTCTCGGCTCCGATATTCAAGTGCTCGAAATAGAGCTCGACCCGCAGGAAACCGTCATTGCCGAGGCCGGCGCGATGGTGTATATGGACGAGGCTATCGCCTTCGAAACCAAGATGGGCGATGGCTCGGAGCCCGACCAGGGCCTGCTGGGCAAGCTATTTTCGGCGGGCACGCGCCTTATTACTGGCGAAAGCCTGTTTCTGACGCACTTTACGCACCGCGGCAACTATGGCAAGAGCCGTGTTGCCTTTTCGGCGCCTTACCCCGGCACTATCATTCCGCTCGACCTAGGGACGCTGCCCGGCGGCCTTATCGTGCAGAAGGACGGCTTCTTGGCCGCCGCCAAGGGTACTAAAATCAGCCTCCACTTCAACCAAAAGTTTGGGGCTGGCTTTTTTGGAGGCGAAGGGTTCATTCTGCAAAAGCTTACTGGCGATGGCAAAGCTTTTGTGCACGCTGGGGGCACCATTATCGAGAAGCGCCTCAATAATGAGCTGCTGCGCGTCGATACGGGCTGCGTGGTAGCGTTTGAGCCGGGTATCGACTTTAGCGTGGCCCGGGCTGGGGGGCTGAAATCGATGATATTCGGCGGGGAGGGGCTGCTGCTGGCCACTCTGCGCGGCACAGGCCGCGTCTGGATTCAGTCGATGCCGGTCAAGAAACTTATCCAGGCGCTGGCACCTACTGGCGGCAACGCCCGTAAGGAAAGCGGCAGCGTACTTGGCGGCCTCGCTAACGGCTGGCTGGACGAATAGCGGCGGCCGGATAGCCAGTCGCCTGCTCGGTGGTGCCCTGCAAATGCACCCCCACGATAACGCCTACTGAGGCAATAAGGGCAAAAGCAAGCACCGCTAAAAGTACTAAAATGCGTCGATTGGGAGCTTGCACAGCACTAAGCTGCTTAGCGCCATTAAAGGCAGAGCGGCGATAGCGCCGGCCCGAAGAAGCCAGCGCCCTGTCGGGAATAGACCGAGAAGATGACATGTATAAAGAAGGATAAACGGGTGGGAAGGAGAAGCGTAGCCATAGTTTAGTCGAGAAAAATACGAAGCAATAGCTGCAACGGATTATCAATTGTCGACTTAACAGCTAAATAAATCGACCAATTTTAAATTAAGAGGTTGAGCAAGGAAAATTTATATCTATTCCCTGCTCAACCATGTTCTAACATCTAGTTGTTCCCTAGGTAGCTTGTGACCATCGCCTTCGCGCCTAACTACATCCTCCCCTTGCCACCGGGCCACCGCTTCCCAATGCTGAAGTATGAGCTGCTACCCGAGCAACTCCTGCATGAGGGCACCGCCACGGCCAGCGACTTCTTTGTGCCTACACCCCCGCCGCTGGCCGATGTGCTGCTTACGCACGAGGCCAACTATGTGCACCGCCTGCTGCACGGGCAGCTTACGCGGCCCGAGGAGCGGGCCAGCGGCTTCCCGTGGAGCGCGGCCCTGGCCGAACGCGAAATCACGCTGCTTGGGGGCACCATTGGGTGTGCGCAGCGGGTGCTGGCGGGCGCGGGTGTCGCTCTCAATATTGCGGGAGGCACGCACCACGCCTTTGCCGGCCGGCCCGAAGGCTTTTGCCTGCTCAATGACCAGGCGGTGGCCGCCAACTGGCTGCTGGCCCACGAGCGGGACCGCGTGCGCCAGATTCTGATTATTGACCTCGATGTGCACCAGGGCAACGGCACGGCGGCCATCTTTCGGCACGAGCCGCGGGTATTTACATTTTCGATGCACGGCGCGCGCAATTTTCCGGGCCGCAAGGAGGTGTCGGACCTGGACCTGCCTCTGCCCGATGGCACCGGCGACGACGCGTACCTAGGGCTGCTGGCCGATACCCTGCCGCGCCTGCTCGATGAGCAGGTGCGCCCCGACTTTGTGTTTTACCTCAGCGGCGTCGATGTGCTGGCCACCGATAAGCTCGGCTACCTGGCCCTGACCCGTGCTGGCTGCCGCCGCCGCGACGAGCTGGTGCTAAGCGCCCTGCATCAACGCGGCTTGCCCACGGTAGTGTGCATGGGCGGCGGCTACTCCGAGCGTATCAGTGATATTGTGGAGGCCCATGCCAATACGTACCGCGTGGCGGCTAGCCTGTGGGACTAGAAATTTGGCAGTCTTAACTAATGACCTGCGACAAAAAAAAACAGCCCCGCACCAGGGTAGGAGCGGGGCTGTTTTAGGAAAAGGAAAAGCTGTGTATTAGCTGCGGTTTGAAGGACGGTTGGGGTCGTCCGAAGTGCCGCTGAAGGTTTGCGAGAACCAGTCTTTGATATCGTCGATGGCGTGGCCAGTCTTCTCTTGCAAGCGGCCAAACCACTCGTCTTGCTTGCCTTCGTCGTAGGTCAGGTCGTCGTCGGTGAGTTGGCCCCACTTCTGCTTGGCAGCACCTTTTACTTCGTTCCAGTTACCACGAGCGCGCAGCTCGGTGTTATCGCCGATGTTATTGTTATTAACGTCCATGAGTGAAAAGTTGAAAGGGTGGGTTGTAGAGCTTATACGGGCCCTTCAGCCGATAGGTTAGAACCCGGTGGGTGGTGAAGCTAAGAAGAAGCGTTGCGGCGCTCCTTGCCACGGGTAAGGTGCACAATGAGCTTTACGAGCAATGCCACAGCGCCAGCCATCAATGCAGTAAAAAGTAAGGCAAACAGGGCTAGCAGCAATAGTGCAGCACTGAGATTTGGGCTACTAAAATAGGGCGCGTAGTTGGCCGTAGTACGTGTTGGGATAGGCTTGGCTAATAGTTGCTTTGAAGATGTAAGTAGTTGATAATTAGTGAAAATAGCTTGAGGCTGGCAAGGCGAGGCTGCCTCGTTTTCAGGGAGGCACATCGGCCATGGTACGGGGATGCTACCTACTGCCTTAGGGCCCGCGTGCTCGACCTGGATAACCGTAGTGGCTTCTGTATAAAGTGTGTTGCACACTGCCCTAGGTACCTCGCTCGGTGTAGCCGTGGGGATTAGCGCTACTGCCGAAGTCGGTGAGTAAGTGGCTGGGGCCGCAAACTGGTAGCCAGACTGAGTGCACGCGGCTAGGCTGGCTAGCGCACAAGCGTAAATGGCTAAGCGGTAGAAAATTGTAGCTATTGTGCGCATGGGTTGGGGTGACTGGTTGGACATGTGCCGCAGCTGGCTTGCCGCCGCGCCGCCAGCCTAGGCGAGCAAGGGTGAAAGTAGCCGCCGGCTTCTGCGAGACCGTCGTCGTTTGCGCCAATACCTGACGCCCAATTTGTGCTTTATTACAAAATAAGTAATTGGTAAATAGGATTTTGATTTGAAAAAATCTGATATTGTAAAGCGCCGTCTGGCTAGCGTTTCGTTCGACGCTTACCTTGGGGCGACCTAGCTATTTCTTATGGACGACCTGCGCCTGACGCTGCAAACCCTGCCTCCCGACGACCGCCGCGACCTCGAGCGGTTTATCCAGTGGCAGCGCCGCAAAACCACCGGCCGGCAAGACCTGCGCCTGCTCGAACTGCTACTCAGCCCCAAGGAATACAAGACCGAAGCCCTCATCCAGAAGCTATATCCCGACGAGCCCAACGCGGTAGCCTACTACGCCCTGCGCAAGCGGCTGCTGCGCTACCTCACCGATTTTCTGCTGCTCAGGCAGCGCCAGCACGATGCCACGGCTGCCACCTCGGTGCGCGGGCAGCTCACGCTGGCGCAGTATCTGTTTGGGGCCGGCGTGCCGCGCCTGGCCTGGAACCTGCTGCGCAAAGCTGAGAAACTGGCTCAGGACAATGAGCAATACGAACCGCTGAATGCGGTGTACAATCTGCAAATCCAGTACGCCAGCTCGCCCCACGCCGAGCCGCTCGACGCCATTATTGAGCGGCGCCACCGCAACAAGAAGGCCGCCGATGAGGAAGAGCGCGCCGCCATTGCCGATAGCCTGCTGCGCCAGCGCCTGCGCCAGGCCCGGCAGCACGGTCGGGGCGCCGTGCCAGCCGATGAAATTCTACGTAATATCTTAGTCGAGTACGACTTGCAGGAGGCCTTCGCCCGCTCGCCCTCGTTGCTGTGCCGACTCATGAGCATCACGCGGCACGCCATGCTGGTGCGGGGCGACTTTGCCACGTTTGCACCCTTCATCGAGCGCTGCTACCGGCTCATGGAGCGCCGCCACGGCTTTGCGCCGGCCCACCGCGGCTACCAACTGCGGCTGCTGTATATGCTGGCGCACGCGCTCTACCGCTCGCGGCGGTTTCCCGAGTCGGTGGCCTACCTAGAGCAAGGCCTGGCCGTGCTGACCGCCGCGCCGGGCCGGCAGTTTGCCGAGCTGCGGCCACGCCTCACGTTTTTGCTGGCGGCCAATTACGCTTTTTTGCGGCGCAACCGGGCTAGTATCAGCCTCTTGGAAGAGGCGCTGGCGGCCCAGCCGCCCCTGCTGCCCGCCGACCAGCTCACGGCGCGCCTGCAGCTCAGCTTTCACTATTTTGCGGAAACTAACTTTCAGAAAGCCAACCAAACGCTCATCAGCCTCGACCGTACCGACCACTGGCTGGAGCAGAACCTAGGGCTGGAATGGGTGCTCAACCACAACCTAGGCGAAATGCTGATTCAGCTAGAGCTCGGCAACCCCGACCAGGCGCTGGCCCGCCTGCGCGCCGTAGAGCGCCGACTGCACGAGCAGTATCCGGCCACCGCCGCTACGGCCGAGGCGGCCGCCATGCCCCTAGGTGGCCCGTACCACGCGGTAGTAAGCTTTATGGGTTTTGTGCGCGAAATCATTGCTGACCCGGCCGTGGCTCGCACGCCCGAGTTTGCGGCGCGGGTGGCGCGCATTCCGGCGTTTTTGTCGGAGGAACGCGAGGACCTGCAAGTTATTAGCTTCTATGCCTGGCTAAAAGCGCGGGTGCTGGGCCGGCCGTATTACGACGTGCTGCTGCAATTGGCCGAGCAATAGGACAAGCGCGTCGCTCGCGTTAGTGCTTAGCTAGTTGGTTGATATCCTTCACTTCTAGCACCTTCCTTGGAGCGCCGTGTTCAGCAGCGTGCAGCAGCGCCAAGCCCAATTCGCGCAGGGTGCTGCTGTAGTTAAACAGCCGCGCCAACGGAATTAGCCAGCTAAACCAGCGGTATACTGCGGGCACGTGCCGCTGGCCTTTCACGGGTTTCAGGCCGCCCGGCCGAAACATATAGGCCGCCCGAAAAGGCAGCGCCAGCAGGTCGTCTTCGGTGCGGCGCTTCACCTGCGCCCACATCATGCTGCCGCCGGTGCCCGCCCCCGAAATGTAGCAAAACGTAGCTGCGGGCGAATAGCGCACCAGTGTGCGAGCCAAGTGCAGCGTCAGGTCGTGCGTAGCCCGCACGTAGGCTTCCTCTTTCATGCCTACCGACGACACGCCCGCGCAGAAGAAGCATGCTGTGTAGCCCCGCAGTTCTTCCTCTATGCCCCCTAGGTCGAAAAAATCGGGCACCAACAGCTCGTGCAGCTTGGGGTGTGCGTGCCCGCTGGGGCGGCGACTGATAGAGAGCACCGTTTCTACCTCGGGTTGGTCGAGTAGCGTCAGCAGCACACCTTCGCCCACCATGCCAGTGGCGCCAGTCAGAATAATCCGTTGGGACATAGAATTAAAACAAAACCCGTAACTCCACAAGACGCAGGAGTACGGGTTTTGTTTTAATGGGTCGCTACGCTATTTGTCTATATGCCGCTTGGCTGCAAGTAGCCATTAATGCGAAAGAGGCCATCTGCTTCTACAAATGGGATGGAATAGCTAGTGAGCGCTTCTCGAATCCAGTCGCTGAAATCGGTTTCTTTATGTGCGACCAACCATCCGACATGCTCACGCATGAGTGGGTTGATTTCAAGCCATTCGATGGCTCTAGTAAATCCGCCAAATTTTATCAAGTAAGAATCAAGGTAACTAAAACGGTCGTGAGCTTTACCATCAATGTATTTGAGACGAGTTTGAGGAACAAAATCAGAATTTGAACCCAAAATATCCACTAGCTCACGCCATTTGGTTCGGTTCATTACCGAAACCAATTGGCGGTCGAATGCGAGCTGCATGTATTTATCATCCTTGCTCATTTCAGAAATAGGTAGAGGCAATTATTTGCGGACTAAAAGTTCTCGCTACAGCTCCTTGCGTAGGCGCGCCACCGGGATGTTGAGTTGCTCGCGGTACTTGGCTACCGTACGGCGGGCAATGTTGTAGCCGCGGGCATTCAGCATTTTTTCGAGCTTGTCGTCGCTCAGCGGGTGGTCTTTTTTCTCGTTGCCGATGAGGTCCTTCAAAATGCTTTTCACCTCGCGGCTGCTGGCATCCTCGCCCGAGTCGGTGGCGATACCTTCCGAGAAGAAAAACTTGAGGGGATAAATGCCGTGCTCGGTCTGGATGGACTTAGAATTGGCTACCCGGCTGATGGTCGAGATGTCCATGCCAATGGCTTGGGCAATATCCTTGAGAATCATAGGCCGCAGCTTCGAGTCGTCACCAGTCAGGAAAAACTCACGCTGGCGCTCTACGATGGCCGACATGGTGCGCAGCAGCGTGTTCTGCCGCTGCCGGATGGCATCAATAAACCACTTGGCCGAGTCGAGCTTCTGCTTCACAAAGCTCACGGCCTCCTTCATCTTGGCGTCTTTCTTAGCGGCCTTGTCGTAGGTCTGCAGCATCTCGCGGTAGTCGCGACTCACGCGCAGCTCGGGGGCATTGCGGGCGTTCAAGGTCAGATTTAGCTCGCCGTTGTCATTGGTCAGGATGAAGTCAGGCATCAGGTACTGCGCCCCGCCCGCGCTGCCGCGCCCACCGTTCACGGGGCCGCTGCCGCCCGGCTTGGGATTCAGCTTTAGAATTACGGCCACGGCTTCTTTCAGCTCGTCGTCTTCTAGGTCCAGCTTTTGCTGAATGCGCTGGTAATGCTTCTTGGTAAATTCCTCGAAGGTGTCGGTCAGGATGCGCTCGGCGTTGCGGGTGGCTTCGTCCTGCGGGCGGCGCTCGAGCTGCAGCAGCAAGCACTCGGGCAAGTCGCGGGCGGCGATGCCGGGCGGGTCAAACGTCTGGATAACGCGCAGCACGGCCTCAATCTCGGCTTCGGTAGCCTCAATATTTTGGCTAAAAGCCAAATCGTTGGCGATGGCTGCCAGGTCGCGCCGGATGTAGCCGTCGCCGTCTATCGAGCCGATGAGCTGCTCGCCAATACTTTGCTCCAGCTCGTCGAGCTGGGCATAGTGCAGTTGGTCGAGCAGCGAGTCTTGTAGCGAGCCGCTGGTATCAGCCAGGGGCATTTCGCGCTCCTCCTCGTCGCCGGGGCCGTCGCCCTGCATCTTGTAGCCCGCTATCTCATCGTCGTTGACATAGTCGCTGATGTCAATTTCGTGGTTGTCGTTGTCGATACCTAGGGCCTCGGGCTCGGCTGCCTGCTCGGGACGCTCGTCGGCGTAGTCGTCGGGGCTGGCGCTATCGTCGGTGGCTTCCCCGCTGCTAAAGTCTTCGTCCAGCGTGTTGTCGTCGCTGTCGAGCGAGTCGTTGGGGTCGTTGTTGTCGGCCGAGTCATCGGGGCTGTCGTCGCGCTCAGCGTCGTCGCTATCGCCCTCCTCTAGGGCCGGGTTCACCTCCATCTCCTCCTTAATGCGCGTTTCGAGCTCAGCCGTAGGGATTTGCAGCAGCTTGATAAACTGAATCTGCTGGGGCGAAAGGCGCTGAGAGAGAAGCTGTTTAAGGTCAAGGCGTTGCATAGGGAAGGCTGCTAGCGGAAATGGGCCGGAGGCCAGGGCGGACGGCGGGCGATAGAAATACGGAAGAACAAACTAACTGGTCGTAGGCTAATACTAGCAAATTCTGGCTGGGGTTAGCGCCCGGCGCGGGAATGGCCCAAGCGCTGGCTTTACCTTTGCCAGCTCAATTGCCTTTCGATTACCACCTATGCCTGCCGACCAACTCCGCCGCACCCGCATTCAAGACCTGCTCACGAGTACCGACCTCAACCGCGAAGTGCTGGTGAAGGGTTGGGTACGCACCCGCCGGGGCAACAGATATGTGCAGTTTATTGCTGTCAACGACGGCTCGTGCCTCGCTACCCTACAAGTGGTGGCCGATGCCGAGAAGTTTCCGGAGGAAAGCCTGAAGGAGGTGACTACCGGCTCATGTGTGGCCGTGCGCGGCCAGCTGGTAGCCAGCCAGGGCAAGGGCCAAACCGTGGAGATACAGGCCACCGAAATAGAGGTGCTAGGCACGGCCGACCCCGAAGCTTATCCCCTGCAAAAGAAAGCCACCTCGCTGGAGCACCTACGCGAAATTGCTCACTTGCGCCCCCGCACCAACACCTTCGGGGCGGTGCTGCGCATTCGGCACGCGCTGGCGTTTGCGGTGCACGATTACTTCAACCGGCACGGGTTTTACTACGTGCACACGCCCATCATTACGGGCTCCGACGCCGAGGGAGCGGGCCAGATGTTCCGGGTGACTACGCTGCCGCCCGAGCACCCACCGCGCACTGAAGACGGCTCGGTTGATTACAGCGAGGACTTCTTCGGCAAGCCTACCAACCTCACCGTGAGCGGGCAGCTCGAGGGGGAATTGGCCGCTATGGCCCTAGGGCAAGTGTACACTTTCGGGCCCACCTTCCGGGCCGAAAACTCGAACACTGCCCGCCACCTAGCCGAGTTCTGGATGATAGAGCCCGAAATGGCGTTCTACGACCTGCAAGACAACATGGACCTGGCCGAGGACTTCCTCCAAAGCCTGGTGCGCTACGCCCTGGAGCACTGCGCCGCCGACCTGCAATTCCTGAACGACACCTACGACAAGGAGCTGCTAGCGCGCCTGCGCTCGGTGACCGATAACGCCTTCCAGCGCCTCACCTACACTGAGGCGGTCGAGATTCTGAAATCGGCCAAAAAGAAGTTTGAGTTCCCCGTGGATTGGGGCACTGATTTGCAGAGCGAGCACGAGCGTTACCTAGTGGAGAAGCACTTCCAGAAGCCGGTTATCCTGACTAACTACCCCAAGGAAATCAAGGCCTTCTACATGAAGCTCGACGACGACGGCCGCACCGTGCAGGCGATGGATGTGCTCTTTCCCGGCATTGGCGAAATCATAGGTGGCTCGGCCCGCGAAGCTGACCTAGGCAAGCTCGAAGGTCGCATGGCCGAGATGCACGTGCCCACCGACGAGCTGTGGTGGTACCTCGACACCCGCCGCTTTGGCACGGCGCCGCACGCAGGCTTTGGCTTGGGCTTCGAGCGCCTGGTGCTGTTCGTGACGGGCATGACCAACATCCGCGACGTGATTCCCTTCCCGCGCTTCCCGAAGAACGCGGAGTTTTAAACTGATTGAAGAAGTTATTACATACAAAAGGCGGCCCCATCGGGGTCGCCTTTTGTATAGCAGTGTAGACCTACAGGAGCGTGCAGCAGATATGCTGCTACTACTGGCTTGGTGCATCGGCGTGGTAGAGGTTGTATAGCTGGTCGATAAGGCCGAAGCTGCTCTTGTTCAAGTTCTGCTCAGTAGATAAGATGATGAGCAAATTGCGGCCGGCGAGTTGCTGGCGCAGGTTTAGCTCGCGCACGTAGTGGCTTTCGCCCGGCGTGTTTTCAGGCCAGAACACGCTTTCGTTATAGTACCAGAAGCGCGAGCTGTCGCCAAAGAGATTAGAGAAATAGGGGTAAAAAATATAAAAGCTCTGTGTAAAGCTGTCGCCCACCAGCAGTGTGTTGGGCCGCTGCTGGCGAGGAGTGAGCGGCGCAAACGTGACAATGGGGTACGCCATGGGGTAGGGGCGAGGCCTGATTACCAGGTTTAGACCGCTAGCGATGTCCTCATCGGTGCCACGCAAGTTCCTGGTAGTTACCTCACCGGGGCTGGTAGTAAAGTCGGGTAGGTCGAGGCGTGTAAGCGCCTCAATGGCACGGGCCAATGTGTCGGCCACTAGGGTGGTGCTGTAGCCGCTCCAATGGGTGCCGCCGCGTGGAAACAGCGGGTGCGGCGCCGTAGGCTTCCAGCGCTGAAACAGCGCCGCCGCATCGAGCACGTGCACCCCCGCCTTGGGCAGCGCTTCGGCAAAGCCGGTGTAGTTGGTGGGGCCGCGGTCGGCAGCTTGCACGCCGACGGGCAGGTATTCGGGTAGGTAGCCGGGCTTGCCAGGAGCCAGCACATAGAGCAGCTGGGTGCCGCGCTGAGCTAGCATGTCTTGCACCTCGCGCACGCGCTGGGCGTGGGCCGTAATAGCGTCGGCGCCCAGGTAATCGCGCCCTAGGTACGATTCGGTGGGGCCACCCTGATATAGCACGCCGCGCTGGCCTACCAGCACATCGCCCGTGTGCACTTGGTTGAAGAAGGAGTAATCGACTTGGTTGCGCAGCCGAATAAACCATGCCCGAAAGCCCAGGCGATTATCCAGGTAAGCTTCGAGCCGGGGCTGGTAGTTGCCGGCCAGCAGGTCGTCCATTTGTAGGGCCGGCTTTTCGGCATCTGCATTGGGGTTGTAGCCATTGAGCGCGCCCACGGGGAGCAGGGGCCACTTGGCCTGTAGAGCCGGCAGGAGAAACAGGGAAGTTAATGCCGCTAAAGCCAGCCGTTTAATCCACAAGTATTTGTCTTGCTGCATGGCGAGCTAGAAGCGGAAATAGATAAACGGATTGAACGTGCTGCCTAGGATGGCGCCCGCGCTCAGTAGCAATAACACCGCCGCTACTGTGCTCAACCCCAGCGCACGACGCAGCGAAAGCGGGTGAACAAAGTAGAGGCTCAGGTTGAACCGCTCTAGGGCGGGCACGGCATTCATGAAGGCGAAAACAGCGCTTACAACCAGTATCGACCAAAACTTGGTGGTGAAGGAGAGGTGTACCAGCTGAGGCACCTCCCAGGCCCGGCTGATATCGGGCATAATACCTACTAGGCGTCCCCCAAAGGCCGCCGCCTGGTCTAGGGTTTCGGCCCGAAACAGTACCCACCCTACCACCGTGATGAGGAAAGTAGGTACGATGCTAAGCGCGCCGAGGCGGCGGTAAACACGCAGCAGAAACAGGCGGTCGAGCACTAGCCAGAGGCCATGGTAGGCACCCCAAGCGATGAACGTCCAGGCTGCGCCGTGCCAGAAGCCAGACAGGATAAAGACTGTCCACAGATTGACGTAGAGCCGACTAGGGCGCACGCGATTACCACCTAGCGGAATGTAGAGGTAGTCACGCATCCAGCGCCCTAGCGTGATGTGCCAACGCTGCCAAAACTCCGTGATGGAACGCGCGGCATAAGGCGAATTGAAGTTTTCGGGAAATTGAAAGCCCATGAGTCTGCCCAGACCCACTGCCATGTCGGAATAACCCGAAAAGTCAAAGTAAATCTGGAACGTGTAAGCTATCGCCCCTAGCCAGGCCTGCGCCACCGGCAAGGTGGCCGGGTCAAGGGTAAAAATGTGGTCGGCCTGCTCGCCCAGCGCGTTCGCGAGCAGCACTTTCTTGGCCAGGCCCACAATAAAGCGGAAAAAGCCGGCCAGCTTTTCATCGACCGTGTCAAAAGCGCGGCGGTCGGTAAGCTGCCCGGCTATTTCGTGAAAGCGCACAATCGGCCCCGCTATCATTTTGGGAAACAACATGATGTAAAGCATGAAGTCCCAAAAGTTTTTGAGCGGCTTGTTTACGCCCCGGTACACGTCAATGGTATAGGTGAGTTTTTCGAAGGTGAAAAACGAAATGCCAATGGGGAGCACTATTTTCTCCCACGTCAGCGCTGGCCCGCCGAAGTAGCTGCGCACGGCGCTGACATTGTCGAGAAAGAAGTTGGCATACTTAAAGTAGAACAGCATGCCGACGTTAATCAGGATACTGATAATTAAGAATATGCGTTGTTTCCAGCGTTCGCTGGCGGCATCCATGAAGCGGATGAGTAGAAAGTTGATGACTACCGACCCCACGAACAGCGCTAGAAAATTTAGCCCTCCCCAAGCGTAAAACAGCAGGCTGCATAGCAAGGCTACCACGTTTTTGAAACGATAAGGCGCTAGCCAGTACAGCAGCAAAAAAGCTGGTAGAAAATAAAAAAGAAAGAGCGTACTACTGAAGACCATTCGTAAGAAAATGAAGCTGGTTTAGCAGCTACTTCAAAATCAGTTGAAGCGAAGGTATTTCAGAAAGCTACCATGGCCTTGCCTATTGGCTAGCATTGCTGAAGCGGAGTGCAACCTAGGCGGCGCATTTGCAATGACGAAAGCTGAGCAACCACAACGAGCGTAACCCGTTCAGTAGCGACGTATTGCTTTTGCTTATGCTTCCCGAAATTGACCTCACGGACGCCGCCAGTTTGCCCGAAGGCGCGCTCAAAACCTTTCCCACCCCCGACGACGGCCCCCAGGTGCTGCTGACGCGCCAGCACGGCCAAGTACACGCGTTTGCCCCCAACTGCCTGCACTATGGCGCGCCGCTCGAAAAAGGCAAGGTGGTGAATGGCAAGCTTATTTGCCCCTGGCACCACGCCTGCTTTAAGGTCAAGGACGGCCACCTCTGCGAGCCGCCTGCTCTCGACGACTTGCCTACCTATGCCGTGCGCGAGGCCGAAGGCCGCATTCTGGTGCAAGTGCCGGCTAGCCCGCCCGCCAGCACCGACAAGCCCGAGGCCACGCCGACCGCCGAGGTAGGCGGCGTGCCACCTGCGCCGGCCCCGGCGCCCGCCGATACGCGCACGTTCGCCATCGTGGGTGGCGGGGCGGCCGGCGAGTTTGCGGCCCAGACGCTGCGGCGCGAGGGCTTCGCGGGGCGCGTGGTGCTAGTGTCGGCCGACGAGCACGCTCCCTACGACCGCACCAAGCTCAGCAAGGCCTACCTGGCAGGCAAAGCCAAGCCTGAAGCCTTGCCGCTGCGCGCAGCTGAGTTCTATGCGCAACAGCGTATCGAGCGTCTGCAAAACACGCGCGTCATTGGTCTGGACCTAGAGAAGCGCGAAGTGCAGCTCGAAGGCCAGCCACCGCTGCACTACGACCAGCTGCTGCTGGCTCCCGGCAGCACCCCCAACCAGCTGCCCAAGCTGCCCGGCCACGACCTGCCCGGCGTGCTTCTCCTGCGCACCCTGTCCGACGCCAACGCGCTGCTAGCCGCTACCAAAGACGCCCGGCAGGTAGTCATCATCGGCAGTAGCTTTATCGGGATGGAGGCGGCCAGTAGCCTTATTGCCGTGGGCCGGGCCGTCACGGTCATTGCCCAGGAAAAAGTGCCTTTCGAGCGCGTCCTAGGTCCTGAAATTGGCCAACTATTTCAGCAACTGCACGAAAGCAAGGGCGTGCGCTTTGAAGCGGAGGCCGAAGTGAGTGAGCTTCTAAATGAGCAGGGCTACGTAGCAGGAGTGCGTTTAAAATCTGGCAAAATTATCCCGGCCAATGCCGTGGTGCTTGGGGTAGGGGTGCGGCCCGCCACCGAGTTTCTGAAAGAAGCCTTCACCCTGGAAGACGACGGTGGCCTAGCAGTGAATGCCAACCTGCAAGCCGCGCCTGGCGTGTACACAGCTGGTGACGTCGCCCGCTTTCCGCTGGCAGCTACCGGCCAGCCTACGCGCATCGAGCACTGGCGCGTGGCGCAGCAGCACGGCCAAGTGGCGGCGCGCAATATGCTGGGCCAGCAGGAAACCTATGCTGCCGCGCCCTTCTTCTGGACGCAACAGTATGGCAAGAGCCTGCGCTACGCTGGCCACGCCGAGCGCTGGGACAAGATTATCTACCACGGCGACGTAGCTAAGCAGGATTTTCTAGCCTTTTTCGTGCAGGCTGGTCGCATCGTGGCGGTAGCTGGCATGGGCCGCGATACCGACATGCTTTACATCACCGAGCTGCTGAGCCTGGGCCGCATGTCTACCCCCGCCGAACTACGGCCAGGTATGAGCTGGGCCGAGCGGCTGTAGGTGCCAACACAGAAGGCGGCCCCTGCTACTAGCAAGGGCCGCCTTTTATGTGTCAGGACATTAGCGCCCGCCGTGCCGGCCACCACCGCCCGGCTGGCCGCCAGAGCCGCCTCTAAAGCCACCAGACCGGCCGCCCTGGCTAGGTGAGCCGCCTGGGTTGCCGCCCGGCTGGCCACCGCCAAAGCCACTCCGGCCAGGACCGGCCGGCGCACTCGGAAACCCACCTGGTTGGTTGCCAAAATTGCCGCGTCCGGGGTTGCCTTGGTTTGGCTGGGGGGGGCCACCAGGGGCAACGGGCTGCCCACCCCGGCCGGAGGGCCGGTCGAAGCCATCCCGGGCGCTGGTAGAGTTGCCTCGACCCCGGTTAGGGTAGTTATTGTACCCGCTGTAGTCTCTCCGGTTGTCGTAGCCATTGTAGCCACCACGGCCACCGTAGCCGCCGCGGTCGTAGCCATACACGCGGCCCGCGCCGTAGTCGCGGCTGTTGTGATACGGGCCGTGGTTGCCCCAGCCGCCGCGCCGGTAGCCTGCCACATACTGCGAGTAGCGGCTGCGGTACGAGCCAATGTATAGCCACGGCTGCGGCCCTACGTAGCTAACCGGGTAGGGGTGGAAGTAATAAGGGTCGTAGCCGTCGAGGTAGGGCATTTGCACCCACTGGTAGCCATCGAACACGAGGTATATACCGTTGTAGATGTCGTAGTAGCCGTCAATTTCCGGAATATAGTAGTACTGGGTGCCCTGCGGCACGGCTGGCCCCCAAGGAGGCAGGCCAATATTCACTCCCACGCTCACTTGCGCCTGGGCGGCCCTAGGTGCAGCAAGGGCCAGGCCCGTGCCCAGCGCGAAAGCAAGAAAACGAAGGCGAAAATTCATGGTAAAAGCAGAATAAATCAGTGAATTACTGCTTGGTCTTAGGCAAGTTCAGTGCCGAATTTTGGAGCAGTCGACAAAGAGGCCTAGGACATAGGCCACCCCGCTAAATGTGCCGATGAATTGAGGGCCTAGTGCCAGGTACGAAAAAGCCCCGCCTAGGTAGCGGGGCTTTTAGGAGCTTCGTTAGTGGCGACCTTTACCGTGGCCCTTGCCATGACCCGGGCCGGGGCCATACAGCTTTTTAGCCTGGCCGGGGGGCATGCCGTGGGGGTGGCCCTTGCCCTTCCAGAGCCAGGGCGAATCGCCGCGATAGGCTATATACTGCGGGTGGAAGTTGCGCGGGTCGTAGCCATCGAGGCGCTCGTAGCGGGCCCACTGGCCATTGCGCTGCACGATGTAACGCTGGGCTGGTACATCGTAGTAAGCATTAGCCTCCGGTATGTAGTAGTACTGGGCGTTGGCCGGGGCACCTACCACCACTGGCGGGGCCGTATTGATGTTGATATTGACCTGGGCGTGGGCTGGGGCAGCTACCAGAGCCAGTAAGCTAAACGCGGCTAGCGTAGCGGTTTTTTGAATTAAATTCATAGGTGTAAAAGAATAGGGTGCCCGACCTGCTTGGCAAGGACAATGCCAACATAGGCACAAAGGGTGTCGACTCTATACGGACCTGCTTAGTTTTTGGCTTTACGCAGCAGGTACCGCGTAATGGTGGCCGTAGGATGCAGCCCTGGCGGCTCGGCCCCAACCTCGGTCGAGTGCACATTAACCAAGTCCCAGCCTGCTGCAGATAGCTCACCTAGGGTGTTGTTGAGCAGCGTAATATTACGCTGAAGATTAGCGCGGTAGCGGTCAGAGGCTAGGTTATATTCTTCCTCCAGCTTAATTTCGGACTTGCCTTGAAAAGCCGGTGTTAGCAGCAGGTAGCAGTCATTGCGGTAGGGCGACTTGATAACCGAAATCGTCATGAAATCATAGGTCGGGCGGCTGGTTTGGGCCGAGGCACTCAGCGATACGAGGAGTAGCAGCGCACCTAGGCACCAGTTGCGAACAAGGAGAGCCATGCGTAGAGGGAGTTGGTTAGAGGGAAAAATAAGTATGAATGCGGGCCAGTCGCGCCCAGCCAAGTTAGCTCATTGCCAAAAGCAACGGCACTAATCGGGCCACATGCCTGTTGTGCACTATCGGCCCAGCTGGCAGCGAAAAAAGCCGCGTTTTTACCACTCTCGCCCAGCCATTTCCGTACCTTTGCTTGTTCCTCTGATTTGCCCGCATGGCTAAAAAAACGGCTACCGCTCCTGTTGCTTCTGCTCCAAAAACACCTAAGGCCGCTCCGAAAAAAGCAGCCAACTCTACTATCAAAGCGGCCGAGCTTTTGACCACAGCTACCGAAGCCGAGCTGGTGGAAGTGCTTGAGAAGCAAGCATCTGATGTGCAGCACGACCTGCCCGTGGGCCGCCAGCCCGCGCCTGCTGGCCGGGCCGTGGCCGAGCAGCACCAGACCCCCGAAACCCTGCCCCCGCCCGTCGATGGCCAGCTCCTAGGTGCTGCCGCCGAGGCGCCTTACATCGAAGTGTACGGCGCCCGCGAGCACAACCTCAAAAACGTATCGGTCAAGATTCCGCGTGGTAAGCTGGTGGTTTTCACGGGTATTTCGGGCTCGGGCAAGTCATCGTTGGCTTTCGATACCATTTATGCCGAAGGGCAGCGGCGGTACATGGAGACGTTTTCGGCCTACGCCCGCTCATTTATGGGTGGGCTGGAGCGGCCGAACGTCGATAAAATCGAAGGCCTGTCGCCCGTAATCTCGATTGAGCAGAAAACCACCTCGCGCAACCCGCGCTCGACGGTGGGCACCATCACCGAGATTTATGACTTCCTGCGTCTGCTGTATGCGCGCACGGCTGAGGCGTTTAGCTATGCCACGGGCAAGAAGATGATTCGGCAGAGCGATGACCAGATTATCAATTACATCCTGAAGCATTACGACGGCAAAAAGCTGATAGTGCTGGCGCCGGTGGTGAAGGGCCGCAAAGGCCACTACCGCGAAGACTTCCAGAAGATTGCCAAGCTGGGCTTCACCAAGGTGCGCGTCGATGGCGAGTTGCTCGACATCACGCCTAAGATGCAGGTCGACCGCTACAAAATTCACGACATCGAAATCGTAATTGACCGGCTCGTGGTGAAGGAAGAAGACCGGTTCCGCCTGTCGGGCTCGGTGCAAAATGCCATGACCCACGGCAAGGGCACCATGCTGGTGCTCGACCCCGATGCCAAAAAGGCTGCGCCGCAGTTCTTCTCGCGCTTCCTGATGGACCCCGAAACGGGTATCGCCTACGACGACCCGGCGCCTAACACGTTCAGCTTCAACTCGCCCTACGGGGCGTGCCCGCACTGCGCCGGCATGGGCGAGGTGCAGCAAATCACGGAAGAAACCGTGATACCCGACCCTAAGCTGAGCGTCAGCCGCGGGGCCATCGCGCCCCTAGGCGAGTACCGCGACATCTGGATTTTCCAGCAGCTCCAGCTCATCCTTAAGAAGCACAAGGCCAGCCTGAATACGCCCGTCGAGAAGCTCGACCCGGAACTGCTCAAGCGCCTGCTGCACGGCATCACGCAAGATGAGGCTGACGACACGAAAGCCACTTATACCGAGCCATTTGAGGGTATCATTCCCTTCCTGCGCCGCCAGATGGAGTCGGATTCGGACAGCATCCGGGAGTGGATTCAGCAGTACACCCAGGCCCAGACGTGCCCGGTGTGCGATGGCTACCGCTTGAAGAAGGAAAGCCTGCACTTTAAGCTAGCCGACAAGCACATCGGCGAGCTGTCGGTGATGGATATCAATGAGCTGTCGGCGTGGTTTGTAGACGTGGAAGGCCGCCTCAGCGACCGCCAGAACCTCATTGCCCGCGAGCTGCTCAAGGAGATTCGCAAGCGCATCGGCTTCCTGCTCGAAGTGGGGTTGGACTACCTCAGCCTGCACCGCTCGGTGCGCACGCTCTCGGGCGGCGAAAGCCAGCGCATCCGGCTTGCCACCCAGATTGGTACCCAGCTGGTGGGCGTGCTTTACATCATGGACGAGCCGAGCATCGGCTTGCATCAGCGTGATAATGAGCGCCTAATCAAGGCCTTGCAGCACCTGCGCGACATCGGCAACTCGGTGATTGTAGTGGAGCACGACAAGGATATGATTCTGCACGCCGACCACGTGCTCGACATCGGCCCCGGCGCGGGCATTCATGGCGGCCACATCGTGGCCGAGGGTACACCCGACGCCATTTTCAGCTCGGGCTCGCTGACCTCGCAGTATCTCAGCGGGCAGCGCCACGTGGAGATACGCAAGAAAAAGCGTGAGGGGGAGGGTAGCCACCTAGTGCTGAAAGGTGCTAAGGGCCACAACCTCAAGAACGTCACGGCCAAGTTTCCCCTAGGTAAGCTCATCGCTGTTACGGGTGTATCGGGCTCGGGCAAGTCGTCGCTCATCCACGACACGCTGTATCCGATTCTGAACAAGCACTTCTTTAATGCCCACCGCGAGCCGCTGGCCTACGGCAGCATCGAAGGCTTGGAGCTGATTGATAAGGTCATTGAGGTAGACCAGTCGCCCATCGGCCGCACGCCGCGCTCGAACCCGGCGACCTACACGGGTGTATTTACCGAAATCCGGCAGCTATTTGCCGAAATGGCGGAGGCCAAAATTCGGGGTTACGGGCCTGGTCGCTTCTCGTTCAACGTGAAGGGCGGGCGCTGCGAAACCTGCGAAGGCGCTGGCATCCGCACCATCGAGATGAACTTCCTGCCCGACGTACACGTGCCCTGCGAAACCTGCAAAGGCCGCCGCTACAACCGCGAAACGCTGGAAGTGCGCTTCAAAGGCAAGTCCATTACCGACGTGCTCGACATGACGGTGGAGAAGGCTGTGGACTTCTTTGAATTCCAGCCCCGCATCCTGCGCAAAATCAAGACCTTGGCCGATGTGGGCCTCGGCTACCTAACCCTCGGTCAGCAGGCCACTACCTTGAGCGGCGGCGAGGCCCAGCGTGTGAAGCTGGCCACCGAACTCAGCAAAAAGGACACCGGTAAGACGTTCTACATCCTCGATGAGCCCACCACCGGCCTGCACTTCGAGGACATTCGCCACCTGGCCGACGTGCTGCACAAGCTCGCCGACAAAGGCAATACCGTCCTTATCATCGAGCACAACCTCGACCTCATCAAAGTGGCCGACCACGTCATTGACATCGGCCCCGAGGGCGGCGCGGGCGGCGGTACCATCGTGGCCCAGGGCACGCCCGAGCAGGTGGCCAAAGCTGGCAAGGGCCACACCGGCCGCTTCCTGGCCGAGGAGCTGAAAACCAGCCAGTACGTGTAGGTATAGAAATAGCCTTTCGGTGCGGCGCACTAGTATGACGCACCGTGTTACTATTATTAAAAAGCCCGCTATGCCCCGCATAGCGGGCTTTTTAATAATAGTAACACGGCGTAAGGCTACTGAAATTATTTTTCGGTCCCCGACCAACCTTCTGGCTACCGGGCAGCACTTTGGGGCGAAAGATTTATTCACAAGGTTCGTGTCTACCTCGCCGCCCTACCTGCTTCCCGAAGAACAGCACTTGCTGACAGGTTGCCTAGCGCAGGACCGGCAGGCACAATACCGCCTGTATCAGCAGTATAAAACGGCGATGTTCTCCTCCGCGCTGCGCATCTTGAGCGACCGGGCGTTGGCCCAGGATGCGCTGCAAGAAGCTTTTATCGAGGTGTTTCAAGGCCTGGCCGGCTTTCGGCAGCAATCGACCCTAGGTGCCTGGATAAAAACCATAGTGGTGCGGCGGGCCCTACTGACGCTGCGACGCGAGCAGCGCATGGAAGTGTACGACCAAGACCGCCACCCCGAGCCCTTGGTGGCCTGGCACGACAACCTCACGGGCGAGGCCCTCGACAAGGCCATCGCCGAGCTGCCAGCCGGCTACCGGGCGGTATTCTGCTTGGTGGAGGTGGAGGGCTACACCCACGGCGAAGTGGCCGGGCTGCTAGGCATCACCGAGGGCACCAGCAAGTCGCAGCTCTACCACGCCAAGCGCTTGCTCCAACGCAAACTTCAGTATCTCTACCAATGAGCCAGACCCCCGACCTGCCCGACACCGACGGGCCTAACCTGCGGCGGGCCCTTGCTACCCTGCCGGCTCATGAGCCCGATGAGGCTACGTGGGCGCGCATCGAGGCCCAACTGGCCGCCGATGCAGACCTGGGGCGCGTCATTGCGGCGCTGCCCCTGCACGAGCCCGACGAGGAACTGTGGGGCAACATAGTAGCCGGGCTAGCTACGCCAGCCGTGGTACCCAAGCCCGCGGGCCTACCCGCAGCGGCGCCGGTGGTGCGGCGCCTGTGGCCTGTCCGCGCCGTGCGCCGTGCTCTGGCGCTGGCAGCTAGTGTGCTGCTTATCCTGGGCGGCTGGTGGCAGCTGCACCCTAGGTCGGCGGGGCCAGTAGCAGCCCAGCAAACGCTGACCTTCAGTGAGGAAGAAGTTGCACTGCCACGGCCCGCACCCGCCACCGACCTGCTGGAGCAGCAAGGGCGGCTGTTTATCGAGGCCCATTGCTCGTCGAGGCCGGCGGTGTGTGAGTCGGGCGAGTTTCGCACGCTGCGCACGCAGCTCCAAGAGCTAGAAACCCAAGAAGCCCGGCTGCGCCAAGATGCCCGCCGCTTTGGCACCTCGCCCGAATTACTGCGCGAGCAAGCCCGGCTCATTACGCTGAAAGCCTCCGTGACCCGCGAACTGGTTCAACTGCTTATCTCATGATACTACGTGCTTATTTACTTCCAGCCTGGTGGCGCTTGGGGGCCCTAGGGGTGCTGCTGAGCTTGCTTGGCCTGCCTACTGCGCAAGCGCAGCAGCGGGTGCAGGTCGTGACGCGCACCGTGGCCCAGACCTGGAACTGCCCGCCCGGCATGGTGGTGCGCATCCGAGCCGAAAAGGCCACCGTGCAGGTGCGCGGCTGGGACCGGCCCACCGTGCAAGTGACGCTGCGCCTCAGCGCCCGGCACGCCGAGCGCGAAGTGGCCGTGCAAGACCTGCCCGTGGCGCAGTACCGCTTGCAGCAAAACGGCAACGCGCTGGACCTCATCAACCTGTTTGTGCTGCCCGCCGGGGCGCCGGCCGTGCGCAGCGACCTGCGCGCCGAATACACCGTGCTGATGCCCGCCGCCAACCCCTTGCAGGTGGTGAACGCCTACGGCCAAACCGAGCTAAGTGACCTCAGCGGGGTGCAAAAGCTAGAGCAGAATTTCGGCAAGATTAGCCTGCGCAACCTGCGCGGCACTCTCACGGCTACGGCCCGCTACGCCGACCTAGGGGCCACCAACGTGCAAGCCGACTTCACTTGCGAAGCCAATAAATCGACGGTGCAGCTGCTGGGGCTGGGCGGCAGCTGCTTTGTGCGCAACTACTACGGCAGCGTGCGGGTGCAGCCCGCGGCAGGCTTGCGCAAGCTAGTAGTAGAGGCCGACCGCACGGAGGTCGTCATCAGCGCGGTCGAACCCGAGCTATTTAGCTACCAGCTGAATGTGCTGCAGGGCGAGCTGGCCGTGCCAACTGCCTACGCTACCGCCAAAAAGACCTCTGCCACCCGCGCTTCGCTGACCACCAGGCCCGCCGCTGGCCCTAGGCCCCTGGTGCGCGTGAGCACCTCCTACGCTTCCCTGACTTTACAAACGCAGCTGCTTTCCTCCCAATTCTAACCCTTTCCTGGCTTTCTTCTCATGACAACTCTGTATTGTTTTCGGGGGCGGCAGCTCCTACTGGGGGCCGGCCTGCTGGTAGGCTCCGCATTTGGGGCCGCGGCCCAAACGGTGCCCGACACCACGCGCCTGCACTATGGCGAAGAGGTGGCCGCGCCCCCTGTAGTAGATGCGCCACTGCGGGTGCAGGAAGAGCAGCGTGGCCTCTGGAAGCTGGGTCTGAACAACTTCAGGCCCTCCACTAGCGCCTTTGGGGAGGGAACGCGGCACACGCGCTACGGCCTGCACCTGGCCTACGAGCGCCGGCTGCGCGACCCGGCGTGGTCGGTGCTGGGCGAAGTCAGTCCAGCTATTGGCTACTACCGCCCCAGTGCTACCGCCGCGAGCCGCACGCGCCTAGACCTGCGGATGCAAGCGGGTGGACGCTACTACTACAACCGCGAGCGTCGCATCCGGCAAGGCAAGAACATTAGTAATTTTTCGGCCAACTACCTGGGGGTGTCCCTAGGTGCCGGTGTGGGCCAGGAGGCCCGCGAAACTTCCTATTTCCTGTATCGCAATGAGAGGGGCCGGTTCGTTACCGCCGATGTGGCGCTTCTCTACGGCTTGCAGCGCCGCCTGGGCCACCGCGGGTTTATAGATGCGAACCTGGGAGTAGCTGCCCTGCTCCTAACGGGCCAACCAACGGTGGCCCTCATCAATAGCCTGCGCATTGGGCTGGCCCTAGGGCCCCAGCCAGCACGCTATGCCAAGCAGCCGGTGCCAGCCAGCGAAGTGGCGACGCTGCGCCCACGCTTCTACGCAGGCGCCAGCATAGGCAGCTACTTCTACCGCGTACAGTACTCAGCACAAACGCCTTACCCAGAGCCCGTCGTCAAAACTTCACCCACCGAAACCCAAACTACCAGCTACCCCACCAGCCCCCGCGATGGCTACGGCGTGTACGCGCAGCCCATATCGGCGGGGCCAATACCTTACCTGTATGCTGGCTACTATCTGGCGCCGCGCCTGGCCTTGCAGCTAGGTTTTCACTATGGCGAAACCTTCAACGACGAGCCGGTGGGCACGGTCTTCGACACACCCGACGGCACTTTCAGCGTGCCCAACCAGGTGCTGAAGGAACGTGGCCTGGCGCTGCCGGTGATGCTGCGCTATTCGCTCACGCCGGCTTTCCTGAACCGCTTGCAGTTCGACGCGTTGGGCGGCCTGGTGCCCGTGTGGTCGTCGGTGACTTTCCGGGAGTACGCCATCGTCAACCACCAGGTCACCAATCAGGAAACGTTTGGGTTTCAGCGCCGAGCGTTTGGCTTGCACGCAGCCCTGGGTGTCGATGCCAGCTACGCCTTTGGGCGCCGCCGCCGAGTGCAGGCCGTCACCGAATTCTTATTTAATAAGGATGTCCGCACTATTTTTCAGGAAGGCGGCGACCTGCGGGCCGACTCGCCCTATGCTCAGTCGGGCTCCCTGCTGGCCGGCGGCCTCACGCTTGGGCTGCGCTACCGGTTTGGCTACCGGTAAGTGAGGTCGTTACTGCTAGTGATGCAGGCGTTCGCAACCTAGCGGCTACCTGAGGATGCCCGTGGTGCCAGCATGGCTGAAGGAGGCCATGAACGTATTCCCAGCTGCCGAAAGGGTACCCGAATTGGAGCTGCCCCCCTGCGGCCCTATTTTACCATTGACATAGCTAGTGCTTTCGGTGGCCAGATTAGTCCAGGGGCCGGTACCTATGCGCGTTTTATCGACAAAGAATCGAATATTCTCGGTTTCGTGCGCGCTAAGCCGGCCCTGAAACTCGTAAACATCCTGGGTGCCGCCGGTGCTGATACGCAGTTTCAGGTCGGACAGCACGGCAGTGGTATCGTGCTTGTTGTAGCGTAAAAAGCCATCGTTCTTAATCGTAAACTTTCCGTTTATCGGCGTGAAATCGTTATAATCGGGCTCCGCATCCTTTTTGGAGCAGGCACTGAGGACGAGTAGTCCCAGAACAAGTTTTTTCATAGAGAAGGCCAGGAGTTAGTAAGTTGCTTTCTACTACTTATTTAAACGAAGTAGAGAAGTCATAAAAGTAGGATAGTCCAGCGTATAAAAAGCAGCGCGGCCATCCGGAGAAGGATTGCCGCGCTGCTTTTATGTCCACTAGATATTTACCTGCCTGTTGGCCCAAACCGCTCAGTCAAAATCATCTCTGGCGCCAGCTCGGCCGCCTGCAAGCCATTGGCTACGTTTTCGACCAGGCCCGTGGGGCCGCATACAAATGCCTGGGGTTTGGCTTCGCCAAACTGTGCTACCACTTCGGCCAGCATGGCCGCGTCGATGCGGCGCTGGTAGCCGGCCCAGTTGGGCGGGGCTTGGCGGGTGTAGTCGAGCAGCAGCGTAAAGCTGGGGTCGGCTTGCGCCATTGCCTCTAGTTCAGCTCGGTAGATGACTTCCTCGGGCGTGCGGACGCTGAACAGCAGCGCGGCCGGCGTGCGCAGCCCTAGGTGCTGGCGGTGGCGCAGCATAGCCATGAGCGGCACTACGCCCGAGCCGCCGCCCACGAGCAGCAGCGGTGGCGAAGTGGGCTCGCCGCGCCACACGAAGTAGCCGCCAATGGGGCCGCGCAGCTCTAGCTCGTCGCCCACGGCCACACCCTCGAAGAGGTAGCCCGATACTTCGCCCTCGTCTACCAGCTCCACAGTGAGTGCGATTTCGCCGTTTTGCTCGGGGGGCGAGGCAATGGAGTAGCTACGCTCGGCTTGGTAGCCGCCCTCGGCGGTGAGGCGCAGGTCGTAGTGCTGGCCAGCGAGGTGGGGCGTCCAGTTGGGCAGCCGCAGGGTGAAGGTTTTGACGTGCGGCGTTTCGGGCACGATGCTCACCACCGTGCCCAGCTGCCAGGTTACTTTGCTCATAGCCGAATGCTGGAGGCGCTGGCCGCGTCGTCATCGTCGTCGCGGTAGCGCTGCTCTTTCCACGGGTCGCCGTACATGCTGTAGCCGCCGCGCTCCCAGAAGCCGGGCTCGTCCTGGGCCGTGAAGCGCAGGCCCTGCACCCACTTGGCGCTTTTCCAGAAGTAGAGGTGCGGCACCACAAGGCGCGCTGGGCCGCCGTGCTCGGGCGCCAGCGGCTGGCCCTCAAACTGCAAGCCTACGAAAGCCTTGCCGCCGAGCAGGTCGGCCAGCGGCAGGTTGGTGGTGTAGCCGCCGTAGCAAAATTGGGTCACGAACTTGGCCTCAGGCTTGAGCTTGACGTGCTCGAGCAAGGTGTCCACGCTCACGCCGCGCCAATGGGTGTCAAACTTGCTCCACTTCGTGACGCAGTGAATATCAGGGTTGAAATCCTGCATTGGCAACTTGTTAAACTCTTCCCAGCTCCACTTCATGGGCTCTTCAACTAGGCCTTCGAGGCGAAACTCCCAGTTGGTGAGGGCGATGCGGGGCGTGGGGCCGGCCGTGAGCACCGGAAAATCGGTGGTTTCGTACTGGCCGGGTGGCAGCTTGGGGTTGCTGGGGCGCTTGGGCTGAAAGCCGCGGTTGGTGAAGATTCCCATAAAAACAGGTGAGTGGCAAGCAAAGAAATAGACGAATCGAGGAACCTAGGAAGCTGCCGGGCGAGCGAAAAAAGCCCTTGGCTACTGCGTGCCAAGGGCTTTCTAAACAGCAGGATACCCTAGGCTACTGCTTTTACCGACAACCGGGCGAGATGTTTGGCTTATTCGGTCTCCACCGCCAAGTTGTCTTCGCCTAGGTCCGGCTGGCTGGCCAGTTCGGGCTCAAACCGGCTTTTGAAGCGGGCGTACAACGCATTCATGCCCAGTAGCAGCAAGCCCATGATAATAAAGACGATAGCGCGCGTGACGGTGCCACTCTGCCGCAGGTCGAAAAACAGGAGCCGCGCCATGCAGCCCAGCAGGCCGGCCAGCGCCACGTAGCGCAGGTCTTGCCGCCGCAGCGCCAAGCTGCCGCCAAACACGGCCACTACTTGCAGCATCAGCAGCACGGTCAGCACCGAGCGGTCGAAAGACTGGATGAGCAATACAGCCAACGCCACGAAAGCAGGGTAGAGCAGCCAGGTTTCGAGCTGGTAGCGGGCGGGCAAGGCCAGGATGCGCCAGGCCGGCGAGAGCTGGGTGAAAGGTGCCTGGCCCTGTCGCAAAGCCAGGGCCACGTAGCCAAACAGCAACAGCACAGCCGCCGTAAGCGCCCACCAATCGGCGCCAAGTAGTTGGCTAGGGGTAACATACAGCAAGCAGCTAACGCTAGCCGAGCCCGCAGCCAGCCAATAATACAGCCGCCCGTACAAGCCCAGCCGCCGGAAGCGGACCGCCAGGCGCGGGGCTGTGTCACCCAGCAGCAGGGCCACTGCTACCCACACTAGCGGCAGCCACGGCGCACGGACCTCGTGCATTAGCGTAGCCGAGCCAAATAGGAGCGCCACTTCGGGCAGCCAGGGGTGCAGCCGCCGCCACGAGGCGTACACCGGCTCGGTGGCTGGCGGCTGCGCCAAGGCGAAGGCAGCCACCACCGCCACGAACAAGCCCGCCGTGAGGTAATCAGCCCGCAGGCCAAGTAGCACTTCGTGGTGCGCTACCAGCCAGCCTTGCAGCAGCAAGCTGCCCAGCAGCCCGCCGTAGCCGAGGTGCAGCAGGTAGCGGTCGGGCTGGCCGGCCCGCACCACGGCGGTGGCATTGGGCAGGGCGCGCCGCCAACCTAGGGCCGCCCCAAAGGCCGCGCCCCCCAGCATGAGTAGGGCCAGCATGAGGTAGGCAACATGGCCAGCTGGCACGGCCGCCAGTAGCGCCACACCTAGGTGCGCACCCAGCAGGTATAGCCAGGGCCAGCGCACGTAGCGCTCGCCCGCCGGCCACCACGAGGTGAGCAGGCCCGCCGCTGGCACGGCCAACGTAGGCAGCAAGTACAGCAGTACATAGCCAGCGCTATAGCGGGTGCCGTGGGTGAGCATCGGAAGTAGTACGTGGTGCCATTGCAGCCCTAGGTAGCCCACGCCCGCTAGTAGTAGCCCAGCCCAAAGGCCCGGCAACACCACCCGCTGCCGCAGGTAGAGCAGGGCGCCCAGCAGCGCCATGACTGGCCAGGCTGCCCACCGCTGCCCAGCTACCAGCGCGCCCGCCCCTAGCAGCAGCCAGCCTACTGCCACGCCCAGGGCCGGCAGCGGTGTGCCTGCCCCGAGGGCCAGGCGGGCAAAATCTTCCTGCGCCCGCCGCCAGTAGAAACGCCGCAGCTGGTAGCCCAGCGTGAGCAGCGCAGCGCCCACTAGCAGCGCAGCCCGCCCCCACGGCCCTAGGGCGCCCAGCGAGGTATGGTGCACCAGCACGGGCAGCAACAGTGCCTGCACCACTAGCACGTAAGTTTGCACGTGTAGCAGGTCGTCTTCGTCGCGGCCGCTCAGCAGTAGCGCCACTACCAGGCTTTCAGCATACAGCACGCTCAGCACGCCCGGCCAGCTCAGCCCGAGTCGGTGCAGGCCAATAATGGCTATCAGGGCAAATGATTGGGCCAATACCACTTGCTGGCGCCGCATCCACTTGGGTAGCGCTGGGGTGGCTCGCAGCCACAGCCCTAGGCCCAGCGCAGCCCCCACCAGCAGCCCCAGCGCCCCCAGTAGCCCGGCTACCGGCGCACTCACCCAGCCAAACACTAGGCGGGCTAGCACCAGTCCGGCACCCGCTTGTAGCACCCCCGCCAGGCCGGCGAAGCTGTGCAGCAGGTCGAGGTGCGTTTCAGGGTTAGAAACCAACTCGGCCAACGAAGCGGGCGCTGATTCGGCAGCCTCATAGGCCGGCCGGTAGGGCCGCACGCCCCGCAGCAAAGGCCATTTGACGGCCGCTTGCACGAAGCCTAGGGCGGCCCAACCCGCCAAGGCCAGCACCAGCACTTCGCGGTACAACACCACCAGCTCGGCGCTGGCTAAGTGGCTGGCAGCTAATAGCAGCAGGCCCATCCCCGTGCCCAGCGCCTGAGCCAGGGCAGCGCGGTACACGAGCGTATGCAGGTGGTCGAAGGCTGCGCGCCCCGCAAGCAAAAGCACTACCAGCAGGTTTTCGCCGAAAAGCAGCAGGCATATGCCCGACCAACTCAGCCCCACCTCGTGCAGACCGACCACCGCCAGCGCCACTAGGCCCTGTGCTAGCACCAGCTGCTGCCAGCGCGCCCAGCCCGGCAGGCGGCCTGCTGTGCGCACCCAGGTAGCCAAGACTATCGAAAGGGCTCCTAAGGCCACAAGCAGCCCCAGCACGAGCCAGGCGGGCGTAGCAGCCGGCCCAAAAAGTAGGCGGCCCAGCCCAAGGCCTGCTATGGCTTGCAACACCCCACCTAGGCCCGCAAAACAGTTGACAAAACTTCGGTGCTCTTCGGGGTCTGCTACCAGATTAGTAACTACCGTTGAGTCGCCCCTAAGGGCCTGCGGTAGGTAGGGCTTGACCGCCGCCAGCCGCGGCCACCGGAACGCCGCTTGCGCAAAGGCCAAGCTAATCCAGCCGGCCAGCGCCACTAGCAGTACTTCGCGGTAAAGCACGGCCGGCGTGCTATGAGGTAACAGGCTGACGGCCCGTAGCAGCACGGCAAGCCCTGCTACTGCGGCCTCGGCCAGTGCGGCGCGGTACAGTTGCTGATGCAGGGCATCGCTCGCTGCGCGCCCGGCTAGCAGCAGCGCCACCGCGAGGGTTTCAGCATAGGTCAGCAATAGCACCACCGACCACGTCAGCCCTAGCTGGTGCAGGCCTACTAAAGCCAGCAGTACATAGAGCTGCGTCAGCACCAGTTGCTGCCACCGTACCCAGCTCGGCGCGCGGCCGGCCCGGCGCACCCAGGTAGCTAGCGCCAGGGCCGCGGCCGACAGCCCCAGCAGTAGCAAGCCAGCGGGGGCAGTTGACCAGCCAAATAAGATGCGCGCCAGGGCCAGCCCCGCGCCTAACTGTAGCAGCCCCGTCAACCCCGCAAACAGGTTTAGTAGGTGGCGCGGCGACTGATAATCCGTCGCTAAAGCTTGCTCGGGGGTAGCACCTCGCAGCAAGCGTTGCTTCAAAATAAACTGCACAAACGCCAGTCCGGCCCAGCCCGCCAGGGCCAGCACCAGCGCCTCGCGATACAGCGCCGCAGGCTGGCTGCTGCCTAGGTGGCTGCCCGCCAACACCAGCAGGCCCAGGCTGGCCAGCGAGGCCACGGCCAAGGCCACGCGATACACCAGCAGCTCGCCTTGACGGGCCATTACCAGCGTTATCAACAAGGCTTCGAGCAGCATAAACAGCCCGATAACCGTGGGTGTGGCGTGCCAGCCTTGCAGCGACAGTGCCGTGGCTAGGGCCAGAATGAGCGAGATAATCGTATCGGTCTGGAACAGCCAGCCTATGCCCAGCTGCTTGGCCTTGCGCCCAGCCCAGAAGGTAAGCACTGCCCCCAAAGCCAGTGGAATGGTCTTCCAGGCCGAGCCTGTGCTGTAGAGGTATAGGTTGATACCTAGGCAGGTCCAGTTCAGTAGGTGGGCCGTGAAAAGCAGAGGCTCAAATCGGCGCTGCGCATACACGCGGCGGTACTGCACTACGGCCGCCGCGCCGCCTACCAGCACCACCAGTGCCATGGCCGTCAGGCGCAGCGAGTTGGAAATGGCGGGCAGCGCCTGATGCCAGTAGAGGTGAAAAGCAAAAAAGCTGGCAATGCTCAGCAGCAATTGGTATTTCCAGAGCTGCCGGTAGGTAATGGCGATGCTGAAGGCCGTGACGCCCGCCGCCGCACCTAGGGTAATTGGGGTGGGCGGCAGCACCGCCAAGGCTACTAAGCTCAGCACGCCGTGCAGGGTGGCTACTTCTTGGCGGCTGGTGCGCCAGGCTAGGTAGAGGTTGGCGCTCACACCCGCTAGCAGCAATAATTGGTCAAATGGCGCCGTGACCCAGCGCAACCCCGCTATGCTCACCGCCCCCACGCAGGCAAATAGGAAGATGGCTGCCGCACTACTTACCAGCCAAGTATTCAGCTTCTTGGCAAAAGCCTTCTCGCGCAAAGCGTATCGCGCTCCCAGCAAGCCGATCGCAAAGGCGCAAATCATCAGGAACCGCAGCTGGGGCGACACCCGCAGCGCCGCGTAGATGCCTAGGAAGCCCACGCCCGTCACGAGCACGACGGCTCCCAGAATGCCCGTCCAGTTTTCGAGCAACACTGTCGAAGCACGTTCCCACCAAGTTGGCCAAGTAGGCATGGGCTTGGGCGCGGGCCGCTGCGGCAGCACCGGCTGGCGCGGCGGTGGCGGAGTAGGACGCTCCACCGAGCGCGGCGGCGCCCAAGCCGGCGCGGACTCTTCGACTGGCGCGGGAGCAGGTTCAGGCTCCGTTGCCACTTCGGGGGTTGCTAGTGGCTCGGGCTCCTTGCTGGGGCTGGGCTCGGCTGCTGTTGTAGGCTCAGCGGCCAGCGCCTCCACTGCCGCCTCTGGCTCCAGGGTTGAGGCGGTCTCAACTTCTAGGGTCGACTCCGCTTCGGGCGTAGGCGCTGGTAATGGCTCACCTAGGGACGTTGGCTCTAGTATAGCCACGGGTGTTGTATCCCACTCGGGCGTAGGCGTGGCAGCGAGTGTAGGCTCCTCGATAAATAGTACTGCCTCATAGGGCATTACCGGGGCCGGGGCTGGCTCTGCCATCGGCAGAGCTGGCTCGAATACTTCATCGGTCGAAGTAGTTGGCGCAAGCTCTTCCGGCGCTATCACTGGGGCCGGAGCAGTTGGCTCGGGTGCCGCCAGGGGCTGCCCTGGTGCTGGGGCAGTAGTGGCCGCCGGTTGCCAGCTCCAGTTGCTCGCCGCTACTGGCGGCTGAGCGGTGGGCTCCGCCACAGTGTGGGAGCCCACTACGGGAACTAGGCTGGCCTCTCTGAACTGCGCAAACTGGTCGCGCAGCTGCAGTAGCTCGGTGCGGAGCTTGGTGTGCTCGGCATTGCGCCGGGCTAGCTCATCTTGAAGGTCTTCTAGGTGGTCGGGAAGATTCCAAACCCGGACTGCTAGAAACAGGGCGCCAAGTAGTAGCGCAAACAGAAAAATACCCATAGGCCAGACAGCATTAGTGACTACCCTAGCTTGTGCTAGGTTAATCAGGTGGTGAAAAGGGTCTGGCGCAGGTTATTAGCGGCGCAAAGGCGGCCGACTTAACTGCATGGACGCTGGGTATTACAAATACAGGGCCGATGTAAAATCGCGGTTTTAGCCCGTCTTAATAAAGTTCCATAAGCAGGGTGCTAAATGTTGCAAAACCCGAATTATGTACGTTGTTATTATTTTGCTTTTTAACGACTAGTGATTTTTTTACGCTGAAATACAGGTAATTGAATAAGAGTTTAAAAGTAAATTGCTATAAAAACAGAAAAGCCGCCCTGGGTTAACCCAAGGCGGCTTTTGGAAAAGAGCAACTGCTCGATTGCTTATTTTTTTGCTTCTATCACCGGCTGCATTTTCTGCAGCATGCTTAGGTGCATCTGAAGAACCGGTAGGTTCTTTTGCGCGAAGGCTTTAATATCCGCATCACTAGATGTGGTCACAGCCCCCTGGTATTCTTTGATGTCCTCCTGGTGGTCGGTGAGCATGGCGCTCACGTATTTCTTATCTAGGTCAACGCCTTTTTCAGCTAGCACATCGTCGTATACCTTTTGCTGGTCTTCGCCGAGCGTAGTAGGCAGCGTGATGTTTTTCTGGGCCGCCAGCGCCTTCAACTCCTCATTAGATTTGGTGTGGTCGGTCACCATTTGCTGGGCAAACTGCTTGGCCTCGGGCGTAGTAGCTTTTTGGGCTACCTGCTGGCCTAGCTGCACTTCGAGCATGCCGCCGCTGGCGGCCTTGGTCATGAACTCCGAATCGAAAGCCGGGCGCTGCTCGCCACCTACCCCCTTAGCGGTGGTTATGGTCGTGTCGGCATTGGTGATGCCGTTTTTGGCATTGTTGGCCTCCTGCGCTTGCTTTACCGAGTCAGGCTTAGAGGAGCAGCTCGCCGCACCAAGCAACGAGACTGCACCACAGAGCATTACAAAAATACGTTTCATAGCGAAGCCCAAAGGCTTATAGTTGATTGAGAGTATAAGAAGCTACCCTAGGGCAAGCTTACATTTTCATGTCCGAGTCCTTGTGCGCCATGCTCAAGTGCTCTTCTACTACGGGCAGGGTGGTGGTTATCCAGCCGCTTAGTGCCGTGTTTTTGGTCATGGTTTTGTGAGCAGCCAGCGTGTTAGCCGTTTTCTGGTGGTCAGTTACCATTTGGGCCAGGTACTTGGTTTCAAACTCTTTACCCGTTAGCTTGGCCATAGTGGGGGCCAGGGCTTTGTGTTCGGCGTCCATGTCGGCGGGCAGCGTCACGCCAGCCTTGGCCGCGATGGGCTTCAGGTTAGCTGTGCTTTTGGTATGGTCGGCTATCATTTTATTAGCCAGCGCTTTGGCATCAGCCGATACATCCTTGGTCAGGGCCATCTTGCTGAGTTGAATCTCGTTTTGGTCGCTGTGAGCGGCCGACATCATAAATTCCTTGTCGTCGGCGTGGGGGGCGGTTGGGCCGTTGGGGTCGGCCTTGGCCATGCCGCCGCCTTGCATAGCCGAGCTGCTATCGCCCGGGGCCATGGTAGTGGCTGAGTTGGCCGAGTCAGTAGTAGCGGAGGCGTTAGCCTCAGTGCTAGTGCCCGTGGCAGCCGTGTCGCTGGTCGACGAGTCGGTAGAGCTACAAGCGTTCAGGGCCAAAAGGCCTGCACCAAGCAGGGGAAGAATCAGGCGTTTCATATCGGAAAATTTAAAAGTAGGTTGGAGGCCCGGTTTACGTGAGGTAGCTCAGAATAGTTTGATTATGAGTGTTTTGCAAGTGTTACATCTTGATAATCAAAGTTGCTTGGCTGCAAAGCGCTGAGGCTATTCTTCGCAGCTAGGAGCGCCTGCGTTAAACCACCTAGGCGGCCAAGCATCTTACGGGCCTCACCCTCTCACCTTTTTTCTATGCGTTTCACTACTACTCTGGCGCCGCAGTCGGCGTAGCCCTGGCGGGCGGGCTGCTTTTTACCGCTAGCTGCAACAAGAACAATGAAGTTGCGGTGGCCGACGACGTAACCTCGGCCCAGGATGCGGGCCTAGGCGACGAGGAAAACGCCGCTACCAGCGACCTCGTGGAGGCTGCTGCCCCGCAGGATGCAACAGCTTCGGCCAGCGCTACCGTGGTCGGTGCCCCCGAGCTGGCCCGCCTGCTGCCGCCCTGCGCCACCCGCACCTACGATGCCGCCACGCGCACCCTTACCCTCAACTTTGGCCCTACCAACTGCCTGTGCCCCGATGGGCGCTACCGCCGCGGCGTTATCACGGCCGTGTTTAGTGGGCCTTACCGCCAGGTGGGCGCCGTAGTGACCATCAACCGCACCAACTACTTTGTGAATGATAACCAGCATCTAGGCACCCGCATTATCACTAACCTAGGTAGCGGTTCGTTTGACTTAGCAGTGCAAAACGCCAGTATCATTTTCGCCAACGGGGGAGGCACTACGTCGTGGTCGTCGCAGCGCCGCTACACCCGCACGGCGGGTTTTGGCACCCCGAGCATCCTGGACGATGCGTATAGCATTACGGGCTCGCTCACGGGCACCAACCGCCGCGGCATCAGCTACACGGCTACCATCCAGCAGCCGCTACTCAAAAAGTTCGCTGTAGGCTGTGCCCGGCACTTTGTGGCTGGTACCATCGAGCTCACCAATACCAACGCCAAGGCTATGGTGATCAACTACGACCCTACCGGCACCCAGGCCTGCGACAACGTCGCCTCCGTAACGTCAAATGGGCGCACCTACACGATTTACCTGCGTTAATGTCTGAACCGCGGATTCGTCGGATTTTGCAGGCGACGCCCCTTGCTTCCTTTAATGCCAAAAAAGGCTGCCCTAGGGCAGCCTTTTTTAATGACTAAGACCGAATGGAATGAGCGACCACAAAATCCGAATTGTTCGGCTAATCTGTGATTTGAGTAATCAGCGCTTCGGCCAGCAGCAGGTCTTCGGGGGTGGTAATCTTGAGGTTGCGGTAATCGCCCTCCACCAGTTGCACGGGGTGCAGGTCGTCGACCACGCTGGCATCATCGGTGAAGGTGGGCAACTCGGGCAGGCGGTAGGCGCGGCGCAGCAGGTCGAGGTCGAAGGTCTGGGGCGTTTGCATCAGGCGCAGGCGGCGCCGGTCGAGCGGCGACGAGCCTGCAGCGGCCAGCATGCGCACCGAGTCTTTGGGCGGCACGGCGGCGGCGGCCGCTTGGTGCGTAGCTGCCGCCTGGTAGGTAGCTTCTACTACGCTCGTAGGTACCAGGGGGCGCACCCCGTCGTGCACGGCCACCAGCGCCCCGGCTGGGGGCGCGGCGGGCAGCGCGGCCAGCCCGGCCTTTACCGAGGCCCAGCGCGTGGCCCCGCCCGCCACTACCGTATGCGGCGGCGTGTCAGCGTACGCTGCCGTTAGGTTTCGCCAGTAAGCCAGCTGGTCGGCGGGCAGCACCACGATGGTCTGCGCCACGCCTAGGGCCGGGTCGGCAAAGCGCCGCAGCGTGTGCAGTAGCACCGGCTCGCCGCGCAGCAGCAAAAACTGCTTGGGGCGGTCGGCCCCCATGCGCAGCCCACTGCCCCCGGCCACCAAGACGGCGTAGCGGGGCGGGGTAGAGGGAGCGAGAGAGCTAGCGGGCGAAGGAGGAAAAGTCGGGGGCATAAGAGGGGCAAAACTTGCGCAGCGAAGATAGCCACGGGCGCTAAGCCAAAACGGCCCGACTACCTAGGAGGTGGCCGGGCCGTTTGGTGAGCTAATCATGCGTTTTCTTAGAGAATGAGCATCGCGTCGCCGTAGGCGAAGAAGCGGTACTTCTCCTTGATGGCTTCCTCGTAGGCCGCCATCAGTAGCTTGTAGCCTGCGAAGGCCGACGCCATCATGACGAGCGTGCTTTCGGGCAGGTGGAAGTTGGTGAGCAGCGAGTTAGCGATTTTAAAATCGTAGGGTGGGTAAATGAACTTGTCGTTCCAGCCCTGGGTCACCTTCACGCGGCTGCTGGCCGATACCGACGCATCGAGGGCACGCATGGTGGTGGTGCCAATGGCGCACACCTGCTTTTTGCCGTCTATCGACTTGTTGATAATCTGCGCTGCCTCGGCGTTCACGAAGAACTGCTCCGAGTCCATCTTGTGCTTGGTCAGGTCTTCCACATCCACATTGCGGTAGGTACCTAAGCCCACGTGCATCGTGATAAAAGCCTTCTCCACGCCCTTGATTTCCATGCGCTTCATCACTTCGCGCGAGAAGTGCAGGCCAGCTGCGGGGGCTGCTACGGCACCAATGTTCTCGGCGAAGATGGTCTGGTAGCGCTCCTTGTCGCCTTCTTCGGTTTCGCGCTTCAGCACGTCCTTGGGCACGGGCGTTTCGCCCAGCTCGTAGAGGGCCTTGCGGAACTCTTCGTCGGTGCCGTCGAACAAGAACTTGATAGTGCGGCCGCGCGACGTGGTGTTGTCGATAACCTCGGCCACGATGTCGGAGTCGCCGAAGTACAGCTTGTTGCCAACCCGGATTTTGCGGGCGGGGTCCACCAGCACATCCCACAGGCGCAGCTCCTTGTTCAGCTCGCGCAGCAAGAACACTTCTATCTGAGCGCCAGTGCGCTCTTTCTGGCCGTACATGCGGGCCGGAAATACCTTGGTATCATTAAAAACGAATACATCACCTTCGTTGAAGTATTCGAGAATATCTTTGAACATCCGGTGCTCGAACTGACCGGTGGCGCGGTTTACAACCATCAGGCGCGACTCGTCGCGGTGTCGGGCCGGATGCGAAGCAACCAGCTCTTCGGGGAGTTCAAACTTGAACTCGTGCAGTTTCATCGCCATGTAGTGGGACGTACTAGGGGGAAGTTACCAAAAATTTGGGCGGGCAAAGGTACGCGTTTGTTTTGGGATTCCGAATACCTTTGCGCTGCTTATCTGCTACTTGCCTTTTCTGCTCCGCTTATGCTGCTCGCCCTGCGCCTCACGTTCGAGAGTTTCATCTTTGCCTGGCAGGCATTGCGGTCCAATTTGCTGCGCACCATTTTATCGCTCCTAGGGGTCACAGTAGGCATTTTTGCCATCATTGCCGTCTTCATGATAGTCGATTCGCTGGAGACTAACGTGCGCCAAAGCATGAGTTTCATGGGCGACAAGGTGGTGTACGTGGGCAAGTGGCCCTGGGTATTCGAGCCCAACCAGCCCTGGTGGAAGTATTTCAACCGCCCCGTGCCCACGGCCCGCGAGTTTCGGCAACTCGAACGCATGCTGACGCCCGGCGGCAACAAGGGCGTGGCCATCTTCGTGAGCAAGAGCGGCAACACCTTTAAGGCGGGCTCTAACTCCGTGACGGACTGTGCCCTGCAAGGTGTGAGCTACGACTACCGCAACGTGTCGAACGTGCCCGTGGAGCAGGGGCGCTACTTCACCTTGCAGGAAGTAGACGGCGCGCGGCCAGTAGCCATCATTGGCGCCACCATTGCTGAGAATCTCTATCCTGGCATCGACCCCGTGGGGCAGGACTTTAAAACCCACGGCCGCCACTTCACCGTGATTGGCGTGCTGAAAAAGGAGGGCAAAAACCTCCTAGGTGCCCCCAGCAACGACGCCAACTGCCTCATCCCCTACAACACCTTCGCTGGCATTTTTGCCCTTAGCAGCACTGGTATGAGCGGCCCCTCGCCTAACATCGGCGTGAAGGGCTCCGACACCGACCCTGGCCTGCTCAACCTGGAGGCCGAGATGCAGGGCGCCATGCGCACCATCCGTGGCCTCAAGCCGCGCGAGGAAGACAACTTTGCCCTGAACCGGCCCGAGATGATAGCTTCGCTTATCACCAAGCTCTTCAGCGTCATTGGCTTGGCAGGAGCTGTCATTGGGTCATTTGCCATGCTGGTGGGCGGCTTCGGCATTGCCAACATCATGTTTGTGTCGGTGCGCGAGCGCACCAATATCATCGGCATTCAAAAATCGCTGGGGGCTAAGAATTACTTTATTCTGTTCCAGTTTCTGTTCGAGGCCGTATTTCTGTGCCTCCTAGGTGGCGCAGCGGGCATTTTCCTGGTGTGGCTCGTCACGTTTATCCCGCTCGGCGACCTCACGCTGTACCTCAGCCCCGGCAACATCAGCCTGGGCTTGCTGGTGTCCATTGGTATTGGGGTAGTGGCGGGCATTGTGCCCGCCGTGCTGGCCGCCAACCTCGACCCGGTTATCGCCATTCGGGCCAAGTGAGTACTTCGAGTAAGGGTAACGGGAGTAATGCAGTTTGACCATTACTTCCATTACCTATTGCTCACTTATCTTCGCCCCCTTGTGGCCGCCCCGCTTGCTGAGCTGGGGCGGTTTCGTTTTTTCCCCACCCTGGCAATATGTCAAAACTGAAGAAAACCAGCAAAACCAAGCTGTCCGATGATAACCTGAATGCCGGCTCCGGCAAAACCATCGTGCAGCCCAACGTCAACGACAACAAGTTGACGAGCATTACCGAACTGCGCCAGCAGAACGGCAATATGCCCAAAACCGCCCCCGACCCCGACGAGCAGCGCATCCGCAAAGCCTTCGTAGATAAAGACTGGAACGAGATTAAAATTGCCGATAGCTGGCAGATTTTCAAGGTAATGGCTGAGTTTGTGGAGGGCTTCGAGAAGCTGTCCAAAATCGGCCCCTGCGTGAGCATCTTCGGCTCGGCCCGCACCAAACCCGACAACCAGTACTACCAGCTAGCTGAGGAAATCGCCTCCAAGCTGGTGCGCCACGGCTACGGCGTCATCACGGGCGGTGGCCCTGGCATCATGGAAGCCGGTAACAAGGGCGCTCGCGCCGAGGGCGGCAAGTCGGTAGGTCTCAACATTGAACTGCCCTTCGAGCAGACCCACAACATCTACATCGACCAAGACAAGTGCATCGACTTCGATTACTTTTTTGTGCGTAAGGTTATGTTTGTGAAGTACGCGCAGGCCTTTGTGGGCATGCCCGGCGGCTTCGGCACCATCGACGAGCTGTTTGAGGCGCTCACGCTCATCCAAACTAAGAAAATCGGGCGCTTCCCCATCGTCCTCGTAGGCTCGGCCTACTGGGGCGGTTTGTTTGACTGGATTAAGAATGTGATGCTGGGTGAGGAGCACAACATCTCGCCCGAAGACATGGACCTCGTGCAGATAGTAGACGATGCCAGCGAAGCTGTCAAAATCATTGACGACTTCTACCACAAGTATTCGCTGTCGCCAAATTTTTAGGCTACCGCTTTATTTGCCCAAGAGCCGGACGGAAACGCCCGGCTTTTTTGTTGCATAGCCGTACAGAAGCCTAGTCTCGCACTGCCCGCTTAGCCGACCTTTGCCCTCCCTATGACTGACCAGCCCACCGCGCCCGCCAAAAAGCTTTTCCTGCTCGACGCTTTTGCCCTCATTTATCGCTCGCACTTTGCCTTTGCCAAAAACCCTCGGGTCAACTCGAAGGGCATGAATACCGGGGCTATCCTGGGCTTTACCAACACGCTGGTGGAGGTGCTGCTCAAGGAAAAGCCAACGCACCTAGGGGTGTGCTTCGACTCGGGCAAGACTTTCCGGCACGAGAAAGACGAGAACTACAAAGCCAACCGCCAGGCTATGCCCGAGGATATTGGCATCGCCATTCCCTACATCAAGCAGATTATCGAGGGATTCCACATCCCGATTTTGCTGATGCCCGGCTACGAGGCCGACGACGTGATTGGCACTCTGGCCCAAAAAGCCGAAAAGGAAGGCTTTGAGGTGTTTATGATGACGCCCGACAAGGATTACTGCCAGCTCGTGACCGAGCACATCAAGATTTACCGTCCCGCCTTCATGGGCAATGCGGCCGAGGTGCTCGATGTGCAGCACGTGTTGGAGCGCTTTGAGATAGAGCGTACCGAGCAAGTAATTGATATCCTGGGCTTGCAGGGCGACGCGAGCGATAACATTCCCGGCATTCCCGGCATCGGGGAGAAGACGGCCAAGGCGCTTATCAAGCAGTTTGGCTCGGTCGAAAACCTGATTGCCAATTCCGACAAGCTCAAGGGAAAGCAGCAGGAAAACGTGCGCAACTTCGCCGAGCAAGGGCTGCTGAGCAAGGAATTGGCCACGATTCACGTGAACGTGCCCATCGAGTTTGAAGCCGATAAACTCATTATGGATGCGCCCGACGCGACGCGCCTGCGGGAGCTGTTTGAGGAGCTAGAGTTTCGGCAGTTGGCCACCCGCGTGCTGGGCGAAAGTGGGGCGGGCAGCACCAGCCGCACGCCGGCCGCGCCGGTGGGCCGCGGCGCTCGCCGGCCCAAAGTGGCAGCGGCCCCGGCTGGCCAGGGCTCGCTCTTCGGTGAGGGCAGCGCGGCTGTTATCAACGCGGCCGAAAACGGTGACCTAGGAACCGATGTGGTTGGCGAATACTACGACGGGCCCACTAAAACGCTGGAAGACGTGCCGCACCACTACCATCTGGTTGATACGCCCGAGTTGCGCAAGTCACTCTTAGGCTTCTTGTTGCAGCAAAAGGAAGTAAGCTTCGACACCGAAACTACCGGTCTGAATACCATGACGGCGCGGCTGGTAGGCCTGAGCTTTAGCTGGGTGCCAGGCGAGGCGTACTACGTGCCTGTACCCAGCGATGACGCTGAGGCCAGTCAGGCGCTGGTAGATGAGTTTTGCCCCTTCTTTGAAAGCGATAAGATTCTGAAAATCGGGCAGAACATCAAGTATGACTTGCTGATACTGAAGAATTACAACGTGCGAATAGCCGGGCCGTTCTTCGATACCATGCTGGCGCACTACCTCATCGAGCCCGACATGCGCCACAACATGGACGTGCTGGCCGAAACCTACCTGCACTACTCGCCGGTGCCCATCACGGACCTCATCGGGCCCAAGGGCAAGAACCAGAAGACGATGGCCGACCTCGACCCGGCCCGCGTGAGCGACTACGCCTGCGAAGACGCCGACGTGACTTTGCAGCTACGCTACGTATTCGAGCCCATGCTCAAGGACCTAGGGCTCCTAGGTCTGCTCAACGACGTGGAGAACCCGCTGGTGCCGGTGCTCGCCGACATCGAGCACGAGGGCGTTCGCATCGACTCGGGCGCGATGAACGAGTACTCGGCCGAGCTGCAAGGCTACGTGCAGGAGCTGGAAACCCAGATTTTTAAAGAAGCCGGCCAAGAGTTCAACATTGGCTCGCCCAAGCAGCTGGGCGAAGTCTTGTTTGATAAAATGCAGGTTGGGGCCGGCAAAATCAAGAAAACCAAGACCGGCCAGTACGCCACCGGCGAGGAAATCCTGAGCCAGCTGGCCGGCGACTATCCCATCGCGGGCCTCATCCTAGAGTATCGCCAGCTCACCAAGCTGCGCAGCACCTACGTCGAGGCCCTGCCCCAGCTAGTGTGCACCGATGGCCGCGTGCATACCACGTTCAACCAGGCCGTGACGGCTACTGGGCGTTTGTCTTCGACCAATCCCAACCTGCAGAATATTCCGATTCGTACTGAGAAGGGCCGCGAAATTCGCAAGGCCTTCGTGCCACGCGATGAAAACCACATTTTGCTGGCGGCCGACTACTCGCAGGTAGAGCTGCGTATCATGGCCGACTTCTCGGGCGATGCCACGATGATAGAAGCCTTCCGCCTAGGTCAGGATGTGCACCGCAGCACCGCTAGCAAAGTTTTCCACGTGCCGCTAGAAGAAGTGGATAGCGAAATGCGCCGCAAGGCCAAGACCGTAAACTTCGGTATCATCTACGGTATTTCGGCCTTCGGCCTGGCTCAGCGCATCGGTATCAGCCGCAAGGAAGCCACGGATATTATTGAGACTTACTTCCAGGAGTTTCCGTCGGTGAAGCAATTCATGGACGATAGCATCAACCGTGCTCGCGAGCTCGAATACGCCGAGACCCTGCTCAAGCGCCGCCGCTATCTGCGCGACATCAACTCGCGCAACGCCACGCTGCGCGGCTACACCGAGCGCAACGCCATCAACGCGCCTATCCAGGGCACGGCCGCCGACATCATCAAAATGGCGATGATTAACATCCACGACTGGCTCGAAAAAGAGCGCCTAGGTACCAAGATGATACTGCAAGTACACGACGAACTCGTGTTCGACGCCGTGCGCGAAGAAGTAGAGTACGTGACGCCCAAAATCCGCGAGTTGATGACCACTGCCCTGCTACTGCCCCACGGCGTGCCGCTTGAGGTGGAAGTCGGCACCGGCGACAACTGGCTGAAGGCGCACTAATTTCAGGCAGTTGACTAGCTTAGCAGCTCATGGACCTAACTGCGCTTTACCAAACCTTGCGCCAGCGGCGGCGCCCCGAAGACTTAGCAGAGCTACTGCTACCGCTGTTGCAAGACCACCTGACGCCTAGTGAGCAAAACACGCTGGCTAAGGCAGCAGCGGGTTCGCTACGTCGTAACCTCTGGCAGTTTTCCTCCATGTCGGAGGAATTTGCGCCGCCAGTAGGGGCCGATAAGCAGGCGAGAAAGGCGGCTGAATTATTCGAGTATTTATTGCCTGATTCCTCGAAAACGGCGCCCCTAGACTTTGCTGACCCTGAGCAGGTGACAGGATTGCTGCGGGAGTTGAACCCACGACTAGCCAAGGAAACCGGCCAGCATAACTACCAAACCGACCGCCTAGACCGGGCTGCCCGAGAAAAGGCCGGATTAGGCGGGCTATCGCGGCGGCGCTACAACAAGCAGTTTCGGGCGTTGCGGCACTTAGAAGCAAAGCTTGAGCGGCTAACGGCTGCGAGCCGCCAGCGGGAGCTGCACATGACAAGCAAAAATGGCTTTGCGCATGAGCTTCCGTACGATGAGTTCGCTACCGATTTATTTAGCGCAGCGTTTATTGCTTACTTCACGGCGCGCAGCAATCTGCGCAGTGAGTTCACCATTGGCGGTCAGCAGCGGGCCTATGACGAGATAGCCGACATGTTGTTTCGGCGCTGTCGTAACGGTCAGCAACCTTCTATGCTACGCCGATTGTTGACCGGTGAGCCCAAAGCTCTCCCACCCACAACTACTAATTGGTGGGCTATCGCTCAAGTTTATCCTGAACAGGAAGTATTGCAGCGGCTGACTGATACGCAGAAGGGGCAATTATTAGGGCGCTGGATGACACTCTTGCTGGAGCTAGCTGGCTACCTGCAAAAAATATGGGCGGTCAATACGTTTCGGCGCGATACCATGATAGTGAAGCAGGGCGATGACTCTTCGACTTGGAATATCGCGGCTGGTGCCTGGAACAAAGCGCGTGACAACTGGATTAACCTGCTGTATTCGCTGGGAATAGAAGAGATACTCGATGACAAATGCCCTGGCAAAGTGCTACGCCTGATGGCTGCTGATGTGGTATATTGGCACCAGAAAGCAGGTGGCATGCTTGACCCAAATACTACCGTGTGGGCGGCGCTACCCCTGCCTTGGGAGGTATTGCAAGATACGGCTTCATGCACCCGCGCTACGATAAAAAGTGCGTGCCGACGCGCAGAGCTCGACCCGGCAAAATCGGGTTGGTTAGCTCCCCGAGTGCACGGGGTAGTTGCGTTTCGGTCTACGCCCGAACTGGTACATGGCGTAAGTGTTAGCAGCCCATATCTTGCGCAACTCTTGCGGCAGCATAAGGTATTTTCGGGTAAGTAAACAGGCGCCTAGGCGTAGTAAAAGGATAAGATAGTTCAGTGGTAGAACGCCCGGCTCATCTCCGGGTGGACGCTGGTTCGAGCCCGGCTCTTATCCTGTTTCTGATATAGCTCAGTGGAAGAGCGCCCGGCTCTAGGACCGGGTGGACGCTGGTTCGAGCCCAGCTATCAGAACCCTTATTTCTAATCAAGGCTGTGCTACGTTTAGGTGGGTCTACCCTAGCCACCCAAACAGCCCGGCTGCCAGCGCTGCCCCTAGTAGCGGCCCCACCACCGGAATCCAGGCGTAAGACCACTCGCTGCCACTCTTGCCACGGATGGGCAATAGCGCGTGCATCAGGCGCGGCATGAGGTCGCGGGCGGGATTGATGGCGTAGCCAGTGGTACCACCTAGGCCTAACCCAATAACCCAGACTAGCAGTGCCACTGGTAGCGCGCCTACCGAGCCTAGCCCAATGGTCGTGTGCGTGGCGGTGAGTTCGGGCTGGGTTTGGTTGTTATAGAAAATAACCAGCAGGAGTACCAGCGTGCCCATTAATTCATTAAGCAAGTTCAGCTTATGATTGCGAATGGCCGGGCCGGTGCAGAACACGGCCAGCTTGAGCAGCGGCTCGGGGGTGCGGTCGAAATGGTCTTTGAACAGCAGCCACGCCAGCGACGACCCTATGGCGGCGCCCAGCAACTGAGCCAGCACGTAGGGTAGCACCTGCGTCCACCCAAACTTGCCTGCCAGCGCCAGGGCCAGCGTCACGGCGGGGTTGAGGTGGGCGCCGCTGTAGGGATTGGCCACCACTACGCCCACATACACGGCTAGGGCCCAGCCGGTGCTAATGACCATCCAGCCGCTGTTGTGGCCTTTGGTATCGGTTAGCACTACGTTGGCATTGGTAGCAGTGCCCGTGAGCATGAGCACGGCAGTGCCTACTAGCTCGGCGGTGAAAGGACTCATCTAGGAAGGATAGGAAATGGGGTAGGGCCTGGCCGGGTAGCGCGGCTACTCGTGGGCGCGGCAGATTCTTTATTTCGGCGCTCTAACTTAGCCCCCAATGTTTGCGAAATCTTCTTTCTACGCCGCTTGTCAGGCGTTCCTGACCCAGCGCATGGCCGTGGCCCGTGCCGAAATGCAGGCCGCCCAAGAGTCATCAAACTCCGACACCAAGAGTAGCGCCGGCGACAAATATGAAACCGGCCGCGAAATGGCCCAGCAGGAGCGCGACCGCCATGCTGCCCAGTTGCACGAAGCACAGCAGCAGCTTGCTGAGCTGCAAAAAATCAACCCCGAGCTGGCCAGCGATACGGTGCGCCTGGGGGCGCTGGCAGCCACCAGCCTAGGGCTGTTTTACGTCAGTGTGGGGGCGGGGCGGCTGCGCACAGCCGAGGGGCAAGAGTTTCTGGCGGTGTCGGCCAGCGCGCCGATAATGGTGGCCCTAAGCGGCAAGCGTGCGGGCGAAACGGTCGTATTCAACGGCAAGCCCGTGCGGATAGAAGCCGTGAGCTAGCGCCCACCCAGCTTGCCACCCTAGCCGGCACTGGGCCGTATGAGGGAAACAAACCTTTTCCCTCCCTGCCTGCCATGCCTAAAGACGTAAAGACGACCACCCTGCAAAACGTAGCCCGCTACACGCTCGGCACCTTCATGGTGGGGGCGGGCGTCGGCCACCTCACCTTTGCCCGCGAGCCATTTCAGGCCCAAACGCCCGACTGGGTGCCGCAAGACAAAGACACGGTAGTACTCGAATCGGGCGTGGCTGAAATAGGCCTAGGGTTGCTTATGCTGTTCAACCGGCGCTATAAGGTGCCAATGGGTATCGGCTTGGCGGCCTTTTACGCCGCCGTTTTTCCGGGCAATATCCACCAGTATCTCAGTGGCTTGTCGTCGCTGGGCCTCGATACTGAGCGCAAGCGTTACGTGCGGCTCTTCTTCCAGCCCGTGCTCATAGGTGTAGCCCTGTGGAGCTGCGGCGTCTTCAACAAAAAGCGGAAGAAGTAGCGCGAAGCCTTCGCTTCGCGTAGCGAGCATCCTAGGTTGGGGACCGAGCGGCCGGTCTCAGCTGTCCCCTTCCGCGAAGCGAAAGATTTGCGTTACTTCTCGTTGCGCGCTACCACAAACATGCGGTCGCCGAAGCGGCCCGTCAGCTTGTTGAGCCAGTAGGTAGGGTACTGCGTGCCGAGCTTAGTAGCCTGCTCCACCACGTTGCCACCTAGGCGAATGTTGGCCGGCGCTTTCACTGGGTTCAACAAATCGACCACTGAAAAGCCGTTCTTAGCCAGCATCTTGCGGATGGTAGTAGGCGTAAACTCATAGAGGTGGTAGGGCGGAATATCCATGCGGCGCTGCCGCCCTAGGGCCTTATAAGCTGCGAAACCCAGCCGCATGCTCGGCAGGTTCGTCACGCTGGGCAGGGCCAGCACCAGTAGCCCGCCGGGGCTCAGGATGCGGCCAAACTTACGGATGGCAGCGGCCGGCGACAGCAGGTGCTCCAGCACGTCGCCTAGGTAGGCTAGGTCGAATTGGTTTTCGTGAAAGTCCTCGGTAGTTTCAATGTTGCCTGTTACCACGGGCAGGCCTAGTTCGCGGCGGGCGTAGTCGGCGGCGTGGGCCGATATTTCGAGGCCCGACGTTTCCCAGCCCAGGCTTTGCAGGCTTTTGAGGGTGTAGCCGGGGCCGCAGCCCACCTCCAGGTACCGAAACTTGCGGCCGGGGTACTGCCGCTGCATGTAGGTCGTGAACTTGTCTTCCTTGACCTTGCTCAGGTCCAGGTTTTTGCCTTCTTCAATAAACGCTTTGTCTTTCTCGGTGCGGTCGTAGTTGGGGCGGTCCGTGAAGTACTCCTTGCCGTACAGTTTTTCGAGCTGTGCGGGCGTGGGCTGGGGGTCCAGAAAAGCAAGGTCGCAGGTGGTGCAGCGGGTACCTTGCAGGCGCTGGCCGTCAAAGAGATAGTAAAAAGGAAGGGGCTCGAAGCGCGTGGCTCCGCACAAATCACAATGACGCATGTTGTAAATTATCAGTGAGCAATTATCAAGTATCAGCAAGGCGGCTGGGCGATAAAGGCAGCTGATTTTATCCGTAAAGTTCAGCAGCAGAACCCAACTCCGCGGCAAGTCGTTGGTTGAATAGCTAACTGCTAATTGATACTTGTTCGATGATAACTGAAAAGCTAGACGCTGTTGTAATTGGGGCCGGCCCTGTGGGCCTGGCCTGCGCCCTTGAGATTCAGCGCCAGGGCCTCAGCGTGACGGTGGTCGATAAGGGCGCGCTCGTCAATTCTATTGTGGGCTACCCCACCAATATGGAATTTTTCTCCACACCCGAGCTGCTCGAAATAGGGGGCTATCCCTTCCCGATGGCTTCCTACAAGCCGCACCGCGAAGATGCCCTCGACTACTACCAGCGCGTAGCGGCCTCCGAAAAGCTGAGTTTGCGCCTCTACGAGCGCGTGACGGGCCTGCGTGGCCAAGCCGGCGACTTTGTGGTCGAAACTACGAAGGGCGAAATTGCCACCCGCGTCGTGGTGGTGGCCACGGGCTTTTTCGACGTACCCAACCCCCTAGGGGTGCCTGGCGAGGACTTGCCGCACGTAAACCATTATTATAAAGAGCCCTACGCTCACGCTGGCCAAAACGTAGTAGTGGTAGGTGCCAAAAACTCGTCGGCCAAAGCTGCGTTGTCGCTGGCCCGCTCAGGGGCCCGCGCCACGTTGGTAGTGCGCGGCGCCGAAGTGTCGGAGAGCGTCAAGTATTGGATTCGCCCCGACCTGCTCAACCGCATCAAGGAGGGGCGCATAACTGCGTATTTCAACACCACCATCACGGCCATCACGCCGCACACGGTAGAAGTCATTACGCCCGAAGGGCCGCTTAGCATTCCGGCCGACTACGTGTACGCCCTCACCGGCTACCGCCCCGACTACTCGCTGCTGGTTGATATGCTGGCCCTGCCGCTAGATGAAAATGACCCCGCCCGGCCCATTCTTTTCGACCCCACCACGCACGAAACGGCGCGCCCCGGCGTGTACGCCGCCGGCACCGTATGTGGCGGCCTAGCCACCAGCCGCTGGTTTATCGAAAACGGACGGCACCACGCACAGCTTATTGCGGCGGCGCTGGCTGGCGCGTCGGTACCGGCCTAGCCACGCGCAATTAGCAGTACCCTACCAACTAAAAGTCCGGCTGATGCGCGTGCATCAGCCGGACTTTTAGTTGGTAGGGTACTGCTACAAAGCAGTGTAGGTATAGTCTTCCGTGCCTGTGTAGTCGCGGTTGTTCATGCGGTACGTGTAGACGTGGCGGATTTGTAAGGTCTGCTCCGTCAGCACGAGTACTTGGTAGGCCTCATCGGCATCGTGCAGTTGGTGTTGGTTGATGTAAAGCGTGGTCTGGTCGTCGTTGAAATACCAGGAGCCGGGTTCGGCGGGGGCCATCTCGCCGTACTTGGGGCACGCCGTAGCGCCCTCGCCGTAAGCAATGGTCTTGTCGGCATTGAATTTCGTCACGTCGTCCTGCGAGCAAGGCTGGATGGAGCTATATACCTCCTGTACCACCGCGTTGCTGCCATCGCGGTGATAAGTAACGCTTTGTGCCGCGAGTTTCCAGTCGTGGGCTAGCAATAGGCTCGTGCGCACATCGGGTACGGGCACAGGTTCGCTGTCTTTTTTGCAGGCACTCAGCGACAGTGCGGTAATGCTCAGCAGAAAGAAGATTTTTTGCATGGAAAAAGAAAGAATGGTGGGTGAGACGAAACGCTAGGCAAGCATTGGGCCAACCCAAGAGGCTTAAAGTTTTGCTGTTTAGCCTAACAGATGTCTAGGGGCAACGCTCAGTCACCCGTACCGCAATAGGGATACTCCGCTACAACCCCTCGCTGAAAAAATACCTATTCACTCGCCGAGTCGCCCATCTGCTTACGCCAGCCGGTCCAGCAAAAATAGCGTGCGGCCATCTTCGGGCTTGCTCTCTAATGCCTAGAAGTAGGTAATGCGCGCGTCGGCGTAGCGCCCTAGGGTCGCATATTCTACTTAGGGAGCGAACGTAACGTCTACCGTAGCACCACTCAGAGTGCCGGTCAAGCGCAAGCTATTGCTAGTTAGCTCTTTGATATCAAAGGTGCCATTTAGGGGGGTACTAGGCACAGTAAGCTGCATCTGCGTCTGGTCGCTGTTAGCGAAGCTCCAGGAGCCGGTTTGCGTTTGTGGGTCCGTAGCGTTGCACTTAACGGTACCAGCATCGTTTAGCACAGTCTTGTCCGTGTTAAACTTGAAGGTGTCGTCATTGTAGCAAGTCCCTATGAATGCGCTGATTGGCAGTGGAACTCCTGCGACACTGATTGTACCCCCCGTCAGCTTCCACTTGGGGGTAGTCAATAAGTCGGTGCGCGACGGAGGAGGTGCGGGCTCGCTATTCTTACTGCAAGCCCCTAGGGCGGCCATTCCGAGGAAAAGGAGGTATGCTTTTTTCATAGCAAGAAAGAGTTAAGTAGAATGAGCACGCAAGCTACACCTTGCTACGTATTTGCCCCTACTATTTAAAGCTATAGAAAGATAATACCACCTAGCGGCACTGCGCAGCCGCCTGCACTGCATACCCATACCCAGCTACGGCCCCGCGCTGAAAAAACGCGCACCCAGTAGTCGAGTCGCCCATCTGCTGCGCCAGCCGGCCCAGCAAAAATAGCGTGCGGCCATCTTCGGGCTTGCTCTCCAGCGCCTGGAAGTAGGTAGTGCGCGCGTCGGCGTACCGCCCTAGGTGGGTCAAAGCGGCGCCTTCAGCCTGTAGGTAGGAGAGGGGCACGGTGCGGCCTAGGCGCTGGTACTGGCGGTGGCCCTGGCGCAGGTCGGCCAGGGCGGGGCGGGGGCGGCGTAGGTCGAGCAGGCGGTTTTCGCCGCGGGCCAGGTAGGCCTCGGCCAGCGTGGTGTCGAGGCGCAGGGCCTGCGAGTAGCTACGCTCGGCCTCGGCGGGCTGGTGCAGCACCACCTGGCAGCGCCCTAGGCGGTAAAGCACGCGGGCAGTTTCGGGGGTGGGCAGCGGGTCGGTGCCAGCGGCGCTGGCTAGCAGGGCAGCCTCGTAGTCAGCCCGGGCCGTGGCGTAGTCGTGGTTGATGTCTTCGGCAAGCTGGCCCCGAAGGCGCAGAGCTGAGGTATAGTCGTCGCGAAAGGCGATAGCCTGGTCGAGGTAGCTGTAGGCAGTGCTCCACTGGCCCTGAGCAAAGGCCTTGCGAGCATCGTCGTAGTTGACACCCGCCGCCACGCGGTCCATCACCACCTTGGCCGAGATGCCAAACAAAAAAATGAGCCCCGTAATGGCCGCTACCAGCCAGAAGTCCTGGCGGTTGAAGCGCACCTGCTGGCGGGGCACTCGCTGCTGGTAGTGGCGCTCGCGGCTGCCCGCCGGGGGGCGGGTGCGTAGGGGGCGCGTGGCCATGGGCGGCGGCATGTGGTACACCGAGGGGCCACTGGCGGCAGCTTCGGCCGCTGCGCGGCGCTGGCTATCGGCATACTGGGCAGTTTGCTGGAGCTGAAAGTCGTATTGGGCGCGGCGGCCGGGGTCAGACAGTACCCGGTAGGCGGCGGCTACGGCCTTGAATTGCTCTTCGTGGCGCGGGTCGCCGCCGTGCTTGTCGGGGTGCAGCTGGATGGCTAAGCGCCGGTAGGCCTGCTTGATAACCTCGGCCGAAGCCGTTGCGGGCACCCCTAGCACTTGGTAATGGTTTTGACTCACGTCCCGAAAAAATTAAAGAGAAGCCAGGGATAAAAGTTAGCCCCGGCCGCAAGTTTTGCGTAAAGAACGCCCTAGGTAGGCGGGCTGTTGCCCACGGCGCCTGCTTCTTAACCGCAACTTCTAGCTAAACAATTCCTCTTCTATGGCGACCCTGACCGACGACAAAACGCCGCGCAACGATAGCCTCATCAGCAATCTCACCGGCTACCTCGACACGCGCATCGACATTGTGCGCCTCGAAACTCAGGAGAAGGTTAAGGGTGTGTTTGTGAGCACTGTACATGGTGTAGCCCTGGCTTTCCTAGGTATACTATTCATTGTGTTTGGCTCCATTTACCTGGGCCTGGCCCTGAACCAAGCGCTCGATAGCCCATCGGCTGGCTTTGGGCTGGTGGCGGCACTGTACTTGATATTGGCGGTGCTTTTCTTTGTGGGCGTCGACAAAAAAGTATTTCAGGGAGTAGCAGATAAGCTGCTCAATAACACCATCTACAAATCGGACAAGCGCGACGCGGCGAAGTAATTTGCCCATCTGGTAGCGTTGAGGTCACTCTCTCCCTGCCAAGCCTACCTAGGGCGCCTGTCCCCACGTTTCTCTCCTCTACTTAGCAACCAACACCTATTATGGCTGAGCCGAACAACCCGCTGTTTGAAGACGAAAAGGAATTTCTGGAGCGCAAAAAGCTCGAGTATGAACGGGCTTTGCGCGGTGATGTCGAAGTAATAAAAGAGCAGACCATTCATGCTGGCAAGTTAGCGCTCGTGGGCGCCGGCGTTGCGGGTGGTGTATGGCTGCTGGTAAAAGCCTTTAGCGGAAGTAAGGCCAAAAAGAAGCACAAAAAGCACAAGCACCATTCTTCTTTTGAAGACTACGCGGGCTTTGATGGCTACGAAGGCTACGACGAGGAGCTAGATGCTCTGGCAACAGCCTACAACTCGCCTGAGTATGCCTACGATAATGCCGACCGCTACGCGGAAGAGGATGGTTTTTACCAGGAAGGCAATCAGGCTGACTACTTCCAAGACGAAGACAGTGAGGCCGATGATAATGGCCTGAGCGATTACCCCGACTTTCCGGCTCACTCCAGCTCGCAGCACGGCACCGACGCGTATAGCGAAGGCGCAACTGACACGGATACCACGTATGGTAGCCACGCCGATACGGACATATATAACACGGATACAGGCGTGTATCATACAGACGGCGACCAAGGCGACTACGAACAAGAAGACGCAGAGCCATCTCACTCGTATGCCTCGGCCAACTCTTACCAGGCGCGCCCCTACGACGATAGCCGCCGCCTCCCCGAGTCGGACAGCTTTGCTGAGGCAGAGGAAGATGAGCCTGCCCAAGCCGCTTCTAGCCAAGCGCCCGAGCCTAAAAAGTCGTGGTTGGTACCGGCCGTAATGGCCTTTGCCAAGAGCGAAACCGGCAAGGTGCTGGTAGCACAGGCTGCGGCCATGGCCCTGGCCTTTGTGAGCAGCAAGGTGAAGGATATTCTGCCGCATGATGAAGACAAAGCCGGCAAAAATGCCGACCTTGCGCACTCATCGGCCTTGGCAGGCGCTCCGCCCGCTGTTTGGCCTGCTACTACCGCCGCTCAGGATGTCTCCGCTGCCGCCCATCACGACAACGACGCCAACTCCCACCGCGAGCCGCTTGCTTGATTCGCTAGCCGGGCTACGGCGGCGTGGGCGCAAGGCCCTGGCCGTGCTGCTCGACCCCGATGATTTTGTTGCTGATAGTCTGCGCCATTTATTGCGCTTGGCCCGGCAGCATCCCGTAGATTTTTTCCTCGTAGGGGGCAGTCTGGTGCTAACCGAGCACCAGGCTGCCCTTATTGCGTTGCTGAAGGCCGAGGCACCGCAGGTGCCCGTTATCCTATTCCCGAGCCACGCCCTGCACGTAGACCCCGCCGCCGACGGCATTCTGCTGCTGTCGCTCATCTCGGGGCGCAATCCTGATTTCCTCATTGGGCAGCACGTCGTAGCTGCCCCGCGCCTGCGTCAGAGCGGCTTGCAGTTGCTGCCCACCGGCTATATGCTGGTTGATAGCGGGCGGCCCACTACGGCATCGTATATCAGCGGCACTACGCCCTTGCCCCACGACAAGCCCAGCATCGCGGCCGCTACTGCCATGGCCGGCGAGCAACTAGGTCTGCGCCTCATGTACCTCGATGGCGGCAGCGGTGCTCAGCACCCCGTGTCGGCCGCCATGATACGCGCCGTGCGCGAAGCCATAGACGTGCCCCTTATCGTGGGCGGTGGGCTAAACACGGGCGAGAAGATTTATACCGCCCTAGGTGCCGGTGCCGACCTCGTGGTGGTAGGCAACCACATCGAGCGGGCCCCCGACTTCCTGGCCGAAGCCGTGGCCGCTACGCGAGAGGCGGGCCGCGGGCTGGTTAATATCTGAACCGCGGATTCGTCGGATTTTTCGGGTAACGCGGATTTTGAGGACGATTCCCTTTTAGCTGTTTCCCTAGGGTATCAATAAGAAAAGGCTGCCCGTCAGGGCAGCCTTTCTGTTATAATCATCTTTAAAATCCGCGTCATCCGACGAATCCGCGGTTCACATAATTATTAGATGTTCATGGCCGACTCGCGGCGGCGCATCTTACCGGCTGGGATGCCGAACATCATCTTAAAGCGGCGGCAGAAGTAGGCGGTATCCTTGTAGCCCACCTCGCGGCCGATGTCGCGGATGCTCTTTTTAGTAGTACGCAGCAGCGACACCGCGCGCTCCATGCGCTGGTATTCGATGTAATCCTGCGGGTTGATGTTGGTCAGCATCTTGAAATACTGGCCTACATAGTCTTCGCTTACACCGGCTACGCCCGCCAGCACCTTGTTCGAAAGGTCGCCGCTCAGGTTCTCCTTAATGAAGTTGAACAGGTCAATGAGGCGTGGGTCCTTAAAGTACGTGCTGTTGGTAGCGAGTTGCTCTACGAATAGGTTGTTGCGCAAGATGTAGCGCACTACTTCTACCACGATATTTTCGGTGTAGATGCTTACCAGCCGCTCGCGACCCGGCAAATCTTGTAGCGTTTCTTCAACAACTTTAATAATAAGGTTAGCTAGCTTAGAATTGCCTTTGATAACAAAGGCCGGCACGTCGAGAGACGAGAAAAAGTTAACTGAGTCGAATACCTTGGCTTCGAAGGCTACGAAGCTGTGGCTTTCTTCAGCATCGCCAATCAGGTCTAGGTTATCGTTAGACGAGAAGAACCGGTCCTTATTTGTAATCAGGTCGTCGTTAGAAATAACTCGGCTGCTGGCCCCGGCACCGTAGCCGATGCGCGTGGCCCGGCCACCCGGCACAAACAGCAATTCGCCCTCTTCTACGACTTGCTCATCTTCACCGAAGCGGATTTGGCCCCGGTGCAATAAAATAATATTATTACCTACGTCGTATACATTGCGGGCCGTAAAGCCTTGCCGTAATACCAAATTCTTGGCTTTTATGTAGCGGACCCCTAGTGATTCGATGACTTTATTGTAATCTTCCATAAGTTAATGAGTAGCTCTTGGGTATAATGGGTGTTAAAAGTGCCGAAAGTTACGACTTAATAATCCAATAAAGCATGGAAAAATTCAGTAAAAATAAAATCCCAAGCCAAAAGGCCTGGGTTTTGTGCAAAATGCCTGAAAACAAGGGCCGCAAAAGGCCTATTTGAGTATTTCCCGCGAAATCACAATTTTCTGAATTTCAGAAGTGCCCTCATAAATCTGCGTGATTTTAGCGTCTCGCATGAAGCGTTCTACGTGGTATTCTTTCACAAAACCGTAGCCGCCGTGAATCTGCACTGCCTCGACCGAAGCGTCCATGGCGGTCTTCGAAGCGAAGAGCTTGGCCATAGCACCGCTCTTGGCATAGTCGGCACCGTTGTCCTTGTCGGCGGCAGCCTTGAGGCACAGCAGGCGCGCGGCTTCTATGCTAGTGGCCATATCGGCCAGCTTGAACTGGATGGCTTGGTGCTTGGCAATTTCTACGCCGAAGGCCTTACGCTCCTTGGCATACTTGATGCTGAGCTCGAGCGAGCCCGAGGCGATACCTAGGGCCTGCGCCGCAATACCGATGCGCCCGCCAGCCAGCACCTGCATGGCAAACTTGAAGCCGAAGCCATCTTCGCCAATGCGGTTCTCCTTGGGCACCTTCACGTCGTTGAAAAGCAGTGAGCACGTGTCAGAGCCCCGGATACCGAGCTTGTTTTCTTTCGGGCCCTGCTGGAAGCCAGGCATGTCCTTATCTACTATCAGCACGTTGATGCCGCGGTGCTTTAGCTCGGGGTTGGTTTGGGCGATGACGAGGTATACCGAGGCGGTGGTGCCGTTGGTAATCCAGTTTTTGGTGCCGTTCAGCAGGTAGTAGTCGCCCTTGTCTTCCGCAGTTGTCTGCTGGCTGGTGGCGTCCGAGCCCGCCTCGGGCTCGGAGAGGGCGAAGGCGCCGATGATTTCGCCCGAGCACAAGCGGGGCAGGTACTTCTGCTTCTGCTCTTCGGTGCCATACTTTTCGAGGCCCCAGCACACCAGCGAGTTGTTTACTGACATGATAACTGAGCAGGAGGCATCGACCTTAGAGATTTCCTCCATGGCCAGCACGTAGCTCACGGTGTCGAGGCCCGAGCCACCGTATTCGGGGCTCACCATCATGCCCATGAAGCCCAGCTCGCCCATCTTCTTGATTTGCTCGGCCGGAAATTTCTGGTGCTCATCGCGCTCAATTACGCCGGCCCATAGCTCGCTCTGGGCAAAGTCGCGGGCAGCATCGCGCACCGCTAGCTGCTCTTCGGTGAGCTGAAAGGGTGAAGTGGGGGCAGTGGTAGTCATCATACGGGGTGGGGGCCGAAGCCAAGGGGTAGGGTAGAGTGAAAAAGAGACGTAAAAATACGGCCTAGGGTGCATGCGGGCCGAAAAAAAGTCGTCATGCCGAATACTGGCATGACGACTTTTTAGTTCATTACTAGGCGAAAGAGCGTCTTAGTTGCGACGGTTACCACTCATGAATATGCTGACGTAGTAGAGCAGCGTAGCCAGCGAACTGAGGGCGGCCACTACGTAAGTCATGGCGGCCCACCACAGCGCATCCTTGGCACCGGCATGCTCCTGAGTAGTCACTACGCCGCTGCGGTCCATCCAGGCCAGGGCACGGCGCGAGGCGTCAAACTCGACGGGCAGCGTCACGAACGAGAACAGCGTAGTGAGCGCAAACAGCCCGATACCGATACCTAGGAGAATGATGCTGGTGCGAATCATGAAGATGCCGGCCAGCAAGATGAACGGCATCACCCGTGACACGGCCGAGAGGGCCGGCACCATGGCCGAGCGGAACTTCAGGAAGCTGTAGGCCTGCGCGTGCTGCACGGCGTGGCCGCACTCGTGGGCAGCCACCGCAGCGGCAGCCACCGAGCGCTCGTTATAAACGTCGGCGCTCAGGTTTACGGTCTTGTTGGTGGGGTCGTAGTGGTCGGTGAGGCTACCGTCGGTGCTGGTAATCTGCACATCGAGGATGCCGTGGTCAGCAAGCATTTTGGCAGCTACCTCGCGGCCGCTTAGGTTGGCACGCAAGCCCACTTGGCCATACTCTTTAAACTTGCTGCGTAGCCGCCACTGCACCGCAGCGCTGGCCACCATTATTAAAATCAGAAGCAGGTACATGATGAAGAAAATATGAAGTAGCTAGTTAAACGGCTAGCTTCCCGTAGCAGTTGCCCCTAGGTAGACGAACTACTTAGCCGCGTGCTTTAGCCACAATACGCGAGGTGCTGTAGCCCGCTACGAGCGGCACGGTCAGGACTTGGCCGCCTCTATTTAACACTAATTCGTGCCCCACAATTCCGTCGATGCTATAGTCGTCGCCTTTCACCAAGATGTCGGGCTGCACCAGTTCAATAAGCTGAAGCGGCGTGGGCTCGCCAAACAGCACCACGGCATCGACAAAGGCCAGCGCGGCCATGATGCGGGCCCGCGAAGTCTGGTCTTGCAGTGGCCGGCCAGGCTTCAGGGCGCTCACCGAAGCATCGGTGTTCAGGCCCACCACCAGGCGGTCGCCGAGGGCGCGGGCCTTTTCGAGGTAGTCTACGTGCCCTAGGTGCAGCAAATCGAAGCAGCCGTTGGTGAACACAATGCGCTCGCCGGCGGCGCGCCAGGCAGCGAGGGTGGCGGGTAACTGCGCAGGGGCGATGATTTTATCGGCGGTCATGACCTAGGGATTAGGGTAAAAGCAATTGTCCTTGCGCGCGTAGCGAAGCAATCGCACCTGTTCAGCCGTGCCGTTTGGGTGCGATTGCTTCGCTACGCGCGCAAGGACAATTATAAAAATTATTCGGTAGTAAGCGGCTCGTGGGCCAGTGCCTCGGCTTCGTCTACGACGTTGCCTTTATCGGCCGCTGCCACGGCCACGAAGCTGATGCCGCCCATCAGCACTACCAACAGGGTTTGGGCGCCGTGCACTACCAGCGCGTAGGCAATGCCGGCCTCCTTGCTAATGCCATACACCAGCAAGATGCCATGCACAAGCACGTGAAACGGCCCAATGCCCCCCGCTACCGGCGCGGCCATGCCAAAAGCGCCGAAGGTGAGCACTGCCAAGCCGGCGCGCATATCAAGGCCGTAAGTTTCGGGGAAGCAGAAGAAGGCTAGGTAATCGAGCAAGTAGTATACCAGCCAGGTAAAGAGCGTGTGGAGCAAGAAAAGCCCTTTTTTCTTGAGCTTGAGCACGCTGAACACGCCGGCCAGCAGCCCCTTCACAAATACGACGCCTTTATTAAACAGCGCGTTTTGCCGTAGCTTTTCGAGGTTGCGGAAGAGGGCGTAGCCCACGCTAGCCAGTAGCGCCAGCCCCACAATGGCCGCTATCACGAGCGGCGTCGGGTTGCGGGCAATGGTATCGGCCTTGCCGCCCAGCAACTCATCATTGAAGAACCCCCAGAAGGTCTTGAAATCGAGCAGCAGCGTGCTGCTCAGCAACAGCAGCAGCATTATTACGTCAATGACACGCTCGGTCACGACAGTACCTAGGGCTACCTGCACCGGCACGCCGCTAGTGCGCCGCAGCACTGAGCACCGAATGACCTCGCCCGCCCGCGGCAGCACCAGGTTGGCGAGGTAGCCCACCATCATGGCGTGGTACACCTTCCAGTAGGGGGCAGGGTTCTGGGAGGCGTCGAGCTGCATTTGCCAGCGGTAGGCGCGGCTGAAGTACCCTAGGGCCGAAAGTATGAGCGAGAGACCCAGCCAGAAATAATTGGCGGTGCGGATGTAGTGCCCAATGCGTGACAAATCTTGGCCGCGCACCGCGTACCACATCAGCGCCCCCGAGATGCTGAGGAGCAGCGCGTACTTAAGGACAGTAAGAAGGTGCTTCATAGATAATGGGTAAGAAGTAGGAAGAGTAATGGGTAATGGGAGTAATACTGAATAGTTATTACTCCCATTACCCATTACTCTTCCTACTTCTTAGGAAAGGCGGTTGTGCTGGTCGGGGAAAATGACGGTCGGCTTGTGGTCGCGGGCCTCTTTAAAATCAACCAGGGCATAGGAAAACACGATAATCACGTCGCCCACAGCCACGCGGCGGGCGGCGGGGCCGTTGAGGCAGATGGTGCCCGTGCCGCGCTCGCCCCGGATGGTGTAGGTTTCGAGGCGCTCGCCGTTGTTGACGTTTACCACCGTTACCTTCTCGTTTTCAACCATATTGGCGGCGTCGAGCAGGTCTTCGTCGATGGTGATGCTGCCTACATAGTGCAGCTCAGCCTGGGTGACCTTCACGCGGTGAATCTTGGATTTAAGAACTTCGATGTGCATAAAATCAGGATAAAATAGCCCTCAAAGATACCAGCCTCAGGCGTCTATGCTTGGTGGCGGCGGCCAGGGCCAGGTTAAAGTAGTTTAGGACGGACGGGGGGTACTGCGTAGCTTAGCCGCCTAACTTGCTGCCTAGCTCTCTTTCAGTCGTATGAAAATCACCAAGCTGCTCGTAGCCAATCGGGGGGAAATTGCCATTCGCGTGTTTCGCGCCGCCTCCGAGCTCGGTATCCCCACGGTAGCCCTCTACACCTACGAAGACCGGTATTCGCTGCACCGCTACAAGGCCGACGAAGCCTACCAGATTGGGCGCGACGACGAGCCGCTCCGGCCCTACCTCGACATCGAGGGTATTATCAAGCTGGCGCAAGAAAATGGCGTAGATGCCATTCACCCCGGCTACGGGTTCCTCAGCGAAAACGCGACCTTCGCCCGGCGCTGCCGCGAGGAGAACATCATCTTTGTGGGCCCGCGCCCCGAAGTGATGGAGGCCCTAGGTGACAAAGTAGCCGCCAAAGAGGTGGCCCTGACCTGCGGCGTACCGCTCATCGAAAGCTCGGAGCAAGACCTGACCGACATCGACGTGGCCCTGACCGAGGCGCACCGCATTGGCTACCCCGTGATGCTGAAAGCTGCCAGTGGCGGCGGCGGCCGTGGCATGCGCGTCATTCGCGACGACGAGCAGCTGGCCAAAGGCTTTTTCGAGGCCCGCAACGAAGCCCAGAATGCGTTCGGCGACGATACGGTGTTTCTGGAAAAGTTTGTGGAACGCCCCAAGCACATTGAGGTGCAGCTGGTGGGCGACCAGCACGGCCACCTCACGCACCTCTACGAGCGCGACTGCTCGGTGCAGCGCCGCTTCCAGAAGGTGGTAGAAGTGGCCCCAGCTGTGGACCTCACCGAGTCGCTGCGCAGCAAGCTCTACGAGTATGCCTTGCAAATCGGGCGGGCCGTGGGCTACGACAACGTGGGCACGGTCGAGTTTTTGGTCAACCCCGAGCTCGACCGCATCTATTTCATCGAAGTGAACCCCCGCATCCAGGTCGAGCACACCGTGACCGAGATGATAACGGGCGTGGACCTCATTAAGACCCAGCTGTTCATTGCTTCGGGCTTCCCGCTCGAAGCGCCCGAAATCGGCCTAGGTCCCGATGTAGTAGTGCCGCGCATGGGCGTGGCCGTGCAGTGCCGCATCACAACCGAAGACGCCACCAACGACTTCAAGCCCGACTACGGCACGGTGGTTGCCTACCGCTCGGCAGGCGGCTTTGGCATCCGCCTCGACCAGGGCTCGGTGTACCAGGGCGCCGTGATTTCGCCCTTCTTCGACTCGCTGCTGGTGAAGGTGTCGACCCAGGCGCCCACGCTGGCCAGCGCGGCCCAGAAAATGCTGCGCACCTTGGACGAATTCCGGGTGCGTGGGGTGAAAACTAACATGCAGTTCTTGCAGAACATCGTGCGCAACGCCGACTTCCAGGCCGGCCACGCCACGGTAGACTTTATTAAGGACCACCCCGAGCTGCTGACTTTCAAGACCCGGCTCGACCGCGCCACGCGCACGCTCAACTACATCGGGGAGATAACTGTGAACGGCAACCCCGACGTGGCCGGCCGCGTGGACGAGCGCCGTCAGATTCGTAAGCCCCCGCTGCCTGCCTCCGACCTAAGCGTGCCGCCCGCCGACGGCACCCGCCAAAAGCTGCTGGCTCTAGGTCCCGATGAGTTTGCTAAGTGGCTGCGCGCCGAGCCCGCCATTCACTACACTGACACTACGCTGCGCGACGCCCACCAGAGCCTACTGGCTACCCGCATGCGCACCATCGACATGCTGAAGGTAGCTAGCCGCTACGCCCGCCAGCACCCGCAGACGTTCTCGATGGAAGTGTGGGGCGGCGCCACCTTCGACGTGGCCCTGCGCTTCCTGCGCGAAGACCCCTGGGCGCGCCTCACGCGGCTGCGCACCGCTGTGCCCAACATCATGCTGCAAATGCTGATACGCGGGGCCAACGGCGTGGGCTACAAAGCCTATCCCGATAACCTGACCGAACGCTTCGTAGCCGAAGCCAGCGAAAAAGGCATCGACCTATTCCGCATCTTCGACTCCCTGAACTGGATGAAGGGCATGGAGTCGTGCATCAACTTTGTGCGCAAGCAAACGCCCGGCCTAGCCGAGGGCAGCATCTGCTACACCGGCGACATCCTGGACATCAGCCGGCCCAAGTACAACCTCGACTATTACCTCACGCTGGCTCGCCAGCTAGAAGAGGCCGGCGCCCACATCCTCTGCATCAAGGATATGGCGGGCTTGCTTAAGCCCTACGCCGCCCAGGAGCTGATACCTGCCCTGCGCGAAACGGTGAAAATTCCGATTCACCTGCACACCCACGACACCAGCAGCCTGCAAAGTGCCACTTATCTCAAGGCCGTGGAGGCGGGCGTGAACGTGATTGACGTAGCCCTAGGTGGCCTCTCGGGCCTCACCTCGCAGCCTAACTTCAACTCGGTGGTCGAGATGCTGCGCCACTCGCCGCGCCACCGCGAGTTTGACCAAGCCAGTCTCAACCAGTTCAGCGACTACTTCGAGGCCCTGCGCGAGCAGTATTACCCCTTCGAAAGCGGCCTGCTGGCGGGCACAGCCGAGGTCTACGAGCACGAAATACCCGGCGGGCAGTATTCCAACCTGCGGCCCCAGGCGGCTGCCCTAGGTCTGCTCGACAAGTTTGGGGAGGTGAAGCAACGCTTCCACGACGCCAACGAATTGCTCGGCGACATTCCGAAGGTAACGCCTTCGTCTAAAGTGGTGGGCGACCTGTCGCTGTTCATGGTGTCGAACAACCTGACGCCGCAAGACGTGCTCGAAAAAGGTGAGACCCTGAACTTCCCCGAGTCGGTGCGCGAGCTGCTGCGCGGCGACATTGGGCAGCCCGTTGGCGGCTGGCCCGAGGGCATTCAGCACGCCGTGCTACGCGACGAAAAGCCATTTGCCGACCGGCCGGGTGAGCACTTGGCGCCCATTGACTTCGACAAGGAATGGGCTGAGTTTGAGAAAACGCACCCCTACGCGCAGTTTACCGACCTGCTGTCGAGCCTGCTCTATCCCAAGGTATTTGCTGACT